>Ga0153916_10003470_pt1 | contig 11759 bp, 15 predicted proteins | sample Opewatmetagenome_FD_109642 | JGI IMG/M metagenome (GOLD analysis project Ga0153916, IMG submission 109642) | Freshwater wetland microbial communities from Ohio, USA - Open water 3 Core 3 Depth 4 metaG | ecosystem: Environmental > Aquatic > Freshwater > Wetlands | place: USA: Ohio, Lake Erie...
ATTCGTGGTCACGGACGACAGGTTCGCAGCCTTGTAGCCGACTTCCAGTTCGGTCCGGAACACGCCGAAATCATAGCCGATGATGCCATCGACATCCAGGCCGGTGCTGTGGTCGGTCCGGAGAGCGTTCGTGGCGGTGCCCAGATCCCAATTGGAGTCCTCGATCAGCATGCCGCCGCCTTCGACGCCGACATACCAGGCATCGTCCTTGGCGAAGGCCGGTCCCGCCAGGGCGGTCGAAGCGAGCCCCATCACAATGGCAAGCTTGCGCATAATAATCCCCTTTCAATAGTTGTCTCAATAGAGACAGGCTTAACGTTCTAGCGAACTCATTATTTCCACGCAACATCACATAAATATAGATTGTTGCGTGAAAGTAACACTTAGCTGTTGGTTAACAAATTCGCCTCGCTCTAGTTGCGCCCCTGAAACGCTCGGCACGGGAGATGGTTTCACACCCATTCTAATTTTCGATCAGGCCATGCGCGCGCAGTGCGGCGAGCGCCGCGTTGAGCGCGGCCCGCGCCTCGGCATCGATCTGTGCGCCGCCCGTCGCATCGGCGATCGCCGGCCGCCGAGCCACCAGCATCGGCTGGCCCTGCACGGTGAGGCCGCTGACCGGAAACACCCCGCCGGACCACTCGCTTCCGGTCCAGCGCGCATAGAATTGATCGCTCGCGACCCACACCAGAATACCGGGAAGAGGCGCAAGAAAGCGCCATCCTCCGGTACTGAAGGCGGCCAGTTTGAATGCCTGTCCGGCCCATATGCCAGTAGGGTTGCCGCCCAGGATCCAGGCCTGTCCTTCGATCGGGACGGCGGGCGGCGTCTCGGCATTCATCGCCAGCACGGCCGGCGCCACATAGGCGTCGATTTGCGCCAGGGCCTCGTTGTGCGTGAGTTCCTTTTGCGCCTGGCCCGCCATGAGAAACGGCAGGCCGAGCCGGAGACTTGTTTCGGACATTGAACCTCCTTGAGTGCCGTCCGGCCGGGCGAGCCAGTGGATGAAAGCGCCTGGAAGAAATCTCGTCCGGAACGGACGAACGCCTAAACCGGAATGGTGAAAGTGCGTGTCGCCTGTCGCCCCGCTCCCGCAACTGTGCTGAATTGGCACAGCGAAACGCTGAAATCCTGCACGAGCTGACCGGCGTCGGCGATCTGTTCGGACGCAATATAGGAATAATTCGGGGAACCGGGTTCCACGGTCCGCGCCGCTCCCGCCAGCGGGGCGATCGTCAGGCGATAATGTTCCGCCTCTTCGCCGAGCGGCGCATCGACGCCGTCGATCCAGTTCCATCCCGCACGGCTTCTCCGGATCCACGCCAGGTGCAGGTCGCCATTCGGCTGGCGCCGCGCTGAAAGATGCACCGGCGACGGCGGCAGCAGCGCACGGCCGGCGAAAAGGACCTGCTCCACCGCAACCGCGCCGGGATCTTCGCCCGGACCGGCAGCGCGGAACAGCAGTCTGCCGCCGATGCTGCCGACCGGCGGGTCGAAGCGGGCCAGTCGTGCCGGCTCGATCAGGACAAATCGCTCGCCGATCTGGTGCGTATCCATCGCCCATTCGGTGGCGCGCCGTCCGCGCAGCAAGCCGCTCAACCGGAACCGACGGCCGCCAAGCGCCTCGGCCTGCTCGAACTGGATCAGCTCATCACCGAGGAGAGCGATATTGGCGCCGGCAAGCAGACTGGCCCACGACCGCCCCTCCAGCCACATGCCGTCGCCCAGCAGGCTGACATCGATGCTGTTGCGACGGTCCTGAACGACAGATGCGCCGGGTGGCAGCAGCGTGTCGGCGACGCCCATCACGCTCGCGGCATTCGCCGTGGCAAAGCTGTGCCAGCTCGCGCCCTGGTCGAGGCTGATCGAGAGATCGGCCCTGCGCCAGACCGCGCCCGATCCCGCTACGGCTACCCACAAGGAAGGCGTACCGGATGCTTCGTCGAACAGCGGCGGAATATCCATCACCGAACTGACGGTCGGGCCTTGCGCCAGGCTGCTCTGCACGATCGACCGCCCGGCCTCGGCTTCGAGCGCGATCTGGCCTGAAGCCGCGCCATCGCCTTCAAGCGCCAGCTCGATGCCCGTCCGGTCGAAGGTCCATTCATGCACTCGCCAATTGCCGGACTGGCCGGGCAGGTCGATCAGGTCGCCGGGCCGCAGGCAGCACCAGCGCCACGGCACCCTGATCTTCGCGGTCGCACGCCGCGACCAGCTCTGCGCCAGCCGCCTGTCGGCAAGGGTCTTGGCCTGTCCTGCATCCAGCGCGGCGGGAAGCTCAAGGCGCTGATCCAGCCCGCCGCCCGCCCGCCGCGAACGTTGCAGGCCGGGTTGATAATCGCGGTCCCGCTCATAATAGATGATGCTCACTTCAGCCGGCAGCTGATCGCTCGATGTCCGGTCGACGAAGAGAGTCGGCTCATCCCTGCGCCTGGCCTCATGCCCTCCCCGCGCGCCGAGATCATGGGCCGGCAGCACCGCCGATGCGGCTGGGCCGGTGGTGGTGATTTCGAGCCCATCGACGCCGTCGATCAGCCGGATCGGGTTGATGTGATCCAGCATCTCGATCGAATCGCGGAAACTGCCGCCGCCGCTGATGCCAAGGCCGTATAAAAGTTGATCGCCTCCGCTTATCGCGGCTTCCATGCCTGCCTCGGCATTGAGATCGATCAGCACGGCGTGAACGCTGGTCTCGTTCGGGTCGGCCTCGATCTCGAAGCTCAGCGACGGGATATGGTTCGCGAACTCGGCGAGCTGCAGATCCTCGAACACCGCATAGGCGATCCCCCGATAGGCGGGCGCGTTGCCGATGCCTTCAACCGACGCGATCAGGGGATCGATCGCCTGATCCTCGGTGCCGGTGTAAAGCCGCATCGCCGCGGGCACGATCCAGTTCCCGCTTTCACCCCGGATCAGCTTGCCGTCGGCCCAGATTCGCCGCACGCCCCGGATCGGCCGGTCTGAAAGCGCGACCGCGAAGGACGCCGCGTAACTGTAACTGGTCGTCTTGGGCCTGCCCTTGCCGCCTCCGGACGTTTGCGCCGTCTCTTCGATGTCGGTCGCCCATATCACCGATCCCGATGCGCGGACTCGCCCGTAGAGCCTCGGGATCGGTTGGCCATAGGCCGAGCTCTGCACCGCAAGCTCGCCGAGGCGCGGGCCCTGCCGCCGCTTCGATCCGAACAGCCCCGATACCGGGGCGAACCCGGCGATCGAGGCGACGACCCCGGCGATCGGGCCGGCGATCGCTGTCGCGACGGCGGTAAGGACGAGCGTGGCCATGGTTCAGCTCCCGGTCTTGAGGCGCCAGGCCGCCACAACCGGCCAGGGGGATGGCGCAGGCGTCTCCACCACCCGCCGCAGCCCCAGATGGGCATGGACGAAGCCATCCGGGGTCAGCACCGCGAGATGCTTCTGGGTTTCGCCGGTCTTCAATAGGATGAGGTCACCCGGCGCCGCACAGGCGGGCGCAACCGCTTCCAGCCCTAGTGCCGCCATGAACCGCTCGATGCGGTCGTCGGGGTCGCCGGACAGCGCATAGTCCGCCGGCACCCTCACATCGATCCCGGCCGCGTGCGCCGCGACCTGCGCCACCCCGATGCAATCCAGCCCGACGCCGGGCAGCCGTCCCTGCAGCCGGAACGGAGTGCCGACGCAGCGCCGCACCGCCTCGACGATCGCCATCCGCTTGCTCATGTCACAGCCCCGGATAGCGGGTCAGCAGATCATTGCCCGGCACATGCGGCTCGCCCCGGAAATTGACCGCGTTCGCGAAACGATCCCGGCAGGTCGCAAAGGCCTTGTTGCAGCCTTCGCGCAGTTCGACGGTGAGATCCGGCGCGCTGCCGAAGGGCGGCGGCTCGCGCAGCGTCACCGAAGCGCCCGATGACGCCACAATCTCGGACTCGAAGCCGGCGTTCGCGCCCTCGATCCAGCGCAGCCGCCCGCAGGCATAGGCGTTGGGGCTGGGCTCGCTCTCCGCAAGCGTCAGCGTCACCGGATCGGCCACCGCGACGATCCGCACCATCCGGGTCCGCGCGGCAAGGTCGACGCGGCACCGGCGATCGCCGAGCTGGGCCCGGCATTCGGGCGACATCTGCTCGGTCACCGCGCGGTCGAACCGGCTGGTCTCGCGCCGCATCTCGGCGGCAAAGCCGTTGTCGTTCCGCCGGATGTTGCCCAGCGTGCCGCGCGCGATTCCGATGCACAGCGTCTCCGGCGCTTCCCAGTCGACCAGGAACACCGCCACCCGCGCCTGATCGTAGCGGCCGGCCTCAAGATCCTGCGCCGCGATCGCGTCCGAGGTCAGGGCGCCGGTCACCTCCATGGCGGCGGCGTCGAAGCCGTCGTTGAGGCTGATCGCCGATGGCGCGATGCCCGGGCTGGCGCGATAGACCAGCCCGTCGATCACGAGGTCGCGATCATGGCTGGTGAAGCCCAGCGCGACGCCATCGGCACGCAGCAGCTTCCAGCAGAAGGCGAGGCTGGTGGTCGCCGCCGCCAGCCGCGCGGCGGCCTCGGGCTGAAGCGGGATCATCGCTCAGTCCTCCCGCACTTCAATCAGCGGCACGCTCGGCACCTCGCCCGCCCGGTAGCTGTGGAGCGAGACCTCCAGCCGGTCCTCGGCGAAGCGCACCGGAACGTCGAAGCGGTATCCCGCCGTCACCGCCGCGCCCGCTGCGGGGGGCGCGTCGAACGAAATCCAGCCGCCCTCCTCCGCCGTCCATCCTGTCGTCAGTTCGATCCCAGCCACCGCCACCCGGACCGTGCCCGCGCGCGGGCGGGTGATCCGCCGAATTTGGGCGTCGCCCGCCTCGCCATAGGATTTGATCAGCGCGAAGCGCGTCGTGATGCCGTCGCCGGTGCCGATCGCCTGATCGGTCGCCGCCGGAACGCCGGTCATGCCGCCCGAACTGTCGTCGAACGGGTCGCGGAAGCGGAAGCCGATGGCCGCGCCGCGCCTTGCCCGGAAGAAGGCGATCAGCGCCGCCACATCCTCTTCCGATCTTATCCCCGGCCCGGCGTCGAATTGCAGCCGCGCATCGGCCCAGTCGGCATTGCGCTGCTCGTGACCGGAGGCGGTGCGCACCACCGCGGTCGAGAATTCCGGCGTCACGCTCGCGCCCTTGCCAAGGCCGATCGGGAACAGCACGTCGTGAAAGGCCTGCAACGCCCCCTCCTCTTGCTCGTCGAAATGCACGAAGCCGTCGCGCAGGATCTGCGGCGCGGCCCACAGGAAGGTCTCGGCGACGCCGCGATCCCGTCCCGCCTCGGCGGCCGCGTCGATATGCCGCCATTGGCCTTTCTCAGCCGGGTTCAGCACGAATCCTGCAAAATAATGCTGTTGCGCCGGCGGGTAGCCGAGCCGCGCCTGCACCGCCGCCGCCGCGCGCCGCGACGCGCCGATGTCACCACGGATCACGAAGTCATAATCTTCCAGCTGCAGCACATCGAAGGCCGGGTGCGCCCAGCCCGCCGGCATGTTGGCGCGCGTGAGTTCGGGCGCCGCGGGATCGAGCACCTGCGGCGCATAGAACAGCAGTGACACCGCGCATCCCGGCGCTTCCACGGGCACCGCATCCCTCAGCGCGAGAGTCGAAGCCGCCAGCAGATCTCCCGCCATGTCGAGCAGCGCGAGCTCAGCAGGCGACAGTGCCGCCCGCGCCGTCGCGATCACCGGCGGATCGCCACCGAACGCCGCCTTCGCGGCATCGTCATAGAGGCAGACATGCCCGTCGCCGCGCACCCACCACCAGGGCTCGCCGATCTGGAAACGCGGCGCCTGTCCGGCGGCGACCGCGAGGCCCACGAACGCCCGCGCGACCGCCTGCAGATAGCCCATCGCTTGCGGATTGGCCGGCGACAGCAGCGTCGATGGCGGCACCCAGCCGGTCAGCGCCGGCGCGCCGTCCGATCCCCTTTGCTTCCACGCCGCCGGGCAATGCGCGTCCAGCAGCTCGTAGGAAAGCGACAGGATCAGGCCATAGCCCAGCGCCTTGGCGCGCGCCGCGAAATCCTGGTGCCAGGCGATGGTCGGCGCGTTGAGCACGCCGCCTGCGGTCTGAACCAGATAGGCCCCCGCCCCGGCATCCCAGCCGAGCCGGAAATAATGGCTCATCCCGACATAATGGTTGATCACGCCGCGGTAGCCGAGATGCAGCGCATTGCGCAGCATCCGCGCGGGCGTGATGTTATAGCTGTCGTCGAACCCGCTCGCGAGCCTGAGCCCGTGCGCCGGCACCATCGCGTCGCCGATCGCGAGCACCGCGCCGCCACCCTCGCAGGCGATGCCGGTGATCTCCACCCAGGCGTCGACCGGCGCGGCGAGCGGCGTGGCGGCCTCGGCATAGCCCGGCGGCGCCAACGAGACGAACAGCCGATCGATGTCGCCGGCGAACACCGGATCGGCTTCTCCCGGCAGCAGGAAACCGCCGTCCAACGCGTCGAAATCGAGCGCCACCTCGGCATCGCCGGGCGCTCCCACGGCATAGTTCCAGAGGCGCACATACCAGCTTCTGGCCACGCCCAGCGCATCGCGCCCCTCGATCGTCAGCGTCGGGCCGTTGACCGCGTCGAGCGGCAGCACGCCGCTCGATCGCCAGCGGAAGCGCAGCGTGCAGCCCCGGAAATCCCGCGCCGTCTCATAGCCGAGCAGCGGGTGATCGATCCGGTCCTCGGCCTCCCAGATCAGCCCCGCCAGATCGGCGGCGCTGTGGAAGACCGCATCGACCCTCAGCGCATCGGGCGCGGTGGTCGTCACCGCCGCCATCATCGGCCGCGGGAAATTGACCGTCCAGAAGCGCGGATCGAACCGCTTGATCCAGTCCTTGCGGATCTGGTCCCTAACCTTGGCGAGCCACCAGCCCATCGCTCAGCCGTCCGCCCGTTCGAGCGCGCGCCGCACCGCGCGCGCCACCTGATGGCCGGTGCGCGCCATCTGCCCGGCGCCGCCCTCTGCCGGCGCGGCGACATTGACGGTGATGCTGACCGGCCCGCGGGTGGGAGCAAAGCCCGCCTCGATCCGCCCGCCGGAGCCGGGCACGAACAGTTCGGGCCCGCGCTCGCCGACCATATAGGCGCGGCCGCCGGTCACCGGCCCGCCCGTCGCGCGGCCGGGCGCGCCAAGCAGGCTTGAGAGCAAAGTCGTCGCCAGGCCGATGAGCCCGCCCCCGCCCGATCCGCCGCCGGTTCCGGCCGATGCCCGGGCGATGTCGGAAAGGACGCCGATCGCCACCCGCTTCAAATCGTCGAAGCCGAATTTTCCGGTGCGCACCGCGCGCTCCAGCGCAGTCTCGATCCTGCGTCCGGCGCGTTCGGCGCCAACGCCCAGCGCGCCGTCAAGCTGGTCCCTCATCGCCATGACATCGCTGGCGAAGGCCTGGGTGTCGGCGCGGACGCTGATCACCAGCCGGTCAAGTTCGTCATCCATCGGGGAATTGCTCCATCAGGGAGGCAAGGTCCTTGGCGCTGATCGCATCCTCGCTTTCGGGCTCCATCGCGCCGAGCACGGCGGCCAGCTCCGCCGGGGTCGCCCGCCAGAAGTCCTGCGGCCGCCAGCCGATGAGGACGCCGGCCAGCCCCGCCAGCCGGCCCGCCCGCTCCGCCAGAAAGCCGCTCATCGGCCCTGCAGGATCTGGCCGAGCAGCACGCGCAGCGCCGGCATCAGCCGCGCCAGACCCGCCTCCGCCAGGCTTTCCGAAAACCGCTCACGCCCAAGCCCCTCGGGCCTCGGATCGAGGCAGTGCCAGAACAGCGCCGCCAGTTCGCTCAAGGCCAGCCGTCCGTCGGCGGCGCGGTCGACCAGATCGAACAGCGGCCCGATCTCCGCTTCCGCCGCCACCAGCGCCGTGAAGCTGGGGCGCAGCCGCAGCGTCAGGCCGCCGACCGTCAGTTCGGCTTCGCCGCGTATGGGGTTGGCGATCACAGCACCGTCACCGCGCCCGAGGATTCGAGCGCCAGCGTGTAGGTCCGCTCGCCGTTGAAATCGCCGGAATAATCCAGCCGGGTGATGAGGAAGCGCCCGCGCATCCGCTCGCCGCTCTCGAAGCTCACCTCATAATCGTCGAGATCGCCATTGAGCGCGCTCGTCTTCAGCCGCGCTTCCGCCGCCGATCCGGTGAACACCCCCGCGCCGCTCACCGACACCGACCGGACGCCCGCGCCGGACAACAGCTCGCGCCACCCGCCCGACCCCTTGTTGGTGATCACCACCGCCTCGCCGTTGATCGAAAGCTGCGTGGTCCTGAGACCCGCTACGGTCTGATAGGTCGGCACAACCTGTCCGTCGCCGACCTTCAACAGGAAGGCGCTGCCCTTTTCGGCTGCCATATGAATTTCCTTTCAGCTAAAAATGGTCCGTTCGTCCCGAGCAGCGTCGAGCCAGGCGAGACGCGCCCGTCGAGGGACAAATGGCAAGATTGTCTCCCCTGATCGTCATGCCAGCGCAGGCTGGCATCCATTCGGCGGTCGCGCCGTCCCGGAACAAGTCGGCATGGACCCCAGCCTTCGCTGGGGTGACGGCTTGGAAACAAGTTGAGGCGGTGCCCAAGACTCACCCTGCCTCAAGCGTCTTGGCGCGCAGCTCGATCACGCCCTGGTCGGGGCCCTCTGGGTCGCGGATCACCAGGCTGCGGCCAAGGCGCATCACCACCAGCCGATGGCCGTCGAGCGCGGCCGGAATCGCCAGCGCGGCGCGTTCGGCGGCATCCATCAGCTGCCGCAGACGGATACTGTCCGGCTGGTCGTCCCACAGCGACAGCGACAGCCGATGCTCGCGTCCCGCGCCGCTCTTGTGGCCCCAATCACTGCCGGTCCACGGCCCGAAACACAGATAAGGACAGGCCTGCCCGGGCGGCGGCGTATCGAACACGCCGCTCAGCGCCGCAGCCAGAACCGGATCGGCCTTCAGCGCCGCCACCAGCGCCTTCTGCAAGGCAAGCTCGGCGCTGCTCATCGCTCCCTCCCGTCCTTGAACGTGGCCGCGAAATCCATCAGCCGCGGGTCGCCGGGCCGGCCGCGCCGTCCCCACAGCCGCCAGCGCAGGCCGCGCCCCGAAAGCGCCACGCCCTCGGGAACCCTCGTCACCACGACATCATCGGGAAGCAGCATCGGCGCCGCAGCGACCATCCGGTCGATCAGGCGAACGCGGCGGCGCTCGGCCAGCCTCTGCACCCGCTGCATCATGGCCGCACCTCGACGATCAGCGTCTGCCGGTCGGGTGAGGTAGGATCGGCCTCGACCCGGAGGATGCTGAGCACCTCGTTCCGCCAGCGCAGTCGGTGGAGGAGGCTGAGCCTCGGCTCGGAGCGCAACGTCACGCGGTAGCGCCGCCGCGACGAACGGCTGTCCGCCTCCGCGCTTGGGGCAAGTTCGATCGGGCGGATCGAGGCCCAGCGGTCACCCTGCGGGATCCAGGCTCCGGTCGCCGCGCCAAGATCATCGCTGCTGCCCTGCCACAGCTCCAGCGTCACCCGTTCGTTGAGCCGCCCCGCCAGCTCGCCGCTCATCTGAGACGCATCCGGCGCCAGGGCCGCCATAGCGCGGTGACGGCGGCGGGCGGTCCGGCATCTCCGGCCGCGTCGCGATGGGCGTGGAAATGGCCGACCAGCCGGACGATGCCCTGCCGCAGCGCCTCGGGAATGCCGTTCCAGTCGGCGCCCATGCCCGCGGAATAGCCCACCTTCACCCGCGCGGCGGAACCGGGCAGCATCACCCGCACCCAGCCGTCGCCATTGGCGTCGATATCCACTCCATAGGCGTCGGCGGGCAACAGGAAGGCCGCGCCTGCCGCCGGCAGGCCCTCCAGCGGCCCGATCGATCGCACCGGCGTCAGGCTCAGCCGCCGCCATGCGCCCGAGGCCGGGATCGTCTCGTCGGCCTGCCGCGCCAGCAGGGTCTGTCCGGTGAAGGCCTCGCACAGTCCGGTCGCCGACCGCACCAGCCCGGCCAGCAGCGCGTCTTCCGCGTCATGGTCGATGCGCAGATAGGCTTTCACTTCCGCCAGGCTCACCGCCAGCGCGCCCGGCTCCAGCACGGTCGCCGCCATCAGCGTTGCTCCACGCGCACGGTCAGCGTCCGCTCGTCGCCGCGCCCGTCGGAAAGGGTGATGCGGTTGCCGACGCGATAGACATGGCCCGGCAATCCGCCGCCCAGCGTCGCCATCGTGCGCTGCCCGTCATTGATGCTGGATTGGACGACGATCCCGCCCGGTTCGGCGGGCTCGACGTTCCACAGGCTCGAGATGATGCTCTGGCCGCCCAGATAATTGGGCGACCAGTCGATCGTCCAGTCGAGGCTGGCCTCGGGATCCTTGAGATAAAGGCTCATGGCTCATGCTCCTCAGGCCGGATCGGCGAGTTCGATGGCCCAGGCGCCGAAATTGACCGTGCCGCCGGCGGTCAGCGCCGTCGCCGGGCAGGTGGTGACGTAGAGGAGGCGCGACAGCGCCTCGTCGAGCAGCGCGACATGGGTCGCCGATCCGCTCGCCGACACCGCGATCGCGGATTTCGCCGCGACCGTCAGCTTGCGTCCCGACACAGCGCCCGCCGCCAGCGCGAAGTCGGCGGGCGCCATGGCGACGCCCGCCAGCGCCCCGCTGGTCGCCGCGGCGAAACTCGCGGGCTGGCTGGCGAGCGCCACCATCTTGGAGGCATGCGTGCTCACCACCGCCAACGCGCCGTCAAGCACGTCGGCATGGACCGACTTGGCCATGTTCTTTCTCCTGATTGTCCTCGAAAAAACCGGGCGTAGCGCCCTGATCAATCACCGTCATTCCAGAAGCCGATTTTCCTGAAATCTATGATTTCATTGGAAAATCGAGCTGTCTGGAATCCATGAACACTGCATTCAAGATGAGGCCTACCGAACGTACAGAACCCTGTTGTCGGGCGCGATGGCCGCTCGCCGTGCCTCCTCCCCAATCCTGAGGAGGCGGTTGCCGGAAAGGGCCGGCTGGCCCGCGCCGTTCATGCTCAGCAGCGTGAGGCCACTGGCCATACCGTGAAGACCCGCCGCGCCGGCGATGAGCGGCACGCCCGTCCCCGCGAGGATCGGCGGATCGTCACCAAGGCCGTGCCCCGCTGGGTCGATCGCGAGCGCGGCGGCGACAAGCGCGCTCAGCGCCGGGCTCTCGGCCATATGCGCGTGTGCCGCCCCATCCACCGCCAGCGGCGACGATGCGGCAAGCGCCGCTGCCTCCGCGCTATGTGCATGGACAGAGGCCGCCGGTCCAATCGGTGTCTGTGCCGCCAGGCCCGGGCTTCCGCCGCTGTGGCCATGGCTCGCACCGGCGGGTGCGAGCACCGCCGCGCCGCCCTCAGACGCAGTATCCTGGATGACGACATTGCCCATCCACGGATCGAAAGCGCCGCCCGCCCGTATCCCTGCGATCGTGCCGTTGATCGCGGCGTCGCAGCTGGTCGTGACCAGAACGCTGTCGTCGACGGCCGATCGAAGCGTGATCGTCGTTCCCGCCTTGCGCAGCTTGTAGCGGGTGCCGATGTTCTGCGGCGCCAGGTCGGTGAGCATCGTGTCGACGCCGGCCAGGCGTTGATAGATGCGGCGATTGCCGATGCCGTCATGCCGGATATAGACGTAATTGTTCGAATCCACCCAGCCGACGATCGCCCGGCTGGCGGTATTCCCCGCGCCTTCATAATCATAGACGATCTGATGGTTCGGGCTTGCCGTATCGAAGCCATAGACCGACGAGCCGCCCGAACCGGTCGAGGCGATGCCGTTACCGTCCGCGCCGATGACGG
>Ga0153916_10003471_pt1 | contig 11758 bp, 12 predicted proteins | sample Opewatmetagenome_FD_109642 | JGI IMG/M metagenome (GOLD analysis project Ga0153916, IMG submission 109642) | Freshwater wetland microbial communities from Ohio, USA - Open water 3 Core 3 Depth 4 metaG | ecosystem: Environmental > Aquatic > Freshwater > Wetlands | place: USA: Ohio, Lake Erie...
GAATTTGCCCAGTTTACCTTAAAATTATTCAATGATTTGGTGCTGGGTAACAAAGCTTACCTCGACCTGATATTAGGTGATGTGTACACACACAAGACTTACTATATTGGAACCGTCGACGACAATAACCATATCAACTTCTACGATGGCAAGGTGAGTGTGGTTGGTCCCGATGGGATACGACTTGGTAAGTATGCAGCCAATGAATATACCGATTGGATCGCTGAACGGGTCGAACCTTGGACCTATTTGAAGTTCCCCTATCTCAAGAAGGTAGGCTGGAAGGGTTTCGTAGATGGTAAAGACTCAGGTGTATACTGCGCTACACCATTGTCACGGCTAAATGCCTCGGATGGCATGGCTACCCCTCTGGCTCAAGTAGAATATGAGAAGTTTTACAGCACCTTGGGCGGGAAACCCGTTCACCAACGACTGGCAACTCATTGGGCGCGGCTGGTCGAGTTGCTCTATGCCGCTGAACGTTGGGTGGAGCTTGCCACTGATCCAGAGATCACCAGCCCTAATTTCAGGACTATCCCCACTGAGAAACCCACCGAAGGGGTTGGTATCGTCGAAGCACCACGCGGCACTCTCACCCATCATTATTGGACTGACGAACGAGGTATAGCCACCAAGATAAACCTCATTGTTGGCACCACGAACAACTATGCACCTATCAGCATGTCAGTCAAGAAGGCGGCGCAGAGTTTGATTAAGAAGGGTACCGTCGTCACTGAGGGATTGCTTAACATGGTTGAAATGGCTTTCCGGATCTACGATCCCTGCTTTGGCTGCGCCACGCACTCTCTCCCTGGACAGATGCCCCTGGAAGTCACTATCCGTGATGCAAATGGTAATTTGATCGAAATTCTTAAACAAAACTGTTAAATCTACGGATGATTATCTCAAGCAAAGCGAGCATGACACATGCCGAAATAAATCGTCGGTGTGTGTCATGCTTTTCTATGGGGTTTAACCTCATCCCCTGCAAGCCACCCATTCCCATACCTCATCTCGGTGAAAGGTGAGGAACTCCCCAGAATGGTGAAACCCATATTCATCAGATTATAATATCCTTATGCGAACGATAATCATCGGTCTCGGTAACCCTTTGCTTGGTGATGACAGCCTCGGATGGCGCGTAGCTGAACAGGTACGCCTGCAACTCAACCTCCCCAGTATTGGTTGGTACCAATCATCGACCGCTGACGCCCAACCGCAACTACAAGACCAAAGGGAACCAAATAACCCTCAAGAATCTGTTGAGGTAGATTTTCTTTCATTAGGTGGATTGTCACTCATGGAACGTTTGGAGGGTTATGATCGTGCTATTCTCATCGATGCAATCAGTTCGGGTAAGGATTCACCCGGTACCGTCACTGTCTTCCGGCTAGAGGAAATGCCAGATTTTTCCGCCCACCATCTAGCCTCCACACACGACACAAACCTACCAACCGCCCTACGCTTAGGTCGGTCCATGGGCGCTCATCTCCCCTCCGAAATCTATGTCGTTGCGGTCGAAGCCAAGAATGTATATGACTTCACTGAAGATCTGACCCCATCCGTCGCTAAAGCCCTTCCCCTCGCCGTCCAATCTGTAATTAACCTGCTATCTTCCCTCTTCCCTTAATTTTACTCTTCTCCTCCCCTACTTTTTTTTACCATCAACTCAATTCCCCACATCGCCAATCCAATTAAAATTAACGGGGATACACATAACCCAATTCCAGCCAACCCCATTAACGCGGCATACTTCCCATAAAACCAATAGATTAATCCCTCACCTACGACCAGCAGGATCGCGAAAAATCCAATGAATAATCGGACATTGGTCTGCTTTGCATATTTTCTTAAATCACGGATCATGAGGGAAACCTCAAGCCTGGTACTTCACTCCGCCCAATTTATTCAGGATTTTTACCAAGAAATAGGAGAACTTTGTAATCAAAACTGCCAGGATAACCACACTAAATACACTTGCCAGGAGTATTAAAAGATAGTGTAATATCGTATTATTTGAGGGGGATAAATATATTTCAGGTTTATGCATCAGTCGATGTTGCAAGTCATGCACAAATGCCTGATCAGGTTTTACCGGTCGGAAAGTTTCAAATAGTTTAGCTTCAACTACCGGTAATTTATCCTCCATTTGTTTTAACCGTTGAACTGTTGAGGTCATGCTCAAGCATCTCCGTATTTAATATCTCTTCCAAATCATCCCGTAATGAGTTTAATGTTCGATGATAGAGGCTTTTCACCGCACCTTCGGTCTTTCCCATGATTTGGCCAATCTCATTATTAGAAAGATGCTCCACAAATTTCAAGATCAACAATTGCTGTCGATCTGGTGGTAATCGACGGATGATTCGCAACAAGCGCTCGCGTTCTTCGAGCTTAAGAAGCGCTATCTCAGGATGCTCCACCCCGTGAGGGGGGGACATAAGGGTATCATCTAGTGGAATTTCCGGACGCCTGCTATTATCACGATGCCAGTTAGCAACCAGGTTATGGGCAATTCGGTAAAGCCATGCCGAGAAAGGTAAGCCACGATCTTGATAACTCGTGATATGGTGCATCGCTCGGAAAAATACGCGCGCCGTCAGATCCTCAGCATCGTAGGGATTACCTGTACGGTAATATACGTAGCTATAAATTCGGCTCACATAACGCTCATACAGTAAGCCAAAAGACTCACTATCACCCTGTCCTGCCAGAGCTAAGATTGTCTCATCGCTGAGATCTGTCATCCAACAAACCTTACCGGCGGACAGTTAATTATGAAAACACCACCGGTTTTCAAAAGTTGCTCTGAGTATAACATGCGCCTGCCTGAATTAATTTAAATATTACATAAGATTAACAACCATTAAGGTATAATTACTACGCATGGGGATGACAGGCTTCGACGGAGGAGGCTGATCCCGGATTGCGAGTCGAGAGGCGCCGACCTCGTTAACTCAGCGCACAATAAAAGTGCCAATCGCACTTCCTATGCTGCTCTTCCTCTCGCTGCATAAGCGGGTGAAAGACAGCCGGTCCTCTAAGTAAGGACCCGTCCGACTACCCCGATCTCCTGCCGGTGGTAGAAACGGGCGAGACAAAGCAGGGGTGCCGTACGTCACACCTCTACACGTACGAAAGAGGAGCTTTCGGGCTCTAGCGGTTGGTCAGGTGAAACCCTCTGCCGGTCGTGGCTCACTTGACGAGAACTGAAGCTAAGCTTCGGATACGGTCGGCTACACTCGTAGATATTCGAGGGTCTATTCCTGCGGACCCGGGTTCGATTCCCGGCATCTCCACCTGGCATCGATATAGAAAATCAAACATCCGGGCTAATTGGATACGCTCGGATGTTTGATTCTTTCTGTTTATTTATTTATTTTAAGGCTGCTAGAATTTCATCACTGTGTCCATCAGGCTTTACGTTTTCAAATACCCTGATGATCTTCCCTTCGGGATTGATCAGGAATGTAGTCCGCAAGACGCCTTCATAGGATTTCCCTGCAAACTTCTTAGGACCCCAAACCCCGTAACTGTCACATACTTTATGACCCTCATCGGCTAATAAAGTAAAGGGTAGGCCATACTTTCCCTTAAATTTTGCGTGGGAAGCAGGACTATCCGGGCTGACGCCAAGAATTTCAACCCCGGCTTTTTTATAAGCTCCATAACCATCCCGGAAGCTGCAAGCTTCCTTGGTGCACCCGGGGGTATCATCTTTGGGATAGAAATAAAGCACAACCGGTTTTCCACGGTATGAAGAAAGCATTTTAGAGGAGCCGGTTTCATCGAGTAACGTAAAGTCAGGAGCAGTGATACCAGATGATAAAGGCATAGTATTTTCTCCTTTCTTTATCTATTTTACCATATTTGCAGCGTTCAATGTTTTCTCTAGGGCTTCTAATGTAGCTGGCTTTACGATTACATCTAAAGCCCCCCTCTGCCGGGCACGTTTGGCGGTTTCGGGAGAATCATCCGCTGTTACTACGACAATCGGCACATTCGCCAGACGCGGTTCTCGCTTAAAGTAAGATAAAACTTCATAACCGTCCACCATAGGCATATTTATATCTAAGAACAATATATCAGGTACTTCCTCTTTCACTGCAATAATGGCAGCCCGTGGACCATAGGCAGCGTGTGCATTAACATCTAGAAGTGATAGCATTAAACACAGGCTATCAGCAGGTTGGCGGTTATCATCCACAACTAATGCCTTAATCATAATCACCCTACCTCGGCAACCAGCGTGCCCATCATCGTAACATTATAACCCGGCAAGGCAGCCACAGCCTGTTGAAAAGCTGGATCATGTAAAACCTGGAAAAGTGGAGCTAATAACGTACTATCATAGTGATGTTTAGGAACCACAAGATCATAACGTTCTTGGAACAATGGTATAAAATCCAGATCGAGTGCTTGAGCTGCAGCAGCGATTCCTAAACCACAATCCGCTTTCCCTGAAGACACAGCAGCTGCTACTGTCAAGTGTGTGTATTCTTCATGATTGTAGCCCTGAACCTTCTCTGATGCAATAGCGAATCGAGATAAATGATAGTCTAAAAGCACACGTGTCCCTGCTCCCCGCTGACGGTTGACGAAAACAACATCTTTACGAGTAAGATCCTTCAATGATGTGATCCCCTTCGGGTTCCCCTTATTTATTATAAGCCCCTGCTGGCGCCCTACCAGGGCAATCACCTTAACAGATATGCCAGGTAGATACTGGCGAATGTATGCCAGGTTATATTCTCCAGTTTCTATATCAAGCAAGTGGGAACCTGCCAAATGCGCCTCTCCTCGGCGCAACGCTATTAAACCTCCCAAACTACCTACATTGGCAGAGGCAAGTCGGCGTTGGCAACCGGCGAGATATTGAGCCAGGAGATCTAAAGTTATATCGTGGGAACCAATTACTAAAATAGTTCTATCAATCTCGGGCAGAGAACGATACAAACGGACAGCGACCTCCTCCCCATCAGCTACACCCTGCGAACCGCGCGGTAACACTACAATACCATCCGCTCGTACTAAGGAAGTGATCACGCCTGCCCCGCGTGCCAGAGGTGCAGCTAACAGCGTGTCCCCGACCCTCCCCAAGGCTACGCGTACATAATCGTCATCTCCAGCTGGTGAGGTTATCTTCCGAGTCATCACCGCACGGACTATCTCCGGTTCATGAGGTTGTCTCCCCAGCCAACGCGCCAACAGTGGCTCCACAAAAATCTCGGCAGTTAATGCCGCTGATACCGGGTATCCTGGTACCCCGATAATCGGTATTAAACTCTGGGAGGCGCCGTTTGGTGATGATCCATCGTTCAAACCGGATGGTTGAACAGGAATAACCGGTGGTTTTTTTCTTTCCACCATACCTAAAATCACCGGGTGCCCCGGACGAACTGCCACACCATGCACCAATAATTTTCCAAGCTTCTCAACCACCCGCGCGCTGAAATCTTCCGAACCCGCCGAGGAGCCTGCATTGAGCAATATCAAATCACTCGTTTGGGAAGCTTCATTAACTTTCTCACAGATTTCTTCAAAATTATCTGGAATAATAGGGAAACGTACGGCTTTCCCGCCCCAAGCGTTGATTTGAGCAGCCAATACCAGTGAGTTGTATTCGATGATTTCTCCTGGTTTAACGGGTTGACCTACAGGTACTAATTCGCTGCCAGTCGGCAAGATCGCGACCCGTGGACGGCGCGTCACCCGTACCCGGTCATATCCGCTGGCAGCCAAGGCTCCGATATCGATCGGGCGGATGGTATGACCGGCAGGCAAGACTAATTGCGTGGCGACAATATCCTCTCCAAGGGCGCGAATATGACTCCAGGGAACGACCGAGGAACGGATCTGTATTTTATATGGATGGCGCAAATTCCCAGCCAGGATATTCCCCTCATCTAGTGGCTCTACATTTTCTATAGGAATGACCGCATCTGCCCAGACGGGGAGAGCATCGCCTGTATCCACATAGGTGGTTTGCGATCCAAATAAAAGGGAAACGGGGGCGTTTGGCATTGCCCCAATTGTCTCATGGGCGCGTACCGCGAAGCCATCCATTGCTGAAGCATGGTAGTGAGGGGAAGACAAACGCGCCCAGGCAGGCTCAGCAAGCACACGTCCGGCAGCATATTCATCCAGTGGAAGATCTTCCACTCCCAGGATAGCCCATCGCCCTGCTTCCTGTAAAGCTGCTATGAGACGAGACTGAGCATCAGCTAAGGGTATGTCACTCAGGTAAATAGACATAATATAGTTAAAAAAAGATAACCTCTACTGTTTCTCCTGCACTCAGACCGGTCGCATCCAGGGGGATACGTACCAATCCATCTGCCCGAGCAAGAGTAAAAATAAGATTACTTTTCCCAAAGATTGGTTCAGCCTGGTAACCACTAACAGAATGAAGCAGACGGACCGCTACCCAATCCTCCCGTCCGGCTTGGGAAGGAATATTCGTTGTCAGGCGCGCCAATGTGCTGGGTTTTGGTCTTAATTGGCGAAGACCAGACAATGCGGATAACACTGGCACCAAGAATAACCCTGCAATGACGAGGGCACTAACCGGATTACCCGGTAATCCAATCACCACCTTACCATCACATACTGCCAGGATCGTAGGCTTGCCAGGACGGATATTTATACCATGCACTAACACCCCTGGTTTTCCTAAACGGTTGATCACATCGGCAGTCAGGTCACGACTGCTAGCGGATGATCCGGCAGTGATGACAACCAAGTCACATTCCCCAAAAGCCCTGGTTGTAGCAGTATATAAACTTTCCAACTGGTCAGGTATACTTCCATAAGCCTGTACTTTCCCACCATTTTCAACCACTAAGGCGCTTAAAGTATAAGTATTGACATCACGTACCTGACCGGGTCTGATCTCATCTTGTGGGGAAACCACTTCATCCCCACTCGATAGAATCCCAACCACCGGTTTACGCGTGACGGGTAAACGCGTGATTCCTAATGCCATTAAACCCCCAATTTCCGCCGGACGCAGATGTACTCCGGCTGGAATAACCACCTCCCCTTTCTCTACATCTTCGCCCACTTTGATCACATTCTCTCCAACCGCCGTGGCTCGCAGGATTTCAACCTCCCCCTTTTGGGAAATTTGAGTATATTCGACCATTATCACTGCATCGGCTTCTTCTGGCAGCATCCCGCCTGTGTGAATCAAAGCACATTGACCGGCACTCAGCTTAAATCCCGGATCAGAACCCATCGGCACCTCGCCGATCATCGATAAATAAGCTGGCAATCCCTCACTGGTTCCGTAGGTATCCACAGCACGAACGGCGTAGCCATCCACGCTACTGCGCGGAAAAGATGGCAGTGGATACGGCGCCTGGACTGGAGCGTAAGTCACACGCCCGAGCGCTTGGGTAGTCAGGCATTCCTCAAAACCGAGAGGGATCGATTTATGAGGAATATTCTCAAGCAAACGGTCGAGGGCAGCTTGGGGAGGTACCAGATGGAGAAATTCGGGCATATGGACTACCTTCTACCGGATCCAAAATGAATAAGTTAGTAAATACGCCATTAAAAAAAATGACGCCCCGGCAGCCACCGTTAATGCAAACCAGTTCGGTTTTATTCCAGCCGCAATGCGGTTCATAAGCCATATTTGTAGCAAGCCCACTGGCAAGGATAAAAACGCTGGCCAGGCTACATCGAAGGGTAATCCTAGCACAATAGCCAGGCCTAACAAAATGTATGAAAAGAGGATTAGAAAATTATGTAGATATACCCCTACTTGCCAGCCAATCCGGACCATCAAGGTCCGTTTGTTATATTTTAGGTCAGTCCCATAATCCGGTAATTCAAAAGCCAACAAGGTCGCCAATCCTAAGAAAGTAAGTGGGAAAGTGCTCATCGGTAACAGACGATGTAATTCCCTGGTCTGCAGAAGCAATGCAAAACCCGGCACCAAATTAGCGATAAGGATTGCAGTAGTTAATTCCCCATACCCGGTAGATGCCAGGCGAACGGGCGGGACGGCGTAGAAGAAAGCCCCCAAGAAAATAAGCACCATGAAAAAAACAATTGCAATATTCGGGTGGACCTCCCGGATTATTAAAACAGTCAAGGAAGCTACTACAGCCAGGCATGAAACAGCTGACCAGAACGCCGTAGCACGGGGTAATTTCCCTGGTCCTAAAGCACCACTCCCCCCCGTTAATGAAGTCCGATTAGGATTTTCAGCATCACCAGGAGCATCAAAATATTCATTCAAGAAATGTACACTTAACTGGAGTAAAGTTCCCCAGATCTGCCCGAGCAAGTAAGTCGCCCAGTTGATGGTAACACCCAGGAAATGGGCTATACCAACTCCCAAGGCATAAAACAGGAAGCCACCAACGAGAAAATGAGGACGAGTGAGACGGATAAACAGGCGAATAAATTTCATATAGCCAGGACACGCCGAATATCACGAATGTGGATCTGGTGATGACGGTAAAGCAGCTTGATGATATCTAAAAGAGAAGCCCTCCCAAAGTAAGGGTGTCTCCCCATTTTTACAAGATCACCGGGATTCATGCCAGAAACAATCTTGATATTTGCCAACCTTAATTCTAATAACTGGTTTAATAAATCATCGGTTGATAAATTTTTAAACGCAATTACCTCCTTCTCATTGAATGAGTTAATGTCAAAATTATCCGGAGCGCCAGATCCACCTGCCAAAATATCTAAAATCAGTATGTTTATAGCTTTTTCAGTGGCAACAAAATGCGCTAAAACATGCTGCACTTTCCAATTGGCGCCCTCGTTATACACTAATTGTTCCCATCCCGATGGGGAAATCGCCCTAAAAAAGGCTATTGTCTTGTCACCCTCCTGAGTCAGGCGAAAGGCAAGATGAGCAGGCGTATCAACCACGCTATTCTCCTTTATGGTTCTACAGGATAGCCCTTTCCGATCCAAACCGAAAAGCCACCCAGGAGCGGACTGACTCTCGTAAAGCCATTTTCCACTAAAATCTGCGCCGCACGGGCACTTGTCTCTTCCTGCGGTCAGGTGCAGTACGTAATTATCCAATCGGACTTATTCAACTCACCTAAATTGTTTAGCAAATCAGAGACCGGGATGGAAAGTGCTCCAGTGATATGGCTGCGGGCATACGAATCAGCGTCACGAGTATCCACGAAAACTGCCGTCTTAGAATCAAAAGCAGCCTTCGCATCGGCTAAACTTACACGGGGAATGTTCGTCGGATTTATTCCGCCCCCCAATATAGGTGAGGTAGGTGTAGCAAGAGCTGGTTCCCCGGCAGATCGAAAATACCAGATGAATACTCCCCCAACGATGATAACCCCAACAACCATCAATATCAAAGGCCAAATGTTTTTACCGTGTGAGTCCATTTACCTCCTCGAAAATTCCCAAAAATAGCAGCACAGCTATTTCCGGAAGAAATTTGATATGAAGAACCATACGTTAGCTGGGCGTTCTGCCAAACGACGGACGTAATATGGATACCATTCTGTGCCAAACGGCACATAAATCCGGACAGGGTAACCCTCAATCGCTAATTGCTCCTGCAAGTCGCGGCGAATACCATAAAGCATTTGGAATTCCAGGGCTTTCTGGGGCAAGCTTACATTTTGGGCATACTCCTTCGCATGCTCGATGCGCTTTGGATCGTGGGAGGCAACAGCCGGGATGGGGGGTATTTTTCCATCCAAGCCAGTCACTGGTGAGTCAAACTTCTTAGAGCAGTCGATCAACATCTCTATGAGCAGATCATAATTAGCATCCACGGCGCGTTTCTTAGGGAAAGCAATGTGGGCAGGTTCCTTATACGCCCCTTTACATAAGCGCACGCGTGTTCCCTGTAAACTTAGCTGGCGGATATCCTCCTCGCTACGGAACAGGTATGATTGGATTGCTACCCCCACATTATCAAAACCATCGAGGCGCATTTTACGGTACAAATCCAGGGTTGCATCTACCCAGGGAGAATCTTCCATGTCAAATCGTACAAAGGAATTGTGCTCCCTGACTTTTTTAAGGATGGTGGTCAGATTTTCAGCGCACACTTCTTTATCCACCGCCATCCCAAGCTGGGTAAGCTTAACGGACACATTGACGCGCACCTTTGCCTGATCGATGGCAGCGATCATTTCCAACACGTCCTGGGTTGCACGTTGGGCGTCAGCCAGATTGTAAGTATGCTCACCCAAGTGATCCAGGGTAGCATTAATCCCTTTGGCGTTTAATACCCCGATCACACGGATAGCATCTTCCAGTTTCTCTCCCGCCACAAAGCGTGAGGCGGCTCGCCAGGCAAATGACCACCGCGTAACGATCCGGCGTGCCCAGGCAGCTTTGGAAAGGTAAATCAATAATGATCTCATCATCGTTCTACCCTCGTGGATAACCGGGATACCAATCGTAGAAATTTTAGCACACTTTCTCAGTAAATTTCCCTGGCATAGAACTTGCAACATAGGTAAAAAAGACTATACTTGATGGAAGAATAAGGTTTAGGTATGCTAATCCAAAGGCAATTCCACGAGCTACGCCCTCTCACGACTGCCCACCTGGCTCAGACCATGACCTTACTGAGCCTGTCGGCAGTCGAATTACGTCAGAAAATCGACGCTGCCCTGGCATCCAATCCTGCTTTGGAGCTACTGGAAGAAAGACGTTGTCCTACCTGCCAGCGCCGACTCTCCGGCAGCGCCCCGTGCCCAGTCTGCAGCCGACCCCAGACGATCGCTGGGGACCAGCCGATTGTCTTCGTGTCATCACGCGAGGATTTCCGGACTCACACCAGCACGCGGGAAACGGAAACACCAGAAGCAGGTTTACCAATCGCGGCTACACCGGATGATTTACCCGGCTTCGTCTTACGCCAGATCGCCCCTGAGCTCGATCCAGCTGACCGCCCCCTGGCTGCTCATATCCTCACCAGCCTGACCGAAGACGGGTTACTGGGAGTGCCCATGGAGGAGATTGCCCGGTACCATCATGTACCTCTATACCGGGTGCAAAACGTGATCAGCCTGATCCAACACGCTGAACCGGTCGGGGTTGCCTCTCCCTCCCCCCAAGAGGCCTTGCTGGTACAGCTCGAGGTGCTAGCAGAGAATCGATCCGTGCCACCCCTGGCTTACAAGGCGATCCGAGAGGGGATGGATTTTCTCAGCCGCCACCGTTATAACGAGCTAGGTCACCTCCTGGGTGTATCGACTGCCCAGGCGCGGGAAATCGCCCGGTTTATAACCAAAAACCTCAATCCCTTCCCGGGGCGCGCCCATTGGGGGGACATCAACTATACCTCCCAAAAGGCTGAACCTAATACCCGGGCATATTCATACCCGGATGTGGTCATTTCCAAGCTAAACAGCGAAACAGAAGAGTCACCCCTGGTTGTCGAGGTGGCAATCCCCCTTTCGGGCACCTTGCGAGTAAACCCCCTGTTCCGCGAGGCTATCAGGCAAGCACCACCCGATAAAGCCGAACAATGGAGATCGGACCTGGAACAGGCAACGTTGCTAGTAAAGTGCCTGCAGCAGCGCAACCATACCATTGTCCGCCTCATGCAGCGCTTGTCGGTTATGCAACGCCAGTTCATCCTGCACGGAGACGCCCACTTGCAACCGGTCACACGGGCAGCCCTATCCAAAGAACTGGAAGTACACGAGTCGACCATATCACGGGCGGTTTCCACCAAGTCAGTCCAACTGCCCAACGGGCACATCATCCCGCTGGCGAACTTCTTCGATCGCAGCTTGCA
>Ga0153916_10003473_pt1 | contig 11756 bp, 4 predicted proteins | sample Opewatmetagenome_FD_109642 | JGI IMG/M metagenome (GOLD analysis project Ga0153916, IMG submission 109642) | Freshwater wetland microbial communities from Ohio, USA - Open water 3 Core 3 Depth 4 metaG | ecosystem: Environmental > Aquatic > Freshwater > Wetlands | place: USA: Ohio, Lake Erie, Old...
CCACCGCCAGGGGAACCGGTCGCTGGGCGGCGCGCAGGACAACCTGTCGATCGCGTGGGACTGCACGGCGAACACGGACTGCAGGACGTGCCACGGGAGCAAGGCGGTCGACGGGACGAACTACCGGTTCGCGTCGTTGCTGGGCGAGCCGAACTACGACAACGCGGCGTTCGGCGGCGGCCAGATGACGGCGAACAGCCACCGCAAGCACGTCACGTCGGCGGACAACACGACCGTGTGCAGCAAGTGCCACCCGGACGCGAGCCCGACGGTGGTGAACGCGCTGGCGACGGACAACTGGACGATGCACATCAACGACAACGTGGAGGTCCGGGGCGGCAACGGGGCGTCGTTCACCTGGAGCGCCGCGGGCCATTCGTGCACGAACATCAGCTGCCATAACTACAATGCGACGCCGGCGGTCTGGGGCGCCTCGCTCAACTGCCAGGACTGCCACACGGGGACGGGCGACCTCGAGGACTTCGGAACGCTCGGCGACCCGGCGTCCCTCTCGGGCAACGGCCGCACCGCGCGGGTCGACACCACCGAGTGGACCACCTGGGGGCACGGACGGACCACCGCCTATCTCGTGACCGGCCACCCGGCGGCCAACTTCAACGGAACGGGGCAGTGCCAATACTGCCACCAGCCGGCGTACGCGCACGACAACACGGGCAACGTCTTCCGGCTGGCCAACTACAACTACTACGGCAACGGCTGGAACGATGTCTGCCTGATCTGCCACCGGGCGTCCGGCCACGCCGGGTATAACCCCGGCGGCGGGCTGAGGAACGCCACCTCGGCGGTCGTCGACAACAGCCACTACGGGACGCGGCACACGACGACGAACAACGGCGGAAAGTTCTGCTACGACTGCCACGACCCGCACGGCGACACCAACATCTTCATGGTCGCGCGGCGGGCGGCGATGCGGACCGACAACACCTACGGCATTCCGTACCGCACGTCGCTCGACGACAACACGTACATGCGAACCGTCGTCTTCACGGACAATTTGAACGGAGGCAATTACGCCTCGACGGACAACGTCGCGCCGTACGACGGCGTGTGCGAGGCGTGCCACAGCGTGGCGACGCATTATCGGAGCACCGGAAGGACGGACACCACCCACGGCACCACCAAGTGCACGACCTGCCACCAGCACGACAGGCAGTTCAAGGGCGAGGGGACCTGCATCATGTGCCATGGCAGCGTCCAGGGGACGTCGCCGCTGCTCCGCCGGCAGGTGACCGGCGCGACCGGCGACTACGCGAACGGCAACGCCGCGACCCACCACATCACCGACTACTTCGACAACACGGCGGACGGGGCGCCCCAGAACATCAACTGCGCGAAGTGCCACTGGGAAGGGTGGGTTGCGACCGACACCGGCTATCCCGGGGCGGGGAACGAGGGAAAGACGAACCCGTCCTTCCATTGGGCTGACCTCGGGACCAACGCGACCGCCAGGTACGTCCAGCTCCGCGTGTGGAGCACCACCGCGGCGCCGGCGAGCTACAGCAATATCGCGACCGGGACCGCCATCGAGTGGCGCAACAACGACACGTGGAACTCGGCCGCGAACGCCATAAACCTGAACCGCCATTGCCTCGGCTGCCACAGCAGCACGATCGGCGCGGCGACGCCGTTCAGCGACGGCCGGTCGCCGAGGGCGCGCGCCTGGGACGGCCTGGACATCGGCGACAAGTATCTCCGCAACGGGGCGGCGAACACGGTCAGGACGCACGGCTACAACAACACGACGTACAACGTCGTGCCGCCGCTGAACAAGGCGCTCTCCCCGCACTTCGATCTCCAGAACAACCAGCGGGGCGTCGCCACGACGGACGCGTGGGGCGACGACGACAGCGCCGGGGCTTCGAACACGGCGACGGGCTCGGTGGCGTGCTTCGACTGCCACAATTCCCACGCGTCGCCCGTGACCGGCACGGCGACGCTGCCGCTTGTCTCGTACGCGAACAACGCGACCCTGAACGGCGGACTGGCGAACGCGAACGTCGGCGGCCTCCTGAAGGCGACGACCGCGGGCGTGAGCGGGTATGCGACCACCTACACCCCGGTGGCGAACGCGACGATGAACTGGGGCGCGGGCTCGGCGGCGTGCTTCGACTGCCACGTCGGCTCCACGGCGGGCGGGACTCCGCCGAAGATGTATACCGCCTACGGGCGCGGGCTCGACAACATCGTCGCCGGGTACTACGACCCGGTGCGGTGGCGGACGGTGACTGCCAACCGGCAGGGGATGGGGGTGTGGGACACCGCCGCTACGTGGGAGGGAAGCTTCTCCTTCAAGGACAGCACGATCAGGGCGACGCACTTCAGGAACGACAGCGCGATCCGGGCGCTCCAGACCACCCCGACGACGCAGCTCAACGGCCTGTGCTCCCGGTGCCACGACCCGCACGGGGTCACGACCAACACGACGATGGTGTCCAACGCCAACTACGGCTCGCCCGCCCTCAAGGGGACGTGGCTTGCGTCGCCGTACTTCGAGGACCGGCCGGGCGAGGCGCCGACGGGGACCCCGACGACGCAGAGGCTGGCGACGTCCAACAACTGGTCGTTCAACAACAGGGTGTACGTCGGGACCAGCGCCCGCGGCTATGCCCCCCGGGTGGTCGTGTGGAGGGAGTACAACAAGCCGCCGACGGTCGGCGGTGGATACGGGCCCTCCGGCGGCGGCGTGGGCGCCTCCGGCTTCTACATCGACGAGAACACGTTCGGGCTGACGCTGACCAGCAACACGTCCGTCTTCGACATGTTCGGGAACAATGCCCCCGGCGGCACGAACAACGTCTGGGCCAACCTGTGGAATGGCGGGTACGGGCGCGACGTGACGATCAATATCAACCGGATCACGGAGACCAACGCGCAGTTCGCGGGGCTGTGCGAGCGTTGCCACACGCCGGCGGCGCTCGTGAACACGGCGTCGAAGGGGGCCAACATCATCACGCACGCCCACAGGACGGTCAAGGGGTGGGACGCGCTGGGCGGCGGGCCGGCGGCGGTCGACCTCTTCAAGAACTACATGATCAACAACACGACCAACAACGGCACCTACTCGCAGCGGCTCGTCGGTGCGTGGGCGTGGAACAACATGGCGTCGAACTTCTCGGACTACCGCGCCATCGAGGATCCTTCGGAGCCGTGGTCCGCATTCCCGTACCACTGGGGAATCAACCTCAACCGGACGGGCGGGCAGTACGTGAACAACTACATCCAGAGCAACTACCACCAGTTCCCGTGCTCGAAGTGCCACACCCCGCACTCGTCGCGGCTGCCGCGCCTGCTGCGGACCAACTGCCTCGACACGGGGACGGTGCGCGGCGTGAACGGCGGGAACAGCAACAACGTCGGGACCACGGGTTCCTGGCTGCAGCGTCACAGCCTCAACACGACCAACAACAACGTGATCAGGTTCCGCGTCACGACGAACGCGACGCACAGGTGGACCCCGGCCCGCGCGGTCCGTTGCCACCAGGATGCGTACGCGATCAACGGGCAGGCGGCGAACGACACGCGCTGGAACGACCTGACACCCTGGTAAGGGAGTCGGCAGGTACAAAACCGTATTGAAACAGGAGGTTGCGGCCCGGGGGCCTGCCGGCCCCCGGGCCGCTGACATTCGTGGCTTCCGAGCGAGGCAAGCCGTTTCCGGCCGCCGCGTACGTCGCGGCCATGAGCGTTCTGGCCGTCGTCGTCCGCCTGTTCCCGTGGCGGGCGTCGATCAGCAAGCTCCACGTCCTGTTCATCCAGCCCGACGCCTACTACCACCTGCGGCGCGCGACGATCATGGCGCGCAACTTTCCGTTCTACCCGACGATCGACCGGTACATGGCGTACCCGTACGGCGCCGAGTGCCCGTGGCCGCCCCTCTACGACTTCGCCATCGCCTGCGCGTCGCTCCTGTTCGGCCTGGGCGATCCTTCCGATCGGACGATCCAGCTCGTGACCGCGTTCTTCCCTCCGCTCCTCGCGGGCTGCTCGATCCCCGCCGTGTACCTTCTTGCCCGGGAGCTGTTCGGGCGGCGGGTCGCGCTCGTGGCGGCGTTTTTCGCGGTCCTCATGCCGGGCCAGCTGAGCTACTCGGTCGTAGGGTCGGGCGACCACCACGTCGCCGAAGTCCTGTTCGCGACGCTCTACTTCTATTTCGTCGCGAAGGCGCTCCGGCAGGCGGGGCTCTGCGCCCCCATGGACGCGGCCGGGGAGCCCGGCGCGCCGCCCGCGGCGGAAGGCCCGGCGAAATCGCTGAAGTCGGCCGTCCTCGCCGGCGTGTCCCTCGCCGCGGCCACTCTGATCTGGCAGGGGTCGATGGTCTTCGCCACCGTCGGGATGGTCCTGGTCGGCCTGGTGCTGGCGCGGCGCGCGGGGAAGGCGGCGCTGGACGCGGCATTCCGGATCGGCCTGGCGAGCGCGGGTACCGCCGCGGCCATCGTCGCCGCGGCCCGCGGGGCCATCCCGCCCGCCACCGGCCAGACGGTGTTCGGCTTCGGTTTTTTCTCGTGGTTCCAGCCCGCCTACATCGCCGCGCTCGCGGCGGCGCTCACCCTCGTGTACCTGTTCGTCCGGAGACAGTCGGCAAGGCCCTGGTCCGCCGGGCGGCTCGCCGCGGGCGTCGGCGCCGTCGTCCTCGGCGCGGCGGGAGCGGCGCTGGCGGTCCCCGCCCTGCGTCGGAACCTGGCGGACGCCCTCGGCTTCGTGACGCGGAAGGATCCGTACCTGGCGTCGATCAACGAGTTCCAGCCCCTCTTCGACAGATTTCCCTGGGAAGGAACGGTCGATCTCAAGCTCGTCTACGACCTTCTCTACATGTTCGGGTTCCTGATCCCGCTGGTTCTCTGCGCGCGGATGATCGCCGCCGCCCGAAAGAGGGGGATCCGGACCCCGGAGCTGTTCTTCATCGTCTGGACGGTCGTCTTCGGCGCCCTGACCCTCGAGCAGAAGCGCTGGAGCAACGTCTACTCCGCGAACATGGCCGTGGCCATCGGCGCGTTCGTCGTCGCGTTCCTCGACCGGACGCGGGTGGGACAGAAGGTTCTGACGGAGTTCCTCGAGTGGCGCCTCGAGACGGGGAAGACGGCGGAAGCCCCCGGGTTCCTCTGGCGGGCGGTGGCGTACTCGCGCAGGTTCCCGAAGGCGTTCACCGTCGCCGCCGCGACGCTCTTCTTCATCCCGTACTACCTGTTCGTGTTCTCGCTGGTGCTTCCGACCCGGATCGTCATGAGCGCGGACGCGTACAACTCCTTCGTCTGGATCCGGCTCAACACGCCCGGGACGAGCTTCCTCTGGAACCCGGTCCGCACCCCGGAATATTCCATCCTCGCCCCGTGGGACATGGGGCATTACCTCCAATACATCTCGGGGCGCCCCACTGTGGCCAACAACTTCGGGTACCAGCTCGGGGGGGGAGGGCTGGAGGACTCGGTCCGGTATATCCTGATGGAGGACGAAAAGGACGTCGCCGCGCTTTGCGAGCGCCGGGGGGTGAAATTCATCGTCGGCACCGACGTTTTCGGAGGCATGGAGTCGATGGCCCCGATCGTGGGCGTGGATTTCGTCCGCGATTTCATGGAGCCGTACGCGGTGCCCGGACATCCCGGGGGCGCCATCCCCGTCCCCGGCCCGCGTTACTACCGGCTGGCCAGCCAGCGCATGTACATGTTCGACGGCTCCGCAACACCGGATTCCCCGGCGATTTCGCGCTTCCGGCTGATCTTCGAGTCCCGGAACGGCTCCGGGGCGCCGTATCTGCCTCCCGACACCAAGTATTGCAAGGTGTTCGAGAAGGTCCCCGGGGCGACGATTTCGGGTCGGGCCACCCCCGGATTGCCGGTCTCCGTCAGCGTCCGCATGATGACGAACTTCGACCGGCAGTTCGACTACGTGTCGTTGACGAAGGTCGACGAAAGGGGATCGTTCCGGCTCGTCGTCCCGTACGCGTCGCAGGGGACCCGGTACCCCGTCCGCGCCGTCAGTCCCTACCTTGCGATGACGGAGAAGGAAGCGGTGTTCTTCCCGGTGGACGAGAAGGACGTGGCGGAGGGGCGGGAGGTCCGCGTGAACCTCAAGGGCAAGGGATTTGCGGCGGGAGACCACCCCGCGGTCGGGGGCTCCGCCCGGCCGCACCGTTGAGGGAGATGCTTTATTGAATTGACTTGAAAATTCCATTGAAAGTGATCTGATGGAGTTCATCGTCTTTCCGGCCCCGGCCGGGCGGACGCAACCGGTGGAAACGTCCCCCCCGGGGGGCGGGGCAGCCTCGTCCGGCTCCCGGGCTCGACGGGGGGCGGGGTCGGCCCGTCCCGGTCGCGTCCCGGGATAAAACACCTTGTTTTTTATATAGATATCCGAACCGGTCCGTGTAACAATATCGCCCGGAGTGAGTATTCCAATTGGGTGGAAAAACTATGATTTCCGGGGGAGTCCGCAGGATGGCGACGACTGGAAGACGGATGGCGGCTTTCCTTTTCGCAACGGCCCTGCTCGTGTCGACCGCGGGGGTGAGCGAGGCGAAGATGCTCCGTGGCGTCGACCTCGGCGGGACCGTCACCGCGCCCGACGTGAAGGTCGAAGGCGGCAGGTTCGAGAATCGCGGATGGAAGACGGTGATCGGAGCCGAGCCTGCGGATTACGCGCGGAAGGAAGGCGTCGTCATCGATCTGGAGGCCCGGAGAGACCAGCTCGGCGAATCGGGCACCTTCGCGTTCTGGATCTACAGGGGCCCGGAGACCGGAGGATCGGGTTACAACACCGTGCTCTCCCTCGTTACGGATAACACGACGGTCTTCGACGCATTCGTGACGTGGCGCGCGCGGCACTCCGGGGCGGCCGACAACGTCACGGCCCTTCGACTCGGAGGCATGGGGTACCTGACGGACGGCGCGGATGTCTTTGGACGGGATGTCGTGTTCGACCGGCAGGTCGCCGTGGGCGCATGGGCGCACCTCGCGATCACCTGGGGGCCGAACGGCCCGGCCGACAACCGGATTTATCTGAACGGAAGGGAAGCGGTCGTTTACTACGGCGCCGGCGGCGCGCCCGCGGCGCGGAGCGGGAGCTTCGCGAAATACGTCAGGGCCGCCCGGAGCGCCGTGATCGGCTCGAGCCGGGACGGGATCGACACGTTCTACCAGGGAATGGTCGGGGAGGCGTTGCTCTACGACACGATCGAGACCGCGTTCGACCTGTCGAAGTACCGGCCGAAGATCGCCTCGTTGACCGACAACTTCCTGAGCGTTGTCGGGATCAGCGGGTTCCTGGTGACGGGCGACCGGATTGCCGTGAGAATGGAGGGCGATCCCGGCGGAACGGCGACCTGCGACATCGGAACCGATTTCGGCGTTCCCATGGCCGAAGACCCGGCCCAGCCCGGCGTCTATACGGTCGATCACGCGATCCGGCCGGGCACCTATCTCGACAAGGGGAGGATCGTCGGCCATCTGAGGAACGCCGCGGGAGCCGAATCGGATCCTGCCACGTCCTCGAGCGGGCCCGTGTCGATCGACGCGCGCTCGCGCTTCGCGATGACCATCGACAAGACCGACCTTCCCGCCGACAGCGCCGCGACGGCACGCGTCAAGGTCAAGGTGACAGACGCCAACGGGAACCCCATCAAGGATCACCGGATCAAGGTAACGCTGTCGACGACCGACGAGTACACGGGCCTCGTCGGGGGCGGCTCGACGCGGTCGAAGGACATCGCCGCGGCGAACGAGGCCCAGGTCGGCGGCGCCGAGGTGGAGACCCGCTGGGATGGCATCACCGATTCCTGGGGCGAGGTGGAGTTCGACTTCAAGGCCGGGTTCGCCGCCAAGACGATCATCCTGCAGGCGAAGGACCTGATGGCCGGGAACGTCGGGGTGGACTACATCACGTCTTACAAGGAAGCGTCGATCGACATCGCGCTGACTCCGCCCCGGAGCCTGGCGGCCGCGCGCCGCGGGCTGCAGTACATCATCAAGGTCGAGGCGACCCGCACCGAGCTGACCGCCGACGGCAGGAGCCGCTCGGTCATCAGGGCGACCGTGATGGACCCGAACGGCGCGCCCGTGCCCGGGGACCCGGTGGCATTCACGCTCTCGAGCCCCAACGGGACGATCCGCACGATCACCGGGACGACCGACGCCGGCGGCGTCGCGACGGCCGAATACACCGCCGGGAAGAAGATCGGGATCGTGGTCGTGACGGCCGCCGACACGGCGCGCAACATTTCGGCGAGCGTGAGCATCGTCCTCCTTGCCGACGCGCCGGCCAAGATCTACCTGAAGGCCAGGCCGGAAAGCCTTCCCGCGGACGGTTTCAGCCGGGCCGACCTCAGCGTGAAGGTGACCGACATCAACGACAACCCGAACAAGGACACAAAGGTGGAATTCAAGGTCGCCAAGGGCGGCGGCCGGGTCGAGTACGCGGACCGGACGACGGATCGGTTCGGAGATTCCGTGAACCGGTACACAGCCGGCACGACCGCGGGGATCGCGACGGTCCTGGCGACGGTGCGGTCGAAGGTCCCCGCGGAGGCCGAGCTGGCGAAGGCACAGAACGTCCTCTTCGTCCCGTACTCGGAGCAGGGCGAGGAGATCCGGGTGTCCCGGTGGCTGAAGAGGGTGGGGGAGACCGCGCTCAAAGGCGAGCCGATCGTCGAGTATACGATCGGCCGTGACGAGACGAAGTACACGCTCAAGGCGCCCTACGACTGCCGCGTCGATTTCCAGTACGTGGAGTACTGGGACAACGCGCAGACGGGGGACACGCTGGCGCAGATCTCGCCAGTGACGGTCCCGGGATCGACCGGATCGGCCCCCGCACCCGCGCCGAGCCGCACGCCGAGGAGGCGGTAACCGGGGTCATCCCGATCTGGTATTCTTGAAGGCGGGGTGAGCGTGCCCCGCCTTTTTTTTGCCCCGGAGGGGTCGATGTCCAGGGTCCGCGAAGGAATGCGCCGTCTTTCCGCGAAAGCGGCGATTCTTGCCGTTCTTTTCGCTTCCGCCGGCTGCCTGCCGCAGACGCGGATCGCCGGACCGCGCGATGCCGCCGGAATCGCGAGCGCCAGGAGCCAGGCGGAGGCCATGCAGTCGCTCGAAAGGATGCTCCCCGACGCGGGCGGCAGATTGGTGCTCGTCAGCCCAAGCGACTATCTTTCCACCCTTGTGTTGCCCCTGCGGCGCGCAGGTGCGCTGAAGGAGATCGACGTCGTCCTCCCGTTCGACAACGTGCTGACGCCCGACCATCTCACGGAGATCCGCGCGTTCCTGGAGAAGGGGGGGATATCCGAAGAAGACCGGGCATCCCTCGCGTTCGACAACGGGGCGATCCGTGGGGAGATCGAGGGGATGCGGCTCTCTCTCCGGACGCTTCGGGGTCTCCCGAACGTGGACGGGGGCCGCGTCGTGGCGCTGGACACGTCGTTCCTGACCGCGGTTTTCCGGAACGAGGTGAAGACGCCCATGGTGGACACGGCGTGGCGGCTCGTCCTGACGCTCCGGGAGCGCGGTGTGTCGGCGAGACGCATTCTCATCCTCGACACGGCCGGGCGCGCCGATTATCCCCTCGAATACGGCTACCTGTCCGCCTTGCTCCGGGAGATGCTCTCGGCGCCGGAGACTTTCACCGGCGTCCTTCCGGAGAAATGGCGGATCCTAAAGGCCGCGGAGGGGGCGTACTACTTCGCGCAGAACGAGGAAGCGATGGCGCTTTACAGGGAGTTTCTCACCCGGGCCCCGGGCGACGCCTCGGCGTGCTACAAGATCGCCATGATGGCGCTCCGCGACCTCGACGTCGACATGTCTCTGCAGTGGCTGAACAAGGCCGCCGCCGCCGATCCTCTTTACAAACGCGCCTACACGGAAGCGGCCGGTTACCTGTATCGCAAGGACCTCTTCGACGGCGCCGAGCGAATCCTCCTGGCAGGCCTGTCGAAGTTCCCGAAGGAGCCGGTATTCGCGACGAACCTCGCGGCGATCTATCTCTCCCGCGGAGAGGCGTTGAGGCGGGGGGGCGACGAGGCGGGGGCGAACGAGTTCTTCGGAATGGCCGCCGGCGTTGATGGGGCGAAGCCGCAGATGCGGGAGCGGGCGCGGTCGCTCCTGACCGGCCCGACTGCCCCCCCTCCGAAGTGACCCGGAAGGGCCGCGTGCGCCTCGCCCTCGTCAAGGTCCTCTCCGTCGCCGACGAGATCGTGCCTCCCATCGGGCTCGGGTATCTCGCCGAGGCGGTCCGTCGCGCCGGGCACGAGGCTGTAATCGTGGACGCCCTGAAGGATGGACTCGGTGAGACGGCGCTGCTCGCGCGCCTCGAGGCGCTTTCCCCGGACGCCGTCGGGGTCCTTCTCTTCACGAAGGACCTGGTCATCGTCCGATCCTTCCTGCGGAGAGTCCGCCGCGTGCTTCCGCGTGCGGTCACCCTCGTCGGCGGTCCCCACCCGTCCGCGGTGCCGGCCGAGACGATGGACTATTTCGGCGACTCCGTCGACTACGCCTTCGCGGGGGAGGCGGAAGCGGGGCTCCCCCTCCTGCTGACCTTCATGGAGTCGGGAGTCTCCGGACAGCCTCGGGCGCCGGGCCTCGTCTGGCGGGACGGGAGCGCGGTGCGGGCGAATCCCCGGGTATTCGAGGACCGCCTGGACGCGGGTCGCGTCGCCTGGGACCTCATCCCCCCGGAATCGTACCCGCGAGCGCCCCACGGCGCCTATTTCCGCCAATTTCCCGTCGCGCCCGTCGTCACCTCGCGGGGGTGCCCGTTCCAGTGCACCTTCTGCGCCGCCGGGTGCGTCAGCGGCCGCAAGGTCCGGCGGCGGTCCGTTGAGAACGTGGTCGACGAGATCACGTTTCTCCGCGAGCGACACGGCGTGCGGGAGATCCACATCGAGGACGACAACTTCACCGGGAAGAAGGAGTACGTCCTGTCGTTCTGTGAAGCCCTGCGCCGCTCGGCGCCTGGAGTCGCTTGGACCTGCCCGAACGGCGTCCGGATCGACACGATCGACCGGGAGATGCTCGATGCGATGAAGGCGTCCGGGCTTTATTTCCTCTCCATCGGCGTGGAGTCGGGGTCCGACCGGATTCTCCGGGCGATGAAAAAGTCGCTGACGCGGGAGAGAATCGAAGAGAAAGTAAGGCTCGTTCACGAAACGGGGATCGGGGTCTCGGGATTCTTCATGCTCGGGTTTCCGGGCGAGACGAAAGACGAGATGGAGGAGACGGTCCGGTTCGCCTTGCGCCTCCCTCTGTCCCGCGCATCCTTCGCCAACTTCCAGCCGTTCCCGGGGTGCGAGGAGTTCGCCCGGCTGCGCGAGAGCGGCGAGCTCCCGGTGGACTGGGAGAGCTTCGCGCCGACGCTCCAGTCCACGACCTACTCCCCGCGAGGGACCACGGTCGACGCCCTTCGGCGCCTGCGAAAGCGGGCGCTGTGGCGGTTCTACTCGCGGCCGTCGGTGGCGTGGCGCATGCTCCGTGAGATGCAGACCCTCGATCACGCCCGATGGATCCTTCGGCGCGGCTGGCGGTGGCTGACAATATCTCGATAAGGTGCGGCGCGTGAAACTCTCGGTCGTGATGCCCGTCTACAACGAGATCCACACGATCGCGGAGATTCTCGGGAAAGTCGTCGATGGGCCGCTGGACAAGGAGGTCGTTGTCGTCGACGACGCGTCGACGGACGGGACGCGGGAATGGCTCGCCGCGCAACGTCACCCGGCCGTGAAGGTCGTTCTCAGGGAGCGGAACGGAGGGAAGGGGGCG
>Ga0153916_10003474_pt1 | contig 11751 bp, 8 predicted proteins | sample Opewatmetagenome_FD_109642 | JGI IMG/M metagenome (GOLD analysis project Ga0153916, IMG submission 109642) | Freshwater wetland microbial communities from Ohio, USA - Open water 3 Core 3 Depth 4 metaG | ecosystem: Environmental > Aquatic > Freshwater > Wetlands | place: USA: Ohio, Lake Erie, Old...
GCAGCCACGCTGCTCGCGGAACCCTTCCGGGCGGTTCGGTGCTAGATAGGGTTTCCTAGCATCGAAAAACCCAACAAATATACCACGCATCTGTTCTCGGCTGCAACTGCCTGCGAAAACAGGCTCTGGGTGGTCCTCACGCCGCGCTGTCCTCGAGACACGCCGTTCCATATTCCCCCCCCTTGATCGATCGTGGAGGCTCTCCGACCGCATTTCGCTGCGCTGTAACCTTTCAAGTACAATATGTATTTCGTACTTTACAATAAGTATATCGAACTGTACTATTCCTGGGTCGGCGCGTAACAGCGCGACCTCGAGCAGGTACGGGAGCAAGACGACCATGCGATTGGGCACTCAGCTGAAACGCTGTCGCTTCGAGAAGGGCGACATGTCTCAGGAAGCGCTGGCGAAAGCGGTCGGCGTCACCAGGCAGACGATCATTGCCATCGAGAAAGGACGCTTTGTCCCCTCCACGCTCCTCGCGCTCAAGCTCGCCCGGTTTTTCGGGAAGCCTGTCGAGGAGATATTCCAGATCACCGAAGACGCCGGCGACCGCGGCGAAGGCCGGTGAAAAATGCGCGGCGAATCTGACGAATCTGTCAATCGCGCAGGAGAAACGAGATGCAATCGGCGATCGAAAGCGCAATCAAGTTGGTGCTGGTGGTCCTGCTCGTCCTCGCCGGCCTGGGCGTCTGGCTGCTACCGAAGACTCGCCTCGTCACAGCGCGCGCGGTTGGCGAGAGACTGTTCGTGGTCACGTGTATCGTGGGCGTCCTCTGCGGCGCCGCCGGCCTGCTGGTCCTGTTCGCCTGGCCGCAACGCGTCCTCGAGTGGCACCTCTGGGAAGTCGCGGCAATGCCGTTGGTGTTGCTCTACGCGTACTGGATGGTCGTGATGCGCCGCGCTCGAAGCTGCGACGTGCTCGACGAGAAGCAGAACGCCGACATGACCAGCGCCGGCGCGGTGACGTGGGCAATCTCGATTCCGGCGATGAGCCTGGCCTTCGTGCTGCCCGACGAGGGCCTGCTCGAAGGCGGCCTCTGGTTTCCCTGCTACCTGTTCATCACGCTCTTGGTCTTCTCGGCGACCACGCTCTGCTATTTCAGACGGTAGGGGCGCACGCGGTCGCCGGCGCGGCTGCCGCGTCGGGGGCGCCGCACAGCCCCGCTGCGCGCGGGGCGAAACAGGCCTGCCGCCGTCATGCCTGTGCCGTATCCGGCGAATCACAGGACTCAGGAGTCACGTCTCACGTGTCTGTGCCGCAAACGTCTTCAACGAAGACGATCATGTGCGGGGCTTCGGCCGGATGCCGAGGTAATACGCCGTGTTGGCGTCGGGATCGATCCGCGTCCTAATCCGCCCCGGAAGGGCACTGAGGATCGGGTCGAGGCCCGGCCCGTGCCCGGCGAAGCTGGAGAAGCCGTGGATGACCACGCCGATGGTCACGGCGCCGAGGTATCGTCCACGCCCGTAGAAGTCGTAGTGATCCCTGATCGCCACGAGATCTCCCAGCCTGAGCTTCTTCAAGCCGTGTTGCTCGATGATCTGCGGATCCGTCGTCTGGATGTCGTAGTCGCCGGTCTCGAGGAACGAGCCCCCCATTCCCGAGCCCATGATGTGTCCCGGGACTTCCATCACGACCGGGACCACGAGCTGCCCGCCTTCGATCGCGACGTTCATCTTCTCCAGCAGCCCGGGCGAGAGCTTGTTCACGCGCACGTCGTCGAACCCTTCGATCTTCAGGCCGACGCCGCGCGCTCTGATCTGGACCCTGTCGTTCACGGCGAGTCTCTCGACAACCTCCTTTGGAAACCATACGAGATCGTCGGAGCCGGCGTGCCGTCCGATGAAGACGCCTCTGGCGCCGCGGGCGTCGCCCGACACCACCTGCGCCTCGTCCCCGATGCACGCCAGGATGGCGAGCGCACATTCGGACGGCGTTGGCCGATCGCGGCCCTGGATCGTGACGTCCGGCTCCACGTGGTCACCGCTGGCCCACCCATATGCCGGGTCTCCCAGTGTCACCGTGTAGTTGATTGAGGCCATCCCGATGTCGAAGACCGGCTTTCCGTCATAGGTCGTTTCGTAGCCCCGGCTGCCGGCGGGCTGCACGACGCCCTGGACCGCCGTCGTGATCAGGTTCTCCTTGTTGGTCCGCAGTGTGCCGGGCGCGGTGGTTGAGGTGGTTGCCTTCGTCGTGATGCCGAGATACTTCCCGATGTTGGCTGTCGGGTCGATCCGGCCGATCAACTTGCCGAACCTCGTCGAAAGGATGGGCGTGACGCCGATGCCGAGGCCGGAGATGTCGCTCGGCCCGCTGCAGACCACACCGATCGTCGCGCCTCCCCTGTAGTACCCTTTGCCGTAGTCCGTTTCGATGTCTCTGAGGAGCAGCAGATCCCCGAACCGCAGATCGTCCAGGCGATGGTCCTTGATGTCCGGGGGAAACGTCGTCTGGATGTGCCAGTTGCCCGAGAGGCTCGTGCCGCCCGAACCCTGGCCGACGATCTCGGCAGGTATCTCCTTGACGACGGGCACTTCGAGTCTGCCGCTGACGGTGCGCAGGCCGAGCTTCTCCAGCAGCTCGGGGGCCACCCCGTGCACGAACACGTCGTTGAAGCCCTCGATCTCCAGGCCGACGCCGGACGCTTTCACCTGGAGGCTGTCTCCGATCGCGAGGCGCGCCAGCACCACGTCTTCGAAGTGAACGAGCACGTAGGCGCCGAACTTCCCGACGATGACGCCTTTCTCGCCCCTGGCATCGCCGCTGAGCACCTTCACCTCGTTGCCGATCGAGGTGTAGGTGAGCCATGCTTCCTTGAACCGGTCTTCTCCGACGCCCTCCGTCGCGACACCCACCGTCGCCCGGTCGGCGGCGGCCCAGCCGAAGATCTTGTCGCCGATCTTCAGGTTGTAAAGGAAGCGACTGCCCTTTTCATACTTCCCTCCGTGCCCACGAGTATGGATGGCGGCTCCCCCGTGTCAAGTGGAACTGGGGATAATGGAGACGACAGTGGAACTGGAGACGACACGCGCGCCGTGAATCGGCAGGAACGGGGCCCCCGCCCGGAGTCATCCTTCTCGACGTTCCCGAACACCTGGTTGCAGACTCCAACTGAGCTCCCGATTGCGCGATACTGTTGGCCATCGCCGTCAGGACGATCAAGTCCGTCAAGCTGCGGCGGTCATTCTACGAGGTGCACCATGCGCACTGTTCTCATCATCCTGGTGTCGCTGCTTCTGTTGGCGGTCGCACCAGCGGCGCAGGCCCCTGCATCGTTGTCTCCCGCGGTCAAGGCGTTCGTCACCGTCGATGCGCCGGTCTTTGCTCTCACACACGTCCGCGTGATTGACGGCACCGGTGCACTCGCTCGCGAAGACCAGACGATCGTGGTCTCCGGCGGGAAGATCCAGGCGCTGGGCGACGCCGCCATCACGCAGGTCCCGGCGGGCATCAAGGTGATGGAGATGCGCGGGTACACGGTGATCCCCGGCCTGGTCGGGATGCACGACCACATCTTTTATCCGGCCGCGCCGGCGCACTACAACACGCTGGCCTTCAGCGCGCCGCGGCTGTACCTGGCTGGCGGCGTGACCACCATCCGCACGACCGGCAGCCTGGAGCCTTACACCGAGGTCAATCTGAAGAAGGCGATCGACCAGGGCCGGCTGCCGGGCCCGAAGATGCATGTCACGAGCCCCTACCTGGAAGGGCCCGGGGCCTTCACGCTGCAGATGCACGAACTGACTGGCCCAGACGAGGCGCGCAGGATGGTCGGGTACTGGGCGGAAGAAGGTATCAGCGACTTCAAGGCGTACACCAACATCACGCGCGCGGAGCTGGCAGCCGCTATCGAGGAAGTCCACAGGCGTGGCACGAAGATCACGGGTCACCTGTGCTCGATCGGGTTCCGCGAAGCCGCGGCGCTGGGCATTGACGACCTGGAGCACGGGTTGCTGGCGGACACGGAGTTCTTCCCGGGCAAGAAACCGGACACCTGCCCTGCCTCGCGCGATGCGAGGGAGGCGCTGCTCAAGCTGGACGTGTCCAGCGCGCCGATCCAGGATACGATCCGCGATCTGGTCGCGCACAAGGTGGCGATCACATCCACGCTGCCGGTGTTCGAGATCTCCGTGCCCGGCCGGCCGCCAGTCCAGCAACGAGTGCTCGATGCCATGGCGCCCGATGTGCGGATCCTCTACCTCACCCAGCGGGCGCGCATCGGTGAGAGCAAGGACACGCCCGTGCTGTCGTTGCTGAAGAAGGAGATGGAGTTCGAGCGTGCGTTCGTGAAAGCGGGCGGCCTGCTGCTGGCGGGGCCCGACCCGACCGGGTACGGCGGGGTCGTGCCTGGTTTCGGTGACCAGCGTGAAATCGAGCTGCTGGTCGAGGCAGGATTCACGCCGGTCGAGGCGATCCGGATCGCCACCTGCAACGGCGCTCGGTATCTCGGCGTGCTGGATCGTGTCGGCACGCTGACCGCCGGCAAGCAGGCGGACCTGGTGCTGATCAAGGGAAATCCTTCGAAGGATATCGCCGACATCGCCAACGTCGAAATCGTGTTCAAAGACGGAATCGGCTTCGATTCAGCGAAGCTGATCGAGGCTGTGCGCGGGAACGTGGGAATACGCTGATGTGCATGCACCTTTGCCTTGACACGAGGGCGGGTCGGGCACGTACTCCATTCACAGCGAACCTGCTCCTGCGCCACGTCCGTCCGCGGTGAAGCCGTGTCTACACCCACTGTCCAAGGTTCGTCGCGTGGCCTGCGCCGACTCTCCTTCGTCCTTCTGGCGACCTGCTGCCTGTCTGTCTCCCACGTCCGGGCATTCGAAGTGCCGAAGCCGACATCGGATCCAGGACACGCGACATCCGACGATCCACGAACGTCCGACCGCGCAAACGCTCGAACATCAGAACCCGCTCGCGCACATGCTGCCGACCGAGAGGACCGCATACCGATCGTCGGTGGGACCGCCCGCCTGCTACGCGCCGCGGGCGTTCAGGCTCCCGTCGAGCCGGCACGTGCGTTCCTCGTGCTCGTACGCGCGGTGCACGGCGCCCTGCCTGCGAGGATTCCGCCCGCGCGATCCGCGGACGTTCTGGCTTCTCTGGCGAGTGCATCCCGCGAAGGAACCCAGACGCCGGACTACGTTCCATCCGTGTTGCCGCAGGCTGCCTGGCAGTCCGCCGTCTTCGGCAGGACGATCCCCGTCATCGATCTCGCGCCAGCCATTCTGAGTGACAGGCGCGCCGCACTGCTCTACTACGGTCTGTTCTCGCTGGATGCCGAGACACTGGCGTTCTTCGTGTCTCACACGTCGCTCGTTTCCTCCATCTATCGCGATCACGCGGGTGTGTTTGCAGGTTTTTCCGAGGGCATCGCGGTTCACGGCGATCGCATGGTGCTTCCCGGCGATCCGGCGGCCACCGCGCTCTGGGAGAACATCGTCGGAGCGGCAGCTGCCGAGCCGGAGCGTTTCATTCCGAAGCTCCTCGCGCGGGATGAAGGCCGCCTTGCCTGGTTCTTCGACACGATCGCGCACCTGGACGCGCCGCACCAGGCGTTCGCACTCGGCCGGGCGATCGACGATCCTCAGAGGCGGAGCGACCATTTCAAAAGGCTGTACGCGCGCTTCGCAGACTTCGAACGGGCGGGGCTTCCGTTCCCCCGGCGTCCGTTCGTCCGCGCGGCCGTCGATCCCGCCTTCATCCTCGCGACGGTTGCAGTGACCGATGACGGGCAACTGGCACCGCCTCGCGACGCATCGCTGTGGGATCAGACGTTCGGCGTCCGGGGACCGCGGGAAGCAGTCCCGGAGGTGACGGCCGCCTGGCTGCTCGACCGGGTTTGCAATGTGTCGAGCCAGGAGCGGCGATCGCGTCTCGACGCCGTGCTGTTCGCTCAGCGCCTGCTCGCGGCCAACGCCCGCCGGGGAACCACCATCGACGTTCAACAACTGTCGACGCCTCTTTCGGTGTTCGCGAGCCACCAGGCGCTGATGTTGACGCTCGAGCGCCTGGAGTGCACCGACGCCCGCGACTACGCCCGGGCCGTTGACACTGCGAGCGGCCTCACCTCGAGCTTCGACCCTGCTCGTTCTTCGCTCCGGCTGGCGATGTTTCAGGGCGCACTCGCGCTGGTTGCGCGTCTGTACGACATCGGCACGATCGACGACAGGACCGCGCAAGGCCTGGCGAGGATGCTCGTTGCGCTTCCGCTCGGCGACAATGTCGGCTACTCGGAATGGGTGGCGCAATGGATCGAGTCGCAGTTGCTCCCGGCCTTGTCGCGCGGGCGCGCAGCACCGCCCGTGGACCCCGAGGGCGCCTTGCTCGACGGCCTTTCCGGCACGTTCGTCGAGCGGTCGCGGCCGACCGTGCAATGGGAGGATCATACCTACCGCGTGGATGTCGCCGCGGCCGAGCGCGCGCGATTGCGTCGTATTCTTGAGAAGCAGGGCGGCAGCGACCTGACGACGGTGCTCGAGTTCCGGCGCCTTGCATCCGCCTGCCGCGAACCGTCGTCGGCCGCGAAGCTCGCCGCACTCGTGTCGCAGATCGATCTCCTTGGTGGCGGCGGGCTCTTCTGTGTCAGCGTGACGAGCAAACGGCAAGCGATACTTGCGGCTCTCAACGACCTCAAGAACGACCCCAACGATTCGACCAAGATGCCCGCGCTGCGCGAGTACCTTCGCGAAGCGCTCGACATCCTGATGGCCGACGCGCTGGCTTCCCATGTCTATGCGGTGGCCCTGGAGGAGCCCGACTCACCCCTGTTGCTGGCGGACAATCCGGCTCGTGGCCACGACTTCAGCGTTCGCGGCGAAATGCCGGTTGGAGCGTGGATGATTGCCCAGGACGTCCGCATCGGATCGACCTCGGTGGTCAGGGGATCGCTTCTTGGGCTCGCCCGCACGCTTGCGGTGTTCTCACTGCGCCGGACGACATTCGAAGCGCCCGCGGCGCCGCCCGCTCTCGGGCAGCAGGATCTCCAGGGCCTTGCGGAATCGGCCGCAACGCTCAATCCGTTCCGGCTCACCGACCGTGGCCGGGACGCTCTTGCGTCAGCGCTTCGACGAGGCCGGGAACGCGTGGCGGCAGCGGCACACAACCCCGCCGCCATCGATGCCCTCGTCGCCACGGTCGGCGTGGAAGGGTGGCGGCGGCGGCTGATTGACTGGGTGGCGCCCGGCGATGCCGCCGCCGTCATGCAGTACTTGTCGCTTGTCGAGGTGTTGGCGCTGGGATCGACGGATGGGCCGCCGGCCGATCCACGGGAATGGGGTGTGGCGCAGCGGCTCGTCGACGGCAGCTTCGACATGCAGCTGCCGCGGCGGCTCGCGTGGCACCAGATGGCGGGGCGCCCCGGTTCGGGCCTGCTGGCGGGCCAGGTCGCGGACCTGCTGCTGCGCGTTGTCGAGTGGCTTGCGGAACTCAAGCTGCCCGCGGTACTGGCGCACGGTGTCTTGCAATACGCGACGTGGGATCTGAGCGAGAACGTGCAGATGACGGATCTCGACGACTGGCTTCCGATCATCCGCACGGCGCAGGCGGTATCGGCCGACCGCATGGCCGACTACGTGTCGGCGTTGACGGCGGACGGCGCGATGGTGCCGGTCAGGAGTTCTTCCCGGTAGGCCCCGAGCTGGCCTGACGTGCATCGACGGATGAAGACAGGGTCCGCCCGCATCCTTCCTTCCACCGCAGCGCTGATTGCGGCAGCGCTGTCAGCAGCACGACCAGCGCTTCCCCGGATCCGACTCGTGAAGTGCCGGCGATGACTGTCTCGCCGACAGCCATGGTGAAGCGATTATGGAGAAGCGAGACGTTCAAAGGACCTGGAACCGATGCGAGGTGGAGCACGCGCGCCGGCGCGCGCATTGGTGGTCGCGTACCAGGTCCTGCGGCTCACGCGGCTCTTCGTGCACAGCGCGTCGACTTTGAGTCAGTGGACAAAGAATGGTAAAGTCGGCGCCCGGCGGCAAGCTGCACCGCGGCCTGACGGATGGTCGAGACGATAGAGAGGGCTTCCCGATGCTGCGTGGATACAAGGTATCGGTCGTCATGCCCGGCTACAATGCGGAGCAGACCGTCAAGCGGACGTACGACGAGATCGCCAAGGACGTGGTTGATGACGTAATCCTTGTCGACGACTGCTCCACTGATCGCACGGCGGAGATAGCCAGGGAGCTCGGCTGCCACACTGTCGTCCACCCGCGGAACCGTGGGTACGGCGGCAACCAGAAGACCTGCTACTCGGAAGCGCTCAAACGCGGGGCGGACATCGTCGTCATGATCCACCCTGATTACCAATACACTCCGAAGCTCATCCCCGCGCTCGCGGCGTGCATCGCGAGCGGGCATTTCGACGTGGCCCTCGGTTCGCGCATTCTCGGCGGGCGATCGATCGAGGGTGGGATGCCCGTCTACAAGTACATCGCCAACCGGTTCCTGACCTTCGTCGAGAACACGCTGCTCCACGAGAAGCTCTCCGAGTACCACACCGGCTTTCGCGCCTTCTCGCGCCGGGTGCTCACGACCCTGCCCCTCGAGGAGAACGCCGACGGGTTCGTCTTCGACAACCAGATGCTCGTCCAGGCGATCTACTTCGGCTTCAAGATCGCCGAGGTGACCTGCCCCACCCGCTACGAGGAGCAGTCGTCGTCGATTTCGTTCACCAAGAGCGTCGTCTATGGGCTCGGCGTGCTCGACGCCGCGGTGCAGATGCGCCTGGCGCGAATGGGGCTTGCGCGGCCGCGGTTCCTGTCCGAGTCGGGGCGGCGCCTGGCCATCGACGGGGAAACGTCCAGGTGAAGCGGGCTGCGTGCGACGCGGCGTGGTCGATGCCAACGGGAGACCGGCACGCGACGAGCGCGCTGGCCTTCGTCGTCGCAGCGATCGCACTCGGCTACGCGCTGCAGGTGTACAACGGGGCCTACGCCGATCGGTGGGCGATGAGCGCGCTCGGCCTGGCGATGCTCTTCGCCGCGCTGGGCGTGCTCCTGCCCCGCGTGCCGCTCGCGCACGACCGGGAAGAGCGGCTCCTCGTCGCCGTGGGGCTCATCGGGCTCGCGTACGGCGCCTATGCGCTCCTGACGACGCCACCCGGCCTCTACACCGGTCGGGACGCGAACCTGACGCTGTTTCACGTCGGCATCGTGGCCGCAACGGCCCTGGCGGCCACTGCGCTCCTCCGGCGCCCTCCGCTCGGGCGTGCGCACATCCCGCTCCTGCTCGTCGTTCATCTCCTCCTCGGCATCTGGATCGTCCGGTCGGCCCCGGCGCCCGGGATCGACGTCTACCTGTTCCATGAGGAGGGCCTGAAGGCGTTGCTCGCCGGCAGGAGTCCCTACTCGACGACGATCGCGAATCTCTACGGCAATGACTATTCCTACTACTACGGTCCCAACCTGGTCGTGGGCGGGCGAGTGCAGGTCGGGCATCCGTATCCGCCACTGAGCCTCCTCCTCGCTCTGCTCGGCCACCTGGCCGGCGACTACCGCTATGCCCTGGTAGCCGCAGTCACCGGTGCGGCCGCGTTGATCGCGTACCTCCACGCGGGCCGGAGCGCCCGGCTCGCCGCCGTGTTGCTCCTCTTCACCCCGCGCGTCTTCTTCGTCTACGAGCAGGGTTGGACCGAGCCGTTCCTCGTCCTCACGCTTGCCGCCGTGGTTTTCTGTGCGATGCGCGCTCGCCGTGGCCTCCCGTTCGCCCTTGGCGCCTTCCTGGCGAGCAAGCAGTACGCGTTGCTGGCGTTTCCTGCGGTCGTGCTCCTCTTCCCGCGACCGATCCCGTGGAAGCAGGTCGCGCGCCTGGTCGCGATCGTCGCCGCCCTGGCCGCGGTCGTCACCCTGCCGTTCGTTGTCTGGGACCCCAAGGGCTTCATCAATTCGGTGCTCCTCTTCCAGCTTCGCCAACCGTTCCGCTTCGACTCGCTCAGCCTCCTTGCGAAGGTCGCCCGCCACGGCAGCACGCCCCCCGGGGCCGCCTTCAGCGTCGTCTTCGCGGTCGCAGCCCTCGTCATCTGCCTGTGGCGCGCCCCGCGCACTGCCTCCGGCTTCGCGGGCACCGTGACGCTGACATTTCTCGCCTTCCTCGTCTTCGCCAAACAGGCGTTCTGGAACTACTACTTCGTCGTGCTCGGTGGGATGGCATGCGCGGTGGGCGCGACCCTTCCGACGACCGCTGAAGAAGACAAGACCCGGTCGCCGCTTCCATGAAGCGGCGGCAGGCCCGAGAGCGAACCACTGCTGCTCGAAGTCGCGCAATGATACTATCTGCGGGCGATGAGGAGGCACGGAGAAAGAGCATGAAAAGAGGCATTGGCGCGACCACGGCCCTTGTGGCTGTCGCCCTCGTCTGTAGCGCAGCCGTGCTGACAGCCGACACGCTGGTGCTGCGCGACGGCCGCAGGATCGAGGGACAGCTCATCAGTGTGCAGCGCGGCATCATCGAGTTCCGTGAAGATCGCGGGTTCCAAGGCTCGCGCACCGTGCAGCTGCGCCGGCAGGAGGTCCAACGCATCGAGCTCGAGGAGGCGCAGCCCGGCCTCGAGCAGCGCCCCGAACGCCTCGAACCCGCCGGGCGCCCGAGCGGCCTGCGCGAGCGGGAAGTCTGGGTGGCGGCCACTGCCGCCTGGACGGATACCGGCGTCGATGTGCGTGACGGCCAGATCGTCTACTTCACCACGCACGGAGGCGACATCCAGTGGAGGCGCGGCGAGCACACGCGGGCGGGCGGAGACCCGAGCGCGCGCTACAACCCAAACAGGCCGATCCCCGGACGCCCAATCGGCGCGCTGATCGCGAAGATCGGCGCCGCGTCGAGCGACTATTTCCTCATCGGCGACAACGAGGGGCCGCTCCGCATGAGAGGCGCAGGCCGCTTGTACCTGGGCATCAACGACGAGACCCTCGCCGACAACCAAGGGGCGTACCGGGTCACCGTGTACTATTGAGCCTGAAACACGAAAACGGGGGCAGGAACCAAAGCCGCAAGTTCGAGTTCCTGCTCCGTCGGTGGCGCTTGCATGAGGAGTGTCGCGCCAGATGCTGGTGCCGCTGCTGGCGCAGGCTTGGACGCCGCCTCCGGAAAAACGATGACGGTGAAATCGCCGACCTTATAACCGGTGAAGGGGATGTGTTGCTTCCGCAAGAGGTCGAGATACCGCTCCATCGGCCGCCGCGACCAGGTCGGATGAAACACCCAGGCCTTCAGCTTCTCTGCGAGGAACTCTTCGAGGTAGGGCGCGTAGCGATTTGCCGGCGGATCGATCGGCAGGATGACGGGGTTTTCCTGGAACACGAACGAGAACCGATAGGCGAACCAGTAATCCGAGCCGGCGTAGCGGATGCCGCGCGAGCGGAGGAAGTCGCAAACCTGTTGTTCCTCCCGCTCGAACCTGGGGCCTGCATAGTTGCGTGGCAGCGGACCGCGGACGTAGAAGCCGTAACTGAGCCAACCTCCAACCGCCGCCACGATTAGATACGGCGCGATCGCGACGGCAAAACGCCGGAGCCTCAGCGAAGCCGCCAGTGGCGCCAAGGCGAACGGCGCCATCCAAAAGACGGGCCCCAAGTATCTCACCGCCCACATGTCCACGGGCATCATCGAAACGACGAACACGAGGGCGGTCGTGGCGGCGACGACGAACCCGAACAACCCGAGCCGTCGGGCGCCCCACGGAAGCGTCGTGCGTAGGAACATCACCCCGCCCAACGTCATGCCAGCGATCAGCGACCACCCGC
>Ga0153916_10003475_pt1 | contig 11751 bp, 7 predicted proteins | sample Opewatmetagenome_FD_109642 | JGI IMG/M metagenome (GOLD analysis project Ga0153916, IMG submission 109642) | Freshwater wetland microbial communities from Ohio, USA - Open water 3 Core 3 Depth 4 metaG | ecosystem: Environmental > Aquatic > Freshwater > Wetlands | place: USA: Ohio, Lake Erie, Old...
GGCACGTTAACACCCATTTTTTAGCTCCGTCAGCTCGGGCAACAATTGAACGAACTCTGCCTCGACCGCCTCAAACCTTATTCCTGCTCCATCCAATGTACCCCCCTTGGCGATCATCTCCAGCTCTCGGGCTGCATTCGCCAGCCGGTTCGCCCCAAAGCTGGCGCTATTCGATTTAAGCGAATGCGCTGCTCGGCGCACAGCTTCGATATCGCCTGCTGCGATTCCGGCGCGCATCTGCTCGATCAATTGGGGTGAATCGTTTAAATACACGTCGATCAACTCAGCCAGAAAGGCAGAGTCGGTCATCGATTTAATGTTTTCCCATGCATCTTGGTCAATCAAGGGTTCTGTCATGACTTTTTACCTTTATTCTTGCTTGCCGCCCGCTCGAGTGCAGCCGCAAAGTCGGCGACACGGATCGGCTTGCTGATATAGTCATCCATCCCGGCTTGCAGGCACATCTCACGATCCCCCTGCGTGGCATTGGCGGTCATAGCGATAATCTGTGGGCGTGTGTCTCGCGGCCAACGCGCGCAGATCTGCCGGGTGGCCTCCAGGCCATCCATTTCAGGCATCTGTACGTCCATCAGGATCACATCGTAATGCTGTCTTTCGACCGACTGGATGGCTTCCAGCCCGTTAGCCGCCAGGTCAGACAGGTATCCCATCTGCCCTAACAGGTGTGTTGCCAGCTTCTGGTTGAAGATATTGTCCTCAGCCAACAGGATCTTCAGCGGGTAACTGCTCGCCATGTGTGGGTCGACTTTTGCGGGTTGTGAAACAGGTGGGGCGGTCGGCCGCTCTTCAATCTGTCCGAAGATATTGGCTAATACGTCAAACAATTGGGACTGCTTGATCGGTTTGGTCAGGTAGGTTGCCCACTCAATCTGCTCGGATAGTGCTTCGCGCCCTCCCACTGACGACAATAACACCATAGGCAGAGCTTTGGCGTTTCGCAGTTTGCGGATCTCCTGCCCAAGGGTGATGCCATCCATCTCCGGCATGTGCAAATCCAGTATGGCCAGATCAAAGGGATCCCCCCGGCGCACCCAGTCAAGCGCCTCGGTCGGTGAGCCGGTCTCATATGTGATCATACCCCAATCCCGGGTTTGCAAGATAATGATATGTCGGTTGGTAGGATTGTCGTCTACCACCAGCAGCCGTCGCCCGATCAGGCTCGGCTGCTCGCCACGAAAACGCGTGCGCACATCCAACCGGGATAGCTCAGCTTGGATGGTGAAGTGGAAAGTAGAACCCACCCCCACCTGGCTTTCAAACCACATGCTCCCACCCATCATCTCCACCAATCGCCTGGAGATCGCCAGCCCAAGCCCTGTGCCGCCATACCGGCGGGAGGTTGAAGCATCTACTTGGCTGAAGGACTGGAACAAGCGTTCATGCCGTTCGGGCGGTATGCCAATACCTGTATCACGCACGGCAAAATGAAGGCGGACCCCTTCCGCATCTATCTGGCTCTCATCCATGTCAACGGTTAACACAACCTCGCCCTGCGGGGTAAATTTGACCGCGTTATTGAGCAGGTTGATCAGCACCTGTCGCAAGCGGGTCACGTCTTCCACGATGGCGGGCGGCACATTGGGTCCGATCTCCACCGCCAGGTCCAGCTTCTTTTCGGCGGCGGGCGTAGCCAGCAGGTCGATAGCGCTCTCAAGGCATTCGCGCAGGTCAAAGGCTGTGTACTCCAGTTCCAGCTTGCCGGCTTCAATCTTGGAAAAATCAAGGATATCGTTGATGATAGCAAGCAGCGCGTCGCCACTGGTGCGGATGATCTCGGCGAATTCCTGCTGCTGTCTATCGAGTTTGGTGTTAAGCATCAATCCGCTCATGCCGATGATCGCGTTCATCGGAGTGCGGATCTCGTGACTCATGGTGGCCAGGAAGGCACTCTTGGCCTGATTAGCTTCTTCAGCTTGCAGGCGCGCAGCTTCAGCGTCAGCCTTAGCCTGGTGCAATTCCTGCTCTGCTCGCTTGCGATCACTGATGTCGCGGATCGTTTCGATAGCTCCTACAACCTCACCCTTTGAATCTCGCAACGCTGAGGCGGTGGCGTACAGATAGGCCGGCTTGCCCTGCAACAGCGGTACGACCGCCTCGCCCATCAGAATCCCTCCATAGCGCTTGATCTGGGCGTACTTCTTTTCCATCTCATCGTCGGGAAGGAGCACCAGGTCGATCAGGATTGGCCTTCGCTCCCCGTAGAAAGGCAGGGAGTACTCGTAGTTTGCCTTGCCCAGCATATCCGCTGCCTTCGACCCGGTCATTTCCTCAATGGCGCGGTTCCAGGCGATCACCCTTCCTTCGCGATCGATCACCAACGTAGCATCTGGAAGGAAGTCGATGATGGCTGCCATGCGGCGCCGTGATTCTTGGGCCTCTTCCAGCAGGCGGACGTTTTCGATAGCAGTAGCTGCCTGCCGCGCCAATCCTGAGAGGAAATTCAGGTCTACTTGCGTGAATTGTCCCTCAGTTGCCCAACGGTAAAGTGTGATCACCCCGAGGGTCTGACTGCGGACAACCAGCGGGGCTATCATCATCGTCTCGGGCTGCTCCTCAACCTCAGGTGTGCCTTGCACATGTGCGGTACGCGGGTCTTTTTTCGCGTCGTGGATGATTTCAGGCACGCCGCTTTGGATAATCGACCCGGTGATACCTTCACCCGACTGTATGAATTCCGCTTGGTGTTGCTCAGCATACAGTCCCAATGCCACAGCTGCGCGGTATGACAGCCCATCCGGCTCAATCAGACGCAACACTGTGGTGCGGGCACGGCATACCTCATGCGCCCGGCGGGTGATATTCTCCATAATCCCCTCTAAATCGTGTGAGGCTGAAATCTCGCGCCCGGCTTCGGCCAAGATAGCCATCTGACCGGCCCGGCTGTCTGCATCAACATACAACCGGGCGTTTTCCAGGGCCACGGCTGCTTGCCCGGCTATCGCTTCTAGGAGCATCAGATGAGTCTTATCATAAGCATTCGGATCGGTATAATGCTGCACAGCGAGGACACCTAATACCTCCTCACCCAGCATCATCGGAACGCCCAGCCAGGCGGCCGCGGTTGGACCGAGTAACTTCACCCCCAATTCGCGCTCGACCTCCTCGACATTCCCGTGGATGGATACCGGTTTGTGGTTCTGCAGAATATAACCAACCATCCCTAGATTGGCAGAACGGCGCGTGCTCGGCTTGATTTCATCCTCGTTACGACTGAAAACAAACTCCACCTCTTCTACGCCTGGGTCGTAGATAGCGATGAACATGTTTTCGGCATACATCACCCGGCTGGTCTGCTCGTAGATGAGTTGCAGCAGCTCGTCCACATTAAGTGTGGACGACAATGCCCGACCAATTTCGCTCAACATGCTCAGCTCATTCATCCGGCGGCGTGTTTCATCCAGCAAAAGCTGAGTCTCGGCAAACAAGCGGGCATTTTCGAGGGATATGCCTACCGAGGAGGCCAGGTTCGAGAGCAAGCGGACGTGGTTATCATCATACGCGTGCTGATGGTAGCTTTGTACATCGACGACGCCAATTACCTTTTCGCCCACAATGATTGGAACGCCCAAGTAAGATTGGGGCATCAATTCATCGTCAGGTGCATTCGGACTCAGTATGGCGCCATCACCGACGATTTCTTCAAAGCTCCCCAAAATCAGTGGCTGGCGGGTACGGATGACCCGTGAGGTGAGCCCCGAACCATAAGGAAAGGGCGGGGAGCTCACATACATGCGGTCATATGAGTAAGGAAGGTGGATCAGGTTGATGGCTGGATCATAAAGGGCAATATTCACTACTTCCGCCTTGAATGTGTCTCGCACTGTATCCCCTACGATCTTGATGATCGCATCCACCTCCAGTTGGCGAGCCATCGCTTCGCTCACACTATTGAGGATGCTGAGCTCGGCAGCGCGCTGGCGTGTTTCATCTAACAGGCGCTGTGTCTCAGCAAATAGTCGGGCATTCTCCAGAGCCACACTCAGACCAGCTGCCAGCGTCTGCAGCAGGCGCAGGTCGTTTTCGTCGTAGGCGTGAGGCACGTTGCGTTGGACAGAAATCACCCCAGTCACCTCTTCGCCTGCCAACAATGGCACAAGAAGGAATGATTGGCGATGTTGCTCGCTGTCCTCTTGACCAGTCTTCGTCCAAACAACGCCGAGTGACACCGCTTCCTCCAGAGTGCCAATCAGCAATGGATCGCGTGTTTCAATCACCCGTGAAGTCAGCCCAGGGCCCAATGGATCAATAATTGGGTCTATTCGGACCCCATCGTCATTGTAATAAAGAAAATTAAGAGTCTGGTTTGCCTGGTCATACAGGCAGATAAAGGTACTGCGTGAGGCAAATATCTGGATTATCCGATCGCCCACCAGGTTGATGATAGACTGGAAATCGAGCTTCGAGGCCAACCCCTGCTGGATTTCGTTTATGATAGCCAACTCAACGTTGCGCTGCTCCAGAATGCTGTTAGAGGCTTGCAGTTCAGCAGTCCGTTCTTCCACTGTATTTTCCAGGGTGGCGCTCTGCCGCTCAAGTAGAGACTGGGTATGGATTAACTCGGCATGCGCCCGGCGTTCTCTTTCGATTAAGCGCTCCTGGAAACGATAAAACAGGATGAGCAACACCATGATGATGGTCAGCAGACCTAGCGTATCGCCGATCTCGGCCAGCCAATCAGCCAGAAGTAGAGAGTTGCGATCATTGATCAGCCACTGTACCAGCGCGCCTCGATCAGCCAGGAAGGCAAAGACTGCTAAAGTCAGGATACTAAGCGATGACATGAAGATACCTGATCTAACTCCAATCAGGATAACGGCACCGATAGGCAGCACCAACAGGTACAGGCGTCCACTGCTACCCAGCCCATAAGACGCCAGAGCTGTCACCCCCACGGCATATGGCACCAGTAAGACACCCCAGGCCCGTATCCGGCTGTCAATCCCGCGGAAGATTGCCAACGCCGCCAAAACCAACGCCAGAAAAGAGAAAAGGAACACGGCGGGCCATTGTCCTGGCCGATTGATTGCATCCAGGATCGTTATTCCAGTCATAACGATAGCCGCGACCGCCACAATAGCCAGGAACACGTTCAATATTCTTGCGCGCCATTCGCCCAGCGCCGCCTCTGTTTCGCTATGATCGCTCGTCTGCATATCGACTTTCCCAATTAGCGCCTATGAGCGCCCAGCTATAAGGATCCATAGTTTGATTATGATGAATTTGGAAACTTCCCGCCCGGTCTCCATATATCAGACCCCACCATTCCATGATAGAGTGCTAATTGTATTATAAACCGCATAAAAGACTTGGTGATAAAATCCAATTACTGCTCATTCCTGCAAATTTCCAATCCATATAATTGTCTGCTTCGTTTACTCTTATCGGGCCCTGACGGAGGGGTGATGCGCCAAATCAATCCATTAGATTTAGATATTCCGTTATTCGCTAGCCTTTCTAAAGACGAAAAGCGCCATGTACTGGATTGCATGTCGTCACATGAGCTGGCTACAGGCGCAGTGTTAATTCACGAGGGCGACCCTGGTGATAGTATGTATATTATTACCTCCGGCCAGATTGAATTCCTGAAAGCCTTGGGCACCCCCGAGGAACACCTGCTTTCTGTCTTTCAAGCCGGGGAATTCTTCGGTGAGGTCGCTTTGCTTGATTCATCGAGACGCCGTTCTGCCAGCGCCAGGGCTCGCTGTCCCTCGACCGTCCTAAGGATGACGGCAGATGATTTTCATCAGCTTTTGCAGAGTCGCCCCGCGCTGGCTTACCAAATGGCCTCTATCGTCAGCAATCGCTTGCGAGCCGCGTCTGACGCAACCATCCGGGATCTGGAAGCGAAAAACCGGGCTCTCGCCCAGGCTTATAGCGAGCTAAAAGCGGCTCAGGAGCAAATCATCGAGAAAGAAAAACTCGAAAAGGAGCTAGATGTAGCTCGGAAGATCCAGCTCAGTATGCTGCCCGAACAGCTCCCTGAGGTGAAAGGGTTTACCTTTGGCGCTCACATGCAGGCTGCACGCCAGGTAGGCGGCGATTTTTATGACCTGTTCCCATTAGATGAAGATCACATCGCGATCGTTATAGGTGATGTATGCGATAAGGGTGTTCCCTCAGCCCTTTACATGGCGCTCACCCGCAGCCTGTTGCGTGCTGAAGCCTTGCGCAAGGAGACGCCCACTAACACCCTCCAGCTGGTAAATAGCTTGTTAGTGGATATGAGCACCTCCAGCCTGTTTGTTACTGTGCTGTATGGCGTGCTCGATCTCTCATCGAGGCGTTTCACATACGCACGGGCCGGGCACGAGCTGCCCATCCTACGCCGTGCAGGAGGCAGCCTGCCGTCTATCCCGCATACAGATGGCGCACCTATGGGGCTGTTTCCCGATATCGAGATTGACAAAGGCACCCTTGATCTGCTCCCTGGCGACTTGCTGCTGCTGTTTAGTGATGGTGCCAGCGATGCCTCCAACCCGCTCGAGCAAATGTTCGGCCGCGATCGGCTGGCGCAAGCATTGCAAACCCGCACCGAAAGTCATGCCCAAGCGGTCTGCAATAACCTACTGGATGCCATCCTCACCCACCAGCAAAATGCTCCCCAATTCGATGACATTACTTTGGTGATCATCAGCGCCAATTCCGGACATGTTGCCTCATAAGTCAAGGTGCCATCGTGAAAATTGCCTTCAGCAACGTCTCCAAATTGCAGGCAAACCGATTTCTTCCGCGAGTTATCATGCTGGGCTTTCTAGCCGGCATATTAATTTCGTGCGCCCAACCGAACGGGATGGTCAGGCCGAGCGACAAGATCGGCGGGATGAGGGTAAATAGATATGGACACAGCAATGCGGCGGTGATCTGGAATTACTGCAGCGATGCCATGCCTGAGGAACCGGGCATTCAGACGGTAGAGTGTAAAGTGCCAATTGTAAGTGAGCTATTTATCGGGCTTGGCGTGGAAGGTGAGGATAAGATCCAACGGGATGCACTATGGGACGCCAGGATATGGGAGTTGTCTATCGATGGCTACCCGGTCGAGCTTAAATCATTCAATATCGCTGATTTCGATCGGGAACGCGATGGCAGACACTACGAATATCGCGTTTGGAGAATCAGGCTGCGGAACATTGCCGAGGGAGAACACACCCTACATTACGTGATGCACGTAAACCGAGAGGTGGACGGTGATCCCTCATTGCAATCCCCGGGCACATATGAGCTGGTAGTTAATTTTACCGTTGAGTAGTAGCCATACGTTAGAAATTTAGTTCAGATCAAAGCCGTCGATATGCTAGAATTAGGCTCGTCTTGCGAAGCGGGCGATTTGAGATCGCGGTAAAACGGCCGGTAGATTACTCATAATCTATTTAGGGGTAAAAATATGGCTAAGAAATATTCCGTAAATGTAGAGAATGATGAGGTTGTTTCAGTTGAAGTAGATGGCGTCATCTACGAGCATCCCGACCAGATTCCAGACCCTGATGATCGCGAAAAGATTCTCGAGCTCATGTCGAAAACGACAGAAGAGGAGTTCGATGCCGAATTCGACAAGGAGTTCGAGGATTTTGACAAAGAATTTAAGGAACTGGAGAAGGAGTCATCTAAATTCCCAATCCTGATTGTAGGGATCTTCTTACTTGTAGCTCTGCTCATGCTCGCTATCGCAGTGATTTCAGGGGTCAGCATCGCTCGAGCAGTCGCAAATGAGCAAAGCGCTTCAGGCCAGGTGGTCGACTTGACCCTACGGACGTCACGAGGCGGTTATGACTCACAAGGGACCTATCAGGCGCCCCAAGACTACTATTATCCAGTCGTCGAATTTGCCCTGCCTGATGGGACCCACAAGACCGTGCAGCTCGCAGAGGGTAGCTGGCCGCCAGCCTATGAGATAGGCGAGAAGGTCACCATCCTTTACGACCCAGAGAAGCCCATCAACGCCCGCATCCAATCTACAACTAGCAACATACTGAAGTGGCTGGTGCCGGGCATCACCGGCACGTTGGGCGTAGCTTTCTTGGCGGCTGCTGTGATCGCCGGGTGGTTCTTAAGGCCCAGCTCCCAAGAGGTAAAAACCAGCGGCGTATAAATAGTGTTCGGGCAACCTGGATCAGCCTGCGCTAAAAATGGCTGACGCTGAGAGCTTTATTGCAGGAAACCAATTCCGACGTATAATGAAGTGGGGAGGAATCTTGGGGCCTTTTCACGGAATTTGTCAACCAGGTTTACGATGGTGGTTGCTGGCAACGTGGATCCTGGCTTTTAGCGCGGGGTGTGTCAGCCCACAAGTCTTGCAACCTGTCCCCATCACAGCCACTCCACCACCTGGCGACACAGCCGAGGCCACCCGAGTAATAATGGTCCTGCCCACATCGACGGTGACACTTCCACCATTTGAAACTGCCGCTCCGCTCCAGGCGACCGGTACACCCACCAATTATCCTCACGAAGATCTCAGCCGTGTCACTTTAACCCCTTCTGCGGATGTGGTATGGCAGATACTCGCAGAAGTGGACAAAGACCGGGCATTGAACGACCTCCGTCAGTTAGCTGGCGACGCGCCTATCTGCACCAATGACGGGTGCTTTACTGTCATGAATCGGGTAACAGGTAGCGAAGGTCTTCAATGGGCGAAGGACTATGTTTCGCAAGAGCTTTCTAGCCTTGGCTACTCCATCGAGCTGCAAGACTGGTCTCGGGAAGGTCAAACCGATCAAAACCTGGTCGCCAGGAAAATGGGGTTGCTTTTTCCCGACCAAGAGGTCTATTTTATCGCACACCTGGATGGAGTAAAAAAGAGTGGTGAAGAGCGCTTCCCTGCCGCTGACGACAATGCCAGTGGCGCTGTAGATCTCCTGGAGCTTGCCAGGGTCTTAAGCAGCTATTCGTTAAGCCGCACTGTGGTTTTTCTTTTTTCCACCGGAGAAGAAGAAGGCGTACTTGGCGTCAAAAGCTACATCGACCAGCTCTCTGAAGAAGCTCTGGGCAATATCCAGTATGTGGTCAATATCGATATGATCGGATACGACGAAAACCGCGATGGGGCAATGCAACTTTGGTCTGGCGATCATGCACCATCTCAGGCTTTTACGGAGGCAATGAGCGATACGATCCTGGCTTACCAGCTCGACCTGGTACCCAGGATCATCACCGGCTGTAACTGAGGGGACGAAGCCGCCTTCCGTGCGAAGGGATTAACCAGCGGTCTGCAAATCCAGGATTACAAAAAAGGAGAACGTAACCCATACAACCACACAGCGCAAGATACGATCGACCACATGAATCTCGATTATTGGTTCGAGCAAATAAAAGCCACTGTCGCGGTTGCGGTGAAACTTTTAGTGCCCATCACGGCTGATAATTAGCACGCTTCACACGTGCAAACAACTTGCAAGTTATTCATTTTTATGAGAACATGGTCCTGTTTCATACAAACCCTACAGATAGATAATGAAATCCCGGCTCGCAGCCGGGATTTTGTCAATAGCGTAGTCTTATAATCTTGTTATTATGTTGAGTCTGAAAATGGGAGAATTGGAATGAGCAATATAAAACCTATCGTCTACCCCTATATTCCAAACTCAGTTCCAGCGACGAAAGCAGGGATGCTCAGGGAAGTGAACGCGAAAAACGTCGAAGAGTTCTATGCAGATATCCCGGAGAGCATCCGGTTTAAAGGCAAACTCAACCTGCCGGAGCCGTTCCTCGCCGAAGCAGATCTTGTCCGGCACATCGAAGGGTTGTTGGACAAGAACACCAGCGCACGCGAGCGGTTAAGCTTTCTTGGCGCAGGTTGCTGGCAGCATTATGTCCCGGCTGTGTGCGATGAAATCAACTCGCGCGGCGAATTCCTGACCGCCTATGCGGGCGAGCCATACGAGGATAAGGGGCGCTTCCAGGCATTGTTCGAATACGAGTCTATGATGGGCGAGCTGCTCAATATGGACGTGGTCAATGTGCCCACCTACGATGGCTTCCAGGCAGCCGGTACAGCCCTCTTAATGGCTGGGCGGATTACGGGGCGCAGCGAAGCGCTGATCTGCGGGACGATCGGCGGGGATAAGCATTCAAAGATTCGCGACTACGTCCAGCCGCAGCTCAAGCCGGTATTACTGGATTTTGCGCCGGAATCTGGATTGATGGACTTATCCGACTTAGAAGCGAAAATTTCCGAGAAAACAGCAGCAGTTTTCTTTGAGAATCCATCCTATCTGGGATTTGTCGAGACGAATGCAGCTAAAATTGCCAGCATCGCTCATAAAAACGGCGCCTTGTGCGTGGTGTATGCCGACCCTATCTCACTTGGAGTCATCAATCCGCCAGCCGAGTATGGAGGTGACATTGTTTGCGGAGACATCCAACCGCTCGGCATACATATGTGGTATGGCGGCGGTCACGGGGGGTTCATCGCCACCAAGGATGACCCGACCTTCGTATTGGAATTTCCGTCCCGGCTGTTTGGGATCTCGTCCACGATCGTCGAAGGAGAATATGGCTTTGGGGATGTAGCTTATGAACGCACTTCTTTTGCACTGCGTGAAGAAGGCAAGGAATGGGTAGGGACAGCTTCTGCGTTGTGGGGGATAACAGCAGGCGTGTATCTGGCATTGATGGGACCGCAAGGGATGGTCGAAATCGGCGAAGGCATCATGCAAAGGACAGCCTATGCTATCCGAAAACTCAGCCAGGTGCCGGGGGTAAGAATCCGGTTTAGCGGAATCCACTTCAAAGAATTTGTGGTTGACTTCAATGGGACCGGTCAAACGGTTGAATCAATCCATAAAGCTTTGTTAGCAAGAGGCATCTTCGGCGGCAAAGATTTGAGCACAGAATTCCCTGCCCAGGGACAGTGCGCCTTGTATGCAGTAACCGAGATCCACAGCCAGACGGATATCGACCGGCTGGTAGCCACTTTACAGGAGGTATTGAAATGAAGGCGGTTACCCCCAAGCCCATGCCGCGCCGTTTCCACCAGGCAAGCTGGGATGAACCCGTGATCTTTGAGCTGAGCCAATCCGGCTCACGCGGAGTGCTTGTGCCGCACGTGGAGCCAGGCATCGCCCAAGAAGTGGGCGATGTAGCCGCCACACTCCCCGAAACACTCCGCCGCCGAAGGCCTCCCGCCCTGCCAGAGCTTTCTCAGTTGCATGTTTTACGGCATTACGCCCGCCTGTCGCAGGAAAACCTGGGCGTCGATCTGAACATTGACGTTGGGCAGGGCACCTGCTCGATGAAATACAGCCCTAAGGTGAATGACCAGCTGGCGCGCTCGCCTAAAATGGCAGATTTGCACCCATTGCAAGACGAATCGACCGTTCAGGGCATCCTGGAAGTGATGTGGTTGCTGGAGCAATGCTTGAAAGAGATTTCAGGCATGGACCGTTTCAGCCTGCAACCCGCGGCCGGCTCGGCAGCGATTTACGCCAACGTAGCGATGGTGCGGGCTTACCACGAGTGGCGTGGCGAGGGTGCTCAGCGCGACGAGGTGATTACCACGATTTTCTCCCATCCATCGAATGCGGCCTGTGCCAAGGTGGCGGGATACAAGATCATCACGATTTACCCGGACGCAGACGGTTACCCAGACCTGGCAGCGCTCAAGGCAGCAGTTTCTGAGCGGACAGCAGCGCTGTTCATCACCAATCCGGAGGATACGGGCATCTTCAACCCGCGCATCCAGGATTTTGTGAAGGCAGTGCATGACGCCGGCGGGTTATGCGCCTACGACCA
>Ga0153916_10003476_pt1 | contig 11746 bp, 13 predicted proteins | sample Opewatmetagenome_FD_109642 | JGI IMG/M metagenome (GOLD analysis project Ga0153916, IMG submission 109642) | Freshwater wetland microbial communities from Ohio, USA - Open water 3 Core 3 Depth 4 metaG | ecosystem: Environmental > Aquatic > Freshwater > Wetlands | place: USA: Ohio, Lake Erie...
GGGCCGCTCATCGAGAATCGCCTGGTAATGATCGGTGCGCAGTCCCAAACCAAATCCAAGACCGGGATGTGTAAGAGATAGTGTTTGCATGCTAGCGGACGAAAATAACCGGGTACGTTAGGACCCGGTTATTTTACGCACCTGAAGTTTGAATTACTTCACATCACCCATGTCTTTCTTCATCTTCGCCTTGGCGGCGTCGCATTCTGCCTTGCTCAGAAACAGCCAGCCCTTGCCCTTGCAGCTGTTCTGGCCCTTGCAGGCGTTGGTGGCAGTCTGACAGGCCGTCTGGCCCTTGCAGGCGTTGATGCCGTCGCAATGAACCTTGGCTACCTCTTTATCGGCATAGGCGGCCGGAATGCCGGCCGTGGCAAAAAAGCCGGCGGCGGCCGTGGCGAGGGCAAGACCGGTAAGTTTTCTGGCGTTCATGTCTCAATTCTCCTGATTTAAGGTGTTAGGGGTACCTGCCCATGCTCTTTCCTTGACCGGAACAGCCAACATGGCAAGCGTCCTCCCATTAGTCGCAACAGTGGCAATTTCATTACACGAAAAATTTTCCGGTAAATACCCTTTTTTTCTGCTGTGTGGACCAAATTGTGTCCGGCCAATCAGTGCTCGTAGGGCGGAATAGCGATAGCGTATTCCGCCGCATGCAACTCCATTCGGCGCAATACGGCTCCGCCTATTGCGCCCTACGCGAGTTGAAGCTCAACCGTTGAACGTCCACATTCGGGCCAATGCGGCAGCCAGCCCCTTAGACCGGTAGCTACCCTCAGGCAAAGTCATCATCCCAGCCTAAATTCCGCGTTTCCGGTGCAAATTGTGTCCGGCCAATCAGCGTCTACACTTCCAGCAGGGGAATTATTGATCCGGCACGAAGGGAATCGTAGCAAAACACCCTCGCGCACCGTGCCGGATCAATAATTCAAACCGTTTAAGATTGCCAATTATTGCGGCGACATGGTGTCCCGATTCAAGGTGACAATCCTGCTCTGCGGGAGCATCGCTTCAGACGGTTACTCGTCGCCGCAATAATTCATAAAGCTGGAGCGACAATGACACTGATTCTTTCCGTGCCCAACCTGTCGGCACGGACATCCGCTGAGATTGAATTACATCCCGAGAAGGTAAAAAAATGGCTGGAGAATCTGCCGCTGCTCAACGTGGCGGAGACCGGCCGCAAGCTGTTTTCCGCGCTGTGCGCCTATAACCGCGTTGAGTTCGACGACAAACTGCGCTGGCAGTTGCTTGAGCTTTACCGCCAACCGATCAAACAGATCTCGCATGAGCTGATGAAGCAGTACATCGGCCTGCCGCTGCCGCTGACTGACAAGCACCGCGGGATCGCCGAGCTGAACCGGCAGTTCCAGATGGAACTGGCCTACGGCTACAAACGGATATTGCTGAACACCACAGACAAACCCGTTGTCCTGGAAATCGACCGGGCGCTGCGCGCGCTGGCGACCCAACGCGCCATTCGCCACCTGACGGAGGTCCTCGCCGTTTCCTATCAGACCTACTCGCCCACCCCGCTTGGCGTGTGGCGGGAAATCCACGAACTCTACACGCACGCGGAAACCATGGGGCTGCTGCCGATGGAACTGGAAGATCCGCTGATCAAGGCCGTCACTTCCTACGGCATCGGCCACGCCTACAAACAGGCGCTGCTGCTCGAATTCAGCAACCCCTACCATCTCCCGGCACGCGCGGTCGACCGGGTTAATCAATACCTGGATCGCTGGGCGCCGCTCGCGCAATTAACAGCGGCCACCTCCACCTACAATCCCACCTGTCAGTTCCTGGTCGACCGGGAAAGCGACCGCGCCGGCATTGCCTACACCAGCAGCGAAGTACTGGAACATCCCGGACATTATCAATTGCTCAACACTACCGAGCTGGCGCGCCAGGTGCACACGCAGCTTACCCAGCTGCAACGGGGGCAGATGCCCCCGGCCAGCGGCTTGAGTGAAACTTTTTTCCTGGAGGCCGGCCAGGATCTCCTGCGGCGCCTGGTCAGCGCCTGGGGCGTGAACCCCCAGAGAACGTTTCGCCGCAACCAGCGCCCCGGCCTGCAGATCGAGATGGCGGTCGGACTCGATGCCATCAACTATTGGTTAAACGGGGGTAACAAGTTTGTCGTCAGCTCCACCCTGGTCGGTCCCATGCCGCATCGCATGTGGGCCAATCTCATGGAGAAGAAAAAAGTCGAGGAGAAGGTACCCGACATGAATTTGTCCACATGGGATGTGGACGACGAAAGTGCCGGCGGGCTGTCGATCTCGAAGAACGGCCAGATTCACACGCCGGTCCGCGTCGGCGATCTCATCATCACGCGCACACCCGGAGAAGGTAATCCCTGGAGCATAGGCGTGATCCGCTGGGCCATCGGTGTCACGTCCGCGATCGTGGAAGTCGGCATCCAGCGACTGGCGCCCAGCGCCGAGCCCGTGGTGATCAAAACGGTCAACGCCGAGAACAAGGAAAGCGACTTTCTGCCGGCCCTGCTGCTACCGGAAATCCGGCCGCTGAAACAACCGCAGACACTCATTACCCATCACGGCGTGTACAGGCCGGATCATCAGGTGTACATGGACAACGGCTTGAGGCTTTACAAGATCACGCCGAGCCGGATGATCGAGGCCAGCCATTCTTTTGAGCAGTTCCAGTTCGATATTCTGGATACCTGAGCTTCAAGGAAGGTCGGATTAATAATGACTATTTGACGCAAAGACGCGAAGGCGCAAAGAAAAGCCAAGAAAAATAAATGAAAAATCTTTGCGTCTTTGCGGCTCTGCGTCAAAAATTCATAAATCAGAGATTCCTTAACTTTATTCACCGATTTCTTATTTCCTTTTGCGCGTGGCCTGTCGCCCTGCCCGATAGCCGGGCCACTCCGGCATCGCGGCGGTGACCACGGCGCCCAGCAGGATGACTGTCCACGACAGGTAAATCCAGCTGAGGAACACCGGCAACACCGCCACCGCGCCGTAAATCACCTTGTACGACGAAAACCCGAGCACGAAGGCGCGGAAACCGCGCTTGGCGATCTCGAACAGGATCAGGGCGAATAGGCTGCCCACCAGGGCGTGACTGAACCGCACACGGAAGTTCGGCACCACCGCATAAAGCAGCAGGAATGCCAGCAGTTCGAAGAACACCGGCAGCGCCCCCATCAGGAAGTCGCGCAGGGGATCGGGGACGGCCGCCTTGCCAAACAACGGGGTGTCAAGCAGGTAAGAAGTGATGGAAAGGCTGATACCGATCAGGACCGGGCTCAGCGTGAGCAGCGCGACGTAGCTCGCATACCGGTGCAACCGCCGGCGCGTCTGCGGTACATGCCAGATATCGTTGAAGGTGCGCTCGATTGTGGCCATGACCATGAGCGAGGCCAGCGCCAGAAACAGCATGCCCCAGAAGGTCAGCTTGCCGGCATTGGCGGCAAAGTGTTGCAGATACTTGCGCACCGTGTCGCCCGAGGCCGGCACAAAATTGCTGTAGATGAATTGCTGCACCAGCGCCATCCACGATTCGAACCCCGGCAGCAGCGACAGTACGGCGAAGGTCACCGCCGTCAGCGGCACCAGCGCCACCAGAGTCGTGTAGGAAAGCGCGCCGGCCACACGCAGGCAGCGGTCATCCGCGAAGCGCTGCCGGACGATTTTTGCAAATTGCCTGATAAAGGAATAAATATCCTTCAGGCCGACAGACCGGCGGGGATGTATGGTCATTCGAGACCAAACCTAGCCCTGCCATGGTACGCTGTCAAGAAAACACACGAGTCAGGTTTATTGGAGACGACATGCCCGTTACGATCTATCACAATCCCCAATGCTCCAAATCGCGGCAAACTCTGAAGCTGCTCGAGGAACACGGAATCAAACCGCAGATCGTCGAATATCTGAAGAATCCGCCGTCCGAGTCCGAGCTCAAGCACCTGCTCAAGCTCCTTGGCCTGAAACCACGCGAACTGCTGCGCAAAAAAGAAACGGAATACAAGCAAGCCAAGCTCGACAAGCCTGATCTGTCCGATGCCGAGATCGTCCGCGCCATGGTCAAATACCCCCGGCTGATCGAGCGGCCTATAGTTGTGGTTAGTGGCGACGTACAGGGACGTACAAGTGCCGCGATAGCCCCCTCCGGGGAGGCAAACACCGCACGCGGGAAGCCGGGAGCGGCCACCAAAGCGGTGCTTGGCCGACCTCCCGAAAACGTATTAAAAATTATATGATCGTTCGCCGCAGAGACGCAAAGTGCGCAAAGAAGGACGGAGAATAACCAAAGACAAAAACTCTTTGCGTCCTTTGTGATGTACAGGGACGTTCAAATGCCGCGAGCGCAGGATGCGCAGGAACGGCTGACTTTGCTGCAAAAACTATTATTTTATTATTTAGCGAATCAGTTTGTAGGGTGGGCAGCGCCCACCCAAACGACTTCGCTGGCTGTCCGGCGGTGGGCGGTACCCACCCTACATTCTATTATTCCAGTCTTTTCTTTGCGCCTTCGCGTCTTTGCGTCAAAAAAATCATAATTAATCAGCCGGCTTCCAGGCTGCGAATAAACGGAATCGTGACGCGCCGCTGATGCGCCAGTGAGGCGCGATCAATGCGATCAAGCAGATCGAACAGGGAATGGGTGTCGCGCGGGTAGCGGTTGAGAATATACCGCACCACCTCCTCCGGCATTTCGAACCCGCGGTTGCGCGCGCGCAGGCGCACGGCATCCAGTTTTTCCACATCCTCCAGCGGCTGCAACTGATACACCGGCCCCCAGGCAAGGCGGGTGCTGAGTTCGGGCATGCGCAAGCCGATATGGTTGGGGCCTCCCGAGGCGGCGGCCACCAGTGTGCCGCGGGCATGGCGCAGATGTTCGCTCAGGGAAAACAATGCCCTTTCCCATTCGGGCTTGCCGGCAATGCGATCGACGTCGTCCAGACAAACCAGCGGCATATCTCCCACGTCTTCCAGCAACGAGAGAGAAAGACTGGATGTCTCCGCCAGCGGCACATAGATCGGGGTGATGCCGAACTCCTGCGCCAACCGGCAGGCGGCCTGCAACAAATGGGTTTTGCCGGATCCGGAGACACCCCACAGGAACAACGCCGGCTCACGCGCCTCGCCCTGGGCGGCCGACACCACGGCTGACCGCAGGCGTTCCAGCGCTTCCAGATTGGCCGTTGCCAGAAAATTACTGAACGAGGAACCGTCCTTCAGCCGCAGGTTCAGCGAAAGCTGATAGCTCATGGTGTTTCGCGGGAGACGGCGCGGCGCTTCTTTCTGGGCGCGTCGGTGGTGCCGCGCACATAGGTCGCATGCACATGACGCAGCCACACCTTGAGCACGGCGGCGGACGGCAACGCCAGCAGCACACCCAGAAAACCGAATAACTGGCCGCCGGCCAGGATGGCAAAGATCACCGCCACCGGATGCAGACCGATGCGATGGCCCACCAGTCTTGGCGTCAACCACAGGCCTTCGAGTAACTGCCCGCTCAAGAATACGGCGAGCACCGCCAGCAGGTGAAAGGCATCATGAAACTGCAAATAGGCGGCGATCCCGGCGGTGAGCACACCGGTGATGAAGCCCAGGTAAGGGACGAAGCTCACCAATCCGGCAAGGAGTCCGATCGGCAGCGCCAGATCGAGCCCTACCAGCGTAAGGCCGGTGGAATAGATGACGGTCAGCGCCGCCATCACCGACAACTGGCCGCGCAGAAAACTGCCCAGCACCTCGTCCGTCTCATGCGCCAGCTGCTGCACGCGGCCCTGCCACCGCGGAGGAAAGAGGCTCTTGGTGCGCATCAGGATACTCTCCCAGTCCAGCAACAGATAGAACGTCACCACCGGAATCAATAACAGGTTAACGAACCAGCCGAGCAGACTTAATCCGGACTGCGCCACGTAGGTCGTCAGCGCCCCCACCCAGTTGCCGACCTCGCGCCAGTGGTCAAGAAACGCCTGCCGGATGGCTTCCATGTCGGGCGCCAGATCGACCCCCAATATGGCCTCGGCCTGCGGCAGTGCGATGTGTTGCAGCCAATCGAGGTACGTGGGCGCCTTGGCGGCAAACGCGGCGACCTGCGACTGCACGGCCGGAATCAGAAAAAATGGAATGGCCGCCAGCAACGCCACAAACAGCAGGAATATCAGGACAACAGCGAGCGGCCGCGGCAAATGAATCCGCGTCAGCCCTGTCACCATCGGATTGCAGACATAAGCGAGCAGCCCGGCGAACAGAAACGGGGTCAACACCGGCGCCAACAGGTAAACCAGCCATCCGGCCAACACCAGCAACGCCAGACTGAAAATGGATCGCGTTTCGGTCATGCGTTACTTCCTCCCTGACGACGCTTTGCTGGTTTTACCGGTTCGACTTCCTTGCGCATACCCCACAGCCAGACGTAATGCACGCCGCTGGCGACCGTGGTCGCCATGACCATATACACCAGCCCTTCCACCATCACGGGATAAACCATGGTCAGCGCCTGCTGCAGCAGAATCACGATCACTAGCGCGATTTGCATGAGCGTGTTGAACTTGCTGAGCAGGCTGGGACGCATCTGCACCGGGCCGACCATGGAGGTATAGACCAGATAGCCGCCAATAATAAAGAGATCACGAAACGCCACCGTCAGCATCAACCAGAAAGGCACGTGCTCCAACAGGGTGAGCATCACGTAGGCGCTGACGAGCAATATTTTGTCGGCCAAGGGATCGAGGATGGACCCGAGGCGGCTGGTCAGGTGGAAGCGCTTGGCGATAAAACCATCGAGCCCATCCGACACCCCGGCAACGGCAAACACCACGAGCGATGACACATAATCCTGCTCTCGCAGCAGCAGGATCAGCACCGGCGCCAGCGCGATACGGGAAAGCGTGATCAGATTGGGAAGATGGGAGAAATTCACTGTCGTTCCGGGTTGTCCAGGGAATCTGTCGGGACTGAAGGCGCTTGGCCCGCAAGGATTCGGCCTCCTGCCCTATACCGACGCACGCTATCGACAGGGCCGTTTCAAGTCAAGGTTTACACCCGCCGGTGGCCGCCCTACCATACGCACCCTTAGAGTCCCGGAGAATTTCGTGAATAAGCCGCGTATTTCCCTCACCTACCGCGATGCCGGCGTGGACATCGATGCGGGCGATGACTTGGTCGAAACCATCAAGCCCATTGCCGCCGCCACCAACCGTCCCGGCGTCCTGGCCGGCGTGGGTGGTTTCGGGGCGCTGTTTCAGGTTCCGACCGACCGCTACCGTGAGCCGGTGCTGGTATCGAGCACCGATGGCGTCGGCACCAAGCTCAAGCTCGCCATCGAGCTCAACAAACACGACACCATCGGTATCGACCTGGTCGCCATGTGCGTCAACGATGTCATCGTGCAGGGCGCGGAGCCGCTTTTCTTCCTCGACTACTTCGCCACCGGCAAGCTCGACAACGAAACCGCCAAGGCGGTGATCCGCGGCATCGGCGAAGGCTGCCGTCAGGCCGGCTGCGCCCTCGTCGGCGGCGAGACCGCGGAAATGCCGGGCATGTACGCCAGGGGCGACTACGACCTCGCGGGCTTTACCGTGGGCGTGGTGGAGAAATCGAAAATCATCGACGGCCTCTCCGTGAAGACCAGCGATGTCCTGATCGGCATCGCCGCGAGCGGGCCGCACTCCAACGGCTACTCGCTGGTGCGCAAGGTCATCGAAGTGAACAAGGCGGCGCTCGATCAAGCCTTTGATGGCCGCACGCTCGGCGACGTGCTGCTCACGCCGACGCGCATCTATGTCAAACCGCTGCTCGCATTGATGCGCCTGGTTCCCGTACACGCAGCCGCACATATCACCGGCGGCGGTCTGCCCGGCAATGTCCCGCGCGTACTACCCAAGGGCGTGCGCGCCGTCATCGACAGCCGCGCCTGGAAACGCCACGCAATCTTCGACTGGCTGCAGGAAAACGGCGGCATTGAAGATTTTGAAATGTACCGCACCTTCAACTGCGGCATCGGCATGGTGCTGGCGGTCGATGCGCAGGACGCGGAAAAGACGATCGACATTCTCCAGGCCACCGGTGAAACCGCCTCCGTCATCGGCCACATCGAACGTTTCGAAGGAGACGATCAGGTCGTCATCCAGAAATGAGGTCTCTCAGGATTTGGCGTGAGCGCGACGTGCTTCCCTGCCTATCCGGTGGCCCTCTTGTTAACTCCCTCTCCCCGAAGGGGAGAGGGATGAGGAAAACCGGCTTTGACCCACACAAAAGCCCGAAGAACCAAAAATGAAAATGGGTGCGCCGATGGATGTGGTCGTCCTGATCTCGGGCCGCGGCAGCAATCTGCAGGCGATCATCGACGCCACGCACGCCGGGAAACTCCCGATTGAACTGCGCGCCGTCATCAGCAACGAGCCAGCTGCGCCGGGACTCCAGTATGCGCAGGCCGCACATATCCCCACCCACGTGGTCTGTCATCGCGACTTTGCTTCGCGTGAGGCATTTGATCAGGCGCTGATGCAAAAAATCGATGCCTGTCAGCCGCAACTCGTGGTGCTCGCCGGGTTCCTGCGCATCCTCGGTAAAACCTTCATCGATCATTACGCCGGTCGCCTCATCAACATTCACCCCTCCCTGCTTCCGGATTTTCCGGGACTCAACACGCACGCCCGCACACTCGAAAGCGGCGCTGCCTGGCACGGTGCGACCGTGCATTTCGTCACCAACGAGGTCGATACCGGCCCCATCATCATCCAGGCGAGGGTCCAAGTGCTGCCCAGTGATACCCCCGAGAGCTTGGCGGCGCGGGTGCTGGAAGAGGAGCACCGGATCTTCCCCCTAGCGATCCGCTGGCTTGCCGAGCACCGGCTCCGCCTCGATGGACGCCGGGTACTGCTCGATGGAAAGATCAGGCCGGAACAGGGTTTCAGCGGAACCGATAGCGATAATCCGCCCTGAGCGCCGCCCAATCCCCTGAAATATCAGCAATTCACCTCTGGAGTTAGCCTGTCGACCCCGATCCGTTATCCTAGGGGAATAAATCCAGAGCCAGACCCGTCTTCCCTGACGGTATATCTAAGGAAACACTCTAACCCTTATGGATGTATTCAGCTTCCTGGGCCGCTCGCGCGAAGACCGCACCCGACTCGAGCAACATCGGTTGCGGCTGTATCGCATCGCCTATGCCTGGACCCACAGCGCCGCCCTTGCCGACGACCTGGTGCAGGAAACCCTGGCCAAGGCACTGCGCAAGTCCGGGCAGTTGCGCGACCCGAACGCGGGCGAGGCCTGGCTCTATAGCATCCTGTCGAATTGCTACAACGATCATTTCCGCCGCCTGCGGGTGACGGAAGAGATCGATAATAATACCCTGACACATGATTTCACCCCGGAGAAGGAGAGCAGCCAGCAGGAGATCGTCCACAAAGTGCGGTTGGCGATCGCCAAGTTGTCTGAAGGGCAGCGCCAGGTCGTCACCCTGGTGGATATTCAGGGACTGAGCTATGTGGAAGTCGCTCAGGTGCTGAATGTACCCATCGGCACGGTGATGAGCCGGTTGTGCCGCGCGTGCGATGCCCTGAAAGGCCTGCTGGATGACCTGGCGCCGAAGACCGGCGCGGACGAAGCGAGAATCCGGAGAATCAAATGAATCACGACGACAAATTTTCTGACGAATATCTGAATGCCTTCATTGACGACCAGCTGACGCCTGAGGAAAGAGAGCAGGTATACGCTCGCCTTTCCCATGACGAAGCGCTCAAGCAACAGGTCTGCCGGCTGCGCCAGGTAAGCGATCTCGTGAGCCTCGCGTACAAGCAAGTGCCACAACCTGCTCCCGGCCTGCGTACCGCGAAGGCGGGCAAATGGTTCGGCCTCGGTCTGGCCGCCGGTCTGGCGCTGGCGGTCAGCGCGGTGGCAGGCTGGTTGCTGTTCCCATCCTCAACGCCGAATCCCGGTTCGCCGGTAGCGCAGGCGATGAGCCCCTCGGCGGCGGTCGCATCCGCTGACAATGTGGAGAAAGTGCTGATCCACATCAGCGACGGCCAGCCGCTGCACCTCAAGAATGCCCTGGACGAGGTAGAGAGCCTGATGCGCTTCTACCGCAAGTCGAATCAACAGGCGCACGTGGAAGTCATCACCAATGGCGATGGCCTGAACCTGCTGCTCGCCGACACCACGGCCTATGCCGCGCGCATCGAACGGATGCAGAAGGAATACGCCGGCCTGACATTCGTGGCCTGTCAAAACACCATCGACCGGTTTAAAAATGAGCTGGGGGTTTCCGTCAGGCTCCTGCCCGGGGTCGTGGTCACTGACTCGGGCGTGGCACAGATCATGCGCCGCCAGCACCAGGGCTGGGCCTATATTCAGGTCTAGTTCTCTCCGACTTCCTCCGGGGCAGGGGTAGATGATGCTTCTTGTGAAACGAATTTTCCTGTTCACATTCGTGGCGTTGCTCAGTCACGGTGTGGTGGCGAGGGTCACCCACGCGGAAAGCCGGGAAAAACAGAAGGTCGTCTATCACATCAACGTCGATGACAGGAAAGTCCTCAATACGGCGATGAAAACCATCCAGAATCACCTCGGTGCCGTGGGCGCCGACAACCTCGATCTGCGCGTGGTGCTGCACGGTAACGGTATTGCGCTGCTGCAACTTGCGCACAGCGATCCCACCTTCCAGGGGAAAGTAAAGAGTCTCAAGCGCCAAGGTGTCCATTTCATCGTCTGCCACAGCACGTTAGCGGCCCGGAAGATCGATTTCAAAAAGGATCTCTACGATGTCACCGAAGCGGATATTGTGCCCAGCGGGGTTGCTGAAATCGCGCACCTCCAGTCGCAAGGCTTCTCCTACGTAAAACCCTGAAACGTTTTGCTGTCCCTCCTCTGCCCGCCGTAAAATGCGGGCTTTTTTTTGGCTGAATGACTCGCTATCCTACGCGCCACCAGCCCTGCGCCCACTGATACAGAAAAAACGATCGGCTACCCACCCCCATGCAAGAACTGCTTGATATCCTGCCGTCGACTACCACGATCCGCGAATTCCTGAATTCACGGTCCACCTGGTGGCAGGCCGGCGTTTTCCTGCTGGGCCTGCTCACCGCCAATCTGCTGGGCAGCTGGCTGCAAGAGCGCTTGCAAACGGTCACGCCACCCAGCACCGACGAAGGTGTCACGCGCACCGCCGTGCGCACCGGAACGCTCGCCCTGGTCCCGGTGCTCCTGTGGCTGTGGCTGCTGGCGGCGATGGCGATCCTGCGCAACCACGGCGCGGCCACAGATCTTCTGCACCCGGCCATGATCCTCGTCGGCGCACTCGCCGTCATCCGCATGGTGGTGTTCGTGCTCCGCCACAGCCTTGCCCCCGGTGGACGGCTCAAGGCCTGGGAGGGCGTATTCACGGTCGGCATCTGGGTGTACGTGGCGCTGCACATCCTTGGTTGGCTCCCGTTCGTGCAGCAGATGCTCGATGAATACGCGATGGACTTCGGCAAGGTCCGGATCTCGCTCTACAACGTCGCGAGCTTTGTCCTGTCCATCGCCATACTGCTGTTGCTGGCCCTGGGAGTGACCAACACCCTCCGCAACCGCATCATGCGCAGCGACGTGCTCGAGGACGGCATGAAGATCGCGCTGTCCAAGCTGGTCCGGTTCGTGTTGCTGACGCTCGCCGTCGTTGTCGCCATGATGGCGGCGGGGATCGACCTCACGGCCTTCGCGGTATTCGGCGGCGCCCTCGGTGTCGGGCTGGGTCTTGGCCTGCAGCGGGTGGTGAGCAA
>Ga0153916_10003477_pt1 | contig 11743 bp, 15 predicted proteins | sample Opewatmetagenome_FD_109642 | JGI IMG/M metagenome (GOLD analysis project Ga0153916, IMG submission 109642) | Freshwater wetland microbial communities from Ohio, USA - Open water 3 Core 3 Depth 4 metaG | ecosystem: Environmental > Aquatic > Freshwater > Wetlands | place: USA: Ohio, Lake Erie...
ATAATTAGGCGAGAATATGATGTCGGTGACGAGCGTCGAGTTGATGGCACCACTGTCATCCCAGCCAGCGTACTCTGTGGCATCCTCCCAGCCACCGGCGTTATCTCCGGTGACCGTGGAGCGGAAAACCCCGCTGAAACCACCAGTAGCCTGGCCGCAGATGACCATGTCGCGCTTGCCGGCCGCTTCAACGGAGACTTCGAGGTCGGCGACCAGAGTCAGGTAAACGCCGCCGTCCTCAACTTCGCCGGCGTCATTGAAAGTCACGCCGCCGTCAGTGGAGAAGAACACAGTCACATAATTAGCAGTGCTATTGACGACGAGGGCGACAGCCACGAAGTCGGGGTCCACCCAGTCGGTGGCGACTTGAATCAACCTGTCTATGTGTTCATCCTCATCGAGCACATCTTCCAGTGCATCGTTGAGGTCATTCCAGGTGGCAGCGCCGTCGTCGGACTTGAGCAACCAGTCGCCACCTGAATCCTCTTCGATATTATACCCGTCTATGACAGCATAGGCCACATCGCCGCCGTCAGCCAGGGCATAATCGAAAATTATGGAGCCAGGTGCCAGGACCCAGTCCTCCATAGTGGGAGTAGAGACACTGGTCCACTCGGCCTTTACGTTATTAGGGGCAGCACTCACCTTGTGGGCGGGTACCGCTGTAATAAACAGACTGAGGGCCAATGCCGCAGCGATGAGTATATAAATCGCCCTCATTGGCCACTCTCTTGATTTAACCATTATTTCCTCCTTTATGGGTATCCAACTTATTTTTCACTCTCGCCCGAGGTCGACCCCTCCGAGCTCGAGTCATTGGAAACATCTTTTCAGTAAACCCAGTTTTAAGCCTGCCTCATTTCAGGCTGCCCTTTGCCTTACGGAAATCCTAAATTCTAATTTCTAAACCCTAAACCTTTTTGGGATTTAGTGATTAGGACCTCGTATTTAGCACATGCCCGGGCCAGGCATTGTTCTCTTCCCCTTGGCGCTTCGCAATGGCGATTCGCTTCGGGACTTTGCCATAGACGTCACCTCCTTTCCATATTCATTAATGTCATTCTGAGAAGCCTCGATTCATCGGGGCATGGCTCAGAATGACCGGCAAATGTCATCGAACAATATTCAGTTGTTAAAGTTCACACAAGAATCAAATTTTTCGCCCAAAACCATAATAGGCTTAGGCCTACCTAACCTTTCACTATAAACCTATATATCTATTTTGTCAATAGATAAATTAAGAAATTTGCCAAAATAGCTTGGATTTTATTATAACCGCCGGCTTTCCCTTGTCAATATACCTAGTATACCGAGGTATAGGACAAAATTTCCTTGTTCTTTTAGAACAAACGTGCTAAGTTATGCTCCATCATGGAAAACGAGATTCGGCGAAGCCGAATGGGTAAGAATGGGCCTTGCCCATTGGGTAATGAGGGATTAAAAGCGGAAAGTAGATTGATATATGGAAAGTAAATTGATATGGGATTTATTGCCCGAGGAATTTCCCTACCAAGATAAGGGCTGTGAGCTCTTTCCCTCCTGCCTAAACTGCCCCTTTCCTAGTTGTCTTGAGGAAGAGCCCTGGGGGAAGGAGAGGTTCTTAAAGGTCAGGCGGGCCCAGAGGATGCTGAAGTTGAGGCGGGAGGGGAAAAGCGTTAAGGAGATTGCCCGCATATTTGAGGTGAGCCCGAGAACAGTGCAGAGATGGCTGAAGGCGGTCGGAAGCAGCCTCGCCAAATTAGAAGTCAAAAATAAAACTGCAAAATGACAGGGCAAAAGTTAAAGATTTTTGCATTTTGAGTTGTCATTTTGATCTTTGCCCTTTGTTTTTTGAATTTCGATGATGACTGATTTTACCCCAGCTTCTTTGAATCGCATGGACACCCAACGCCTCGCTGCTTACCGCACCAACCTCGATTTCTACCAGGGCAGCCAGTGGCAGCAGACTTCCCGCCACCGCCAGCTCGTATTTAATTACGCCAAGGTCTCTATCGATAAATGCACCAGCTTCCTCATGCCGGGACTGGGCTTTGCCTGCTACCCCAGCGAGGAGACAGACGAACTCAAAGCCCGGGTGAGGCGAGCCGAGCAAGTCCTCCGCCAGGTCTATGACCAGAACAACCTCCAGCAGCTCGATTATGAGACTGAGATCGACACCGCCATTCTGGGCGACGGCTGCTATAAGGTCATCTGGGATACCGACGAGGAACGTATCCGCATCACCGCCCCCGATGTCTCAGGCATTTATGCCTGGTGGCTGGGAGACGATGCGTCCCGAGTCTGGCGGGTAGCTTCAAGATACACGCTCACCCAAGATGAAATAGCCCTCCTTTACGGACGAAGCATCGAGAAGAAGCAGGCCACTATCACTGAGCTCTGGACGGCTAAGTCTTTCGCCCTGTACTTGGACAATGACCTCATGGAGTCCAAGCCCAACCCTTATGGTTTCATCCCCTTTGTCATCTTCCCCAATATCAAGCAGCCCAAGAAGTTTTGGGGTGAGTCCGATATCCCCGTCCTGGTCCAGCCCCAGCGAGAGCTAAACAGAGCCCTGAGTCAGCTATCCCGCATCCTGGAATTGTCAGGCAACCCCATCGCCGTCCTGGAGAATGTGGCTTCAGCCGAGGACATCAAGGTCCAGCCCGGCGCCCTGTGGACGATACCCGAGGACGCTAAGGCTTATCTTCTGGACTTGCTGCAAGGCGGCGGAGTCAGGCTGCATGTCGATTATATTGAGTTGCTCTACCGCTCATTGCACGACATCTCTGAGCTTCCCAGGGCCGCCTGGGGAGGCGCCGAGAGGGACCTCTCAGGCTCAGCCCTGAGAATTGAGCTCGGCAGCCTAATTCAGAAGGTGATTCGCAAACGCACCGTCAGGACCAATGTCTATCACCAGCGAAACGCCATGATATTAAAGCTGGGTGAAATATATAGGAACGAGAACTTTGAAGGAGTAAACCACAGAGTGGTCTGGGGCTCAATATTGCCCCAGGATGTCACCACACAGGCTCAGAATGAGCAGCTACTTGTCCAGGCAGGAGTCCACAGCCGCAGGACTGCTATGGACGAAATGGGAATCCAGGACCCCGATGAGGAGTTTAACCGCTGGCTAGAGGAGAGGCAGAAGATCTTGGAGATGAACGGGGAGTTTAGGACAACCCCCACTCGCGGCGGAGCGAGAGGGGAATGAGCTAAAGCTCATTGGGAGAAAGGGAGGTCAAAAATGAAAATAGATTGAATTCGAATGGAAGTGCCTGAGTAATGTCATTGCGAGGAACGCAGTGACGAAGCAAACTCGAAAAGGAGTAACTATGCCAGAAGACGAAAAGAAAGAAACCCAAGAACCACAGAAGCCCCAGGACAATCCGGGGGGAGCCCCGGAATCCAACGGGGCCTCCAACGCCGAGGACCTAGAAGCCATCAAGGCCGAGCTCGAGGAGGAAAAGAAGGCGAAAGCGACAGCAGGGGCAGCCCTAGCCGAAAAGGACGCCTTAATCGCCGACCTTCAAGCCCAGCTAAGCGAAGCTCAGAAGGGAAGCGAAGCGACCATCGCTGAGTTCACTCAAGTTAAGGAAGCTCACTTTAAGGCTGTCTCCAAATACCTCGAAGCCACCCGAGCCCTCAATTCCACCATCCCTAAGGGCGTCATCGCTGGCGGCACCATCGAGGAGATAGACGCCTCCGTGGAGAAGGCCAAGGCCATTGCCGACGCCGTCAAGGCCAGCCTGGAAGCCCAGGCCAAAGAGGCTAAAGTCCCAGCCGGAGCACCCATCAGAGGCGAGATATCCCTCGAGGGACTTTCCCCCCGGGAGAAGATCGCCGCTGGACTAACTCAAAAAGGAGGAACTAGTTAGATATGACCATATCATTAGCAGAAGCCAGTAAACTCTCGACCGATATCCTTCTCAAAGGTATCATTGAGACAGTCATTAAGGACAGCCCCATCTTGGAAAAGCTGCCCTTCATTCAAATCACAGGTAATAGCCTTAAGTACAATCGGGAGAAGACCCTCCCTACCGTCGGCTGATATGCCCCGGTCACTGGTACTTGGACTCAATCTGAGCCGGCTTTCGAGCAGTGCTCCGCCAGCCTGTGTGTGCTGGGCGGAGACGCTGATGTCGACAACTTCCTCAAGGCTACCCGCTCCAACATTCAGGACCTTGAGGCCGCCGTCATTGAGCAGAAGGCTAAGGCTCTCAGGCACGAGTTTGAGAACACCTTCCTGAATGGTGACTCAGGCGTGGATGCCAACCAGCCCGACGGTCTCTATAAGCTCATGAAGGGCATAGCCTGGCAGGCCTCTACCGCCTATACGCTCGGCCAGTTCGTCGTCCCCACGGCCGGCACGGAGAATGGATTCCGTTACGAGTGCACCACAGCGGGAACGTCAGGCTCGTCTCAGCCCACTTGGAAGACCACCGAGGGCGAGACCAACACCGACGGCACCGTCGTCTGGACCTGCCGTCTCGGCAGCCATCTCGGCTCAGGAGCTAATGGTGCCTCCCTCACCCTGGACAGAATTGACCGCCTTATTGACCTGGTCAGAGGCGGCAAGCCCGACTTGCTCTTAATGAGCCGCCGCTCCCGCCGGAAGATCGTGGGCTTGGCCAGAGCCGCCGGCACCAACCTTCTCATCGGAGAGGGCAAGCTCGGCGAGGTCATCGAGTATTTCAACGGCATCCCGGTGGGCATCTCCGACTGGGTCAAGGACAACTACGCAGTCGGGTCATCTTCTGACTGCTCCGCCATCTTCGCCTTCCAGATAGGAGAGGGCGCCGTTTGTGGCCTTTCTAGCCCCGAGATGATTCAGGTCGAGCGTCTTGGCTCTTTGGAGACCAAGGACGCCTCACGCACCAGGGTTAAGTGGTACGTATCCTTGGCCCTCTTTTCCGTAGTCAAGTCTGCGATGTTGACGGGGGTGAGAGATTAATGCCAGGCAGGAATGTCATTGCGAGTCCCGATTTATCGGGACGTGGCAATCCCCTGGCGCGCACTTTTCACCTCCTTTCAGTTTTGAGGCAAGAGGGGGAAGGTCGAGCCCCCTCCCCATCCTCAATTCCCCTCTTAAGATAAGAGGGGCTAGGGGAGTTATGACATGAACCTAACCGAAATGAGAGCCCGGGTCCGTGAGGATCTTCAGGATACTGACAGCCAGAACTACCGCTGGACAGACGACGAGGTCGACAGCGCCATCGCCAGGGTAGTTATGGAGTATTCTCTCCACGCCCCCATCGAGCAGCAAGATGATATTGCCACCACCGACGGCGACACCGAGCTCGATATCTCAGGCCTCGACGGACTGCTAAAAATCGAGTCCGTCGAGTTTCCCATCGGAAAGTCTCCTAAGTATATGCAACGGTTTGAGTATTGGGCTGGCCATCTTTACCTGGAGGACGAGGGTGACGGTAGCGATGCCCGTGTCCGCTGGCTTAAGAAGCATACTCTGACTACTGGCTCCACGACCATCCCCGCCGAGCATGAGGAAATCATCGTCCTGGGCGCCACCGGCTATCTGGCTATGTCGGCAGCCGCTTATACCGTGGACAGAGCTACTATTGCTGGGCATTACGGCACCATCAACTATAAGGCCTGGGGTAAAGAACGCCTTGACCGCTATGACAAGAAGCTTAAGCGGGTCGCCCGGGCCAACCGAGTAATCCAGAGGCAGCTCTATACCGAAGATGATTGAAAAAGGAATTCTAAAGCACTACGACGCCGTAACTCACCGGGCTGATATTCAGCTCGCAGGCTCTTTGACCACTTATTTTGACAATATCAGAGTAGCCAGGAATATCCCAGCCGACGAGATGGTGCTCGGCCGCCATGTCTTTATCGCTGTTCCCGACAACAATCCTGGCAACGCTGCCATCATCGCTGTTTTCGACCCGTAGCAATAAATTCCCCCTCTCAAGATAAGAGGGGTCAGGGGAGTTATGGACATAGGAGGAATTATGAGCAAAGTTAAAGAAGCCCTCCAAAAAGAGAAGACCAAAGAGGGACTACCTAAGGAAGCCTTCGCCATAGTCGGTGACGCCCAGGATCCCGAGACCTGGAAACTTCCCCATCACACCAAGGAAATCTTCCGAGCCCTCCACGGCCGGCTTGATATCGAGAAGACCGTGGACTGGGACCGTATGCCGGCCGCCGTCGCCGCTTTAAGCCGCGGTGGATACCGGGGAGAGAGGGTCCAGGCCTCTGAGGAGGACATTATCAAGGCCGCCCGTCACCTGGCTAACCATTATGAGAAGGCCGGCAAGCCCGTCCCCGACACTCTGGGAGCCCTTATTTAGTTCCCCTCTTAGGATAAGAGGGGCAAGGGGAGTTACCAAAAGGAGTAGCAATGGTACAAGAACAGAACAAGTCTAGCCCGACACTGTTAGAGGTCTTCACTGAATTATTCCGAGCCGTCGCTCGGCCCGCTGTTACCATCATCTTTGCCGCCGTCATCGCCCAGGTCGTCATTGAGAGAATCGCCGTCCCGGAGTGGTTTCTTGGCCTGGCTATCCCCTCCATTACCTGGTGGTTCGCCGAGCGGACGATCACCCACGTCAAAGAAAAGAAGGAGCAAGAGTAATGCCCCACGACACAGATAGAGGATTCCTGAAAGGAATCAACATCAATGCCTTCATGGACGTCTACCAGGAGTGGCACGCTTTTGTGGAAGGTTTTTGCGAAGTCCTTTGCCCCTGGCCTGCGAGGTATGCGCCCTCCGAAGAACTCCTAAACGACTTGAGGGGCGACCATCACTACTACGTGTTCGGCCGGGCCCTGGGCGTCATCGCCTGGCTCATCATCGCCAAAATCATCCAGGAGGTCTTTTTCTGAATTCCCTTCTTAAGATAAGAGGGGGCAGGCCTGCCCGCCGAACAAATTCTTTAGCAGGCGGGGGAGTTATGAAAACCTTAACCAGTACGCTACTTGCCAGCCAGAGGAAAGCCCACCGCCTCCCCTACATCGAGGCTAAAGTCTATGACTACGAGGCCGGCATTCAACGCCTCACCTGGACAAGAGTTTATGAAGGCTCCGAGCCCGACAACCATCATGGCATCGGCTTCGATGGCAATGGCGATATGCACCGCATCAGAGCCGGAGCCAGCAACACCCTCTACCGCCAGAAGATAACCAACCCCGGCCCGAGCTCCGATTATTCCCAATGGACTCAAATAACCTCCAATTGTGACGGTCCCTGTGCTGTCGCCGCTTATGGTGCTAAAGTCTACATTTTCTACCGCACCACCGGGAACGTCCTCTGGAAGTATTATAGTCATGACTACGGCCAGTCCTGGCAGAACACTCAGCTCGTAGATTATTCTGAGGTAGCCTCCTTGGTTGCTTGCTGGTGGGGTACAGGGAACATCGTGGTCTGCTTCGCTCTTAAATCAAGCTTCCCGGTGAAAATTAACGGCATAGTCCTGGATACCTCCGACCAGAGCACCAGCCAGCATGAGTGGTACGATGGCACTCATCCCCTGCTGGATACCTATGGTATTGGAGCTACCTTTAATCCCTTCTGGCCTGCCATCGAAATTGTCCTGGCCGGGAAAGAGTCCAATACCCCCTACAATCACTACGACTTATTTCGCACCAAGTTCTCTGATAGCTATAACTTCTTGGCTTTGGAGAGCTTCCTCATGGCCCCGGATGGAGAGGACATCACCTACGAATACCCCGATTGTCATCTACCAGCCAGCGCCCAGTCCTATGAGACCAACCGCATCATAGCCGTCGAGAAATTCGTGGGAACAACAGCTTACACCCGCCCTATTACCTGTCACGTGGTCAAAGGCACATACTGGAGCGATACCACTTTTACTGAGCCTAAGCCTTTCTTGGATGTCGCCTCTTCTTATGGCTTAAGGTTCCAGAGCACCAGCGACTACTGGTGGCTCTCTAAGCCCGACGGAGTCTGGCGAGCCCTCCGCCCCGCCGCCTTGCCCCTCGATGTCACCAAGGACATCATCTCCGTGCAAACGAATGTCATTGCGAGCCCCGACTCGTCGGGGTGTGGCAATCTCATAATCGACCTCGACAACTCTCAAGGCCAGTATGCCACCCCCGGGGAGGGGGCACTAGCTTCTCTTCGCTTTCGCAGCGAAATCCTCCTTAAGCTCGGCTACAAAACCAGCCAGGGAGACGAAGCCGTCGAAGCTGGCACCTACTGGATTGATTCCTGGGAATACCAGTCAGTGTCATTGCGAGGTGAAAGCCGAAGCAATCTCTCCACTTTCACCCTCAATTGTCTAGACGGCTGGGGCCTAATGGACCGCTGGACCGCCCGCTACCAGATGCGCTGGAACAAGGACGCCGTCAACCCCAAGTCCGTCTGGCAAATCCTCTATCAGCTCTTAGCCCGGGTCGGCATCAAGCTCACCAACACACCACCCCAGCCCCAGTCCTCCGCTATTAACAACTTCTACGCAGACTTTATGGTCACCCCTGGCACAGGGGGAGACACCGCTATCCGGAGGCTGCTGTCTTTCATCCCCGACCAGCTCGTCTTTCGAGGCCAAGAAGCCTTCACCAAGAATCCCCTGGCTGGCGAGGAGAGCTGCTACAGTTATGATGTCATTGCGAGCGGAGCGTGGCAATCTCATCCCATTCTGAGTGGCAAATATGTCAGCGCTGTCACCGCCTCTCGGGCCCGGGCTATTGGCCAGGACGAAGATGCTAACCGCATCGTCAAAGACGCCTTCGATTGGGAGCTGCTTAAGCTCGCCATAGACATCCTGGAGCAGGACTACGACCCCAACCTCGCCACCACCGCCCGGGCCCAGGAGAGGGCCGACGCTATCTTAAGGGAGGCGTCATTGCGAGCTGAGCGCGGCAATCTGGTAGTCCCAACCAACGTCGGCCAGGAGCTTTACGACGTCATCACCGTCACCGACGCCCGCTGCGGCATTTCCCAGGAGAAATACCGAGTCCAGGCCATCCGAACCAACTACGACCGCCGGAAAGGGCGATATGACCAAACGCTGACCCTGGGAGCCCCCTGATTTGTTTTCCCTTTTAGCTAATTAATGCTTGCTTCAAATCATTGAGCCTTGGGATAAGAGCTTCAACGAGCTCCTGCCGAGCTACTTGCCATTGGTGGTCGGCTTCCATATTGATAGCATCCACTGCGGTTCCCGAGATTCTCAATTGATGCAGGGTTTTCCGGTAGTTGCTTTCTAGTTCCTGCTTTATTTTTTGTGCTGCCTCTTCATACTCTTGAACAAGCTGGCCTATTTCTTCTGCCTTTGACTGCAATTCAGGCCCTAAGCTGCTTATCGCCGCGACTACCCTTTTCACGCTATTTACATCCTGGGTAGTTGTAAGTGCGATAGCCTCTACGAGGTGCTCAATTACAGACTGCTTTATAATATTTCTCTCCTTTTCTTCGTGCTTATTTAGCTCCCCGGTCATATCCAGTTGTTGGGAGCTGTCCAGCCATTTTTGTGCCAGCGCCTGCCCGATTTGGCGATACCTTTGTCTTTCTTGCTGTTCTTTTTCCTCGGCTGACAGCTTCCCCAATCTATTTGCTCTCTCTTGAGCAATTTCCCAGGCACTCTTTAGTTCACTCATACAGGCCTTCAGTTTATTAGCACTAAGAGAGCATTTTAGCCTATAATATTTGGGAGGTTCAACAAAGTGAGTTTGGGTGATAGTTATGATTTATCATAATTCTGTGAAGTTAGCGGAGCATTTTTATTGTTATATATGGCAAGGCCGAGGAAATAACTGCAATGCCATTCTCTGGTCATCGGTTTTAAGAGGTGAGCGTCCGCACGTATTAATTGACCCGGGCCATGTTAGGAATGAGTTTGGAGAATCCTGTTTTGATTCACTGGCTCAGGCTATGGAGAAGGATGGCTTCAAAATGGAGGATATTGGTATGGTGATTGGCACCCATAGCCATCCCGACCATATTGAAGCCACTGAATTGGTGGTGGGAAAGAGTGGTGCTTTGTTTACTTTATCTCGTGAGGAAGATGAATTTTATCGCACGATGGGGAAGATGTTCTTTCAAGCGTTCGGCGGTAAGCCGCCGCAGGTTAATCCCTTCTTTTATCTTAAGGAGGGCGATTTGTCTCTGAGGGCCAAAAATAATAAGGTCACGGTCAAGGTTTTCCTTACCCCGGGACATTCTCCTGGTTCTATTTCTCTTTATCTAGAAGAGGATAAAATATTGATCAGCGGTGACGTGGTCTTTGCTGGCAGCGTAGGCAGGACGGACTTCCCTGGTGGCAGCCCTTCCTTGCTACGGAAGAGCATTGACGAGCTGTCTCAGATTGACGTCGAATACCTTGTTCCTGGTCATAGTACGGAAACGGGCAGCATAATTGCCGGCAAGGATAAAATAAGGCGTAACTTTTACACGGTCAAGATGTTCATTTAACAAATGACGAGGAGTGAAGGGCCAGAATAAAAGGTTGAATTGGGGTCTATTATGGAGACGGATGACAAAATTAAATATGCTCTGGAGCACACGGAATTAATCCGAGCACCACAGCAAAACCTAGCCACTTTTGGCAGTTCTGTTATTGATTATTATGTTGTCACTGAACTGGTGGGAAATCTTAGTGTGGTCCGGGATGGAAAGGTGATTGCGGAAAGGCCCAAAATTGTCACTCCTACTTACCTGGTCAATGTCGAAGGCTTTAGCGAGCAGGCAAAAAAATACATAGCGATGATGGCTCAGGAGCGCCCTCATGAATCGGGCATTTTTTACCGGTATAAGAACGAACCCAAGGGCATGAATGTTGTCTCCGAGCCTATCAGGCAAGTGATAAACAAGCTCAGCTCCCAAATAGAGGAGGAGCATAACCCCTTAAGCACCATAATTAGGGGCGTGGAGGAACTATGGGATGTATCCTTGCTCATGTTTATCTATGAGCTAACTACCAAGTCGGTTCGCACCAATATGGCCGAATTTAATCGTCGGGGTTTTTTAGATGTAGATGCCGGTGGAGTGCCCCAGGGTGCCCGGGATTACATTGAGGAGCTTTTCGAGCAGGCCAGCCGCAACCTTTCCCGAGCCCCGGAGTTGGTGGTTGAGTTAAACCGCTGGGGTCTCTTCCCGGAATATCAAGACCGTTTCTTTGCCCTGTTCAGGCGAAAGTGAGCCCGCGCGAGTCACATCAGTCTCAGGTACCAGTTCAGTATGGTGCTTCCCCAGAGCAACGTCACCATAGTAGCCAGGGCCAGGAAGGGACCGAAAGGAATCGTCTGCCGGCGTCCTCTCTTTTTAGCTATCAACAGAGCCACGGCCACTATGCCACCGAGGATAGCCGCCATAATAATGGCGAGAAAAACCAGGGGAAAGCCAGTAGCCAGGCCAAGCAAAGCCGCTAGCTTAACATCGCCCCAACCCATACCGCCACGGGAGACTATGGCAATCAAAAGGAATATGACGAAGCCAATGGCCCCGCCTAGAGCAGCACTGGCAATTCCAGGTTTTATCGCTGGGGTAAGCCAGGTCTCCTGGGTAAGCCAAGACTGTGGTATTAATGACAGAAGCAAAGCCACAACCATGCTGGGATAAACTACCTTGTTCAAGATGAGCCCCTGCTCCAGGTCAATGACGAAAATGATAATGAACAGAGAGGCGTAGAAAATCATAACCCCCAGCTCTGGACTCAATCGGTAATGCCAGTAATGCCAGCAAAGGAGAGCGAATATCAGGGCGGTGGCAAGCTCCACCCAGAATAACCTCCGGGGTATGGCAGCCTTACAGTACCGACAGCGACCACGAAGCCTGAGGTAG
>Ga0153916_10003478_pt1 | contig 11741 bp, 9 predicted proteins | sample Opewatmetagenome_FD_109642 | JGI IMG/M metagenome (GOLD analysis project Ga0153916, IMG submission 109642) | Freshwater wetland microbial communities from Ohio, USA - Open water 3 Core 3 Depth 4 metaG | ecosystem: Environmental > Aquatic > Freshwater > Wetlands | place: USA: Ohio, Lake Erie, Old...
AGGAGGACGCATGATCAACGCCACGCAAATCCGCAGAGGGATGCTCATCATCCTGGAGGGTCAGCTTTTCCGAGTGCTCGAAGCCACTCATGTCACCCCGGGCAGATGGAAGGCAATGATGCAGACAAAGCTGCGCAACATTAAGGATGGAACGCTGCTCAACTACCGGTTCCGTTCCGAAGACCGTGTCGAGCAGGCGTTCCTCGAAGAAGTGGAAATGGAGTTCTTGTATAAAGCCGGGGAGGACGCGGTTTTTATGAACCTCGAGAACTATGAGCAGATCCGTCTTTCTCCCGAGATCATGGGCGACGGGGTCAATTATCTCGTCCCCAATATCGTCTTCACCATCGAACTCTTCGAGGGCAGGCCGGTCGCCGCCCGGCCTCCTCTGACCGTCGAACTGAAGATCCTGAAGACCGACCCATTCATGAAGGGAGCGACGCAGTCGGCCAGCAGCAAGCCGGCGACGCTGGAGACCGGGCTGATCGTCACCGTGCCGCAGTTCCTCAATGAGGGGGATGTCGTCCGCATCGACACCCGCGAAGACAAGTATCTCGAGCGGGCCAAGAGCGGGTGACGGCTAAAACGTCTGCCGGTAGACGCCGACGTTGTGGTGCCGGTCGGTCACCCGGACGCTGACCAGATTCTCGGCGTTTCCCGGAAGCGGCAGCCGGAACTTGAAGCTCTCCATCAGAGAATCGCAGACACCGTCGACTGGAAAGATCACCCGCCACTGCCCCGGCCGGATGAGGTACTCGACTTCCTGAATAGAGGAAAAGGAATCCTCGACCTGAAAGGCGACGTCGAGCGAGTTCCCGTCGCGGGCTGCGGTGAAGCTCTTGACGACGGGCAGGGAGTTGTCGATGACCAAAGGAGGGCTCGTCTTTTCCCCTTTGAGCTCTGAGCCCGGAGGGTTGGAGCCCAGGTCGCTGGCGCCGAGCTTGACGAAGTAAATCCCATCGGGATAGGAGAGAGTGTCGAACACGAAAAGGGAATCCTGCCACTCCTCCTTGACCACACGCCAGGCGTTCTCTCCATCTCTCCTGATCGAGATGGAGTAAAGAAGCCGGTCCCCGTTCTCGTCATTCGCCTCCCAGGTCACGGTCTGAAAGCCCTTGCGCTCGACCTTCTTGGCCAGGTAGAGCAAACGGTCGTCCTTCTGGCTCTGGTCCCGGCCCGCAGGCGATTCTTCCGCTCCCCAGATCACCTCCTCCTGGTCGGGAGGCTTAAGGTAGACCTCGTTCGGCGGAAGCAGGTCAAGCTTTTGGATGATGGGCGCGATGTTCGCCTGCAGGTAGAACAGGGTCAGCCGCTGCAACGAGGGAGAGACGTTTCCGGACTGAGTCTTGAAGAGGACTTTGATCTGTAGATAGCGGGCTTTCGGGCTCAGGATCTGCTCTTCTTTCTTCTGGATGGGAGGAGACCAATCGCTCCACATGCTGTTCGGCTCAAAAGAATTCCCGCTCCTTGTCTGGATCTGAATGGTCGTCCCCGCCGGCAGCTGGCCGTCAAATTCCAGCCGTCCCCAAGAAGCGATGGTCCGGGCGTCCAGCACGTCTCCGATGTACTCGCCGCTGAACCTCTGTTCGGAGGAGAGCAGGCTCAACCGCGAGGGATTGTCGGAGAGGACATAGACCTTGGTTTCGGCCGGCTCGAGAGCATAGACCTGCTCCGATCCGCCCTGGAGGAGAAGCGAGACCCGTTCATCGCGGTCGATCGTGTAGATGCGGCCTCTGCCTCCCGTCCCAAGGAGAAGCCTCTTCTCTCCTTCTTTCCACAGCAGCGAGTAAATGAGCTCGTCTTCAGACTCCCACAACTTCTTGGCGATGCCGTCAGGCCGGACGCGGAAGAGCGCTCCCGGCTCCTTCCCTGACGGGAGCGGGGCCGCTGGCGCAGACGCAGCGGAAGAGGCGGAAGCAGAAGCCGTGACAGTGACATCCGGGCTGATACGGACGGCAGGCGGGGCGGGCTCTTCCCTCTTGGACCGTGACGGCGTGCCGCCGCAGGCGGCATAAATATTGCCGTCCCCGTCAAGGGCCAGGCTCTTGATCTCTTCGTACGACGATTCGAACAGGACTGTCGCCCGACCGTCGGCACCAAGCCGGTAGATCACTCCGACGCCGCCGCTCCCGGCAAGGAAACCCCCGTCTCTTGATGCCTGCAAGCAGAGAACGTGGTTCTCTTCGGCTTTGAGCACCCGCTGTCCCTCTCCCTGCTGGTTGATCTTATAGATGCCCCCCGCTTCGCCGACCGCGGCCATCAAATAGCCGTCATCGGAAAAAGCCAGGTCCCAGATGTACTTCTCCTCCGGGTTAAAGAAGGCCTCTCCCTGGTCCTTTCCGGTGATCTTATAAACCTTGCCATTGGGAGAGGTTCCGGCGAACAGCCCGCCCTTGGGGTCCATCGCCAGGCAGGTGACATCCATCTCCTGGACCTGATAGAAGAGCTCGCTCTTGCCGTCCTTGCCGATCCGGTAGATCTTTCCCCCATGTCCGGTGCCCAGATAGCCGGTCCCGTCCTGTCCGAGGAGGAAAGAAAGAAAGAAGTCCTCGGCCGGACCCTCCAGCTTGTCTTCCCTGGGGGCGAGAGACAGCACTCCCTCGTAGGAGACGGAGACCCCATCCAGCTTGCCCTTGAGGAACTCGTCCTTGGTCCGGAGCTCCCACTTGCGGGGCACCACAGCCTCGAGCGAGGAGATTAACCCTACTATTCCGATAATAAATATAGCCTTTCGGACTCCGTTCATGCTCATCCCGAGTCTCCTATTCCTTGATTTTGACGGGGATCGAGGCCATCCCCCGGAAAACATAGGGGATGGGGAGCTGATATTCCCCGAGGGTGGACCGGGTCAGTTCCGTCGGCGCCGAGGCCGCAGCCCGGGGAGAGGCGAACAGGGACTTCATCGACGGAGGGAGGTTCGGCATCTCCTCCCCTTTGACGAAGAGCCCTGGTTTGGAGGCCATCATCTTGAAGTAGATGCGGTTGTTCTTGCGCAGGTTGTTGAGGAGGCGGATCAGCTGCCCCAGGCTTCGCGGGACGAAATCCTGGCTGCGATATTGGAGAGTCTCGATCTGGTGGATGGACGCGGCGTCGGCGATGATCAGGTTGAACTCGGAGCCGGCCGGAAGCGGAGGCGCCTCGATGAAGACTTCTTCGTTGAAACTCTGGCCGCCGAAGGCCCGGCAGTAGAGCTTCACCTGGATCCGCTCACCGGGCGCGACCTCGTACTTGTCCAGCCAAACCCTCTCCAGGGAGGAGAACCGGGCCTCCTCGATGGAGCTGATGTTCAGGCTGATGCGGTGGATGCCGACGGACTGGAACTCGTTGTTATTGAGAAAATAGACAACAGCCGTCAGCAGGCCGCTGAGGCTGGTCCCGGCGGCATCGAGGTTACCGGAGAAGAGGTCCTCAAGATGGACGCTGGTCCCATTATCCAGGTAGACGTCGCCGTCGAGCCCATAGGACAGGTCGCCGATGGAGCGATCCTCGCTCGCCAAGAGAGAAGCGAGCGTCATGTTCACCAGCAAGGGGGTCAGGATCTTGTCGTTGGCCAGCTCGATCTTGAATTCCCTGGTCCTTCCCCCGGTCTCGTTGAGCCGGATCTCTATCGGGACCGGCTGCGGCATCTTTCCCAGCTCGCCCAGCATGCCGGCCGTCCGGTCCTGGGTAAACCGTCCCAGCCGTTTGCCCGCCGTCGCCACCTTGAACGAGCTCTCGAGGCTCGGGACAACGACGACGACGTTGGCCCCGGCCATGGCATAATCGACCTTGCCCAGGTTGTATAGAGGATGTCCGAAGGCCAGGACCTTCTCTCCGTCAACATAGGTTACGGTCCCCACCGCAGCCGAGTTGAGGTCTCCACCTACCAGCTCGACGGCGACGGGGTCCCCTTCGCGCAGGGTCTGCTCTGCCTCCGGCACGACCGCTCCGGTCTGACCCGCACTGCCCCAGTCCACGGGGTTAAGCCCCCATTGTTTGAAGTAGGGCCGGGCCTCCTCAACGACCGCCCGAGAGAACCCGCCGAAGACCAGTGGGACGCCGATCGTCGACAACGCCTGCCCCCGGGAAAAAACGGGGGGCTGGGCCGCAACGAAGTCTTTGGCCACGGCCATGAGGTCGGCCAGCGAGAGGCTGGCTTTGAAGGGGATGGAAGGGCCGGAGGTGGGTTTGGCCGTCCCGGATTGCTCAGCGACGGCCAGCATCTCTCCGATCGGCGTTATCCCGGCGATCGGCTCCTTGGAAAAGGGAAAAGAATAGGCGATGGCGCCGATGAGCTTGCCGTCGATGTAGACGGGGCTTCCGCTCATTCCTTGGATGATGCCGGTCGTCTCGAGACCTTTGCCGGAAAGCCGGGCGAGGATGATATTTCGCTTGGGCTGGTTGTTGGGGATTATGCCCAGGATCTCGGCGTCGAATTCCTCGATATTCCCGGCCAGGAAAACGGTCCTGCCCTTGCCCTTCATGCCGGGCTTCACCTGGTCTAGGGGCATCGTCGGCGTGGATGCTAGGACCAGCCCGAGGCATGTGCCCAAGACGACAGCCAGCACCGCGATGTGCTTAACGGTCCTTCTCCCCAGAAACGTCCATTCTTGCCTTCTCCTTCTCCGGGCCGGCCGAGGTTGACCCCGAGGGACAACTTTCATACAATCCTTCCGATGAAAGCTCTCCTCACTGGCGGAACCGGTTTCGTCGGGTCTCACCTGGTCGACCTCCTGCTGGCCGAGGGTATGGAAGTCTATGCCCTGGTCCGGAACCCGGATAAAGAACCGGCCCTCCTGAAGAAGAATGTCCGGTTGCTGAGGGGGGATCTCTTCTCTATCCCGACGCTTCCGGCCGGCCTCGACACTGTCTTCCATCTTGCCGGCAAAACACGATCTTTGTCTGCGGCGGGTTATTATACTGTAAACCAGGAAGGAACGGCAAGTCTTTTCCGCTCCCTGTCAGGGCTCAAAGAGCGCCCCAAGGTGATCGTCCTCAGCAGCCAGGCCGCAACCGGCCCGTCATCGACGGGTCTGCCCGTCAAGGAGAGCGACCCTCCTCGCCCGGTCACGTCCTACGGATCGAGCAAGCTGTTCGGCGAACAGGAGGCCCTCAAGTTCAGGGGTGAGTTCCCGGTCGCGATCCTGAGGTCCTGTTCAGTATTCGGACCCCAGGACAGGGACTTCCTTCCCTATTTCAAGCTCGTGGTCAAGGGGATCATACCCACGGTCAAAGGGGGGAAAAAAACCAGTCTGGTCTATGTCAAGGACCTGGCCGGAGCCCTCTTGCTCTGCGCCCGGACAGCCTTGCCGAGCGGAGAGATCTTCAATATCGCCAACGCCAGGGACCACAATTGGGATGACCTCGGAGAGGCGGCCGCCGCAGCGCTGGGAAGAAAATGCCGGAAGCTGGAAATCCCCAGGAGTCTCCTCTATCTCATTTCGCTGCTTTGCGAGACGGGGAACCGTCTCCTCCGCAAACCCGGCCTCATAACACGCGACAAGTACCGCATATTGACGCAATCGGCGTGGCTGCTGGACGTCAGGAAGGCCGCTGAGCTGCTCTCTTTCCGCGCCCGCTATTCATTGGAAGAGGCGGTCCGAGAGACGATTTCCTGGTATCTCGCCGAGCACTGGCTGTGAAGGGGTTCAAGGACTCTTCCGGACGGCCGAGGTCCGGGTGGAAAAAGGGACAAAAAACTTGGCCGTATTCCTGACGCACCAGCCCTCTGTACGCGACCGGGCAAAATACTTGACCCGACCTTCGAGGATGTGGCTCCCCTTCTTGGCCTCCAGGCTCACGGTGAAGGGGATCCGGATAGCCTTGCCGAGGTCGAGCGACTCCTCCTCTTCCCGAACGACGGTTTCGATCTCCAGGTCGGTGGCGGTATAGAAATTCTTGGGGAAGACGATCTCGGCACGGGGTTTGAATTCGATGATGAAATCAGGCCTCGGGCTGACGGCGATCCCTTCCCGGAGGCTGAGCTTCAGGATGACCGCTCCCTCCTCCCCCCTGGAGAGGTTGCGGGGGGTGATCGAAGCTTCGATCTTGAGGAAGTCCTCCTGGGCGGAAAGAGGAACGGCTAGGGTTACATAGAGGAGCGCGGGCAGCAGAAAAATCGGGCTTTTCATCCGGATCCAAAATCCGCTTTCAATCAGGGAGCTATGGTACTCTCAAGAGCCGGGTCCGTCAACCCGGGCCCAAATTTCGCCTTTATTTTTAGAAACCAGTCCGCTATAATGGGGGCCACATCATGAGCCAACGGACGATCATCACCGGAATCGGCCACTATGTTCCGCCCCGCGTGGTCACCAACTTCGACCTGGAAAAGCTGATGGAAACCTCGGATGAATGGATCCGCCAAAGGTCGGGCATCGTCGAGCGGCACCACGTCGAGCCGGGAGTAGGGACGTCGGACCTCGGATATGAGGCCTCGCTGCGGGCCATCCAAAATGCCGGCATCGAGAAAACCGATATCGACCTCATCATCGCCGCTACGCTCTCCCCCGATCACTACTTTCCCGGCGTCGGCGTTCAGATCCAAGCCAAGCTGGGGCTCTTCCCGATCGGCGCCATCGATGTCCGGAATCAATGCTCCGGTTTCATCTACGCCCTTTCCGTAGCCGACCAGTACGTCCGGACGGGCGATTATAAAAGAGTGCTGTTGGTGGCCGCTGAGGTCCAGTCGACCAACCTGGATTATTCGGACAGCGGTCGGGACATGGCCGTGCTTTTCGGAGACGGGGCAGCGGCTCTCATCCTCGAGCCGAACACCGAGAACGACGGCCGGGGCATCCTGTCCACGCATCTTTTCGCCGACGGCCGCCACGCCGCCGACCTTTGGCTCGAAAAGCCGAGTTGCCTGGACAAGCCATGTGTCACCGAGGAGATGGCCCGGGCCAAGAAGTTCTTTCCCTATATGGACGGCAAGAACGTTTTTAAGAACGCATCCGAGAAGATGCCCCAGGCGGTGCGGATCGCCCTCGAGCACAATGGTCTCAAGGTGGAGGATGTCTCCCTTCTCATCCCTCACCAGGCCAATGACCGGATCAGCCAGATGGTCGCTCATAACCTCAAGATCCCCCTGGAAAAGGTCGTCCGCAACATCCACAAGTACGGCAACACGACGGCGGCGTCTATCCCGATCGCTCTCAATGAGTCGATCCAGGACGGCCGGGTCAAGCCCGGGGACATCATCGTGCTGACGGCCTTCGGCTCCGGCTACACCTGGGCCTCCGCAGTCCTCAAATGGTGAGGCAAAAGGGTCCTGGAATCGCCTGTCTTTTTGTGATAGGATGCCCCAGTAGGAATTTTTAGGGACATGGATTGTACCTATAAATAAGGAGTCTTCTATGCGAAAAAAGTGCGTCCCGATCGTCCTCTTCGTCTTTGTCTTTGTCTTCCTGGGCCTGGGCTTTCTCCTCTCTCAGCAGGGCCAGGAAGAAGCCAAGTTTCAAAAAGTCATGGACGCCTACCTCGATGCTTACTGGAAATTCTACCCGACTGCGGCCACCATGGCGGGTTATCACAAATATGATGACAAGCTCGAGGACCTGGGCGAGAAGAATATCGAAAAACACCACGAAGAGCTGGATGTCTTCAGCCAGGACATGGTGACGAAGGCGGACAAGACCCGGCTTGGCGCCGAGGCCCAGATCGACTACGACATCCTGAGAAACGCCCTGGACCTGGAGCTGATGCGCCATGAAAACCTGCTCCCCTGGCAATACAATCCCATCTTCTATAACGAGATCTTTTTGAATAGTCTGAAGGGCCTTTTGACCAAGGAGTTCGCTCCGCTTGACGCCCGGATGAAGGCCGCCACCGAAAGGGCGAAAGCCATCCCCGGATTGGTCAAGCAGGCCAAAGAAAACCTCCAGACCCCGCCCCAGGTCTATACGGAAACGGCCATCACGCAGATCCCCGGTATCCTGGAATTCTACAAGGTGGACCTGCCCAAGCTCATCGAAGCGGCCCCGGCCGAGATGAAATCCCGGTTCCAGGCTGAATGGTCCAAGGCAGTCGCAGCCCTGGAAGACTATCAAGCCTTCCTTCAGACTCAACTCCTGCCCAAATCCACGGGCAATTTCCGGCTCGGCGAACAGGCCCATTCCCGGCTCATGACCCTGACGAGCGAATTCAGCATTCCGGCCCAGGAACTCGTGGCCCGGACGAATGCCGATTACAAGAATCTGCGGCGGGAGATGTTCCTCGTCTGCATCCCGTTTTACCGAGTCATGTACCCCGAAATCAACCTCGAGCAGCTGACAACCCAGCGCGGTGAGGAGGAAGTCCGCGACATCGTCATCCAGGGAGTGTTCGACAAGATCAAGGTCGAGCATCCGACGCGGGAAAACTTCCTCGATCAAGAGAAGGCGACCGTGGAAGCGCTCAAGAGCTTCTTCGAACAGACGAAGCTCATTGACCTCCCCGACTCGGCTCTGATGATTGAAACAATGCCACTGGCCAGCCGGGGTCTCATGCAGGCGAGGCTTCTGGGTCCTGGGGCCTATGAGACAGGCGGGACATATACTATAGAGCTCAGCCCCATCCCCGCCGGCCTGACGGATGATCAGGCCAAGGGATTATTGGAGGAGTACAACGACTTCTTTATGCCTTTCTATACAGCGCGGCAGATCTACCCAGGCTCGTTCGTACCGGCCTTCTTCACCAACAAATCGGGAACGCTGATGAGGAAGCTGTATCCCAGCGGGCCCCTGCTCAGGGGCTGGCCCGCCTATGTCGAGCAGATGCTGATTTACGGGGGATTCGGCAACTACGACCTCCGCCAGCGGCTGAACCAGATCAAGAGCCAGCTCAAGATCGTCATTGACTTCCAGCTGGAGCTCAACATCCACCAGGCGGGGATGACCAAGGAACAGGCCATCTCCTACATGACCAAACGCGGGTTCCAGACGCCTGCCGAGGCCGAATCGAAGTGGAATCGCATCCTGCTCAACCCTTGCGAGGCGGCCTATGCCTACATCGGCATCCAAGAGATCTGGGACATGGAGAAGGATTATAAAAAAGCCAAGGGCGCGGCCTTCAGCCAGAAGGAGTTCTTGCAGCGGCTGCTGGGCTATGGGGCGCTTCCCATCCGCCATCTGAAGACCAAGCTCGCCCAATAACAGGACAGCTCCGGCTCTTCAGAAGCCGGCCTTGGCTTCCAGAGAGCAAGACCGTTTTCTCATGGAAATTGCCGATTCCCATGCTCACGTTGACATGGCCGAGTTCGACCCCGACCGTCGGGAAGTCGTCCAAAGGGCCTGGGACGGAGGAGTCAGGGGTCTCCTTTGCCCCATCGACCCGACAACGCCGGAGAGCTTGCCCCGGATATTCCAGCTCAGGAAGGAATTCCCCTGGATCGCTGCCGCGGCCGGTATCCATCCCCATCAGGCCAAAGATCTCGCCCCGTCCCATCTCCAGACGCTCCGCCGATTGGCGAGGACGCGGCAGATCGCTGCGGTCGGCGAGATCGGCCTCGATCACCACTACGACTATTCCCCGGCCCAGGCCCAAGCCGAGGCCTTCCGGTCCCAGCTCCGGCTGGCCAAAGAGATGGAGCTTCCTGTCATCGTCCATAGCCGAGCAGCGGGAAAAGAAATCCTGGCCGCAGTTGAGGAAGAAGGATTCACCTGCGGCGGCGTGCTCCATTGTTTCACTGAGGATAGGGAAACCGCCGAGCGGATGATCGGGCTCGGGTTCCTGGTCTCCTTTTCGGGAATCCTCACTTACCCCAGCGCGCAAAGCCTTAGGGAAATCGCCGCCGGACTGCCGCTCGAAAAAATCCTCATTGAAACCGACTCCCCCTATCTTGTCCCCCAGTCGCTGCGCGGAGCCAGGAAGAGGAATGAACCTCTCTTCGTCATCGAAACGGCCAAGGTACTGGCCGGACTCAAGAATATTCCCTTAGAAGAGATCGCCTCCCTCACCCTGCGAAACTATCGCCTCGCTTTTAGGCTTTGATCGAGGTGATGACCCCGCTGAGATCCCGTTCGAGCTCGGGGCTGAGCACTTCCGGTTGATGAGTCTCCAGGATTTTTATGGCCTTTTCTAGCGCCCAGTCAGGCGCGCCGTCCTTTTTTTGTTCCCACAAGGAAATGGGTCGGCGATCCAGGAAGGAATTCATCCAGAGCTCCCGCAGATGCCGCTTGGTGTGCCCGTGAGTCAGGAATGTCCCTCCCGGACCGACCTCCTGGATCGCTTCGAAGGCCAGAGTCTCCTCATTCACAGCGATCCCCTCCATCATCTTGACGACGATCCCGAAGATCTCGCAGTCCATGATCATCTGGGCGAACGACCAGACCGTGCTCCCGGCGAGCAGGCCGACGCCCAGAAGCATGTCCGACATGGACAATGAGGCCATAAAAGTGGACAGCGAATTTTCCAGACCGGCCTGCCAGTTCGGCTCCTTGGCGCCGGTGGCGAAGGACCCCATCGAAAGCGGGACGTGGTAAAAATCGGCCAGCCGGTTACTGGCCGCGCCGAAGAGGAAATCCTCGGGTCCTCCCCCGGTGTAGGCGCCGGTCCTGGGGTCCATCACCGTCTGCGCCGCCGCATAGAAAACGGGTGCCCCCGGATAGGCGAGCTCGACGAGAGCCAGGCCGCTCAACACCTCCGCGTTGGCCACGACAAGGTTGCCTGCCGGAGTCGCCGGCGCGGAAGAAACGCTTGAGGCCATGCTCATAAAGCCCACGGGAAGGCCGAATTCAGCTCCGACCAGGGCGGCTTCGAGGCTTCCGCCGTCATGAGCCAAGGGAGAGACCGTGCATTCCATGATCGAAAGCAACGGCCTCTTCCGCAGGACGTCCTTCCCTCCGGCGAGCAGGGCGGCCATTTCGACAGCGCCGCGGGCTTCCCTCCCCGAGTAGATGCTTTCCGTCTGGACATGCTTATTCGAGTTCCTCCAGATGGCCAGGAGCTCGTGCAGGCCGCGCGTTTCGGGCGGACAGTCCTGGGCGGAGACAGGGACCCAGTGAAAGGCCACTTCCTCAAGGGAGTCCGCGACCCGAGCGATGTCCGCTACATCCTGGAGCACCGACCGCCGTCGTTCGCCGGTCCGGATGTCGATGACTTCCACTCCGCAGCCGTCGGTTCCGACATAGACGTGGTTTCCATCGAGCGGGAGGTCCAAGGCTGGGTTGCGAGCTGCCAAGGTGTAAACCGGGGGAGCCTTCTGGAGTGCCTCCTCGATCAGCCGGCCGGGGGCCCTGACGACCATCGTCCCGGAGTCCACCCGGGCGCCGTGAGCCCTCCAGATATCCAAAGCCCTTGTCGATGGGAATTTGATGCCCACTTCTTCAATTACCCTCAGGCTGGCCTCGTGGATTTTCTGCACCTCTTCAGGGGTGAGAATATTCAGGCTCAGCCGGGGGTTGGAAACGGACTTGATCTTTTCACTCACTTGGGGGCTCCTTTCTCGAGGGCAGCTTCGGCTCTCGACTTCCTTCGCCAATAGAGATAAGCAGGAATTCCCAGCCCCAGCATCAACAGGCCGAACAGGGATTTCTGGGGCTGCGATACGACGGTATTGATGAAGATGAGGAGGTTGACCAGGGCAAAGAGGATGGGGACGACAGGATAGCCCCAGGTCCGGTAGGGACGAGTCAGATGAGGCCGCTTACGGCGCAGGACGATGACAGCCAGGCCGGTGGCGCCGAAAAAGATAACCAGGGCAAAGACGACGAATTCATAGAGGTCCTGGTACGTCCCGGAGAGACAAAGAAGGCAGGACCAGATGGCCTGCCCGATGAGGGCTTTGG
>Ga0153916_10003479_pt1 | contig 11740 bp, 12 predicted proteins | sample Opewatmetagenome_FD_109642 | JGI IMG/M metagenome (GOLD analysis project Ga0153916, IMG submission 109642) | Freshwater wetland microbial communities from Ohio, USA - Open water 3 Core 3 Depth 4 metaG | ecosystem: Environmental > Aquatic > Freshwater > Wetlands | place: USA: Ohio, Lake Erie...
ATTGCTCCAAGGCTCAAGCCACCTACCCGCAAGCTCGACGGGCCGCGTCATCGCTTGCCTATTTGGTGTTGCTCCGGGTGGAGGTTGCCGCGTTTCACCCTTGGTGTTTGCGCACCAAGACTCGTCTCTGTGGCCCTGTTCCTCGCCTTCGCCGAAGACTTGCGCCTCCGGCTTATAGCGGACGGCCGTTAACCGTCACCCTGCCCTGTGGAGCCCGGACTTTCCTCTGCATATCCGAGAACATGCAGCGGCTGTCTAGCCAGCTTCATTATCATTTTAACATCTATTGGCTCGTCCCGACCCGACTACCGACGCTGTATTTTTATTGCTTCGATGCAACAATGAAACTCCACTTAAATTCCGGTTTCTAAATCCAAAGGGGTATATATTGGATCTGACATAAAGAGGAGGCGAAGCATGCTGATGCGACGCAGACTTTATTTCATGCTGCCGGACAGCAACAGCGCAGGTCAAATGCTCGATGAAATGCTGCTGGCGCGAATCGAGATACGATACATCCATTTTCTGGCCCGGCGCGGCACGCTGCCGTCCGAACTTCCCGAGGCCACTGTGCTGCAGAAAACCGATATTGTCCACGGCGCCCAATTCGGCGTAGCCATTGGCGGTGTTGCCGGAACCCTGGGCGGTTTGCTGGTCGTATTGTTCCCTCCCGGCGGAGTGTCATTGCAACTCGTAACAGTGCTGATCGCGGCGCTGGTCGGCTCGCTGTTCGGGGCGTGGGCATCGAGCATGGCGGCAAGTGCCGTGCCCAACTCGAAGCTCAAGGCCTTTCACCCCGATATCGAGCAGGGCAAGGTGCTGATGATGGTGGACGTTCCGATGCGGCGGGTCCAGGCGATTTCCCAACTGGTGGCGCGCCGCCATCCGGAAGCGGTGTCGGGCGGTATCGAGCCCACCATTCCGGCTTTTCCATGATCCGTTTTATAGACAGGCGTCTGACACAGAAGACGCCAGGAGGAGCATAGCGCAGTGAGAACCTGCTTATAACCACAACAGAGCTGGCACACAGTGCCATAAAGTGCGCCGTAACCACGGCGCTTGTAGCATACCGTCACACGATGACGTAAAGAAGCCCTGCGCAATGCGGGGCTTCTCTTTTCTTCAGCGACGGCGCGCCTGCAAATTGGCCGCCGCGGAATGAATCCTGCGCAACCCCGGATCGCGCACGCCGAGCGCTTCGAGATCGCGCAGCGTGTTGACGAGGTATACGACGTTGGCGCCACGAATGCCGATACCGCGCGTAATCAGCGCCGCCACTTCTTCGCGCGGCAGGCGCCGCCGCGATCCAGTCCCGGCACCAGACCGGGTTTTTCGGGCGTGCCGCGGTAGCGGTTCGAATACACGCAGAAAGCACGATGATAGCGGCGCAGCAAGGCGGCGCACGAGCGGGCGTAAGCAAATCCCGGATTCCACATCAGCGAACCGTAGCCAAAAATCCGCAGGTCGCCATGCGGGAACGTCAGGTTGATTGGTGAAGCGAAGCGTCGCGCAAAATGCCGGAACAACAAAACGATAATCGGGATAACGATTGCCGGCTCACCGCGTTGACGGCGGGTGCCGCACGGTCATGCGACTTTCCAGGCTACGCTGTCGCCGCCACGGAACGGCACCAGCCTGTCCCGGTGAAACGGCAGTTCGTCCGGCACATTCCACGCTTCCCTCACCAGCGTAATCGAGCCGGTATTGCGCGGCAGCCCGTAAAAATCGGCCCCGAAATGGCTGGCAAATCCCTCAAGCCGGCCGAGCGCTCCGACCCTATCGAAAGCCTCGGCGTAGAGTTCGATACCGGCGTGGGCGGTGTAAATGCCCGCGCAGCCGCAATCCGTTTCCTTGGTGTGACGCGCGTGCGGCGCGCTGTCGGTGCCGAGGAAGAACCTGGGGCTGCCGCTTGTCGCCGCTTCCACCAGGGCCTGGCGATGCTCCTCGCGTTTCAGCACCGGCAGGCAGTAGTGATGCGGACGGATGCCGCCCGCAAACAGCGCATTGCGGCTGAGCAGGAGATGATGCGCGGTGATCGTCGCCGCAATGCGCGGCGGCGCGGCGGCGACGAACCGTGCCGCTTCGCGCGTCGTGATGTGCTCGGCCACCACACGCAGCCGGGCAAAACGCTCGATCAGTGGCGCCAGCACGCGCTCGAGAAAAACCCGCTCGCGGTCGAATATGTCCACCGCCGGATCGGTGACTTCGCCATGCACCAGGAGCGGCATCCCGCACGCCTCCATCGCCTCGAACACGCCATGGCATTTCTCAAGGTCGGTCACGCCCGAATCGGAATTGGTGGTCGCGCCCGCCGGATAGTATTTGACGGCATGCACCGCGCCGCTTTGCTTCGCTTTCGCGATTTCTTCGGGCTGCGTTTTGTCCGTGAGATAAAGCGTCATCAGCGGCTCGAATTGGCTGCCCGCAGGCAGCGCGGCGCGGATGCGATCGCGATACTCGAGCGCAAGCGCGGCAGTGGTCACCGGCGGCCTCAGATTCGGCATCACGATGGCACGGGTGAAGCGGCGCGCCGTGTCCGGCAGCACCGCGCGCATATAGCCTTCATCGCGCAAATGCAGATGCCAGTCGTCGGGAGAGGTGATGGTGATCTTGTCCATGTCTATTAGAGTAAACGGTAAACGGTGAGCGGTAAACCGTATAAAGCGTGATTTGTCTTTCTTACCGCTTACTGCTCACTGCTCACCTTTCAACTTGAGCGCGAGTTCGTACAGCTCGTTTTTCCTGGCGCCGGTGATTTTTGTCGCCAGTGTCACCGCCTGCTTGAGCGGCAGTTCGGCAAGCAGAACTTCCAGCACGCGCTGCGTCTGGGCTTGCTCTTCCCCGCCGCGTATCACGGGCTGGCCGTCGAGGATCAGCACGAACTCGCCTTTGCGGCGATCCGCGTTTCCCTCGATCCAGCCGATTGCCTCGGCCAGCGTGCATGCATGTATCGTCTCGAACATCTTGGTCAGCTCGCGCGCAATCACGATACGGCGTGCGTCGCCGAACGCAGCACGCAGATCCGCGATGCTGTCGGCAACGCGATGCGGCGCCTCGTAGAAGACCAGCGCATAAGGCAGGTTTCTCAACTCCGCAAGCTCGCGTTTGCGCTCGGCTGCGCGTGCCGGCAGAAAACCGTAGAACAGGAAATGCGGCGCGGTGAGCCCCGCAGCCGACAGCGCCGTTACCGCAGCATTGGCTCCGGGCACAGGCGTAACCTGATAACCGGCATCAAGGGCGGCGGCCACCAGATGGGCGCCGGGATCGGAAACCGCAGGCGTGCCGGCATCGCTGACCAGCGCCACCGATTGCCCTGCCGCAAGCAGGGCCAGCACCTGCTGCACCATGCGCTTCTCGTTGTGCTCGTGCAGCGCGATCAGCTTATTGGCTATGCCGTAATGATTCAGCAGCTTGGCCGTGACGCGCGTATCTTCCGCCGCCACCGCATCGACGCTTTTCAGCACATCGAGGGAGCGCAAGCTCGCGTCGCGCAAGTTCCCGATCGGGGTTGCAACTACATATAATGTCGGCTTTGGCTCCCTGCCGGGTTCCCGATGCGCTGCGACGTTCCCCATCACTGGTTTTTTGCTTGGTTGCTGACGGCGCTACTATACGGTGGCACAACGGCCATGGCCAGCGAAGCTGGCCCCGTTCAGGCGGGACCGGTAACGGCAGTACCCCACATTGCCCTGCTGCTGCCCGTAAATTCGGACAGGTTCGCACGTCATGCCGAGGCGGTGAAAGCCGGTTTTCTGAACGCGGCCAAAGTCCAAGGATGGTCGCCGTTGCCTATCCGCATTGATGCCGTTACCGACGATACGAAGGATATCGTTGCCGGCTATCGTCAGGCGCTCGCCGCCGGCGCGCGCGTGGTCATCGGTCCACTGACGCGCGATGGCGTTACCGCGCTCGCCATGAGCGATCTGGTTGCCGTGCCAACGCTGGCCCTGAATGTCCCCGACGACAATGTGCCCATGCCCGCCAATCTGTACACACTGGGCCTGCAAATCGAGGCCGAGGCGCGGCAGGTCGCAAAGCTCGCTATCAAGGAGGGCCATCTCGACGCTTTCACGATTAACGGCGATACGCCGCTGCTGAGACGCATGCACCAGGCTTTCGTAGAGGAATTCACGCGACTTGGCGGCAGGCATGTCGCGGAATACGCGTTCGCCCCCGATTCGGAGGGTCTCGACCGCATCAAGCAGGCGGCCGGCCTGGGCATCGCCGATATGGCATTTCTCGCCCTCGATTTCCGACAGGCACGCCTCGTGCGGCCTTACCTCGCTCCGCTGGCGCTTTATGCCACCTCGCGGATCAACCCCGGCAACGCCGGACCGCTTGTCGGTTTCGACCTGGGCAACATCCGTTTTATGGACATGCCGTGGCTGGTGCAGCCCGACCACCCTGCCGTGATGATTTACCCGCGCCCGGATTACCGCAGCGAAATCGATCTCGACCGCCTGTATGCGCTTGGCATCGACGCTTTCCGCATCGCCCAGGAATTGCTCAACGGCAAGGCCGAAACGGTGCTCGACGGCGTGACCGGACACATTACGCCCGGTCGCGACCACCACTTCACGCGCGAACTCGTGAGCGCGCAGTTCAGTGGCGGCAAACTGCTGGTGCCGGACGATTCGACGCCATGAAAGGCGAAGCCGCGGAGCAGCTCGCCGCCACGTTCCTGCTGGGGCAGGGGCTTAAAATCATCCACCGCAACTACCGCTGCCGTTTCGGCGAGATCGACCTGATCGCGCAGGACGGAAAAACACTGGTGTTCATCGAAGTCAGGAGCCGCCGGAGCGACGATTTCGGCGGTGCGGCGGCGAGCATCACGCGGGACAAGCGCGACAGGCTGCTGCGTACGGCGCGTCACTTTCTGGCGCGGAGCCGGAGCGCGGCGCCGTGCCGTTTCGACGCCGTGCTGCTTCGCGGCGAACCGCCACAGCTCGAATGGATAAAGAATGCGTTTGGCGAATGAGCGGTCCTCTCTATACAATAGGGCTTCAACCCTTTCTGGCACACCCATGGACCTTATCAGCCGCATCAGCGAGAACTTTTCCGAAAGTGCGCATCTCAAACTGCAAAGCATGGATGCGCTCGCCGGCCCCATTGCGGCGGCGGCGGAACGCATGGTGCAATGTCTCAAACACGACGGCAAGATCCTCGCCTGCGGCAATGGCGGCTCAGCTGCGGACTCACAGCATTTCTCCGCCGAGCTTCTGAACCGCTTCGAGATGGAACGACCGGGGCTGGCCGCGATCGCGCTCACCACCGACACCTCGACCCTGACCTCAATCGCCAACGATTACGATTATGACCAGGTGTTTTCCAAGCAGGTGCGCGCACTCGGCCATGCCGACGACCTGCTGCTGGCGATCTCGACCAGCGGCAACTCGCGCAATGTGGTGGCCGCGATACAGGCCGCGCACGAATGCCAGATGGGGGTCGTCGCGCTGACCGGCAAAAACGGAGGGAAGATGGGCGAGGTTCTGGCGCCTTCCGACATCCACATCTGCGTGCCCGCGAGCAGCACGGCACGCATACAGGAAGTACATTTGCTCGCGTTGCACTGCCTGTGTGACGCCATAGATTGTCTTTTATTGGGAGTCGAATAAATGCGTAATATCATTGGGTTGTTGGCACTTTCTGCGCTACCGCTGCTGCACGGCTGCGCCGCGGTCGCAGTCGGCGGCGCAGCTGCCACCGGCGTTGTAGTGGCCGAGGACCGCCGCACCGTGGGCACCATCACCGAAGACCAGGGCATTGAAATCAAGGCCTCCAATCGCATCAGCGAGAAATTCGGCAATGCCCACATCAGCGTCACCAGCTACAACCGGATGGTGCTGCTCACGGGTGAGGTATCCAACGCCGCGGCAAAAAGCGAAATCGAGAAAATCGCGCGCGCCGTGGAAAACGTGCGCGCCGTCGACAATGAAATCCAGATCGCCGGCAACAGCGCGCTCTCGGCGCGTGCCAACGATGCCTACCTCACCTCCAAGGTCAAGGCGCGCTTCGTCGACGCCCAGAAATTCAACGTCGTTCGGGTCAAGGTCGTCACCGAGGCAAACACCGTTTACCTGATGGGTCTGGTGACCCGCCAGGAAGCCAACGACGCCACCGAGATCGCGCGTACCACCGGCGGCGTGCAGCGGGTCGTGCGGCTGTTTGAATACCTCGACTGACAGCCGGGCAACATGCTCTACCCGGAAATCTTCAAGTCGCTCGAGCGCGTGCGATGGAACATGGCCGGGGACGTGCCCTGGGAAAGCTTCGAAGCCGACAAGCTTTCCGATGAGCAGGCGCTCACCATCAAGATGAATGCGATCACCGAGTGGGCGGCACTGCCGGCAACGGAAATGTTCTTGCGCGACAACCGGCACGACAGCGACTTCTCGGCGTTCATGTCGGTGTGGTTTTTCGAGGAGCAGAAGCACGCGCTGGTGCTGATGGAGTATCTGCAGCGTTTCCACCCTGATCTCGTGCCCAGCCCGCGGGAATTGCACGCGGTGCGCTTCGAATTCGATCCCGCCCCGCCGCTCGAGACGCTGATGCTGCATTTCTGCGGCGAGATCCGCCTGAATCACTGGTATCGCTGCGCTGCCGAGTGGCATACCGAGCCGGTGATCAAGAAGATCTATGACCTGATCTCGCGCGATGAGGCGCGCCATGGCGGCGCCTACCTGCAATACATGAAGCGCGCACTGCAGACGCAGGGCAATGTCGCGCGCGCCGCATTCGCCAGGATGGGCGTGCTGATGGCAAGTTCGGGGCGCAGCGGCAAACCGTTGCACCCGACAAATCTTCACGTCAACAAAAACCTCTTTCCGAACGACACCGTGCAGAGCAGGCTGCCGGACCCCGCGTGGCTCGAGCGCTGGCTCGATCACCAGATCCGTTTCGACAAGGTATGGGAAGCCAATGTGGTCACCAACATTCTGCGCAATCTGTCGCTGCTCTTTGACCGCGCGTTCGACACCGCGCAGGACCTGAACCGCTTCCGCAAGGAAATCGCCGCAACCGCTAGCTGAGCGCGCGTTGTGCGGGAACAGCGCTGCGAGTACACTTCGACGACATCCCTCCCGCCACCATGCACCCCGCGCCCGCCTTCGAAACCAAGATCTGTCCGCCGGACGAGCTTGCCGCGCGCATTGCGCAACTCGCGCGGCCGCGGGTATTCACCAACGGCGTTTTTGACATCCTGCACCGGGGTCATGTCACCTACCTGGCGCAGGCCCGCGCCTTGGGCGCCAGCCTGATTGTCGCCGTCAATTCCGATGCCTCGGTGAAGCGCCTGGGCAAGGACGACGATCGTCCTATCAATCCACTTGCAGACCGGCTGGCGGTCATCGCGGCGCTGGAGTCGGTGTGCCTGGTGACGTGGTTCGAGGAAGACACGCCGCTCAGGCTGATCCTCACGGTAAAGCCCGAAGTACTGGTCAAAGGCGGCGACTGGAAAACCGATGCCATGGTCGGGGCCAGCGAAGTTCAAAGCTGGGGGGGCACAGTACATTCGATCCCCTTCGTGCACGAGCGCTCAACCAGCGCCCTGCTCGGGGCAATTCGCCGCAACCGATAGTAAATTCCCAGTCTCTTCCAGATTGCCAACGTCAAAACCGCTGTGGTAGTGTGCGCCGGCCGCGCTTCCGTGACGTGCTCCATCAATGACAATCACCAACATCTCGAGGGCAAAACTGTTGTGAAGCCAACGCATCTCATTGTCACGGTAATGGCATCGTTTATTTCCGCCCTAATTTTCTTTCCGGCCGTAGCGTCGCCCGCCCAGAGCAACCGCAGCGCCATGGCGGGAGCCTCCATATCCGCCACCGATACGGTCTATCCGACCAAGCCGATTCGTCTCATTTTCCCGTTCGCACCGGGTGGTGGCAACGATCTCATCGGCCGTCTGGTGGCGCAATAACTCACGGAGAGCTGGGGCCACCAGGTCATTGTCGACAATCGTCGCGGTGCCGGCGGCACCGTCAGCGATCTCGCGGCCAAGGCGCCTGCGGACGGCTACACGCTGCTGATGGGACACACCGGCACGCTCGCAATCAATGTCAGTCTCTACAAGAAAATTCCTTACGATCCCGCCAGGGATTTCGAGCCGGTGAGTCTGGTCGCCTCCTCGCCGCTGGCTCGCGTCACCCTTAAGACGACAGCGTACTCGAATGGTCGGATGATCCCGGCGAGGAGAGTTATACCCTCACCTGGGACGCGGCTGTCGAAATGACGCACCGGTTATGCACCGAGGCTGAGGTCAGACGAGAACCTGCCATTGCGCTGATCGACAGCGTATCGCACGTAGATCGGTTGGAAAATATCTCACCACTGATCGAAGTGGCGACACGGATTGCGAAGACCGTTTCCGGTTCCGCATAAAACGCCCAGCCTGGTATCCGCAGGCAAAACCGGCACCTGCCGCGATACTGGCGCATGGAACAATAACACTTTTATAATCAATAGGTTGCTGTCTCACACCCCGACGGCGAACAGCGCCATCACCGCTTCGTTGCGACCGCCTCTGGTTCCGGTATATGCCAGCCGCCGCCCAGCGCCTTCACCAGGAGCACCGTAGCGGTCAGCCGCTGACCGAGAATGCCCACCGCGGCCCGCTCGTTCGAGAGCTGTGCCGCCTGAACGATCACCACGTTGAGGTAACTGATCGTTCCCGCTTTGTACTGGTTGGTGGTCAGCGCGAGGGATTCCCGCGCCGCTTTCACCGCTTCATCCTGCACCCGCGCCTCCTCTTCCAGGATGCGCAGCGCCACGAGGTTGTCCTCGACTTCCTTGAATCCGGTAAGCACCGTCTGGCGATAGGCGGCGACGCCTGCGTCGTAGGCCGCGATCGCCTGGTCGGTCTGCGCGCGTCGCAGGCCGGCATCGAAAATCGACTGGGCGATCGCGGGTCCGAGCGACCAGAAGCGGCTGGGCGTCGTAAACCACAGCGATGGCTCAGAGGTGCGGAATCCGGCTGCCGCGGACAGCGTCAGGGAAGGGAAAAACGCAGCCTGGGCGGCGCCGATCTGCGCGTTGGCCGAGGCAACGCGCCGCTCCGCCGCGGCGATGTCCGGCCGGCGTTCGAGCAGCTCCGAGGGCAGGCCGGGAGGAATGGCCGGCATCACTACCGTGAGCGGCCTGTGTTCAATCGCGAACTCCGACGGCGCCTTTCCGATGAGCAATGCGATCGCGTGCTCGAACTGCGCCCGCTGCACGCCGATGTCGATCGCCTGCGCCTGGGTGCTCTTCAACTGCGTTTCCGCCTGCACCACGTCCACCTTGCCGACTACGCCGGCCGCGTAGCGGTTCTTCGTCAGCTGCAGCGATCTCTCGAACGCGGCGACGGTATCTTCGAGCAACTGTCTCTGAACGTCGAGCACGCGCAGCTGGAAATAGTTCTGCGCCAGCTCCGCCTGGGCGGAGAGACGCGCCGCCGCGAGGTCCGCGGCGCTGGCCTGCGCGCTCGCCACGTCCGCCTCGACCGTGCGGCCCAGGCGCCCCCACAAGTCGGCGTCCCAGTTGGCGGTGACGCCCGCTGCACGGGTCGTGACAATGCGGCCCGCGGTGGTTCCGCCGACAGCGCCGGAGGGCGAGCGGCTTCGGGTGACCGATAGATTTCCGTCAACGGTCGGGAACAGGTCCGCGCGCGCCGCCGCGACCAGCGCCTGCGCCTGACGGAAACGCGCCGCGGCAGCCGCCAGGTTCTGGTTGGAGATGTCGATATTCTCCGTGAGGGCACTGAGCTGCGTGTCGCCGAAGATTTCCCACCACCTGCCGCGGCTGACGTCGTCGCGCGGCTGCGCCACCTTCCACTCGCCCGTCTCCTTGTACTGCGCCGGCGCATCGACGCTTGGGCGCACATAGTCGGGGCCGACCGTGCAGGCGTTCAGCGTCGCCAGCGCCGCCGCCAGCGCAATCGTTTTCATTTCACGAAACTTCATCGAACCTCCGATGCCGCGACGGCAGTCCGACCCGACCCGACGCGTTTACACCACAATCTGAAGCGATCGAGGTAAAGGTAAACCACGGGCGTCGTGTACAGCGTGAGCAGCTGGCTCACGATCAAACCGCCGACGATGGAAATACCCAGTGGATGGCGCAGCTCCGCACCGTAGCCGCTGCCGATTGCAAGCGGCAGCGCGCCGAGCATCGCCGCCATCGTAGTCATCATGATCGGCCGGAAACGCAGGACGCAGGCTTCGTAAATAGCCTCCTCGGGGGGCTTGCCGTGCCTGCGCTCGGCGTCCAGCGCAAAGTCGATCATCATGATCGCATTCTTCTTCACGATACCGATGAGCAAAATCACGCCGATCAGCGCGATGATGGTGAACTCGTTGTGGGAAAGCATCAGCGCAAGGATCGCGCCCACGCCGGCGGAGGGCAGCGTCGAGAGAATCGTGATGGGATGCACATAGCTTTCATACAGGATGCCGAGAACGATATAAACGGTCACGAGCGCCGCAAGAATCAGCCAGGGTTGATTGTCGAGAGACGCCTTGAATGCGCGCGCGGTACCCTGGAAGCTGCCGTGGATCGCGGTCGGAGTACCGATGCGCGCCATGGCGTCGTTGATCGCAGTCACCGCATCGCCAAGCGTCACGCCGAGCGGCAGATTAAAGGAGATCGTCTCTGCCGCGAATTGCCCCTGGTGATTTACCGCAAGCGGGCCGGTGGTCTGCTCGTAGTGGCTAATCGCCGACAGCGGCACCTGGGCGTTGCCCGGAGCAAGCAGGTAGATGCTCTTCAGCGATTCCGGGCTTTGCCAGTATTGTGGCGCCACCTCCATCACGACGTGGTATTGGTTAAGCGACGAATAAATCGTCGATACCTGAGCCTGGCCGAATGCATTATTGAGCGTCGAGTCGATCATTTTCGCCGTTATCCCAAGACGCGAAGCGGTAGACCGGTCGATGGCCAGCGTCGTCTGCAGACCTTTCTCCTGCTGGTCGCTGTTCACGTCCGCGAGCTTCGGTTCCCGCGCCAGCTCTCTGCGCACCTGCGGCGCCCAGGTCCGCAGCTGATCGAGATCATCGGCCTGGAGCGTGAACTGATATTCCGCGTTACTCTGCCGCCCGCCGATGCGGATGTCCTGGACCGGCACCAGGAACAAATTGGCGCCCGCCACCCGCGCGAGCCGGGGACGCAGGCGGGCGACCACCTGCGCCGCGGAAATCTTGCGCTCGGCAAGCGGCTTGAGCGAGATGAACATGAAGCCCGAATTGCGCCGGCTGCCGCCGGTGAAACCGACGACGCTCTCGACTGCGGGATCGGCGCGCACGATCTGGATGAACCCGGAGAGCTTCTCGCGCATCGCCTGGAACGATATGCCTTGGTCGGCCTGGATCGAACCGATCATGCGGCCGGTATCCTGCTGCGGAAAGAATCCCTTGGGCACGATCACGTACAGGTAGACGTTGAGACACACGGTCGCGGCGAGCAGCAGCATCATGAAACGCGAATGGCGCAGCGCCCAGGAGAGGCTCGTTCGATAGCGGCCGAGAACCCACTCGAACGCGGCCTCACTGGCACGGGCAAGGCGACCTGGGGGACGCGCGGACCGCGGCTTCAGCAACCGCGAGCACATCATTGGCGTCATGGTGAGCGACACCAGAAGCGACACTATGATCGCCGCCGACAGCACCACGCCGCCGAGGAGAACGCGGCTAATCCACAGCTCCATCGGCCGGCTGCCGTAGCGGATCGGCGGCTGCGCCTCGTCGTTCATCTAGGCCACTCCGATCCC
>Ga0153916_10003480_pt1 | contig 11740 bp, 8 predicted proteins | sample Opewatmetagenome_FD_109642 | JGI IMG/M metagenome (GOLD analysis project Ga0153916, IMG submission 109642) | Freshwater wetland microbial communities from Ohio, USA - Open water 3 Core 3 Depth 4 metaG | ecosystem: Environmental > Aquatic > Freshwater > Wetlands | place: USA: Ohio, Lake Erie, Old...
GGGGAGCGGACCTCCTCGTCCACGCCGCCGCCGCGCTGCCGATCCAGTCGTCGCGGGACACGATCCGCTCGGTCAACGTCGAAGGCACCGCGACGATGCTGGCTGCCGCACTCGAGGAGGGCGTGCGGCGGGTCGTCCTGATCTCGTCGACGGCCGTCTACGGCGTGCCGGAGCGCCACCCGATCCGTGAGGACGATCCGCTCGTCGGGGTCGGCTGGTACGGCGAGTCGAAGATCGACGCCGAGCTGCTGTGCGGTGCGTTCGGCCGCCGCGGCCTCGACGTCGCGATCGTGCGGCCGAAGACGTTCGTGGGGCCGGAGCGCCTCGGCGTCTTCGAGATCCTCTTCGACTGGATCCGCGAGGGCAGGCGCATCCCGATCCTCGGCGACGGCTCCAACCTCTACCAGCTACTCGCGGTCGAGGACCTCGTCGATGCCGTCTTCCGCTGCTTCGACGCCCCCGTCGCGGGCGAGGCGCTCAACGTCGGCGCCGGCCGTTTCGGCACGGTGCGGGACGACCTGCAGGCGCTGATCGACCACGCCGGCTCGGGCTCCCGGCTGCGGCCCGTGCCGGTGAAGCCGGCAGAGCTGTCCTTGCGCGCGCTCGAGCTCGCGCACCTCTCCCCGCTCGCCGAGTGGCACTACCGCACTGCGCACAAGGACTCGTTCGTCTCGATCGACAAGGCCCGGAACCTGCTCGGCTGGGAGCCGCGGCTCTCGAACGCGGAGACGCTGTGCGCCACCTACGACTGGTATCTCGCGCACCTCGCGGGGATGCGCGGAACCGGCACCACCCATCGCGTGCCCTGGAACCAGCAGGCGCTCGGCCTGCTGAAGCGCGTGAGCTGACCGCTGTGCAGGCGGGCAGGCCGTCCGTCGACGGTTGGGCGAGGCACGCCTCGCCCCTGCGACTCGCGCCCGTCACGGCACGAGCGCGAGGGCGCCGCGCACGTCGCCGGCGCGGAGCTTCGCGAGCGCCTCGTTTGCCTGCTCGAGCGGGAACGCCTCCACCTCCGTGCGCACGGGAACGCTCGGCGCGAGCGCCAGGAACTCCTCGCCGTCCCGGCGGGTCAGGTTCGCGACCGAGCGCACCACGCGCTCGCCCCAGAGCAGCTCGTAGGGAAACGAGGGGATGTCGCTCATGTGGATGCCCGCGCACACGACCGTGCCGCCCTTGCGCACGTGCCCGAGCGCCGCCGGCACGAGCTCGCCGGCGGGGGCGAAGATGATCGCCGCGTCGAGCTCGGCCGGAGGGCCTGCCACGGTGTCGCCGGCCCACGTCACGCCGAGAGAACGGGCGAACGCCTGCGCCGCCGTATCTCCGGGCCGCGTCAGCGCGAACACCTCCTGCCCGCCGCGGGCCGCGACCTGGCAGACGATGTGGGCGGCCGCACCGAAGCCGTAGAGCCCGAGCCGGGCAGCATCGTCCACCATGCGGAGCGCCCGGTAACCGATCAGCCCCGCGCAGAGGAGCGGCGCCGCCTGCAGGTCGGGGTAGCCGTCCGGGATCGGGAAGCAGAAGCGCTCGTCCGCGACGCAGAGCTCCGCGAAGCCGCCGTCGAGGTCGTAGCCGGTGAAGCGGGCGCCGTCGCACAGGTTCTCCTGTCCTCGCTCGCAGTAGGCGCAAGCGCCGCACGTCCAGCCGAGCCACGGCACCCCCACGCGGGCTCCGGCCGCGAAGCGCCCGGCGCTCTCGACCACCTCTCCGACGACCTGATGGCCCGGCACCAGTGGCAGCTTCGGGTGCGCCAGCTCGCCGTCGACGACGTGCAGGTCGGTACGACACATGCCGCACGCGAGCACGCGCAGCAGCGCCTGGCCCGGGCCCGCCGCAGGGTCGGGCAGCTCGGCGGCGCGAAGCGGGACACCCGGGGTCTCGAGCACCATCGCCCTCACGAACGTATCTTCGCTCCGGCGCACCCTCGCGTGCCACTCCGTCGGGGCACGTGGCGGCTCGGAAGGGCGAGGCACGCCTCGCCCCTACAATCCCCCCTGTGCGCGACCTCCTCGACTATCGCTCCGAGTTCCCGATCCTGGAGCACACGACCTACCTGATCAACCACTCGCTGGCCGCCATGCCGGCGAAGGTCGACGACCGCATGGCCGAGTACACGCGCATGTGGAGAGAGCGCGGCATCCGCTCGTGGGGCGAGGGCTGGTGGACGATGCCGATGACCGTGGGCGACCAGGTCGGCCGCATCATCGGGGCGCCGCCCGGCTCCACCGTGATGCACCAGAACGTCGCCGTCGCCGAGGCGATCGTGCTCTCCTGCTTCTTCCCGATCGGCGAGCGCAACAGGGTCGTGTACGAGCGCGCGAACTTCCCCTCGGTGCGCTACCTCTACCAGGCGCAGCCCGACCTCGACGTCGTCGTGTGCGAGGACGAGGAAGCCATCGTCGACGCGATCGACGAGCGCACGCTGCTCGTCCCGATCAGCCACGTGCTGTTCAAGACGGGGGAGATCCAGGAGATCGAGCCGATCGTCCGCCGGGCACACGAGGTGGGCGCCCACGTGATCCTCGACTGCTACCAGTCGGCCGGCATCGTCCCCTTCGACCTCACCGCCCTGGACGTCGACTTCGCCGTCGGCGGCTCCGTCAAGTGGCTGTGCGGCGGGCCCGGCAACGGCTGGCTGTACGTCCGCCCCGACCTGGCGGAGCAGCTCGAGCCGACGTACACCGGCTGGCAGGCCCACGAACGGCCCTTCGGCTTCGAGGAGGAGATGCACTACGCACACGGTGCCGCCCGCTTCCTCACCGGCACCCCGAACGTGCCGGCGCTCTACGCTGCGACCCCCGGCTACGACCTGATCGAGGAGATCGGCGTCGACCGCATCCGCGCGAGCTCGCTGCGCCAGACACAGCTCCTGATCGATCTGGCCGACGCAGCCGGCTTCGAGGTGCGCAGCCCGCGCGACCCGGCCCGCCGGGGCGGCACCGTGACCGTGTACGTCCCTGAGTTCCCGGCCGTGCACAGGGAGCTGGCCGAGCGGCAGATCCTCTGCGACTTCCGCCCCGATGCCGGCATCCGCCTCGGCCCGCACTACTTCACCTCCGACGACGAGCTGCAGCACGCGATCGCGGAGATCGGGGACATCGTCGAGAGCGGCGCCTACGAGCAGCACCTCGGTGCCGTCGCCCGGCATTAGAAGCTGCGCGTGATCTCCAGCAGGTAGGCGACCATGACGTTCTCGCCGCCGATCGCCAGGTGGTAGGCGTCCGAGAGCTCCTCGACGCGGCCGATCTGCTGCATGTTCTGCTCGAAGAGCGGACCGAAGGGGAAGAAGCTGTAGTCGACCACATGCGCCTCGAGTCCGTGCTCTGCGAGCAGCTCGGCCGAGCGGTGCTGCCCGACGATCGAGAGCTGCATCACGAAGGCGCGCCCGTCGTCGGAGAGCAGCCCCGGCAACAGCTCGAGGAAGCGGTCGAGCAGGTTCCGGCCCCAGTAGTCGAGCGGCCGGTGGCCCGTCGGCTCCTCGTAGGGGTCGACCGGCATCTGGTAGAGGCTCGCGGCGATCACGTCGAACCGCTCCTCGGGCACCCACTGGAAGAGGTCGACCGTGTCGCCTGTCACACGCTCCGAGACCCCGTTGCGGAACGCGTTCGCCAGCGTGTTCGCGACGGACTGCCGGTCGATGTCGATCGCCAGCACCGACTCGGCTCCGTTCAGCGCCAGCTGCACCGCGAGGATGCCGCAGCCGCAACCGACGTCGAGGCAGCGCTCGCCCCGCCCGGCCTCCGTGCGGTGCAGGTGCTTCCAGAGCAGGTAGCTCCCCTGGGTGGGCACGAAGACACCGGGCTCGACCGTCAGCTCCGGGAAAGGCAGCGGGAACAGCGCGCGGCCGCGGTCGTCCTTCCAGCCCGATACGGACGTGTGGGACTGCGGCGCCGACGGCTCCGGCAGCGGCTCGACGCGCCGCCGACCGGGCTTCGTCCCCTGGAGCGCCGCGGCCGCAGCTGCGATGTGGTCGGGTGTCACTCCGCAGCAGCCGCCCACGATCTGCGCGCCCTCCTCGCGCCAGCCGAGTGCGAGCGCGGCGTACTCCTCCGGCCCGATCCGCTCGTCGAAGCGCCAGAGCCCGCGCGTGAGATGCCCCAGGTTCGGATAGACGCCGAGCGGCATGTCCGTGTAGTCGCGAAGCCAGCTGATCATGCCGGGCACGTGGTCGACCGGCAGGCAGTTGATCAGCAGCGCCCCGACGCCCATCTCCTCGAAGCGCCGGGCGGCGCGGCCGAACAGGTCGCCCTCGGGCGGGCCCCAGTGCTGCCCGTACACGCCGCAGACTCCGTGGCGGCAGCGGCGGAACGAGAGCCAGACGGGTAGGCCGAGCTCGAGCAGGCGCTCGACGAGCGCGTACGTCTCGTCCTTGCGGATCAGCGACAGCGTCTCGACCAGCACGAGGTCAGGCGGCTCGTCCTCGAAGATCCTCCGTAGCAGCCGGATGTTGCCCGTACGCTCGAGCGCCTCGGCCTCGTCGGAGACGGTGAAGGCCACGGCGCACGTGTCGGCCCGCCCGGCCTCCTCCGTCGCAGTGCGGGCGAGCCTGACGCCGAGCCGGGCGACGTCCATCCAGTGCGTCAGCTCGGGGTCACCTGGCTGGGCGCGGGCCGCGTTCTCGGACGCCGTCAGGATCGACCAGGTGTTCGTCGAGATGACGTCGCAGCCGGCGTCGACGTACGAGCGGTGCACGTCGAGGACAGCCTCCGGCGCCCGGTAGAGCGCCCAGGTGCCCCACAACCCCGGGTCGGGCGCGCTGCCTGCGCGCGGCCTCACCCGCTGCAGCTCCGTGGCGATGCCCCCGTCGAGCACGACGCAGCGATCCTCTGCGAGCAACTGCTCGACGTGCCGGTAGGCATGCGACTCGGACGTGGGGCTCTCCTCGATGTGCGGTGCGCGCGGTGGGCCGGAGGATACTGCGGGCGTGCCGAGCCGCGTTCCGTCGACGAGTGCTCCCGAGAACGCGGGAATCGCGGCGTTCCTGCTCGGCGCGGCCGGCATGTTCGCGACGATGTACTCGACGCAGGCGATCCTGCCCGAGCTCTCGCACGAGTTCGACGTGAGTCCCTCGCGGGCGGGCCTGTCGATCTCGGTGGTCGTGCTCGCGGTGGCGCTCGGCGCCTGGGTCTGGGGGCCGGTCTCGGACCGGGTCGGGCGGACGCGGGCGATCCGCCTCGCGAGCTGGCTGCTCGTGCTCCCCACGCTGGGCGTGGCGCTCGCTCCGTCGTTCGAGCTGCTGCTCGCTTGCCGGGCGCTGCAGGGCCTCTGCATGCCGGGCCTGCTCGCCGTCGCTGCGCCCTACGTCGTCGAGGCGCTCGTCCCGCGCGTCGGGGCTCGCGCGATGGGGTGGTACGTCGGGGCGCTCGTCGCGGGCGGGCTCGTCGGACGGGTCGGCGTGGCACTTGTCGCCGGCCTCGTCGGCTGGCGGGCCGCGATCGGGCTGCTCGTGGCGCTGCCGCTCGCCGCCGCCGTCGGTATGCGCGGCTCCCTCCCGGAGTCGGGACGGCCGGTACGCACCGGGAGCGTGGTGCGTAGCCTCGCGAACCGGCGCCTCTTCGGCGTCGCGGTCGCGGGCGGAGCGCTCTTCTTCACCTTCGTCGGCACCTTCACGTACGTCGTCTACCGCCTCGAGGCGCCGCCGTACTCGTACGGGACGTCGGCTGCCAGCCTCGTCTTCCTGTTGTGGATCGCCGGCGTGATCGGCCCCCTCGCAGGGCGCGTCGCGGAGCGGCTCGGCTGGCGGCGCCTCGCCGGGGCCATGATCGCGCTGGCCGCAGCCGGCGTCGGCCTCACCTTCTTCTCCTGGCTGCCGCTGATCGTGCTCGGGCTCGCGTGCGTCGCCACCGCGATGTTCACCGGCTACACCGCGACGCAGCTCGGAGTGAGCGACGTGGCGCGTGCGGATCGGGGAGCGGCGAGCGCGCTCTACTTCAGCACCTACTACGGAGCCGGGGCGCTCGGCGCCTATCTCCCGGGCCTCGCCTGGGAGGACCGAGGCTGGCAGGGGGTCGCGTGGCTTGGGCTGGCGACGCTCGTGCTTGCCGCAGCGGCGCTCGCGCTGGCCGAGCCGACCCGGAGGCGCACGGGCCGGCAGCCGCGTACGATGGGCGTGTGAAGCGCGCCGAGGCGGAGAGCAACAGCGTCCTCGCCCGGATCATCTCGACCGTCGGCTCCACACTCGAGCTCGACGAGGTGCTGCGGGCGGTCGTGCGCCTGCTCTCCGAGGCCAGCGCCGTGCACGCGTGCTTCGTCTACCTGGTCGACGACGACGGCGAGCGCCTCGTGCTGCGGGCCGCCGGGGAGCCGTACGAGCACCTGATCGGCGAGATCGTGCTCGAGCGGGGCGAGGGCCTCGCCTGGTGGGCGGCCGAGCGGCGCGAGCCGGCCTTCATCCGCGAGAACCTCCTCGCCGACCCGCGCACCAAGTACGTCCCCGAGCTCGAGGAGGAGCACTTCCAGTCGCTCCTCTGCGTGCCGATCGCCGCGCGGGACGGCGGCGTCATCGGCGTCATCAGCGCCCATACCGAGGCGCCGCGCGAGTTCACACAGGCCGAGGTCGACTTCCTGGTCACGAGCGCCTCCCTCGTCGCGGGAGCGATCGAGAACGCCCGCCTCTACGACGAGATGCGCACCCGGGTGCGCGAGCTCGAGACCATCGCGGGGCTGGCCGAGGCGATCGCGCGCGCCCGCACCCTGGAGGAGCTCGTGCCGGAGGTGACGACCCGCGCGCACGAGTTGCTCGGAGCTCGCGCCTGCCACGTGTACCTGCTCGAGCCGGGCAGCGAGGAGCTGACCCTGCGTGCCTCCACACCGCCGGACGCCGCGGCGCGTCCGACGCTCGGGCTCTCCGAGCTCGGCCCCGAGCTCGCCCGTGGCGGCCGCTCCTCCCGCGTCGCGGTACCGCTGATCGCGGGCGACGAGCTGCTCGGGCTGCTGATCGGCGAGGGAAGCACCTCGGTCGACCTCGCACGCGCGGTCGCGAGCCAGACCGCCGTCGGGATCAAGAAGATCCAGCTGATCGAGCGGCTGACCGAGAAGAACCTGATCAAGGACTTCTTCGAGGATCTCGCCGCAGGACGCAGCGGCGGGGACGTCGAGCGTCGCGCCGCCCGGCTCGGCTGCGACCTCGAGCTGCCGTATCTCGTGCTCGCCGCGGAGCCCGCGGACGAGGGGCTCGAGCCCGCCCTGGCAGCGCTCCTGCCCGGCTCGCTGTTCGACCGCCGCGGGAACGCGCTGCGCGCCCTCCTGCGGGTGCCGCCGGCCGGCCCTGAGCGGGCCGTCGAGTGCGTGCGACGCGCACACGCCGCCCTCGCCGAGCCCGTCGCGATCGGCCTTTCGAGCACGTGCGTCGGCATCGCCACGTTCCGCGAGGGGTTCGAGGAGGCCCGCCAGGCCCTGCTCGGCACGGCTGTGCTCAAGCGCGAGGCGTCGGTGCTCGGCTTCGACGACCTCGGCGCCTACAAGTACATCCTCCGGATCGCGCTCGAGGGCGGCATCCGCGACGCCACGATCGAGGCCGTCTCCCGCCTCGCGGACTACGACCGCGAGCGCAGCGCCTCCCTGCTCCGGACGCTCGAGGAGTTCCTGCACCGGCGCGGCAACATCAGCGCCACCTCCGAGGCGCTCTACGTCCACCCGAACACGTTGCGGCAGCGGCTGCGGCGGATCGCCGAGCTGTCCGGGATCGACCTGCGCCGCGACGACTGGCTGATGGTCGAGATCGCCGTCAAGCTCGTGCGGCTGCGGCTCGCACTGGGAGCTTCCCACACACCTCCTTCGTAGACGGTGGAGGTTCGCTCTATGTCCTCCCGGACGTGGGAGTGATAGGAACCGCTGACCGAACGAGGAGGAGAACGAATGGCGAGCGACGCGGCCCGGCTCGAGCAGATCCGCTCGACGATCGCGGACAGGGGTATCGAGTTCATCTTCGCGCAGTTCGTGGACCTGTACGGGCGGCCGAGCGCCAAGCTCGTGCCGGCGGCGCAGCTTGACGGGCTCGTCGAGGACGGGGCGGGGTTCGCCGGCTTCGCGGCCGGCGAGATCGGCCAGCTCCCGAGCGACCCGGACATCGCGGCCATCCCCGACCTGGACAGCTTCACGCTCGTGCCGTGGCAGCCGAACCTGGCACGCTTCGCCTGCGACGTCACGGTGGAGGGCGCGGCCTGGCCGTACTGTCCGCGGACGATCCTGCGTAACGTGCTGGCACGTGCTGCGAAGCAGGGGTACGAGTTCAAGATCGGGATCGAGCTGGAGTACTTCCTCGTGCAGCTCAACGGGGACGGCTCGATCGAGATCGCCGACAAGCTCGACACCCTGGAGAAGCCCTGCTACGACATGGCCGGCCTGACCCGCCAGTACGAGTTCCTCACCCGGGTGTCGAAGTACTGCAACGAGCTCGGCTGGGGGAACTACGCCAACGACCACGAGGACGCGAACGGCCAGTTCGAGCAGAACTTCGAGTACGACGACGCGCTCGTCACCTGTGACCGCGCCATCTTCTTCCGCTACATGGTGCACACGCTCGCCGAGCAGCACGGCGTGATCGCGACGTTCATGCCGAAGCCCTTCACGACGCTGACCGGCAACGGCGCCCACTTCCACATGTCGCTCTGGAAGGACGGCGTCAACGTCTTCCTCGACGAGGCGGATCCCCGGGGCCTCGGCCTCTCGGCGCTCGCCTACAACTTCATCGGCGGGCTGAAGACGCACGCGCGCGCCTACAGCGCGCTCACCGCGCCGACCGTGAACTCGTACAAGCGCCTGAAGCCGGGCTCGACCTCGAGCGGCGCGACGTGGTCGCCGGTGTGGATCTCGTACGGCTACAACAACCGCACACAGATGCTGCGCATCCCTGCGCCGGGGCGCATCGAGGACCGCACCGTCGACGGCTCGTGCAACCCCTACCTCGCCGCCGCGGCCGTGCTTGCGTCTGGCCTCGACGGCGTCGAGAGGAAGCTCGACGCGGGCGAGCCCAACGGGGAGAACCTCTACAGCTTCTCCTACGAGGAGCTGACCGCGCGCGGGCTGCGCTCGTTGCCGGCGAACCTGCTCGACGCCGCCGGCGAGCTGGAGCGCGACGACGTGCTGCGTGCGGCGCTCGGGCGCACCCGCGAGAACGAGGAGTACGTTGACTACTACCTCCGCGTCAAGCGGGAGGAGTGGTTCCGCTACCACGAGCAGGTGACGCCGTGGGAGATCCGCGAGTACCTGACCCGCTTCTAGTCCATATGGAGCTTTGCTCCATATGGACTACGGGAAGATTGTGGAAGAAAACGCGTGTTTCCTCGCATAGTGTGATGATCGCCGGATTTCAGACGTAGAGCTTGTTGCCATAGGAGGGTGCGATGTGCGGGATCGTCGGACTGTTCGCCAAGTCGACGGAGATCGAGGACGAGCTCGGCGTGCACCTGACCGCGATGCTCGCGCAGATGAGCAACCGCGGCCCGGACAGCGCCGGCGTCGCCGTCTACCGTGACCCGGCGCCGCCCGGCTCGAGCAAGCTCACGCTCTACTCGGCCGATCCCAACCAGCACTGGGGCGCCGTCTGCGACGAGCTCGGCGACGCGTTCGGCGGCGAGCACGAGCCGAGCGTGCGCGGCAGCCACGCCGTCGTGCTCGTGGAGAGCGACGCCGCGGAGGCCGAGGCGTGGGTGCGCCGCAACCACCCCGAGCTCCGGGTGATGAGCGCCGGCCGGGTGATCGAGATCTACAAGGAGGTGGGGCGGCCCGAGATCTTCGCCGAGCAGTTCCATCTCACGGACCTGCAGGGGACACACGCGCTCGGCCATACGCGCATGGCGACCGAGAGCCGCGTCACGACGGAGGGCTCGCACCCGTTCTCGACCGGCCTCGATCTCTGCCTCGTCCACAACGGCTCTCTCTCGAACCACAACACGCTGCGCCGTGCGCTGCGACGTGAGGGGATCGAGTTCCAGACCGAGAACGACACGGAGGTCGCCGCGGGCTACCTGGCGTGGAGGCTGCGCGAGGGCGCCTCGCTCGAGCAGGCGCTCGAGGGCTGCCTCGACGACCTCGACGGCTTCTACACGTTCGCGGTCGGAACGGCCGACGGCTTCGCCGTCCTGCGCGACCCGATCGCGTGCAAGCCGGCCGTCCTGGCGGAGACCGACGACTGGGTCGCGATGGCCTCGGAGTATCACGCGATCGCCGTGCTGCCCGGCGCAGACGACGCCCGCATGTGGGAGCCGGAGCCCGGGGTCGTGTACGTGTGGGAGAAGGCGGCCGTTTGATGGTCGCCGATGCCGCTCTCGCCACCGAGGTCGTCGACCTCGCCGTCACGCCGCTGCGTGAGCTGAACCAGCGCCTGCACGACGTCGCCCGGACCGGTGCGGGGCCGACCCGGTGGCGCGTCGTCAACCCGCGTGGCGCCCACGCCGTCGCGTGCGGCCTCGACGCCGAGCTCGACGTCGAGATCGACGGGCACGTCGGCTACTACTGCGCCGGGATGAACAAGCACGCCAGCGTGCGCGTACGGGGAAACGCAGGCACGGGGCTGGCCGAGAACATGATGTCGGGCACCGTCGTCGTCGAGGGCAGCGCCAGCCAGTCGGCAGGCGCCACCGCGCACGGCGGGCTGCTCGTCGTGCACGGAGACGCCGCCGCCCGCTGCGGCATCTCGATGAAAGGGGTCAACATCGTGGTGCGCGGCTCCGTCGGGCATCTCAGCGCCTTCATGGCGCAGACCGGGTGCCTGGTCGTGTGCGGCGACGCGGGGGAGGCGCTCGGCGACTCGATCTACGAGGCGCGGCTGTACATCCGCGGCGAGGTGGCCGGGCTCGGTGCCGACTGCATCGAGAAGGAGATGCGCGAGGAGCACCTCGCACAGGTGCGCGACCTGCTCGCCCGGGCCGGGATCGACGACGTCGAGGCGGGCGACTTTCGCCGCTACGGCTCGGCCCGGCAGCTCTACACCTTCAAGGTCGACAACGCGGGGGCCTACTGATGACCGACACCCTTCAACCTGCTGCTCCCCCGGCGGCAGCGTGGCACCCGGGGCTGCGCGAGTCCTACCTGTTCGACCGCAACGTGATCGCGGAGATCCAGCGGGCTGCGCGCGAGGGCATCTACGACATCCGCGGCTTCGGCGCGAAGCGCAAGCTGCCCCACTTCGACGACCTGCTCTTCCTCGGGGCCAGCGTCTCCCGCTACCCGCTCGAGGGCTACCGCGAGCGCTGCGACACGAACGTCACACTCGGCACGCGCTTCGCCTCGAAGCCGCTCGAGCTGAAGATCCCGGTGACGATCGCCGGCATGAGCTTCGGCGCCCTGTCCGCGCCCGCGAAGGAGGCGCTCGGACGCGCTGCGACCGAGGTCGGCACCTCGACGACCACGGGGGACGGCGGCATGACGCCGGAGGAGCGCGGGCACTCCAAGCTGCTCGTCTATCAGCTGCTGCCGTCGCGCTACGGCATGAACCCTGACGACCTGCGGCGGGCCGACGCGATCGAGGTGGTCGTCGGCCAGGGAGCAAAGCCGGGCGGCGGCGGCATGCTGCTCGGCCACAAGATCTCCGACCGCGTCGCCCAGATGCGCGACCTGCCCAAGGGCATCGACCAGCGCAGCGCCTGCCGGCACCCGGACTGGACGGGCCCCGACGACCTCGAGATCAAGATCATGGAGTTGCGCGAGATCACCGACTGGGAGAAGCCTGTGTTCGTCAAGGTCGGAGCGACGCGCACGTACTACGACGTGCAGCTCGCGGTGAAGGCGGGCTCCGACGCGA
>Ga0153916_10003482_pt1 | contig 11735 bp, 12 predicted proteins | sample Opewatmetagenome_FD_109642 | JGI IMG/M metagenome (GOLD analysis project Ga0153916, IMG submission 109642) | Freshwater wetland microbial communities from Ohio, USA - Open water 3 Core 3 Depth 4 metaG | ecosystem: Environmental > Aquatic > Freshwater > Wetlands | place: USA: Ohio, Lake Erie...
AAAGAGATCTCAACGCGGAGACGCGGAGGACGCGGAGTAAAGAGATCGTGATTAAGAAATATTCCGAACTCTGCGAACTCTGTGCCTCTGCGGTGAAATAAGGCTTGCATCTTTGGTTGCGGCTTCGCCGCGCTGGGCCTCTGTGGTGAAAGAACGATTGCTGCTTTGGTTGCGGCGTAGCCGCGCTGGGCCTTCGTGGTTAGGAATTGTCCTCACAGATGTGGCATGATCTCCCGCGCGCAAATCTCCAGATGCTCCATCTCGTCGAACATCGGATTGAAGACGATATGCCGGGCGCCGGCTTTTACCAGCTCTTGAATCTTCTCCGTGCATTCGGCGCTGCCGCCCCAGACGCAGACCCGCGGGCCGAGATCGCCGTTTTTGTAGCGCCGGGCGAACCACTCGCGGATGCGTTTCTCGGCGCGCCCCTTGTCGTTATCGACGGCCAGATAGACCCGCTTGCCGCAGCCGAAGCCCGCCGGCTCGCGTTTATCCTCGTCGAGAAAGCGCCGGATCGTCGCCGACTCGCGGACGAATGCGTTGGATGACGACGATCCCGCCCCCATCCAGCCGTCGCCATGTTGAACCGCCCGCTTGAGCGCGTTTTCGTGATGGCCGCCGAACCAGAGCGGCAGGTGGGGCTTTTGCGCCGGCTTGGGTTCCATGGCGACGTTGTCGAAATTCCAATACTTGCCGTGGAAGCTCGCCTTTGATTCGGTCCACAAAAGCTTCATGACCTGCACCGCTTCGGTGAAGCGCGTCACCCGTCCTTCGCGCCTATAACCGAATATTTCTTCGTGCGATCCCAGCTGGCCGCCCCCCAGGCCGACGCCCATGATGGCCCGCCCGCCGCTTATGCAGTCGAGGGAGGCGTAAGCTCTCGCCAGTTGAAGCGGATTGCGCAGCGTCAGCAGAATCACCGATGTGCCCAGCTTCAATTTCGTCGTCAGCGCGGCGACGTAACTCAAGAGCGTCACCGGCTCGAGCATGGCGAAATCGCAGAGGATCCGTTCTTGCAGCCAGAGGCTGTCATAGCCGAGCGTTTCGGCTTCAAGGGCGAATTTGCGGATATGTTCCATGTCGACCGGACCGTCGAAGAAAACTTGCGGCAGCTCGATCCCACAGGGGGTATGGTTCGTACTCATCTTTCGTTGACTCCGTTTCCCTTGGCTCACCGATTCCTACCACTTCTGCGCCAAGAAATTCCACCCGCGCGGCTTGACAGTCGCGGATCGCCGACGATAGATAAGAAACAACGACCGCACCGAAGAAAAGAAACTGGAGGGGCTATGATGCTAAAGCGCTGGAATAGATGGCTCAGTGGAACCTTTGCTGTCCTTTGGGTAACCGCGGCGGCGCAGCCGGGCGGCGCTCAAACCCGCGTCTCCGTCGGCGTCACCGAAACCATCGAAACTCACAATCCCTACGGCGACAGCGTCTCCCTGCTTTACGGCATTTTCAGCGAGATCACCGGCCCGTTCTGCACCTATAATTACGCCAAGGGGGATTTCGAAGGGCGCTTGGCGGAGCGTTGGAAAGTGGAGAACCCGACAACCTGGGTTTTCTATTTGAACAAAAACTACAAGTTCAACGACGGCTCGGCGGTGACCGCGGAGGACGTGGTCCATTCGATCATGACGCGGGTGGTCAAAGACCCGCAATCGAAACAGAAAGCTTCCGTCGCCCCGTCGGTGGTCAACGCCGAGGCGGTCGATAAATTCACCGTCAGGGTCACCACCGACAAGCCCACCGCACCGCTGCTCTCCTTCATGTGCGACCGGCTGATCGTGACCAGCAAAGCGGTATTCGACAAATACGGGCGCGACGCCGCGGACAAAGAACATATGCTCGGCGCCGGCCCCTACCGTCTGAAGGAGCTGATCCCCGGCCAGCGGCTGGTCATCGCCAAGCGGCCCGATCATCCCGAGGCGAAGAAGCATCCGCGCGCGCCCGACGAAGTGGTCTATCGGATCATGCGCGAAACCGAGCAGCGGGTCACGGCCCTGTTGAACGACGAGGTCCAGATCGGCCAGTTCATCCCGCCCCATCTGCGCCAGCGCGTCGAAAAGAACCCCAACCTGCGGATCACGCCGGTGGATTCGGTGGAAATCATGTTTTTGGCGATGCAGCCCAAGCCGCCGTTCGATAAAAAGGAGGTTCGCCAGGCGGTCTGCCACGCCATCAACCGCGACCAGATCATCGCCACTTTGCTGGAAGGCTTCGCCAGCCGGCTCGACGGCCCCATCGGACCGGGGCAGTACGGCTACGATCCGAATTTGAAACCCAAGATCAACTACGATCCGGAGAAAGCGAAGAAGCTGCTGGCGCAAGCGGGTTATCCGAACGGCGTCGATATCGAGCTGCAAACGCCGGTGGGGCGCTACACGCTGGACAAACAATTGACCGAAGCGATGATCCCGATGCTCAACGCAGCGGGCTTCCGCGCCCGGCTGCTGACGCCGGAGTGGGCGACGCTCTGGTCCAACGTCCAGAAGGGCACGGTCCCCTTCTATTATATGGGACGCGGCTCGGTGCAGGATCCGAGCGCCGCGCTGCACCAGTATTTCCATACCGGCGAGACGCCGCGCATCGGCTATTCCAACCCCAAGCTCGACGAGCTGTTGGACAAAGAGCAGCAGGAATTCGACCCCAAAAAGCGCCGGCAAAATTTATCCCAGGCGATGAGCCTCCTCACCGAGGAAGCACCGGCCTGCTTCATGTGGCGCCACAAACTGCTCTGGGGTTTGCACCGCCGGATCGATTACCAGCCGCTGCCCGACGGCCGCATCTACGCCATCGACATGACGGTCAAGAAGTAAGCCCCGCCGGCGGCGCTCGGAGGAAGCCGATGGACGGGGAAAAATTTATCGATATCGACGGCATCCGCACCCGCTACTTCGAGCGAGGCAGCGGCCCCGTGGTCGTGCTTTTTCACGGCGGCCATTTCGGCTCCCACGACTGCGCCGATTGCGCCGAGGACTGGAGTCTCAACTTCGACGGTCTGGCGCGGCGGTTTCACGTCTACGCCGTCGACAAGCTCGGCCAGGGGTTCACCGATAATCCCAAACAGGACGAAGACTACACGATGGCCGCAGTGGTGCGGCACGCCCACGGCTTTTTAAAAACTTTGGGGCTGTCCAACGTTCACCCGGTGGGCCACTCGCGCGGCGCCTACCTGGTCGCGCGCCTGGTCCTGGAATATCCGGAGTTGTTCGCTTCCTGCATTCTGGTCGACACCAACACGCTCGCCCCCGGCATCAGCAAGAACGAAACCGTCATGGCCAACCCGCCGCAGCCGCGCCTGAGCCGCGAGAGCCAGCGCTGGGTCCTGCAAAAGTATTCCTACGGCTACGAGCACATCCGCGAGGAATGGCTGGACGCGATGATGCGCGTCGCGGCGCTGCCGAAATACCGCGAAGCGGTGCGCAAGATGGAGGAAGTCGGCCTGCGCACGACGCGGTTTCTGCCCCACCTGGCGCGCCAGAAGGACGAAACCCTGGGGCTCATCCGCGACCGCGGCATCGGCAAGCCGACGCTCCTCGCCTGGGCCTACAACGATCCCACCGCGACCCTCGATCAAGGTCACGCGCTGTTCGATCTGATCGCCCGCGCCACGCCGGACTCGCGCATGTATATCTTCAATCGCGCCGGCCACTTCTCCTACCGCGAGCACCCGGCGGAGTTCAACGACATGCTGCTGGGTTTTCTGCAACGAATCGTGTGACCCGGCGGCGCCATGACCCGACTCTGCCGAGGCGAGAGGAAACGGCGCTGACATGGCCGGCTATCTCCTGCGCCGCATCGCCGGCACGCTGCCGGTTTTGCTGCTCATCAGCCTGCTCGTGTTTCTCTTGATCCACGCCGCCCCCGGCGACCCGACGCTGCTGCTTCTGGGCGAGGAAACCAACGCCGCCGAGGTGGCGAAGGCGAAAGAACGCTGGGGGCTCGATCAGCCGCTCTACGTCCAGTACGCCAAATTTCTCCGCTCGGCCGCCGGCGGCGATTTCGGCAGATCGTTCAAATACGCCGAGCCTGTGATCGGCGTCATCAAAACGCGCCTGCCCGCCACCATCGAACTGGCGGTTTTTTCGATCCTCATCGCCACGCTGCTGGCGATACCGCTGGGCGTTTGGGCCGGCTCCAAGCCCAACTCATGGATCGACAATCTCGGCACGACTTGCGGCCTTTTCGGCATCAGCATGCCGAGCTTCTGGCTCGCCATCATGTTGATCCTGCTCCTGGCCGGCGCGTTGAACATTTTGCCGACTTCGGGCCGCAGCACCTACGGCATCGCCGGCCCGGAACAGAGCGGCTTCTACATTGTCGATAGCCTTAGGCAGAAAAATTGGCCGGCCGTCTGGGACGCGCTGACCCATCTTTTCATGCCGGCGCTGGCGCTGGGCGTGAATATGCTCGGCATCCTGATGCGCGTCACCCGCTCGTCGGTTCTGGAAGTGATGAACGAGGAATATATCGTCACCGCGCGCGCCAAGGGACTGAAGGAGAAGAACGTCCTGTGGCGCCATGTGACCAGCAACGCGCTCATCCCGGTCATCACCGTGGTCGGCCTCGAGCTCGGCACGCTGCTCAGCGGCTCGATCATCGTCGAGACCGTGTTCGCCTGGCCGGGCAGCGGCAGCCTGCTGATCACCGCGCTCAACGCCCGCGACTATCCGCTGGTTACCGGCCTGGTGATGACCTACACCCTGGCCTTCGTCGCCATCAACCTGATCATTGACGCTCTCTATGGAATCGTTGACCCGCGCATCCGCTTCTGAGCCCAGCTCCGGCCGGCCGGCGCGGCTGAACGTGAAGGCGTTCACCGGCGGGGCGATCATGGCGCTGTTCATGCTGATCGGCATTTTCGGGCCGGCCCTCGCCCCGCACGATCCGAACCGACAGCAGCTTGCGGCGATGATGCAGGCGCCGCAAGGGATCGGCGCGCTGCACGCTCTCGGCACCGACAACCTCGGGCGCGACATCCTGAGCCGCGTGCTCTACGGCAGCCGAGTCTCGCTGCTGGTCGCCTTCGCCGTGGTTTTCGTCTCCGGCTTCCTCGGCGTCGCCCTCGGCGCGATCTCCGGCTACTTCGGCGGCAAAGTGGACTTCGCGATTCAAAAGCTGGTGGAAGTCGTCTGGGCCTTTCCGCCGCTGCTCCTCGGCATCACCATTATGGCCTTTCTCGGCCAGGGGCTTTTCAATCTGATCCTCGCCCTGGTCGCCCAGCGCTGGATTCCCTATTGCCGCGTGGTGCGCGGGCAAACGCTTTCGCTCAGGGAACGTGACTTCGTCGTCGCCGCCCGCTGTCTCGGCGCGAACCGCCGGCAGATCATTCAGCGCCATATCATCCCCAACCTGATCCAGACTTCGCTGGTGATCGGCACCTTCGCCATGGCGTCGTCAATCATCGCCGAGGCGAGTCTGAGCTTTCTCGGCGTCGGTGTGCCGCCCGAAATTCCCACCTGGGGCACCATGCTCGCCGACGCGCGCATCTACATCAGCACCTCCTGGTGGCTGCCGCTGTTTCCCGGCCTGTGCATCTTCATCACCGTACTCGGCATCAACCTCCTGGGCGACGGCCTGCGCGACCTGCTCGATCCGCGGCTGAAAAGAACAGGGTCGGGAATTTAGCCGGGATGATTCATAGTCCCAGTTAAAGCAACAATACGCTTTAGGCCGAGAGGTGAAGCCCGGAGGGAGAAGGCACCCCATTGGGGATTTCAAATCTCAGATTTCAAATTGCAATTCTGAGATCTGCAATTTGAAATTCCGAGCACCAGCGAGGACGGGTTCATTGCCTTCTCCCGTAGGGTTTGCCCCTTGGCCTCTGTCTAATATGAATCATGCAGGCTAGTTGTCAGTGATCCGTCGCCGGTTCACGACCGAAAGTTGCCGGCAACTTGAAACCGGCAACCGACGACCGCCATTTAAACCGCGTTGATTCTCCCGCCGACTCGTGTACATTGATCGAGATGCGCAGGACAAAAATCGTCTGTACCATCGGCCCGGCAAGCGCTTCCGATAAAATGCTCGAAGGGCTGATCCGTGCCGGCATGAACGTGGCGCGGCTCAATTTCAGCCACGGCGACTACGCCTTTCACCGGCGCGTGATCCGAAAAATCCGCCAGCTCGAACGCAAGCTCGATCGGCCGGTGGCGATCCTGCAAGACCTCCCCGGCCCGAAGATCCGCATCGGCGCGGTCGCCGGCGACCGGGTCAGGCTGCAAACCCAGCATCCCTTCGTTCTGACGACGAGAAAAATCCTCGGCACCGCGCTCGCGGTGTCGGTGAATTACGCCGGCCTGACCCGCGCGGTCAAGAAGGGCGACCCAATTCTGCTCGGCGACGGCGAAATCGAGCTGGAAGCCGTGCAGGTCTCCCGCCACGAGGTCAACTGCCGCGTCATCGTCGGCGGCATCCTCGGCTCGCACAAGGGCATCCATTTCCCCCGCAGCAGCCTGAACATTCGCGCGCTGACCGCCCGCGATAAACATGACCTCGCCTTCGGCATCGAACAGAAGGTCGACATGATCGCGCTTTCCTTCGTGCGCACCCGCGAAGATATTCTCCATGCGCGGCGCGAGATGAAGAGACGGGGCTCGACGATCCCGATCATCGCCAAGATTGAAAAACACGAAGCGCTCGACCATCTCGACGCGATTCTCGAAAACGTCGAAGGGATCATGGTGGCGCGCGGCGATCTGGGACTGGAGATCGCCCTGGAGCGCATCCCGTCGGTGCAAAAGATGATGATTCGCAAAGCCAATCATCTGGGCAAGCCAGTCATCACCGCGACGCAGATGCTGCGTTCCATGGTCTGGAACCCGCGGCCGACCCGCGCCGAGGTCGCCGACATCGCCAACGCCATTCTCGACGGCACCGACGCGCTGATGCTCTCCGAAGAGACCGCGGCCGGCGATTATCCACTGGAGGCGGTCAAGATCATGGCGCAGGTGGCGATAGAAACGGAGAAAATCCTGGTCCCCCGCGAGCGCTTCACCGGACTGCGCCAAACCATCCCCGAAGCGATCAGCCTGGGCGCGATCTCGCTAGCGCGTGACCTGCAGGTCAAGGCCTTTCTCATTCCGACCACCTCCGGCAGCACCGCCAGATTGATCGCCCGCTACCGTCCGCAACAACCGATCATCGCCGTCAGTCCCGACCCGCAGACGGTGAAGATGCTCTGTTTGGTTTGGGGCGTGTACCCGATCCCGATCCGGGGATTCAAAAGCACCGATGAGATGGTGCAGCTGTTGCAAAAAAAGGCTCTGGAATTCGGCGTCGTAAAGCCGAAAGACCTGGTCGCCATCACCGCGGGCCTGCCCCTGCACCAACCCGGCACGACCAACATGATCACGGTCAAACCGGTCGAATAGTCGTTTCGAGTCCCCAGTTTCAGGTTGCGAGTTTTGACACGGCTCACCGGCGGCGCCCCCTCCCTTCGGCAACCTTGCAAGGCCGATCGAAAATACGTTACAAGCGACGGAGCAGGAGGAACTCTCATGTCCGAAGCGCTCAAAGCTTTCGAAGACGAGCTCCAAAGCAAAAACTTTAAAGGTTACTGGCAGAACATTCAGGGCGACATCCGTCGCGAGCCGGTGGCCTCCTTCGCTCCCTGCCTCTGGAAAGGCAAGGAGCTTTTCGCGGCGGGAGCAAAGGAGAAACCATGAAAGCAAAAGCCCTATTACGTTGCGTCATAAGTTTGGCGCTGCTTTGTCCGTTGTTCAGCGGATATCTCTTCGCTGCCCAACTGAATGTCCTGTGGACCAGCGAAAGCGGAGTTTATGCCCCTGTATGGGTAACCAGGGAAGCCGATCTCTTCGAGAAACATGGGAACCGGGTGCAGCTTATATTTATCCAAGGCGCGAGCTCGGCGGCGGCGGCGTTGATCTCCGGCGACGCGCAAGTCGGTTTTTTATCGCCGCAGGTGGTGCTCACGACCGGCATGAAAGGCCTTGACCTCGTCATGGTGGCGCGCCTGGGCAACTTCATTGACAATCAGATCTTCGGCAGAAAGGGCATATCCAGCCTCAAACAAATCAAGAGTCTCGCCGTGAGCCGGTTCGGCAGCAGCGCCGACTTTGTCGGACGGTTGTTGGTCGAGCGCGCGGGGCTAAAACCGGACAGCGAAGTGGCGTTCTTGCAGTTCGGCAATCAGTCCAGCCGACTGGCCGCACTTGAGACCAACAGGGCCGACGCGGCGATCGTGACTCCGCCCATGACTTTGCAGGCGAGAAAGCTCGGATTCCTACTACTGGCGGATGGGATAAAATCACAGATACCTTATTCGAGCGTCATGATGGTCATGCGGCGGAGCTATATCGAAAAAAATCGCGAAGCTGCGCGCAATGCGGTGAAGGCCATCATCGAAGGCATTCACTCTTACAAGGCCAACAAGGAGCAAACGCTCAAAGCGATAGCCAAGTATATGAAGATCCAAGACCGCGAAGTTCTAGAGGAGGCCTTTCGCTCCTACGACTTCCCTTTAAAACCTTATCCGTCGAAAGAATACTTTGAGCTGCCAACTCAGGAAGTGGCCAGACAGGACCCTCGAGTATTGAAAGAAAACCCGGAGCGCTTCACCGATTCCTCTCTGGTAAAGGAGTTGGATGAGAGCGGGTTCATCGACAAGTTGACGCGCGAATACGGTCTCAAAAAATAAACTGTACGAGGGCGCCTCATTTCCCGACGCCTACGAAATACAAATCCTTCGGGCTCGCGCAAAACCGACTGCGCGGGTTACGTCTCGAAGTGTCATGGACGTTTCCGCTAGCGAGGGCTCAGGCAGTAAATCGAACATTAAAGCAGCCTGTCCCGTTTTATCCCCTGATCTATATATCAGAGAGATTGTCGGATTATTCCAGGCTTTTGTATCTGACCCGGAAGGTATCGAGGCTGGTCCTGACCGCGGTTGATAAGTTCACACCCACAGAGAAGCCAAGCAGATGATCCAGAGACGACTGCGCTAGCCGGCAAGGGACCGCGCGTGAAGAATCTCGTCTGCGGTCAGTTCCTCAAGGAGAGACTCTGCCACTGTAGTTACTGCTATCGTTTCACCCAGAGCATTGAAGATTTCAATCGAGTAACCGACCTCGCCGCCGTTTTTCGGGTGGACGTCGACAATTGTTGCCAGATCCCCGCGACGAAGTTTCTTATCCGGAAGATCCCGGGCCAGTGCAACCTGCTGGAACTGCTTGAATCTCATTCATTCTCTCCTTTGTCAGGATACAAGGTTATGAATTTCGTAATCCCGGTCTTCAACTCCCGCATCCAAACCGTTTTCACTCTAAGAGCCGTTCCGTTAGGTCCGGCCAGGGATGCTCGAATTTCAAAGAGTTCGCCGTAAGCGGTCTTTTCAATGGATACGGCATCTTGGGTCAAGACCTGCCTTCGAATATCTTCCTCTAACCGTCGCGAATTATCCAGAGTGTATCCCGCACGTTTCAAATACTCCGATTTATCCCCCACGGATCGTTTCACGAGCAGGTACCCGCTCAATTTCTCCGGGGCAATCTGCGCATCGCCGGGCAGTTTCATTATTTTTTGTCCTGCCCGCCGTAGAGATAACGGTCATGGTCCCGGTTACTTACCGAAGGACCCGTCTCTAACGAAAGTGCGGCAACGGTGTTGAGCGTCCGCAGAATGCGGGCATGCGCCGCTTCCGAAATCTCAGCTTCGATCCGAGTCTTCAGGTCACGGCCCTTTCCAGTCGCACCCGCCGATTCCTGGCGGAGCTTTTTCCCGTTCTTGTTTCTCCGTTTCTTAAGCAGACCGTTAACGAACTCCTCCACTTCCTTTCTCAAAGCCGGAGGAAGATTCTTAATTCGTTCATCAATGCTTTTCATACGTTTCCCCTTCCGACAAACGTCATCTTACCATCACCAAAATCCTCTTTCGATAGCTTCTAGATCAGCGCTTTTCGGATTCTACTCTCCCGCGCCCGAAGTCCCCAGCGATCTCGCGGAATTGTTCGAGCGCGGCTTCGCGGTCTTCGACGATTTCCTGCGCGAGCACGTCGGGGTCGGGAAGATTGTCGGAGTCTTCGAGGCTTTCGTCTCTGAGCCAGAAGACGTCGAGGCTGGCTTTGTCGTGATTGAACCGCTCTTTGTCTTAGTCAAGCCGAACCCCCACTCTCCCTCTTTTTCTAATGATAATTTAGCCACTTTTCTCCTCTTACTCTAACAAAGACCTACCGTGATAGGGTACTGTGGGAGTGATGGAGAGTGTGGAAGTTTTGGTAATCCCGCAGGTCTCCGACGAGGTGCTGCAGCGAATTCAGAACGTCGACTGTCGGGTCAAGATCGTCGATGCCAGGGGATGGTTCGACGTAGAGCTGCGCGCCACTTGGCCTCAGTGGACCGTGGATCGGTATCTCGGGGCCAGGAAGTATCCCGCGACCAGCCTCGAAGAGCGCAACCATGCTCTGGCCTCGGCGCAGATCGTGCTCACGGGCTGGCCACCGCTGAAGGACTTGAGAGCACGCGCGCCGCGCTTGAAATGGGTCCATGAGCTTCCCGCGGGAGCGAGTAATTTTCTGGATACCGATCTTTGGGGCGCCGATGTTTTGGTAACAACCTCGCGCGGGCTCACGAACAGGCGACCCATGGCCGAGTATGTGTTGGCGAGCTTTCTCCACTTCGCCCGCGGCCTTCACTTGAGCTACCGGGACCAAAAGAGCCACCGTTTCGATCATCAAACTTACGATCCCATAATAGTCCGGGATAAGACGGTCTGCGTTGTCGGCGCGGGCGGCATTGGTCAGGAGGTGGCAAAGCTCTGTGCGGCGGCCGGGATGCGTGTGTTCGGCACGCGCCGGCAGGTGGCTTCGGGGGCACCGCTTCCGCCCGGCTTCGTACGACTAGAATCCTCCCACCTTCTGCACGACCTGCTCGGCGAGAGCGAGTTCGTAGCCGTTTGTTGCCCGTGGACGAAGGAGACTACCCATTTGATCGGCCGCGCGGCTTTTGCAGCGATGAAATCAGGAACGGTTCTGGTCAACATCGCGCGCGGTGAGATTATCGACGAAGAAGCTCTGTTGCATGCTTTGGCTGAGGGGAGGCTTCGCGGCGTCGCCCTGGACGTCTACTTCGGCGAATTCGAAGGCCCACCCGAGTCGCGTCTGTGGGACAATGAGCGCGTTGTCATCACGCCCCATGTATCGGCGGTAACGGACGTCTCCGAGCACCGCGGGGTAAACTTATTCTGTGAAAACCTGACTCGTTACCTGGAAGGCCTGCCGTTGGAAAATGTCATAGACTGGGAGCGTGGATATTAAAGCGGACTTGTTCGAGAGCTGCGTCGAAGTCTTCGACGACTTCCTGGCGAGAACGTCAGGATCGTCGAGGTTGTCGGATCGTTCGCGGTGTTCCTCGCAAGCCGATCGATCGGTAGCCTGATAGCCAGCTAAATTTCTATTATGTCCCCGGAATCCCTTTACAAAGTTTTCGTTTGAATAAACTTATCTATTTTCTCCAAGAATGGAACGATCTCGTCGCGATAAAGACCTTGATCTTTCAGGTAAGCAACTAAGGAGATTCGGTTATAGTTTTCTAATAGTTCATGGACTTTTTTTCGTACCTGCTCTCTGTCAACCCGCTTCCCCTCTGTTAAACCCTGATGAGTTGTTCGTTCAATTTCACTTTCGACGTCACGCTTTAGATCATGCAAAATTAACTCGTTGATCTGTTTGGATATCCGCATTATTTTTTCCGTATTACTACCGAGGCTTGTTAGTA
>Ga0153916_10003483_pt1 | contig 11734 bp, 10 predicted proteins | sample Opewatmetagenome_FD_109642 | JGI IMG/M metagenome (GOLD analysis project Ga0153916, IMG submission 109642) | Freshwater wetland microbial communities from Ohio, USA - Open water 3 Core 3 Depth 4 metaG | ecosystem: Environmental > Aquatic > Freshwater > Wetlands | place: USA: Ohio, Lake Erie...
CAGTTTCATTCTACTTCGGACCTTTAGCACCTGGAGTCAACCTTGACTTTTCACTGGTCGCGGTCTTCATCGCTGGCTTCTTCGGAGGACCCGTCGTAGGCGCTTTTTCAGGCCTCGTCGCGGGCGTACTCCCGGGAATAATGTTCGGACCATTAGGAATGGGAGGAGCTCTAGGACTATTTGGATTGCCATTGGGCAAAGCATTATCGGGCCTGACATCCGGAGTCCTTGGGAAAGGTTTAAGACTGGGCACCGAAAAGCAGCGCTCGTCAATTTTTGGAATCCCAGCAGCCTTCGCCTCATACGTACCCGAAGCGATCTTCACGATTGGCTATTTCGTCATCCTACAAGGAACCGCTGTTGGACCAGCAACATATTTCGTCTACATACTTCCAAAAGCCCTGGTGGAATTAACAATTATAAGCTTCATAATGGCGGCGCTAATCGGCAATAATGGCTTTTGCACCTTCACGAGCATCTTCACGAGAAGAGAGTGCAGAGTCCCAACAAAGGCACCACCTAACTAAGCATTAAACTCCAAAATTGCCAAGGAGTAATGCCCTTAACAATCCAAGTTACCCTACGCAGTTTTGAAGAATGCTGTTTTTTGGCGCGTCTTCCAGAGAATAGCGTACGCATGCGAATTTAGCTCAAAAACTAACCTTGGACCGTGCAGCCCCAATCTGGGAGTAACAGTTTTCATGTACATCATAGGAAAACCTTAATCTATTCACACAAAACTAAGTTGTCCACGAAACCACAGCTTAAGGAATGACCCGCGTGTCTGCACCCAAGATTAACATGAACAAAGCTGCCCTCCCTCTGGTCACCAAACTCTGCGATGAAGCTGACAAATTTGGTGTTACTTTTGAAAAAACAGATTCGGGTGCAACTCTGGTTGACGCGGGCATCAACGCGGAAGGCGGCTTTCTCGCAGGGGAAGTAGTCACCGAGATATGCTTGGGAGGATACGGGAAGGCGACGGTCACTCCAGTCCAATACGGAGACGTGGTTTTGCCCTCCGTCTTTGTCCAGACGGATCATCCGGCTATTTCTCTTCTTGGTTCGCAGTTTGCAGGTTGGCAAGTCAAAGGAGAGGACTTCTCCGCCATAGCATCGGGTCCAGCGAGAGCTTTGGCGTTGAAGCCTAAGAATCTCTACGAAAAGCTCGCATACAAAGAAGAATCCGATACCGCGGTCATCGTTCTCGAAACAGAGAAAAAACCAACCGACGCAGTAATCCAACTCATCGCGGATAAATGCAGAGTCTCGCCGAAGAATGTTTATGCAGTCATGTTTTCCACAACGAGCCTGGCAGGTGCAACTCAGGTTTCAGGACGAATAGTTGAGACGGGGCTACATAAACTGGAGAGACTGGAACTCGATCCGCTTGTAGTGAAACATGCGTGGGGCTACGCGCCGATAGTGCCTGTACATCCAAGTTCAAGTGAAGCAATGGGAAGGACTAACGACGCTATCTTGTACGGTGGCGTAACCAGCTATACCGTTGATTATGACGATGAACAGAAACTGGCGCTCATTGCGAAAGAAGCACCTAGTTCAGCGTCGAAAATGCTTCAGGAGGCAAGACAGCTAGCGGCTAAGAACCCGAGGTTCCTTGATATTTTCAAAGCTGCGGGTTTTGACTTTTACAAAATTGATCCCAACATATTCGCGCCTGCTGTGGTTTCTTTGACAAACAAGAAGACGGGCAAAACCTTCAAGGCTGGAAGCGTAGATTACGATCTGATGAAAAACTCGTTGGGGATTGTCTGAGCAAATTCCAGATAGTCTATTGTCCAAACCCAACATGTCAATTTTTGAGAACGTTCGAATTCGGTCCAAATATTTCAGACCGGCATCTCGACAAGATGCTTTGCATCCCAAAATGGTAGTCTTTGGCATCCTGAGTCAGACTGTCTCACAAAATTTATAAGATATTGGGAGCCACCATCCATAAGGTGAAAAACATTTGTCAGATAGCGTGCCCACCATACCAACTGGAATTGAAGGACTAGACGAACTAATAAGTGGCGGATTCCCTAAGGGGAGAGTCATCCTTGTAATCGGAGGGCCTGGCGCTGGAAAAACTGTTTTGGCATCGCAATTCCTCTACAAAGGACTCTCCGAATATGGTGAAAACGGCATAGTCGTCAGCCTGGATGAAGGAAAAGAGCATTATTATGCAGAGATGATGAAATTCGGGTGGAATTTCAAGAAAGCAGAGGAAGAACATAAATTCGGGTTCATAGACGCAACCAAACTCTCCCGAGTGGCTATGCTGAAAGAAAGACTGCTGAAGGAAGAGACCAGCAGCCTACGCGGCAAACAGTTGCCAATAGATAAGCTGATAGAAGAATTGCAGGACAAGATGAAAGAGCTGAACGCAAAACGCGTAGTATTAGACACACTCGCCCAGCTTTTCTATCGGTTTATGGATCCCATCGAACGCCGAACAGCAAGCCAAGATCTAATCGAAGCATGTTCAGACCTCGGGGCAACAGTTTTGGTGACAACGGAACTTTCCCAGTTGGGCCTGGAAAGGAAACCGAATGACGAAGAGTTCCTTGTACATGGAGTAATAATGATGCAAACTCTATACTCGAGCGGCACCACAACAAGGGGACTTCAGGTTGAAAAGATGAGAGGCGTCAGCATCAACAACAATCTTGTACCCTACACAATAGACAAAACGGGAATTGAAATCTACCGCACAATGACCTTGTTCAGGGAAAGATAAACCCGAAAAAGTATAGCAATCAAGGCAAGCCATCTCAAATCGATTCTGTTTCGCACAACGACGGCGCGAGAATTGGTGTGACCCGATAATTTCAACCAATTGAACAGAGTTTTACCAGAACACCAGACATGGAAAAAAACTATAAGGAAAACGATACACAGTGAAGTGAAGGGGAAAAGCAGATGATTGTTACTAGCCTGAAGCCTTACGGTCTGATTAGGGGCATGTTGAGGAAATGGAAAACTGTTGGAGTTGTTTCCTGCAATTCCTGCGCGAGAGCTTGCGAAACCGGAGGAAAAGAGAAAATGGAAGAACTCGCAAATCGACTGAGGCAGGACGGATTCCAAGTCCTGGACACCGAGTTGCTTCCAATGGCGTGCAATATTGATGCTGCCAAGAAACCAGACTATAAGGCAGATTACCTTGTGGTTTTGGCGTGTGACTCAGGGGTCTGCACTTTGCAGTCGCTTTTCCCAAGCAAAGTTGTCGTTCCTGCGCTCGACACTATTGGCATCGGAGCAAGAGACGTACAAGGCAATATCTTTTTGATGAGGAAATTCTAAAATTTACATGTGCGTCATTGTGCAGGATAAACTATTCTCACTATTCGAAACTATCGCCGTATAGCGCTTTCAGCTTCCTGTACGTTGAAGCGCATTCGGCTGAATCGAAGTTGTATGGGTTTCCGTCAACTGTTTCAACATATGGCTCCTGTTCGATAAGCCTCGAACACATCACGCATCTCATTTCAACGTCGTTTTTGACGACAATACCTTTATTAGTAATTTCAAAAGGCATCCATTTGGTCTTATGACTGGCCCCCTTAATTGAGAACACCCTCAGCAGTCGTTTGATCTCGTCGCCTGCATCTTCCTCCTTCATCTCCAATGTGCCATCAAAAATCTCACGCAAATAGCTTAAGAGTTGCTGATCGTGAGCTTCAGGCGTAACCACAAAGATTGCGGTACCATTCAACAGTCTAATTTTTGCCACAATTATCTGGAGGAACTTCGAAAGGTAAGTAGGATTGTAACTGCAAGTTGAAGTTAACCCAGTAATCGAATCCAGCACCATACGAATTTTATTCAACCCGCGTATGGCATTTTCTATGTTTATCGAGACGGTAGCTAAATCTCCGGGGTTCTTGACTACCCATTTGCTCGTCGAAGCCCCTCCTGTTTTCCATGAGTGGCAATCGACAATTCGAAACAGATCCTTCTCCTTGTAAGACGATATTTCGAATCCAAAATTTCTCATGGATTGTTCTATTTCGTCCGGAGATTCGCTGGTTGAGACGTACAAGCAGCCTTCACCTTTGATTAGACCGTTGTAAAGGAACTGCTTGCAGAATATTGTCTTGCCCACCCCTGATGGGCCAATTAGCAGCAGAGATGATGGAGGCAGGGCGCCCTCAACTAATCTCGCTGAGCCCGGAAAAACGTCCTCGTACTTCAAAGGTTTCTAATCGCCTCTGCAACTTCTATCAATTTCTTCGAGAAAGGGTGTTCTGGCTGTTTGACCGCCCAGAGAAACTCATGTTTACTAAACTGAACATCACAAAAACACGGAATCGATCCAACAACACGGGATTTGATTTGTTTCTCAAAATCGGCAATCGAAGCAGTGTCGTCTGCTCCAAAACGATTTTCAATAATTGGAGAAGCCCCTGGGACTTTGTTTAAGACTACAAAGAACTTTGAACCGAACTTCACGAGCGAATCGTATATGTCATTTATCATTCTCATTGTCCCTTCTATGTCCATGTCGCTATCTTTCATTACGAGAAAAAGATTGTCCGCTGCCGCCAGAGCGTTTATTGACCAGTACCTTATGCCGGGACTTGTATCGAGGAAAAGATGTTCGATGCCGTATTGTTCGAAAAGCTGATTCTTGGCTGAAAGGAACCGTCTCATGGCAGTAAGCTGCCATTTTAGCTCATGCTTTATCTCGATTGCGTTAACATCTTCCTTCTTGTTGCTCGAGAAACCGAGGAGAAGTTTACCCTTTAATTCCAGCTCAGCGGACACGTCCACGAGAATTCTGGAAATGTCAACTTCGCCGTTTAGTAGGTCGTTCACATATGCTGTTGGGATTTTCTTGAAATATGACATCAGGCTTGGAGCGTACAGATCAAAGTCTAGAAGGCAAACCCTTGACCCGCTGGCGGCGTAGAGAGCAGCAAGGTTCGAGATTAGAGTTGTTTTTCCTGTCCCGCCCTTGTAGGAGTGGAAGGCTACTGTTGTTCCTCGGCCCATTTTTTCACGGCTTAGAGTATTGCTAAGAACTAGGATATTACACTTATCTGACCAACGCAAACTGCGGCTTACTCGCCCTTTCTCGACTCTTCCACGAGCTTGCGAACTTTTTCAACATGTTGTTTCAACTTTCTCTCGCGCATCTTCGATTCGGGCAGAGTCTCAGATGCTCGAAACACGGGTACGACGGAAAGAAGAATTGCTATGCTCAAAAAGCGAGAAAGCGTACTAGCTGGCACTGTCAGTTTGGACCAGTCTTGAACCAGGGAGAAGATCTGAAATGTCAAAAGTGGTATCATTATTCCACCAAGAACGAAGAACTTCTCTTTTGATCCAGATGCTGCTGACAGGTCACCGAGGATAACCTGCATATAAGTAACTGCGATCAAACCCCAGGCAACGCCTTCAACAATTAAGTAAATAAAGTAACTTTCGGGAGTGGCAACTAAACCAAAAAAGATGTAGCTTATCCCAAGCATTATCAAGCCTACTAACAGTGGTTGTTTTCGTCCAAAAAAATCAGCAGCAAACCCAGCTACGACCACCGTCAAAATTGTGCCAAATAGTTCAACGGTCGAACCCAATGCCTCAACATTCGCAAATTCGCTAGATAGGCTGCCAAACACCAAAATGCCGTTAGCGAGATGGAAGATTAGCCAGGGCAAAGCAAAGGAGAGAAAACCTTTTGATACCACAACAGAAAGCCAAGGTAATGTCGGACCTTTTTCTCTCCGGCAGGGGTCGATTTTCAAAGCAAGAAAACTCGTTGCTTTCAAAAGTATGATAGCCCAGATTAGTGACGAAAGTCCCATGTTAAAGGAGTCAGCTAAAACAAAGGATAATACAACTGCAGCAAAAGCAACGAAAATTGCTATGCCGGCAACCCGACCTCTCTCCTCAACAGTTGTAGATTCCGTGAGAAAAGCCTGACAAGTTGGAAAACCTAATCCCATAGACACTCCTAGCATGGCACAGGAAAACAGAGCAAACTCCAATCCCACAAAGAAGACAAGCGAAACTGTAACCAAGAGCCCGAAAAATAACCATGACCACAAGAACTTCCTTTGGTCGACTCTTTCAACAATCAAACTGCCGATTATTCCTGAGGAAACAGCGAGACTTAAGAATAGCATTCTTGCGACAAAAAAGTAAAACGAATCTGCGCCTATTTGCTTAAACATTAGATCAAGAAGATAATAGTGAAAAATGTAAAATGCAGCAAGAGTGTTGGAGAAGAGCAGCATAACGGCAAAAAGCCTTCTGAGAGGTATCTTCACGTCCCTAGTTAAGAATTTCAGGCTGGACAAACTCTTACCGCAAATTTAAAATACTTGGAAAATGGAGATAAAAGGTTTGCTCCCGAAATCCTTCAATTTGGAAAAAAAATTGGAATGAGCTGAATACAATGACCAGAGAAACTGAAAGAAAAAAGATGGAAAACCAGACCAAAGATTTTAACTCCTATTGGCCATGTCTTCTCCAAAATCAAACTGCAATTGAAAACGCCGTTCTAGATAGCGACTTTGATGCAATACAAAAGGTCTTTCTGACTTGCAATGTGCCAAAAAACCACTGGAAGAGAGCTATGGAACAGATAACACGTTGCGATATGCAGCCCTGGGGTTAAGAACTCAACATTTTGGTGTAGCGGTTTTCGAAGTTGCGTGCTCGTTTGAGATATGTTAGAGGTACGTTTAGCATTAGAAGTAATGCGTCAACCGCTGGGCTAGGGCGTAAGGAGTCAAGCTTCTCGACTGCTTCCACGGCGTTTGCTTTAGCAAGGTCATAAGTGTAGCCGAACGCTTTGGATTTCCAACACAGTTTTGTAATTTCGAGAATGCTCGGCAAGGTCAAGGGTTTTTGCAGATTTAGGTCGATTTTGACAAACGCCTTTCTTGAGGATTTCGCGGCGTACAGAATTGGCAAAGGTACGCTCTCAAATTCCAATCTATGTGGAAGAGCGCCTTCCTCATTCATGGCGTCCTTCACTTCTTCTGATAAGTGATGAACGAAGCCTAGTCTTCTTCCAAATTCAGAAAGAGCGTGGATTTCACTCTTTGTTCCTCCACCTGTGATAGCTCCAATTCTTGTGCAGGCTTCTCCGTCTGCCGTCAACTTCCAGATTATCTTGGAGTACAAATCCAAGTCGGTGTCCAGATTTCGTCTGCAAGTAACGTCCATAAGCGCACCTTCAAAAATCTCCAGAAGAAAATCCTGAAGAGCCATCATAACGGCATCTCTTTTCTCTGGTGGAAAGGATTTCTGAAGCAGCGCAACGCCTGTAGTAAGACCTTTGATGATTAAGAGATCGCCAATGAGCAGAGCTTTGTCGTTGCCGTAGCGCCCTAGGATTGTCCGTCTGAAGTGGGATATCTCGGATTTATCAATGATGTCGTCATGTATTCCCATTCCGGCGGCGGCCAAAGTAATCATTAGACCCGCGTCGTTGGCAGATGAGGCGTCTCCTCCTACGGCTTCGCAAGCGAATGCAGTTAGTGCGGGTCTGTATACTTCTTTCCAGTAAGTGTTGACAGCCTCCAAAATTGAAATAACATCGGTGTCGGTAATGCCTGAAATGGCTGTTTGCCTAAATCGCTCGATAACTTCATGGCTCTTTGCCGCTAAAATGGTTTTTAGTTTGTTTCTGTTTGGATCATTATTTCCAAGCATGACAATCACGGGTCTAGTAGGCTTATTTCAAGCAATGTTGTTTATTCGGTTTTCCATCTGCTGCGATTTAGGTTTCGAAAAGTGCAAATGTGTATGGCATTAAATGAGAACATTGTTTGAGAAGTTTACTGCAGATTACGCATTTACGGAAGTCTTAAAAGTAAACCTATTCTAAATCTGTAAACTTGCAGAGTTATATTCTTGGAATTGAGACAAAAGGCAACGGGTGAGAGCGATGGAAAGGAAATGGAAAGAGTATCCAAATCAGATTTCTGACGAATTTGTCTTTACAAAATCTCAAGAATACTTCTATCTGAAAGTACAACCAGAGCTTGAAGACGTTGACAAAGAAGCTTTTCTCGAGGAGAAGAAGGAGTTCTTCGACTTTAGAAACACGTTGGCTAGCGAACCAACGACAGTAACGACTCTCAATGACTCGCAAAACCCCACTTTAGGAGGATTAATTCATCTTTCGATCGAGGACGGCGTGATTGTAAAGCCTTTAGTCTCAGGACAATCAATAGACGAGGCAATTGGACAGATAGAAACAGACGAGCGCGTGGACATAGCTGGCCCGTTATATTTCAGAGAAGATATTGGATACCCACCGTTTTTTACGTTCAAAGATAAGTTATTCGCAAAATTTGAAGAGGAAATCGACGCTGAGAAACTTCAAGCTCTGCTTGAAAACTTTGGCATCGAGAAGATTGACGAATTGAATCAGAATTTGCTTGTTTTGCGGGTTCGAAACAAGAAAGACCAAAACACTCATGAAGTGGCTGAAAACCTCAAAAAAGTAGCAAGTGTCAAATTTGCCCGAGTCAGCTGGACCCAAATATCGGATCAATTCCTTGCTACCCCGAACAACACTTATTTCAAAAATCAGTGGAATTTGGCGCGAATCAATGCACCGACCGCTTGGAATATCTCGAAGGGGAGCCCATTGGTGGTAATTGCTATAATCGACAGTGGCTGTGACTTGACCCATAAAGATCTTAGCTTTCAACTCGTTCAGAAAGAACGCTGGTTCGACGAAACAAGCAAGGCGGGTCAGCCAAATGATAATACCGGTCATGGAACACTCTGCGCAGGTATTGCTTCAGCCGCAACAAATTCTCCGATACCTACGGGTGTGGCTGGAGTGGGATGGAGCTGTCGGATTATGCCAATTCGCATAAATGCCAATGGCTCCATACAAGACGAAGATTGTATCGTAAAAGCGCTCGTTGATGCTAGATGCTGCGGGGAAAAATCGCTTTATCCAGGATGGCGGAGCAAAAAAAGTGCCCATGTCATAAGCATGAGTTGGAAATGGGAGGGATCACATGCGTTAATCGATGGCGAATTAAGGAACTGCTACGATGCCGGTATAGTCATGTTTGCAGCAGCTGGCAACAGTGCTGTTGGACAACCCGACAAAATCGCTTACCCCGCATGCAGCAATTACGTTATTGCCGTAGGTGCCTCAAATGAGAATGACGACAGATGCACAAGTATCGACTGGCCAGGGTTGGGTGGTGGAGGAGGAGGCAGCCAGTACGGCAACGAATTGGCCATAATAGCACCAGGCGTTAACATCATTGGACCAGATATAACAGGAGCAATCCCAAATAGGGTTTCTAGGGATTACAAAAGCGTTGGTTTCCCAATCAAAATCGTCAACAATGGATGGAACAATCTCTTTGATTATCTCGATAACATCCTATTGGACCCGCTGGGAACACAAAGGCAGGGCATAGGTGACGGAAACGGTGAATACTATTTTAAGTTCTATGGTACTTCGGCCGCAACTCCGCACGTTGCGGGGGTCGCGGGGCTCATGCTAGCCTATAACCCGACACTAAAGCCTGACGATATTAGGACAATCCTAAAGAACACAGCTGAAAAAGTGGTAGGCACTATAATACTCGAGAGCAACTATAATGGCAATGCTGCTAGGCCAGGTTGGAACAAGTTCAAGGGTTACGGATTAGTAAACGCAGAAAAAGCCCTGCAAAATATAAATCCCTACGGACCGGCGTCCGTACATATTCGAGATTCTCTGCAGGATACTGGAGCACCCTATCAAGGTGGTCAGCTAGATAAGAGCCCAGACATAATCGTTAGACAAAACGAGGTCATGAATTCTCAAACTGTTTTTGCAAACAAAAATGTAGACCCTGGAAGCGATTCAATTGCGCCTGGCAAGACCAACTGGATCTATGTTCGAGTGCACAATAATGGAATCATAGATTCAGATATCCACTTGCGTTTGTACTACGCACCAGTTGCTAGCTACACTCCCGATCTGTGGGTCTACGTTAATCAGTATGATTTCTACAAGGTCCCGAAGAACTCGATGGTTGTGTCTGATAAAATCGAATGGCCAAAAGAGAAACTGCCGCCTTTGGGTGCCACTAACGTAACCTTGATTGCATCCATTGAAGGTGTCAGAGACCCTCACCCAGACCCACTTGGCATTAGTTCTGCTGCACAATTCTGGGATTTTATCCGTACCAACAACAACGTCTGCTGCCGGAATCTCGTCTAAAGGAAAGCTCGTGCGGAAAACTGCCCACTTCCTTCCTCACGCTTCGTATGAACCCGAGAATAAAGATTTGACATGCCCAAAATCCAGTACGTGAATTCCTCCTCGTTCAATCCTTAGGAAAGTCTCGATGTTTCAGACATTATTCTTTGGAATCTAAATAGATATCCCGGCAGTCAGTTGTAGAATGTAGAAAGCTAGCATGAAAACCCATGCGATCGCGAGAAGTACAGGAGCCCACGTGTAGATGTCAAAGAGTTTTTGGCCCTTCTCTCTGTCGTTTTCATCGTGGTTTGCAAAGAGAAAGTTAATCCGTTTAGCGAGGTCATTTCTCAGAGGCGTTATGATTTCGCGCATCTGAAATCCGTTCGTAGCTATCCAGAAGACATTTAGGAAAATAGCTGCCACGCAAATCACGACAGGAATCCAAAGGTGATAACCAGCTAGCTTTAGGTCAGCGATTAACGTCGCAAAGGCACTGAAAAGCAAACCTTCGGCAACCAACAGAAAATTTGCTCTATCCGAGTATTTCTTGTCTTCCTGCAGTAGTTTTCTTGCAAGTAATTCGTCTTTTGTTTCCATCATTGCTCAACTCTATGAGGGAGAAAGATAACTTGTTCTTTTCTCATTAGAGATAATTAGGGATTTTAGATATATAAGTTCCTCACGGCATATCTTGACCCAAGAGTCCGCAACGCCTTCTCTCTTTCGTGTCGAAAATTGGATGCTAGTTGGTTGAAGAATTCAACTGTCCATAAGACCCAGCTTTAGTTCGGACTATTTCCCTCTTGTCGCTTTGACTTAATGGTTCTTGTTCAGAGGAATTTCTCGTAACTGCTGAGCTGCGGATTGTTGGCTCTCGAAACGAAAAGTTTTCCGCCTGTGTTATTCTCCGCGAGGTCGCCTATGAACACGTAGAAAGGTCCCTGAACGGTTTCGGTGTCATCCAGCTTAACCTTCGGTTTCACACTATCTATAGAGAAGGTTGGCATGGGTTCTTCGAGTGACCCTGAGACGATAATTTTTCCGCCGGACATGTTAGCACCAGCACGAGAGGCACATCTCTTCTCAACGTGAACAACACCATCGTGCATTCGGAAGCCCAGAAAGGGACCACAATCACCACGAATCTTTATCACGCCACCTTTCATAAAACAGGCCGAGTCGCTACCAACGTTGCCATCGACGATGATTTTCCCGCCACGCATCCCGGAGTCCCTGCCACGATACGGAGAGGCAAGATAATCGTGAGCGTTTCCATGAATCTCTATCAAACCACCCTTCATCTCAGCACCTGCCCACTGCCCCGCATCACCGTTGACCGTGATTTTGCCTCCAGACATCTTCTCGCCCAAATGCATGCCGATGTTGCCGTTGATGATGATCTCGCCCATTTTCATACCTGAACCGACCCTTCTCACTTCGCTAGCATTCCCGTTTATGATAATCTTAGTTGGTTCTTCTGGGGTCTGTTCGATTCTGAAGATCTCCGCAAGCGTCTTCTGCTTGTTTCCCTCCCAGACAGTTAGAGCAGCAATTTCG
>Ga0153916_10003484_pt1 | contig 11733 bp, 10 predicted proteins | sample Opewatmetagenome_FD_109642 | JGI IMG/M metagenome (GOLD analysis project Ga0153916, IMG submission 109642) | Freshwater wetland microbial communities from Ohio, USA - Open water 3 Core 3 Depth 4 metaG | ecosystem: Environmental > Aquatic > Freshwater > Wetlands | place: USA: Ohio, Lake Erie...
ATCAATGTCTCATCGTTGCCCAGCTTTTTGAGGCTGTCGGCAATAGCCCAGAAACAATCCCAATTGCGGGCCGCTTTGCCCGTGCCCCCATAGACGATGAGCTCCTGGGGTTTCTCGGCGACCTCGGGGTCCAGATTATTCATCATCATCCGCAGGGCGCCCTCCTGGGACCAGCCCTTGGTGTGCAGCCTCGGTCCCCTCGGCGCCCTGATAGGTTTGTCGGCTCTCGGACTGACGGACATCCGCTCCTCCTCATAAAAGATTCTGATTTCTTCTGTTGAATATACCATAATCACCCCCCCCGCAAAAAGCGACAAAAATTGTCAAAAAAAGTAGTTGACGAACCCAAAAAAATTCCTTATAAATAAATTAGCTTTTGAGCTAAGGTTTGAAAGTATCGGGAAGGGATTATTGGGCAATATCCTCATTTATAACAAGAAAATCGAAGAAGAAGGGTATCTCCTTAAACTTTGCCAGAAACACGGCTTCGTCTTTACGTCCGCGACCCTAGAAAACACCATCGCCCTGCTGAATTCCATGCCCTTTACGACCATCCTGATAGATGCGGACCTGGCCGACGACCGCGCCCTGAAGGAAATGCTCAATAAGACGCCCAGCCTGATCCTGACCGGCCGGGAGGAAGATTCACTGAAGGAGACGGCCAGGCATTGGCCCGCCGACCGGTTTGTCGATTATCTGGTCGTCTCTCCTCGGCCGGTGGATATTTACCGGGCAGAGAGAATCATCAAAATCGCCCAAGACTATGCGCGCTTGAGATCCGATGTCGAGAGCCTGACTCTTTCGAAGGAAGCGATGGAGCAAAAATTCAGGCGCATCTACGCCGAGATCAAAGACATCGGCTCGGCACTCTCCGAAGGGTTCATGAAACAGTTGGAAGAGCGCATCGCCTTAGAAGCGCGCTACATCCGCTATCAAAAGCTCAAGGAAAAATTCGAGAACATCCTGAGAAAGCTTTACGCCGCCAACGACGTCAATAACCTTCTGGACATCGTCTTCGACATCAAAGACCTCGTCCAGGCCGGCGGCATCTCCCTCTACGTCTTAGAAGAGAATGAGACGCTGGGCAAATACCTGAAGCCCCTCGTATGGGATGATGCCTTCCTCTCCCACGCCGACTTTGCCAGACATGTCGCTCTCTTCCTGGCCCAGGACTTTGCCGCCACCGTCGCCCGGAAGGGAGAAGAGATTAATACGGCCAACGCGGCGGACGATCCGGGATTCTCCGGCCGCTATCAGCAGCAGCTCAGAGTGCCGCTCTACAGCATCCTCTGCACACCGCTGAAGCATGACAAGGAAGTCATCGGCGCCATCGAAGTTTATAACAAGATGGCGGACGACAAGGTCAGCAAAGCCGGCTTCAGCCCCGAAGACCAGCAGATTTTGCGCGGGCTTTCCGAGCACATCTCCATCGCCATGACCAAGCTGAACCTCATCCAGTACGACGCGCTGACGGGACTCCTCCGGCCGGATCCCTTCTTCGAAAAGGTCATCCAGAAAATCGAATCCCAGGGAAAACGGCGCCAGGAAGTCGATTCCTATGCCATGGTCATGGGCGACGTGGATTGGTTCAAGAACTACAACGACCGGAACGGGCACGAAGCCGGGAACCGCCTCCTCAGGGAATTGGCGGGTATCATGAAAGCGTCGATCCGAGAGGACGACCTCCTCTGCCGCTACGGCGGCGAGGAATTCCTCTTTTTCTTAGCCGCGGTCAAAAACGTCGAAGAAGCTACGCTCCTCACGGAAAGAATTCGAAAGAACATCGAAGAGCACTATTTCGAGCATGAGGAATTCCAGCCCCGCCACAATCTGACCATGAGCTTCGGAGTCACGGTTTTCCCGCGCCAAGAGCTGACCGAGCCGGGCGCCGCCACCAAAGCCCTGCTCAAGAGAATCGCCGGCGAAGCGGACATGGCCCTGGCCGAGGCTAAGGGCAAACGGTTCAAGAACCTCCCTTACAACGAGAACCTCATCACCAAAAACAAGGTCTGCGCCTACGTCCGCGATAAGGCGGCCGTCATGGGTAAGACGGGCGTCCTGCAGGGCCCGGAAAGAATCATCGCAGAAAAAAGAAAATACGAAAGGTACTATGCCTCGACCTTATGCATCTATAAGGACAACGGGGGCCATAAGGTGGCCACGACCGTCGACCTCAGCCTGGGAGGGGCAAAAATCTCATCGGAAACCCAATTCCCCCTGGCCAAGACGCTCGACTTTTTCCTCATTCTGGGAAGCCGGGCCAATCTCCTGACAGGGGATGTGGTCTATTCCCAGAAAGTCTCCCCCCATTCGTCCTTTTTTTACACTGGGCTGAAATTCAGGGATTTGTCATCCGAAGATAGAAAGCTCCTCGAAACCTATTTTCACCTGCTGGAAAAAAAGGAAGCTCAGCCGAACTAATCATGGAGGGCGGCCGGGACGACGGCCAGTCCTTAGCCCTCGAGCTCTTCGACGATGGACTTTAGATAAAGCGCCGGAGGCGTGATCTTCTTATAGAATGTATCTTTGAGCTTCGTCGCAAAGCTCTCAAAGGCGTTGAAATCCTCTTCGTTGCTCCAGTTATCCATGTTCAATTTTTCCAGAATATCCTTGAGGACGGGAACATTTAATATATCCGCCGTGTGACTGGGCAGCGAACAGTTATCCTTCTCACACATCTTAACGCTGCGGAGGATGACCTTTCTCAAGACCTCTTGGCTGTTGATAAGCTCCTGTTTGATGAAAAACTGTTCTTTGGCCGCAGGGACCTGCTCCAGCTTCTGATACATCTTCTTGGCATCCTCGAGCATATGGGTGACCGCCCGAATCAGGGATTCCCCGTCAAGAATCACCCGGTCGCCGTTCTGGAAAAAGGTGATTTCTCCGTTCTGGTCCGTGGACTCGGCTTTGCGGTACCTTTCCAGGGCTTCGAAGACCGCTTGAAAATTGAGTTCGTCCAAAGCCGTATGCTTGTCTTCGGTCTTGTGCTTTGGGTGTTCCTGAAAAGCCCCTGGATTCTTGGCCTCATCGGCCTGCTTGCTCAAATCCTCGATAAATTGGTTGATTTCGGGCATCCGGAATTCCGGCTGTTCCTGCGGCGGGTCGGGCTCTTCGGGCGGGGTGAGGGGCTCCGCCTGGTTTATCGGATTGGAATTGCGGCCATGGGATCCTTTCGGCGTATCGGGGTCCCTCTCTAAGAGTTCCTTGATTTTTTTCAGCTTGTTCAGCTCCTGCTCCAGATCGACGACGATCTCGTTGCTGGATTTCTCTTCCAGCCCATCCGTGACGATCCCGTATTTTTCTTTGAGCTTCGTCCTCAGCTCGGTGACTTTCGTTTCGGTGGATCGGCGAAGCTCGGCCAGCTTCGAGCTGAGCTCGCCGACGGTTTTCAATTCTTCCAGGGTCAGGGCGGTAAGCTTCTCAATATCTTTTTGACAGACGACGCCTTTTTCCAGGTGCTCATTGATCTGGGTCTGGAGTGTGTCCCTAACCGCTTCGAACTCGGAGATCGTGCCCTTGTAGTCCTTCAAGGTCTCCTTTTCCTTTTCGAACTCCTGCTGGATCATGGTCATTTTCTTGTCCGATTCCTCTTTTTCCCGCCGGATCCGTTCCTGGTATTCGCGCTCGACCTCTTCCTTGCGCTTCTGAAGGGCTTTCTCCAGGTTGGATTCGATCTCCGTGATAATCATGCTTGATTCGTCCAAAACGTCGCCTTTTGGCGTCATCGTCGTTCTCCTCATCGGGCCTCACACGTTCTTCGAGAGGGCAAGAAAGGATCTCCTCGAGAAGCGCATGGCGCTCCCCGGCCTCGCTTCGTGTCGCCCCTATCCTAAACGACAGAAAATGGCCGTTCAATCACCTTTTTCGACGATTCTCAAGGGGATTTTTCCCCCGTTCCTGTCACCCCTAAAGGTGAAGACGTTTATATTATATCACCTTGGCCAAGAAATCCTCGAACGGCGGAGGGGAAAGAGCTTGAATTTTGTCGAAAAATTATGTATAAAGTGATCTTTCATCCATGGTCGCTCAAACACGCAAGGTTCTGCTTCTTGAAGAGGACGGGGCGAAGAGAGAATCGCTCGCCTCGTTGATCCAAACACTCGACGTGGAGGTCGTCCCGGCGGCCTCATGGGCCCAAAGCCTCTGGCTGCTCCAGAATGAAAAAAAGTTTACCCTATTTATCGCCGGCCTGACCGGGTTCAACGAGGACCAGATCAGGGTCCTCGGCGGCCTGAAAAAAAGCCAGCCGATGCTTTCGATCATCGTCCTTTCCGGACGGCAAAGCCCCGAGCCGGGCATCGGGCTTCTCCAGAGCGGCACGATCGATCATCTGGCGGGCTCAGATCATTATCTCGGCATTTTTTCCGCCGTCAAGAGCGAATTGGCCAAGAAAGACCTCCTGGAGCAAAACGCGGTTTATCTGCGAAGCCTGCGTCGGATGAAGCTCGACCAATCCAAAAACATCAAACGGACCATGGAGCTTGAAGAGATTTATGATTCGACGCTACAAAACCTGATGACGGCGCTCGACCTCAGGGATGTCGAGACGTTCGGTCATTCCCAGACGGTCGCCAAGTACAGCCAGGTCCTGGCCAAGATTCTCGGCATTCAAGATCCGTCCGTCCTGGACGATATCCGCAAGGGGGCTTTGCTCCACGATATCGGGAAAATCGCCATCCCGGATGCCGTCCTCAAGAAGCCGGGGAGCCTCTCCAACGATGAATGGGAAAAAATCAGGCTCCACCCGGCCCTCGGCTTCGGGCTGGTCAAAGAGATCAAGCTGGTCAGGCAAGTGGGAAACATCATCCTCTGCCACCATGAGCGCTATGACGGAAAGGGCTATCCCGCACGTCTAAAAAAAGACGGCATCCCGCTCGAAGCCAGGATCTTTGCCGTGGCCGACGCGCTCGACGCCATCACTTCCCACCGGCCTTACCGGAAAGTCCGCGATTTCAAGGCCGCAAAAAAAGAGATTGTCCGGAACTCGGGGAGTCAATTCGACCCCCAAATCGTCGATGCTTTCTGTTCGCTCAAGCTTGAGAAATGGGAAAAAGTTCGGTTTGAAACAACCTCCTATATCCCGAACATCGAAGGATTCTCCGACCTGATCCAGACCATTAAAAAATAGGCGTCTCGTCTATCCCAAAATCATCGTGCCCTACGGCATTCCACGACCCGGGGGATCCCGGCAAGGTCATTGGTGACTTTGATCTTTTCCCAACGGCGATCCAGCAAGGACAGCGCTCGGCCCGCCTGACCCTCCCCGATTTCGAAGAGGAGATAGCCGGAAAGCCGGAGAAATTCGGCCGCGCCCAGGATTAAACGGCTGATGAATTCGATGCCGGTTGGCCCCGGAACGAGAGCCTTTTTCGGTTCATAGTGGCGAATCTCCGGCTGGCAAGACCGCCAATCTTTCTCCGAAACATAAGGAGGGTTGGAGACGAGGAAATCGAGCCGGCCTTCCAACGAAAGAGCTTTGAGCGGGGCGAACAGACTGCCTTGGACAAACGTCACCGATGAAACGGAGTGGCGTAGCGCATTGAGCCTGGCCGCCCGCAGGGCCTTGCGGCTGATATCCGTAGCGACGATACGGGCCAGGGGCAATTCTTTAGCCAGCGAAACGGCCAAGCTGCCGCAGCCCGTCCCGATGTCCGCGATGCTCTCCACCCGTCCGGAAGACAGAGCTTTTGCCCGTTCAACAATAATTTCGGTCTCGGGCCTGGGAATAAAAACACCCGGAAAAACGACGAAGGGAAGCGACCAGAATTCCTTTTCTCCGGTGAGATAGGCGAGGGGCCGTCGTTCCAGGCGCTTGCCGATCAGCTTCAAAAAGCGATCCTCAGTCGCCCGGGACAGCCGCCGGCCGGGAGCCCGGAAAAATTCGTCTTCCGTGAGCGAAGCGGCCTTGAGAAGGAGGGCTTTCGCCTCAAGTGCCGGGTCGGCCATAGGAAGTCGTTTGAGAAGAGCTCTCCCTCGGGAAAAAAGCTCTTGGATGGTTGTCAAAGGATTTCTGTCGTCCGGATCTAGCGGGCTTGGGAATTGCGGATAAGCTTTTCGATGATGTCATCCAGGTCGCCGTCAAGAATGGCCGTCAGGTTGTGAAAGCTCTCGTTGAGCCTGTGGTCGGTCACCCGGGATTGGGGGAAGTTGTATGTCCGGATTTTTTCACTCCGCTCCCCTGTCCCGACTTGAGAGCGGCGGTTCTGGGCGATCTGCGCCTGCTGCTCGGTCCGGGCAATCTCCATGAGCCGCGAGCGGAGAACCCTCAGGGCTTTCTCTCGATTCCGGTGTTGAGATTTTTCATCCTGGCAGGAAACGACCATGCCGGAAGGCTTGTGGGTGATTCGGATGGCCGTGTAGTTGCGGTTGACATTCTGTCCGCCCGGTCCCGAGGCCCCGAAGGCTTCGATCCGCAGATCTTTTGGATCGATCTTGACGTCGATCTCGTCGGCCTCGGGGAGCACGGCCACGGTCACCGTCGAAGTGTGGATGCGGCCTCCCGCTTCGGTTCGGGGCACTCGCTGGACCCGATGGACGCCGCTTTCGTATTTCAATTGGGAATAGACCCGGCTCCCCTGGATGCTGGCGATGACTTCTTTGAATCCTCCGATCGGAGAAAGACTCGTATCGATGACCTCAAACTTCCAGCCTTGGCCTTCGGCAAAACGGGAATACATGCGGAAAAGGTCCTGGGCGAAGAGCGAGGACTCGTCCCCGCCGGCGCCGGCCCGGATCTCCAGAAAGACATTCTTCTCATCGAGCGGGTCTTTAGGCCGGAGGAGAGCCTTGAGCTCTTTGACGAGTCCCTCTTCTCTGGCTTGGAGTTGTTTAAGTTCGGCCTCGGCCAGACTCCTCAATTCAGGCTCGGCTTGGGGATCGGCCAAGATGTCCTGGGAATCCTGGATATTCTTCAGGATCTTTTTGTAGTCCTCGAATTTTTTGACGAGCGGCTCGAGTTCGGCACGCTCCTTGGCGATCTGTTTGAGCTTCTGGGGATTCGAAACGAGCGCCGGGTCCGAGAGAGACTGGGTCAGCTGCCGATACTTCTCCTCAACACTCTCTATCTCTGGAAACATGGCGCCTATTCCTTAGGCTTGGCTTCGCCATATTTTTTCCTGAACTTTTCGACCCGGCCGGCGCTGTCGATAAACTTCTGTTTGCCGGTGAAGAAGGGATGGCATTGTGAGCAAATCTCCACGCGGATCTCCTTCTTGGTCGAACGCGTGGTGAAGGTGTTCCCGCAGGCGCAGGTCACTCGGCATTCGTCGTAATTCGGATGGATATCTTTCTTCATCGGTCGTCTTTCCTCCGTGAGAGGGCTTTATTATAGCAAATACCCGCTGGTTTGGCAAAACGAGGCCGGCTAGACGGGAATGAGGGAATTCTTTCGTTGAAGGCAGTCCGGGTCCATAGCGAACACGAAATTTTTCAGATACTGCTTGACACTTTCCTTATAGCTTCTGGAGTCAAAATACTCTTTGATTGGCCTCGTCAACGGATAGACCTGTTCTTCGGCTTTCCACTCATAAGTCTCTCCGCCGGACTTGCGGAGACAGTTCAAGTGGACGGCCCAGGCTAATTGCTTGATGGAGACATGACTGAACGTCCGCCGGATTGACTGGACCTCGCCTTCTTTAGCCGGGTCCAAGAAATGAAAGTAGCGGGAAAACAAAACGGCATTGTGGTAGAAGGCCGGGAATGCCAGCAGGCAGTCCTTCTGGGTCAGTCTTCCCAAATAAATAAAGACATCCATGATCTTTTTGCTCATCCCCAAGCCCGGGTGCGCTTGGCCGGGCAGGGCGCCGTGTTTCTGGGTGAATCCCTCGAGAGGGTTCTGCAGAGTGAGCCATTCAAAGATGAGGCAGCGAAGGTCCGGCAGGGGGAAGTCTGGAATAAAATCGACCGTGGGCGAATAGAGGCCCTCCCGGATCTTCAAATCGACGATCACGTTATCGGGCTTTTTCTCCTGATAGAAAATTTGGAACCTCTGGAGCGGGAAGGCAGAAGAATCCAGGTCGAATTCAAGAGGCCAGAGGCCGCGGCGTCGGGCTTCCCTAAAAAAATTCTTCTTGCCGAGAACGGCAAAAACCTCGGACAGCGTGTATCGGCCCAGGAAAAGGGTCGTGCCCTGCCGCTCGGCGAGCTCCGAAAAAACTTCTCCCTCGCCGATCAGGGGCGTTTTCTCCCAGAACGGAGTGATTTTACGATCGTTTTTGTTCATGATGATAGAACCCGGTCGCGGTTCGACAAATCTCAAGAGAACATTCTATTCGATTTAGCGACTCGTGGCAAACGAAAAGAACGGCTCGGGGTATTCCGCTCAAAGCCACGCGGATTTTCCCCTGCCGGGAAAACAGAAAATCGCTATTCCTGATAAAAACACAGGGTGTCGTCGCCCAGGGTCACCTGCCTCCGGAGCGAGAAATACTTGGCTTCGAAGCGGGTCTTAAAATGACGGCGGAGGACAATCAGGCCGCCCGGTCCGAGGATGTCCCGCTTTTTAATGACCTTGAGGGGATTTCTCTCGTCCAGGAGCCGGTAAGGGGGATCGAGGAAGATGAGATCGAACTTGGCTTTTTCTTTTCCCAGGAGGATCACGGCGCGGTTGAATTCCTTGGCCAGGACGCGGACCTTATCGCCGACCCCGATTTTCTCGAGATTGTGCCGGATCACGCGGACGGCGTGAAAATTTTCTTCAATGAAGACGGCTTTTTGAGCGCCCCGGCTGAGGGCTTCGATGCCGAGGGAGCCCGTCCCCGCAAAACCGTCAAGGATGGTCGTTCCCTTGACCTCCTCCCGGAGGATATTAAAGAGCGCCGACTTGAGCTTGTCCGGCATAGGCCGGAGGCCCGGGCTGGAAATCTTTTTCAGCCGCTGGCCTTTGTAGATTCCGCTGATCACCCTGATCATGTCTGGTCAATAGTAAATCGTCACTCGGCCGAGGCTGGTCCGCATATCCTTGATCCCAAAGGGAAGTTCATACCAGTCGTTGATGCTGGTCGGGTCCGTTTTCCCGAGTTTCGCGGCGACATAGATGATCATATCTAAAAGCATCAAGGGCACCTGCTGCTGCTCTAAAAAGAGCTTCCTGAAATCCAGGCGGATGTGCCCGTTTTGAACCTCGAAATTCCCCTCGAAATACAGATTCATTTGGGGCTTGAGCTGAAAGGGAAGCTTCTGGCCGCTCAGGTCGATGAAGATTTTCCCCTCAATCCGGTTCTGCTCGAAGAGCTTCAGCCGAAGCTCCTTCATGACCTCTTCCTTTTCGGTTGCGATTCGATAGGCGATATAAGAGTTCAACTCGCTTTCGGAGAAATCCATCTTGGCCAGCGGGGCGCCCGCCCGGGCCGGGCTTTCTTTATAAATTCTGTCTAGGGCCTCGACCACCCGCTTGGCCTCCTGGAGCGTGTCTGCGGAGACGGCCGTTGCCACTGCCGAAAGAACGGCTACGGCCGCCACGATCGCCGAGCGCTTTTTCAAAATCGGCATAAACCTCTGCCCGTCATGTTATCAGAATTTCCCCCCTTTAGTAAACGAGCGGCCTGCAGTTTGCCGGAAAAATTAAAAATTCTCGTTCAGCCGCACGAGACAAAAAACGACGATTTTTTTCAGGACATGGAAAAAAATCTTATTTCTTATAGGGTGAGACGCATTCTTTTTCTATGAGCTTCACCACGCCCAGCGTGACCAAGCTTCCGACGGCGGCGCCTAAGGGTAACCAGAAAATGGGAGGGACACCCCTCTTGCAGACGACATAGACGATATCGCCGAGCTGGGCCGGCTGGACGACTTTGACCAGGACATTCTGGCCGGCCAATGCCCTCCGGACGGCAGCCCCGCCAATTTTCATGGCTTTGACATCCTGGTAGAAATCCGTAATACGGCCCCTGACCCGGATGTTATCATCGAGCTGCAAGAGGCCTTTCTCGATAAACACGTCGGCTTCCTTGGTGTTCGGGTCATAGCCGACCACCCGTCCGACACGGGCCTCCCCTTCCTTTTCCTGCTGCTCCCTTAACACGCCCAGGACGGCCGACTGAACCTGCTTCTCATAGGGATCCAAAGAAACGAACATTTTTGCCGTTTCATTGGCGAGAATGCCGATGAGTTCATTTCCGTTAAAATCTCCCGCAGACGTGGTTACGCCGAAGCTATAGATACCCTTGCTGAGCCCCTCGATTTTGAAGAGTCCCTGCTTATCCGTAGGATCGGCTCTGTAAACGGCTCCGGTCGAGGTGTTTTTGACAATGACGACAGCCCCCTCGACCGGAGTTTTCCCGTCTCTATTAAAGACGTACCCGAGGAGATTGCCTTTTTCGAGTGTTTGAGCCTGGAGCGCTAGAGAAGCCGCCCCGATAAAAAAGATGATCGTAAAAAAAAGAAATGGGAAATATAAATTCCTTGCGCCTCTAAACATCGAAATCCTCCAAAGCCTAGCCAAGTAAATTATGAGGAGCAAAAGCGAAAATGTCAAGCAGGAATTTATATTTATTGGCGATCGGACGGTTCTTCCCCGCTCGTCTGAATTGCCTTAAGCAACTTCAATGGTCTATTTAGGGCACGGATATTCAAAATGTTGGGTCCCGGCTCGGAGGGAAGCACAAGGGATAGTATAGGGTCTTTAAGATAGTCTTCCCAGACAACCCGGCCATTAAAAATAACCGAGAGATAGGGATAGGGCTCAGGAAGGGCTTCTTCGAAGTTAAACGACAGGCGAACCTTCCTCCCAGCCAGAAGAAGAGTCCGGGCATAAGCCTCTGCCGGCGCAATGTCTGCTTCACCCGACGACATGTCCATGGCTGACGCCAGCTTCTGGATGGCCTGGTCGATCGTTCTCAGCGCCGGGACATCATTCAGCCGTTCATAGTTTTTACGCATTTTTACGAAAAGGGCGACATCGGGGCCCGAAATCTCCAAGGATTTTTTATAGGAGTTGTTGGATTCATAAAGATAATCGAGCTTCTGATAAGAATCACCGATGATCTCGAGAACGCCGGCGTAGTCTGCCTTGCCCCCCTCCGGAATGAGGAGGGCGCCAGATTCCAGGGCTTGGCCGGCCTGGACGACATCCCGGTACCGGTTTTGTTTGTAGGCCAGGAAGAGCTCGAAGGAAAAGACGGCGAGATTTTTTGGCGTCAGCCTCGATCGATCTTCAAGCAGACCTCTTTCCTTGAGGAACTTTTCGAGGTCTCCTGCTCCGGGAAGCTGATCCTCAAGGTCTAGATAGGAGCGCAAATCGGGCAGGGCGTCCTCGATTCTCCGCGTCTCTTCAATTTTGCATTTGGCCAGGCCCAGAGCGGCCGTTTTGAAGGCGTTCTTGTAATCAAGGAGGTCGATACGACTTTGACCGGCCAGGTCCTGGTAGAAGTGGATGTTTTGGAGCGCTGCCAGGACGGATTGGAAGAGGGCCGAAGCGTCTTTGACGCGGAGTGCGCTTAGGGCGTTTTGACCGGCCGATATTTCCTTTTTGGCCTTCTCGAATTCCAGCCCCTCCGCCCGGCTGAGATACTCCAGCCGCTTCTCTCTGGACAGCGACCGCTCTCCTAGAAACCGAGCGAACAGCCGGAAGACGAGAGCGTCCTCGGGGAGGACTTCTTCGATGGCGGCATCATCCTTGATATGGAGACTCCACAAGTCGAGGACGTCCGCCGTTTTTTCGAGGTCGCGCCCGGCCAGGATTTCCTTGACGATTTGGAGCGCATAGCGCCGGTCCTCGGGTAAAAGGCCGGGCCA
>Ga0153916_10003485_pt1 | contig 11733 bp, 11 predicted proteins | sample Opewatmetagenome_FD_109642 | JGI IMG/M metagenome (GOLD analysis project Ga0153916, IMG submission 109642) | Freshwater wetland microbial communities from Ohio, USA - Open water 3 Core 3 Depth 4 metaG | ecosystem: Environmental > Aquatic > Freshwater > Wetlands | place: USA: Ohio, Lake Erie...
CGGGGCGGTGTGCTCTTACTTATTCTCATTCCGCCCATACACATCCTCAAACCGCACGATATCGTCCTCGCCGAGATAACTGCCCGACTGCACCTCGATGATCTCGAGAGGAATCGTCCCCGGATTCTCTAAACGGTGCGTCACGCCGATGGGGATGTAGGTCGACTGATTCTCGGACAGTAAAAATGTCTCTTCGCCGCGCGTCACGCGCGCGGTGCCGCGCACCACTACCCAGTGTTCGGCGCGGTGATGATGCATCTGCAGAGACAAGGCCGCGCCCGGCTTCACCACGATGCGCTTTACCTGAAAACGGTCGCCGGCATCGATGCCTTCATAGGTTCCCCACGGCCGGGACACGCGGCGATGCGACAAGCGCTCGCTGCGGTTCCCCGCCTTGAGGCGCTCGACGATCTGCTTAACGTCCTGCGCGCGGCTCTTGTGCGCCACCATCACCGCATCGGCGGTCTCCACCACCACCATGTCTTCCAGCCCCACGCCGGCCACTAAGCGATGCTCGGCAAACAACAGGCTATTGCGCGTATCGTGAGTCAACACATCGCCTTTGGAGACATTGCCATCGGCATCGGGGACGCCCACCTCCCAGATCGCCGGCCAGGCGCCCACGTCGGACCAACCCGCCGCCAACGGCACCACCGCCGCGCGCAAATCACCCTCCTCCGCTCCCGTCATCTTTTCCATCACCGCATAGTCGATAGAATCACCGGGACACGCAATGAAGGCGTTCTTCTCGACGCGGTAAAAATCCCGGTCGGCTCTCCCGCCCTCGAAGGCGCGGCGGCACGCGGCAAGGATATCGGGTCGAAACCGCCCGATGGCCCGCAGCCACGCGGAGGGCCGCATCACGAACATCCCGCTGTTCCACAGATACTCGCCGGAATCGATATAAGCTTGCGCCATCGCCACATCCGGCTTCTCCACAAAGGCTTCTACGGCGTGCGGAGTGAGGGGTGAGGGGTGAGGAATATTTATAGCCTTACTCCTAACCCCTAACTCCTCACCGCTTTTAATGTAGCCATACCCCGTCTCCGGGCCGGTCGGCACAATTCCGAAGGTCACTAAACTGCCAGACGCCGCCAAGGGCACAGCGGTGGCGACGGCGGCATTGAAGGCCTGCTGGTTGCGTATGACATGATCGGCCGGCATCACCAGCATCACCGGATCGCCGCCCTGTTTCTCTATCGCCAATGCCGCCAGCGTCAAGGCGGGGGCGGTATTGCGCCCTACCGGTTCAAGAATGATCGTGGCAGGGCTCTTGCCCAACTCGAGTACTTGTTCCGCCACCAAGAAACGGTGCTCCTCATTGCACACGATCACAGGCGCCGCGACGACATTGGCTTTATTCCCGCCTGCGGAAAGACCCTCCGCCCGCCGCACCGTCTCCTGCAACAAGGATTGTTCCCCCGCGAGAGACAATAATTGTTTGGGATAGTGCTCCCGGGACAGGGGCCACAGGCGGGTACCGGAGCCGCCGGAGAGGATAACGGGCTGTAACATATTTGTAGTATTCACTTTTCCCCGCTGTGGCGGTCGCCGCTGAGAGATAGCGCATGATAACAAACTCATGCCGGAAACGTTAAACTTGCCAATGCATTCGTTAGGGAAGCCACGCTAATCACCACCCCGCCCCTACGGGGCACCCCTTCTCAAAGAGGAGGGGAGAAAATTATATATATTTCCCCTCCTTTCCAAGGAGGGGTGGCGGCGAAGCCGACGGGGTGGTTCTGCCTTTCCAAGGAGGGGTGGACGCAAAGCGGACGGAGTGGTTGAAACACGGCATGAGCCTTTCGATAATGCAGATCTTAGTAACTTAAAGACCGTATCGTCTTGGGCCGACAACCCAACATGGCGCTACGCTGGCCGCCGTGACACGTGCACGGGTTAGGGAGTATAAACAAATTCAATTTGGAGACTGTTGAATGAAAAAATCCACCAATGTCGTATGGCACCACGCCACAATCACCCGCGAGCGGCGGGAGGCCCTCAATGGCAGCAAGTCGGTCGTGCTCTGGTTCACCGGTCTGTCGGGGTCCGGCAAGTCCACCCTGGCCCATGCAGTAGAGGATGCGCTATATCAAAAAAATTGCCGCACCTTTGCCCTGGATGGCGACAACGTTCGCCACGGGCTGTGCGGCGATCTGGGCTTCACCCCCGAGGACCGCGTCGAAAACATCCGTCGTGTGGGCGAGGTGGCGAAGCTCTTTGTGGAGGCCGGCGTGATAGTACTAACGGCCTTTATTTCCCCTTATCGCCAAGACCGCGACCAAGTCAGACGCCTGCTGCCTCACGGCGACTTTTTGGAGATCTACTGCCGCTGCCCCCTGGAGGTGTGCGAGCAACGCGACGTGAAAGGACTGTACAAGAAAGCGCGGGCTGGAGAAATAAAGGAATTCACCGGCATCAGTTCACCCTATGAAGAGCCGGAAAAGCCCGAACTGGTCGTGGATACCAGTCTGCTGAGCGTGGAGGACAGCGTCGCTAAGGTGCTGCAGCTCTTGATCAGCCGCCGCGTGTTGAGCGGCTGAGTCAAGCAAGCGCACTCACACAATCACTGTAAATCCCCCTGCCCCGAATGGCACTTACTTAAGGCCTCCAGATGCAGAACTGCTGTCATGCCGGCGGAAGCCGGCATCCAGAATCGGCCTATCGGCCGATATTTTTTAACTCTGGATTCCGGCTTTCGCCGGAATGACGACGTAATCACAAGGTTTTTTCCCTCGCTTAAGTAAGTGCCATTCCCCCCCTTTTTCAAAGGGGGGTATCCAATGACCATGCTTTATTATGTGCACCGTATAGGTCACACCGCGGGAGTCCCCCGGCCGAAGAACTTCAAGATTCGATTTCGGCCAGAATATTCTCCAGTGCCTGACAGGGATCATGGGCCTGAGTGATGGGGCGGCCGATGACCAGATAATCCGCGCCGGCGTGAAGCGCCTCCCTGGGCGTCATGACACGCCGCTGATCCTGAGTAGCGGAACCCGCGGGACGAATGCCGGGCGCCACCAGACAAAACCCCGGGCCGTGGCGTACCCGCAGCGAGCGCGCCTCCTGCGCGGAACACACCACGCCGTCCAAACCGCTTTGATGAGCCAAGCCCGCCAGGCGCACGACTTGCTCCTCCACCGCACCGCCGATACCGATGTCCCGCAGATCGCCGTCTTCCATGCTGGTGAGCAGCGTGACCCCTATCAGCAACGGCCGTCGCGCGCTCTTGTCCAGGGCCGCGCGCGCCGCCTCCAGCATCTTGCGTCCGCCCAAGGTATGCACGTTCACCATCCACACGCCGAGCTCGGCCGCCGCCTTGCACGCCTGGGCGACGGTAGTCGGAATATCGTGAAATTTTAAATCGAGGAACACCTGAAAGCCTTGCGCCTGCAAGGCCTCCACGAGGGCGGGCCCGCCGCGTGTAAAAAGCTCCTTGCCCACCTTCAGCCTGCATAAATCCGGATTGAGACGAGCAGCCATCGCCATTGCCTGGGACACCTCGGCAAAATCCAATGCCACGATGATGCGCGGCCCCGCTCCCGGCGCTGCTGCCATGATCACTCTCCCTCCAGTCCCTGAATGGGTTTTATCGTATTCCAGCGCTTGCAGCCCGGACAATGCCAGTGCAGCGCCTTGCCGGCGAATCCGCATTGCGTGCATTGATACACCGGCTTTTCCTGCAGGGCTCGCGTCACTGTTTCTTTGAGGATATTGAGCATATCGCGCGCCTCCGCATTTGCGGAATCCATCCCCATCTCCATTAAGCGCGCCGCGCCGCGCAGAGAAGGATGGCTTGGCAGCTGCTGCTCGAGATATCGCACGGCCTCCGCCTTGCCCCGTTCGCGCTCGATCAATTCCACCAAGGCCAACAACACGGTGACGCCGCCGCGCTCCGCGGACATCTTCTGTAGATAGTCGATCAAATCGTTTATTTCATCGCACTGCCGGTAACTCCTCACCAAGGCGGGAATCACCTCCGGCAGATAGGCGGGGTCCTGCAGTTCCACCTGCCTATAGGCGCGGATTGCCGCTGCGCAGTCGCCGGCGGCGGCGGCCATCTCGCCGCGAATCATGCTGGCGCGCACGCAATTAATGTCCGCGCCGAGCGCCTCGTCGACTTTTTTGTACGCCTCGTCGATGTTCCCCTCTGCCCGCGCCTGCTCGGCCAGCTCGCAATAAAATTGCGCGATGGCCTGGTCCATGGGCTGCCCGGTCTTATCCTGCAAGCGGCGCGTAACGACAATGGCCTGGTCCCACTCTTTTTCCTGCTGATAGATGTCGCTCAACAAGGCCATGGCGCGGGCGGAGCGATCCTCCATCCCGATCAGTTCCCGGCACAGGCTTTCCGCACGATCGAACAGGCCGGCCCGCATGTAATCCAGCGCCAGTTCCAGCAACGCCTGGGAGCGCTGTGATTTGTTGAGCGTCGTGCGGTTAATGAGGTTTTGATGAATTCGGATGGCGCGGTCCACCTCGCCGCGCTGCCGAAACAGACTGCCTACCGCCAAGTGAATTTCCACGGTATCGCTGTCCACCTCCAGCACCCGCATGAAGCACTCAATGGCCTTGTCCGGCTGTTCATTAAGAAGATAATTGAGGCCTTTGAAATAATCGGATGTCAGAGCGGGCGACGCGACGGTCTTGCGCTTGGCATCGCTTTTGGCGAGCGCCCATCCCGACGCCGCCGCTACCGGCAGCAACAGCCACTGTAGTTCGTACATATCATTGCTTATCGTTGAGCGGCAACGCCCGCAGTTTGGCCAATTCCTTTTCGACGATGGCGGCGTTCTTACGCAGGGCCGTCGACTCCCGCTTGGCTCTTATCACTATCCCCAAGCTCACCATGACACCTAATGCCGCTCCCGAGGTCGTGGCGACGGCCAGCATCAGCGATAGGGGGAGTTCCCATTGACCGAAATAATAATCGAACTTAACCGTCTGAGAGTTCAACAAGGCGAAGGCCAGCGCCAGCAAGGCAACGGTCAGGTAAAAGATGAATCTGAACAGGCGTACCATGCCGTCTCCCAGTAAGCCGCGCCGCTGCCGTGAAGTCGCTCACACCAGAGAAAACATGCGCGCCGCAAAACGCCGTATTCGCCCCCCGCTTGCTTCTTCCCCAGACACCGCCTTACTACTCAGCGGTGTTGACGCGCTCTCTAAGCTCTTTGCCGGGCTTGAAATGCGGTACGTATTTGCCGGCCAAGGAAACCGCTTCACCTGTCTTCGGATTCCGGCCGACACGCGGCGGACGATAGTGCAGGGAAAAGCTGCCGAACCCCCGTATCTCGATGCGACCCCCGCCCGACAGCGTCTGTGCCATCTGCTCGGTCAAGGTCTTAACCGCCAGTTCCACGTCCTTAGAGGTGAGCTGACCCTGTTTTTGTGAGAGTTTTTCTATCAGTTCTGATTTCGTCATGATTTCCACTCGCCGCTAGCTTAAGTTGAAGAAATCGCAGATATAACCCCTTTCCCCGAATCCGCTTATTATTCTTAAAGCATTCCCGGCCCTGCATTACAGGGCCGGGAACTACGGGTACTATTTATTAATTATTGCCTTCCATCTTTTCCTTGATCAGGTCGCCAAGGCTGGTGCCGCCGGTCGCGGCAGAGCGATAGCCTTCCATCACTTCCGCCTCTTCATCGCTGTCCTTAGCCTTGATGGACAGGATGATGTTGCGGCTCTTGCGGTCGACGCCCATGAATTTGGCTTCGATCTTATCGCCCACATTGAGCACCGTGCGGGCGTCTTCCACGCGGTCACGCGACAGTTCCGAGGCGCGCAACTGGCCTTCCACGCCCTCGGCCAACTCGATGATCGCACCCTTGGCGTCCACTTCCTTCACGGTACCGTTGACGATGCTGCCCTTGGGGTTTTCGCCCACAAAGTTCGCCCACGGATCCTGTTCGATCTGCTTCACGCCCAGGGAGATGCGCTCGCGCTCGGCATCGATACCCAAGACCACCGCCTCGACTTCATCACCCTTCTTGTAATTGCGCACGGCTTCTTCACCGGGCACGGTCCAGGAAATATCGGAAAGATGCAGCAATCCGTCTATCCCGCCGTCCAAACCGATAAAGATGCCGAAATCGGTAATGGACTTGATGGTGCCGCGCACCCGGTCGCCCTTCTTGCGCGTTGCGGCAAACTCATCCCAGGGATTGGACTTGCACTGCTTCATGCCCAAGGAGATACGGCGACGTTCTTCGTCGATATCCAGCACCACAACTTCCACCTCATCGCCGAGGTGCACCACCTTGGAGGGATGGATATTCTTGTTGGTCCAGTCCATCTCCGAGACGTGCACCAGGCCTTCCACGCCGTCCTCGATCTCCACGAAGCAGCCGTAATCGGCGATATTCGTGACCTTGCCGAACAGCCGCGTGGTCACCGGATAACGGCGCGCGATATCGACCCACGGGTCTTCGCCCAACTGCTTGAGGCCCAGCGACACGCGCTGCCGCTCGCGGTCAAACTTAAGCACCTTCACATCGATCTCATCACCCACGTTCACCACTTCGGAGGGTTGCTTGACGCGTTTCCAGGACATATCGGTGATATGGAGCAGGCCGTCCACGCCGCCCAGATCCACGAAGGCGCCGTAGTCGGTGAGATTCTTGACCACGCCCTTGACCACCTGGCCTTCTTGCAGGTTCTCCAACAAGCTCACGCGCTCGGCGCCGCTTTCCTGTTCCACCACGGCACGGCGCGACACCACTACGTTATTGCGGCGGCGGTCCAGCTTCACCACCTTGAATTCAAGTTCCTTGCCTTCGAGATAACTGGAGTCGCGCACCGGCCGCACGTCCACCAAGGACCCCGGCAGGAAGGCGCGCACGTCGTCGATCTCCACGGTGAAGCCGCCTTTGACCTTGCCGGTCAAAATGCCGCGCACCGTCTCACCGGCTTGCATGGCCTTATCCAGATATATCCAAGTGCGGGCGCGGATGGCCTTCTCACGCGACAAGCGCGTCTCGCCGAAGCCGTCTTCGACCATCTCCAGCGCCACTTCGATCTGGTCGCCCACCGCCACTTGGGCAGTGCCCCCATCGATGCGGAATTGCTCGATAGGGATCGCGCTCTCGGACTTCAATCCGGCATTGACGATAATCACATCCGGCCTGACCTCGACCACGGTGGCATTGACGATCGTGCCCGGCCGCATACGCTGCCCGATGAGACTTTGTTCAAATAATTCTGCGAAGCTTTCACTCATTTCTTACTGACCCTTGGCCCGGCCTTAAATATCAGCCTAACCGGTTGTACCGCAACTTCATTGCGGCATGATTTAACTTGCCCGACCACGGCTCGCGCCGCAGTGGACCCCTACTGTAGTAACGTTTCAGATTAACTTGCCGCCGCCGCGGTTTTTTGCCACACGGACAATACCTGCGCCACCACTTCATCGATGCTTAAATGCGTGGTATCGATGGTTACCGCATCGGCTGCCGCCCGCAAGGGAGAAACGCTCCGCCCGCTATCGCGGGCATCCCGTTCGGCAAGTTCGCCTAAAATGGCCTGTAGCGTAACACTTACCCCTTTTTCGTTCAACTGCTTATAACGTCTTTGTGCTCGTTCCTCGCGGCTTGCGGTCAGAAATACCTTGAGCTTGGCGCTCGGAAAAACGACCGTGCCCATATCCCGCCCGTCGGCCACCAGTCCGGGGGGTTCCTGAAAGGCCCGTTGTCTTTGCAATAAGGCTAGCCGTACCGATGGCAAGGCCGCCACCACCGATGCCGCCTTACCGCAATCCTCGGTCCGGATGGCATCGGTAACGTCTTCACCCTCCAGGATTACGCGGCTTTCGATGCCCCCCTCGCCGGCCATGAATTGCACGTCCAAGTGGGCGGCCAAGGTCTCGAGCGTCACTTCATCATTCAAAGGCACGGCGTGGTGCTGGGCCGCCAATGCCACCAAGCGATACAAAGCCCCGCTGTCGAGGAAATGCCAGCCCAGCCTGGCCGCGATCAGGCGGCTTGCCGTCCCTTTCCCCGAGCTGCCGGGGCCATCAACGGTGATGACCGGTACTGAATTTGTCATGCTTCCCTGTTCCATTGCTGATTTATCCCTTATCTCGGATAGTGACATTGAGCCACGCCGAATAAAATCTATTCACTTTCCTGGGAAACGGCCAAACCCGCCCCGGCCGCCGCAGTCAGGAAGTTGGGGAAAGAGGTGCGCACATTGGCACAATCCTCAATCACGATCGCGCTGCCGGACCGCAGCGCCGCCATGGCGAAGGCCATGGCGATACGATGATCGCCGTGACTGTTGATACGTCCGCCGCCGAGGCGCCCGCCGCGGATGATAATACCGTCGGGCGTCGGCCTGGCAGAGATACCCAATGCCGTCAGGCCGTCGGCCATTACCTGGATGCGGTCGCTCTCCTTGACCCTGAGTTCTTCCGCCTCGGTCAGAATGGTTTCGCCCTCGGCGCAGGCCGCGGCGATGAACAACGCGGGGAACTCGTCGATGGCCAACGGCACCTGGTCTTCCGGTATCCGTATGCCACGCAGGGGCGCCGGCCGTACCCGGATGTCCGCCACCGGCTCGCCCCCCGCCTCGCGGGGATTGAGCATATCGATATCAGCGCCCATCTGCCTCAGGATATTGATGACCCCGACCCGCGTCGGATTGACCCCGACATGCTCCAGGACCAGATCGGAACCGGCGGCGATGGCCGCGCCCACCATAAAAAAGGCCGCGGAGGAGATGTCCGCCGGCACATCGATATCGACGGCGCGCATACGCCCGCCGCCCGTTACGCATACGGTCCGGCCTTTGCGCTCCACGCCATAGCCGAAACCGGCCAGCATCCGCTCCGTGTGGTCGCGGGTGGGGGCAGGCTCCGTCACGCAGGTCCGCCCCTGCGCATACATTCCCGCCAGCAGCAGGGACGACTTCACCTGGGCGCTGGCCACCGGCATGGTGTATTCAATCCCGTGCAGGGTTTGGCCACCCTCGATCTTGAGAGGCGGCGTACCGGTAGCGCTGGTCTCGATACGGGCCCCCATCCGGGCCAGCGGCTCCGTCACCCGTCTCATGGGGCGACGGCTGAGAGAGGCATCGCCGGTCATCACCGTGTCGAAGGTCTGTCCCGCCAAGAGTCCCGCCAGCAGGCGCATGGAGGTGCCGGAATTCCCCATATAGAGAGGAGCGCCCGGCGCCTTCAAACCATGCAGGCCGACACCGTGTATCGTCACCCGCCCCTGCTCCGGGCCCTCGATGCGCACCCCCATGGCGCGGAAGGCGCCGAGGGTCGCCAAGCAATCTTCCCCTTCCAGAAAACCGCTGACCTGCGTGACCCCTTCGGCCAGCGCACCCAGCATAATGGAACGGTGCGAGATCGATTTATCGCCGGACACACGTACCCGGCCGCGCAAGCTGCCGCCGGGCGAGGCCTTGAAAATGACATTTTGTGGTGAATGCATCGCTGTCTTCCGTCGTACGCATGGCGCACGTTAACAAATTAGGGAAGCTCTGATTAATTCGTCATTCCGGGCGTAGCGCAGCGGAGACCCGGAATACAGTGCCTTTAACTCAGTAGCTTACTGGATTCCGGCTCTTGTGCCCTTCAGGGTATTCGCCGGAATGACATCAAAAGAATTAATCAGCCCTTCCTTAGATCGAGATACAAGAAAAAATAACGCTTTTACTTTCATCTTGCATCTTTCATCTTGTACCTATTCACAATACCGATCGCGCGCGGCCTTGGCCCGCGTGAAAATCTCCTCGATGCGCTTGCCGTCGCCGCGGAGGATGGCTGCCCGCAATACGGTGAGATCGCCTTGATAGCGGTCGATCATCGTCGCAACGGCCTCGCGATTGGCGAGGCAAATGTCCCGCCACATCACCGGATCGCTGGAGGCGATGCGGGTGAAATCGCGAAACCCGCCGGCCGCATAGCGAAAGATCTCCGCTTGTTCGTGCATGCGCGCCAAGGTATCGACCAACGCAAAGGCCAGCATGTGCGGCAAATGGCTGGTGGCGGCCAGCACTTCGTCATGATGCGCGGCACCCATTTCCACCACTTCCGCGCCGGCCTGCTCCCACATTGTTCTCACGGCGGCGACGGCGCTCGCCGCGGTGTATGGCAAGGGCGTCAGGATCACGCGCCGCCGCTGAAATAAATCCGCGGCGGATGCCTCTACGCCGCTCTTTTCCGTCCCGGCAATGGGATGCCCGGGCACAAAATGCGCGGGGGCCGCGCCGAACGCCGCCTCGGCCGCCGTCACTACGCTGCCCTTGGCGCTGCCCACGTCGGTGATGACCGCATCGCGTTCGACATGGGGCGCAATACCGCGCATCACCTGTTCCATCGCACCCAAGGGTACGGCGAGGACCACCATATCCGCGCCGATCACCGCGCGTGCGGGGTCCGTTTCGTAGCGATCGATAACGCCGAGTTCCACCGCGCGGCGCAATTGATTTTCATCGCGGCCGCTGCCCACGACCTCGGCGCAAAAGCCGGCGCGCTTCACGGCCCGCGCCAGCGAACCGCCGATCAATCCGACACCGATGATGCAGAGACGCTGAATCATAAGCAGCAAATCGCAGACAGCGGGCGCCAAGGAAAGACGAAATTTTCCCGGTGCCCCTTGCCCGCTTTTATATCTCCCTTCCTATCGCCCTGGCGATATCCCGCATCTCTCCCATCAGCGTGGCTATCTCTTGGGGATTGAGCGCCTGATCCGCATCGCACCACGCCTCCGACGGACAAGGATGCACTTCTATCAATAAGCCGTCGGCGCCCGCCGCCACCGCCGCCCGCGCCAGGGCCGGCACCAACCACGCCTTGCCGCCGGCATGGCTCGGATCGACGATCACCGGCAGATGGGTTTCGCGCTTCAGCACCGGAATCGCCGTCACGTCCAGCATATTGCGGTAATAGGTCTCGAAACTGCGCACGCCGCGCTCGCAGAAGATGATGTTGTGATTGCCGCCCGCGGCGATGTATTCCGCCGCCATCAGCCATTCGGAGATCGTAGCGGCCATGCCGCGCTTCAAAATCACCGGCTTGTGGATGCGCCCCACCTCCTTGAGCAGATCGAAATTCTGCATGTTGCGGGTGCCGATCTGGATGACATCCACATCGTGTTTAAGGAAGGTGTCGAGCATCCGCACATCCATCAGCTCGGTGACGATGGGCAGCTTGTATTTGTCCGCCGCATTGCGAAACATCTCCAGACCTTGAATGCCGACGCCTTGAAAGGCATAGGGACTGGTGCGGGGTTTGAAGGCCCCGCCGCGCATCAAGCGACACCCCGCCGCGGCCACCGCCGCCGCGGCCGCATCCATCTGCGGCTGTGTCTCCACCGAACACGGCCCGGCAATGATCTGGATCTGTTTGCCGCCCAGCTTTACACCGCGAATGTCGACAACGGAATCTTCGGGATGGGAAATGCGCGAAACGATTTTGTAGGGCTTCATCACCCGCACGACGCTGTCGACGCCCGGCAATATCTCGAGGGCCTCCGTGTCGATCCGCACTTCGTCGCCGATGGCGCCGATCACCGTGCGCTCGATACCGCGCGAGACATGGGCGCCCATACCCATGCCTTTGAGTTTGTCCGCCACCGCCTCGATCTGCCGGTCGCTGGAACCCGCCTTCATGATGATGATCACTTTATACCTCGCAAACTAAAATGTGGGTGGGTTAGCCAATGTAGGGTGGGTAAGCCCTCGCAGAGGGCGTAACCCACCAACCCGTCGCCGAAGGCGACACAAACCCA
>Ga0153916_10003487_pt1 | contig 11729 bp, 7 predicted proteins | sample Opewatmetagenome_FD_109642 | JGI IMG/M metagenome (GOLD analysis project Ga0153916, IMG submission 109642) | Freshwater wetland microbial communities from Ohio, USA - Open water 3 Core 3 Depth 4 metaG | ecosystem: Environmental > Aquatic > Freshwater > Wetlands | place: USA: Ohio, Lake Erie, Old...
CGGGCGGGCCAATCGGCGCCTCGGGCACCGGCACGCTGTTGGCCACCGTCCGTTCGGCACGCTCGATCCGGCGCTCGATCTCCCGGATGTTCTCCAGGTAATCGGCCAGCCGCTGCTGATCGCGTGCGCCGAGCGTCTTCTGGAGGCGCCCTACCGACTCACTCACCGAATCGAGGATGCTGCGGTTGTCACGCAGGCGCGCCGCACGCCGGTTGGCGGAGCCCGGTTTGCCGAACAGGCGCTCGAACACGGTGCGCGGGTTCGTCTCCATCGGCAGCGGCGTCGTCGGGCCGGCCCAGGAGATCGTGTTCATATAGACGCAGCTGTAGCCCGTGTCGCACGCGCCGAGCGACGTGCTGAAGTCCTCCGTGGCCACCTCGAGCGACGGGAGCGGCGTGTCCTGGCCGATCGCTTTTGCGATCACCTGGTCGATCGTGGTCGCCGCGAGGATGTCCTCGCCTTCCGTCTGCTTCGGGCTGTGCCCGCTGAGGTAGCCGGACGGCGCCACCGCGTGCCCGCCGTTGGCCACGATCGGCGGCCCACTCAGATTGCTGATCACGCTGATGCGGTCGCGGAACGGCTCGAGCGGCCTGAGGATCGGCGAGAACTCGAACCCGGCCCCGGCGCCCACCGGCGTCCACTGATCCATCATCGCGCCGTGCGGAACGTAGATCGCCCCGAACCGCCGGACGGGCGCGGCCTGCGCGGTGAAGGCCGGCAGCATCGAGTCGAGGAACGGCAGCGCGATCGCGGCCCCGACACCCTTGAGGAACGTGCGACGCGGCAACGACATTCTGGTGACAAACATTTCGTCCGTCTCCTTTGCTAGAAGGTGCGAGCAGTCCGGGTCACCGCCGATTCGGTGTCGGGAAGCGGCTTCATCCGCATCTGGAACGGCACGCTGTTCACGATGCCGAGCACGAGCGCGGAGAACCGGTTGTTGCTGGCGGCCGCGGCGCCGACGATGCGGCGCACGGCGGTCATGTCGTTCGAGACAAGCCCCCGGCCGAGTGCGTAGGTCAGGAGCTTCTCTGTCATCGTGCCGACGAACTGCTCGGGACGGCGCCGCACGGCCTTGCGCAGCGCAACGACGCCATCCACCGAGGTGCCGTCCGCAAGCTGGCTGCTGGCGTCGATGACGGTGCCGCCGTCTTTCACGCGCCACGCGCCGACCCCGTCGAAGTTCTCCATGGCGAATCCGAGCGGATCCATCAGCTTGTGACAGTTCGCGCACGTCGGGTTCGCGCGATGCTCTTCCATCTGCGCGCGCATCGTCTTCGGCCTGGCGGCGCCCGCCTGGTCTTTCAGCGGCGGCACGTTCGGCGGCGGTGGAGGCGGCGGCGTGCCGAGCAGGTTCTCGAGAATCCACTTGCCGCGGCGTACCGGCGAGGTCCGGTTCGGGTACGACGTCACGGTGAGGATGCTGCCGTGGCCAAGCAGCCCCTTCCTCGCTTCATCGGTCACGGGCACTCGACGGAAATGGCTGCCGTACACACCCGGAATACCGTAGTGACGCGCGAGCCGTTCGTTGACGAACGTGTAGTCGGCCGTCAGCAGATCGAGCACGCTGCGGTCTTCGCGCATGATGCTCGTGAAGAGCAGCTCGGTCTCCTCGCGGAACGCCTGACGCAGGCTGTCGTCGAAGTCCGGGAACTCCTGTGTGTCGGGGCGCGACTGCTGGAGGTTGCGCAGATACAGCCATTGGCCGGCGAAATTGTTCACCAGCGCCTTCGACTTCGGGTCGGCCAGCATGCGCCGGACTTCGCGTTCGAGCGTCGCGTCGTTGCTCAGCTGACCGCTGCTCGCCACGCTCAGGAGCTGGTCGTCCGGGATGCTGCTCCACAGGAAGAACGACAGGCGTGACGCCAGCTCGATGTCGCTGACCTTCGCGACGCTGCCGGGCGCGGCGGCCGCGGGATCCTTCTCGAACCGGAACAGGAACGACGGATCGGTGAGCAGGCGTTGCAGCGCCATCGCGACCCCCTCGTCGAAGGTCCGTCCCTCGCGCCCGCGGCGGTAGAAGTCGAGCAGCGGCTGCAGGTCCTCCTGCGTGACCGGGCGCCGGTAGGCGCGGCGCGCCAGCGTGGTGAGGATGCGGCGCGCGCACGGCGTTTCGTCGGCGGCGCCAGCCGGCCGGCAGGTGAAGATTCGGCGCCGGCTCGGCGTGTCGCCGGGACCGGTCGGGTTGAAGGGGCCGCCAATCAGGACCCAGTCGACGCGCGGGACGCCGTCCACGCTGATGGGATCGTGCGAGGCGAGCAACGGCCGCAGCAGCGTGACATTGGGCGCGTCACTCTTGAACACGAACGCCACGCCCACGGTGTGGGGACCGGCCTTCACCGGCACCCGCACCTGCAGACGCGGATCGATCAGCTGTTCCGCATCGCCCGGCGTCGTGAGCAGCGCCTTGTAGTCCTCTTCGGTCCCGACCGTGTTGAGGAAGACCCGCTCACCGTCGATCGAGATCTCGACGTCATGCGGCTGTGACAGCCCGCGAATCGAGCTCGAGTTGTTGCGCCACAGCTTCACCTTGAACAGGTATTCGCCATCGAGCGGGAACGTGTGCCGTATGAGCAGCCCGCCGCGCGTGCCAAGCGGCAGCCCTTCGACATGCTCGACCTGCGTGGTATCGGACGGCGCGACGTATGTGCGGCTCGTCGCGACCGTGGCATCCCTGCTGCCGATCGCGACGCTGCTGATTTCGCCAGCGGCGTTGAGGTATCGCTCGAGGAGCGCCGGCGAGCTGCCGAGGACGTCTGCGATGTTGTCGAAGCCGTAGCTCGAATCGTCTGGCGGCAGCAGCGCCGCGACGTCCACGTCGAGCGCGAGAAGATCGCGAACCGCATTCGCGTACTCGGCGCGATTGAGGCGCCGCAGCGGCGCGCGGCCCGGGTCGGGCCGTGCGTTCGCCGCACGGTCAAGGGATCCCTTCAGCCACGTCGTGAACGCGGAGACGGCAGGCTGGTCGGGCTTCCGGGCACCCTGCGGCGGCATCATGCCCGCATCGAGCTTCTTGATGACCTTCTCCCACACGTCGCCGTGGGCGGGCAGCCCGGTGAGGTCGATCTTCTCGAGCGAGAGGCCTCCCGTCCGCGCACGGTCGTTGTGGCACGACACGCAGTACTGATCGAGGAGGAGGCGCGACGCCTGTTCCGTCGCCGCCGCAGAGGGGCCCGGCGCGGCGGCCTGGGACAGCCCGGCCGCACCCGGTGACTGCCAGGCCACGCTGGCAAGCCAGACCCCGACCGCGATGGATGCAATCTTCCTGGTCATACCCTCCGCCCTATCTGCAGCGAACGCCCGAGGGTTCGACCGCGGTGAGGTTCAACAGCACTTCATCCGGATCTCGTCGCAGCAGCCCCTTGACGGTCACGGCCTCTCCCGCGTGCGCGTCGAGATGGAACGGCGCTGTGCTCACGAGCCGGTAGGCCTGCGTCCCGCGGCTCACCTCTGCGCCAGTCCGCACGATCGCCGGCGCCGACGCGTCGGTGAGCATCCAGCTCGTGGCGCTACCGCGGGTGAGACAGCCACTCGCCTGCACCACGGCAAAGTCGGCGACATCGCGAACGGCAAGGCCTTCCTTGGGCACGATGAGGAGCGCATTGAGCTTCACCTGATCGGGAGTGAGCGCGCCGGTGCCTGAAGGAAAGCCGTTGAACTTCAGGATGTACGCCACGAGCTCGAGCGCCGCATCGTCGGTCAGCACGCCTGCCGCGCCCCGAGGCATCGTTTCGCGAATCGTGAGGAAGAGCCGCGTAACCGGGCGAGACTCCCACGCCTGGAGGAACGGGTTGCCACCCAGGGCCGGGGCGAACGCCGCACCGACCTGTCCGCCGGAGAGATCGTTGCCGTGGCACCGCGAGCACATCGCGCCAAACCTGATGGCGCCCTCCTCTGCCTGTGCCGGCGTGTAGACGCCAGTCCAGATCTGCGGCGCCGGCGTGCTGCCGTTCCCCTGCGCGGCAACGGGCGACCGCGACGACCAGGCCACGACGATGAAGGCCAGCACCGCGCATGCGGCAGCCGCTCGAAAGCGCCCCATCACTTCCCCTCCATCAGCGTTCGAAGCAGGGCGATCGTGCTCTTCCGCTCCGGACGGCGCACGTTGTCATCGTCGCCCTCGTTCACCTGCCCCGCCGCCTCGTCGAGCGGTGTGCGCCCCTTCGCGTTCTTGATATCGAGCTTCGCGCCGCGCTCGGCGAGGAATCGCACCACCGTGTCGGCGCCGCGCTGCGCCGCGCCGTGCATCGCCGTCTCGCCGAGGTCGTTCACGGCGTTGATGTCTGCCCCGCGGTCGAGGCACAGCGTGATGATCTCGATCGAGTCGCTCTCGTTGCCGAGGCTGGAGATATCTACCCAGTTGAGGCCGGCGGCAGCCATGACGGCCGTCGTGTTGTTGCGGGTCTTGATGTTCGGATCCGCGCCCCGATCGAGAAGCAGACGCGCCAGCGCCAGGTCCGACGTGGTCGCGGCCTTCATGAAGGCGGTGGATCCCTCGATGAGCGTACGGTTCCCCGTCGCGTTATGGTGCAGGATGAACGGCCGTCCGGTGAGCCGCGCGTTCACGTTCGCGCCGTGATCGAGCAGGTGCCGCACGATATCGGGACTGTCGAGGTCGCCGGACGGCTTCGGCACTGGCCGGCTGAAGAGCCATTCGAGCGTGTGCATGTCGGTCGCGAAGAAGAGCGGCGTCCGCCCAACACGATCGGTGCCGTGGACGTTCGCCCCCTTGTCGACCAGCATCGCGGCCAGGTCGTAGTGCGCGTTGATGATTGCCATCGACAGCGGCGAGATGCCGTCGGGATCGGCGAGATCGACGTTCGCTCCTCCCTCGACGAGCGCGCGGGCAGCGCTCATCGCCCCCTCGCGGGCCGCGAACAGGAGCGGCGTGAACCCACCCTTCGGAAAATTGCTGTGGGAGGCCTGCGCTGCGACCCCGGCCACGCGCGGCAGCCTGGGCTGTCCCTGCGTCGCCGTCGAGCGGGCGTTCACGTCCGCCCCGGCGGCGACCAGTGCCGACACCGCATCCGCCGCGTCGGCCGCCGCGGCCCACATAAGGGCGGTTTGCCCGAGCCAGGATTCGTGCACGTTGGGATCGGCGCCGCGTGCGAGCAACGCCTTCACGGCCGCTCCACTCCCCGACCGCGCCGCCGTCATGAGCACCGTCTCGCCCTCGCGCGACGTCCAGTTCGGATCCGCCCCGGCACCGAGCAACGCCTCGACGATCGCGTCGTTGCCGTTGGCCGCGGCCGCCGCCAGCGGCGTGATGCCGTTCCTGCTGCTCACCGTCACGTTGGCACCCGCGCCAATCAACATGCGGGTCATCTCCAGGTCGTCGGCACGGACGGCCCAGTGGAGCGCGGTGCTGCCGTCAGGCTGGGGCGCGTTGACGTCCGCCTTCTGCGCGAGCAGGCGGCGCACGGCCGCACGGTCGCCCGCCTGTACGGCGTCAATCAACGTCGCGGCAGACGCACGTCCGGCGACCGCGAGCAGCACGACACCAATAACGAGAAGTCGCTTCATCATGGCGTGCCTCTAGATGTCCATCGGAGCCATGCTCGTGCCGAAACTCTCCACGGGGGCGCCCGCCTTCTGCGCGAGCGCCAGCAGCAGGTCCGCCATCGGCGTCAGATTCGGAGTCGCGATGTGGTGGCCGAGCTTCTTGATCTGCCCTGTGCCGCCGCCGACCACCACCAGCGGCAATGGATGGTGCGTGTGGTCGTTGGCGTTGCCCATGCCACTGCCGTAAAGGACCATCGAGTGATCGAGCAGCGTGCCGTCGCCTTCCGGCGTGTTCTTCAGCCGCTCCACGAACTTCGCGAACAGCGACGCGTGGTGCGCGTTGACCTTCGCGAACTTCACCTGCTGGTTCGGATCGTCACTGCGCCCGTTCGCTTCATGCGACAGCGCGTGGTGCGGATCGGGTACCCCAATGTGCGGGAACGACCGGCTCGAGATGTCGCGCATCATCATGAACGTGAAGACGCGGGTGACATCCGCCTGGAACGCGGCGGCCAGCAGGTCGAGCATCACGGCCACGTGCTCGTCGTACGCCTCGGGGGGACCGACCGGCGCCGACACATCCACCGGGTGTGTCTCGGCCTGTGCTTCGGCCTTCTGAATGCGCCGCTCGATCTCGCGCACGTGATCCAGATACTCCGCGACGCGGCCGCGATCGCGCGCGCCAAGGCCGGCCTGGAACCGCTTGCTCGTTCCGAGGATCGAGTCGAGGATGCTGCGATCCGCCTGCATCCGCGCCGCGCGCTGGGCCGCCGTGCCGCTTCCGCCGAACATCCGCTCGAAGACGACGCGGGGGTTCGTTTCCATCGGCAGCGGCGAGGTCGGCCCCGCCCAGGAAATCGTGTTCATGTACGTGCAGCTGTACCCGGTGTCGCAGGCGCCGATGAGCGTGGAGAAGTCCTCGGTGGCGAGCTCGAGCGACGGGAACAACGTGTCCTGGCCAATCGCCTTCGCGATCACCTGGTCTACCGTGACCGCGTCGAGGATGTCGGTGCCTTCCGTCTGCTTCGGCTGGATGTTGCCCGTCAGGTACGAGGCGGGCGCCACGGCGTGCCCGCCGTTCAGCACCGTCGGCCCGGCCGACGTCCCGCTCACCACCACCATGCGATCGCGATAGGCCGCGAGGGGCGACAGGATCGGGGTGACCTCCCAGTCGAGGCCGGCCGTGGCAGGCGTCCACTGCGACAGCAGGTTGCCGTGCGGCAGGTAGATCGCGCCGAAGCGCCGCACCGGCGCGGCCGCCGGCGCCTGCGCGGTCAGCGCGGGCACCATCGCGTCCAGCAGCGGCAATCCAACGGTGACGCCCATCCCCTGGAGGAACGTGCGGCGCGGGATGACTTTCCTGGTCACAACCATTACTCGGTCTCCTCGACGGCCGTCCGTCGCATGCGGAACGGCGTGCTGTTGACGATCCCGTGAACGAGCGACGAGAACCGGTACTCGGGGCCGGCCTCGCGCATGACGGCGCGAACCGTCGGCATGTCGGCAGGCGTCAGCCCGCGGCCCAGCGCGTACACGAGCAGGTTCTCGGTCATGGTGCGAACGAAGATCTCGGGGCGGCGCAACACCGCGTCGCGCAGTTGAACGACGCCGTCGACGTTGGTGCCGTCGGACAGCTGGCTGGTGGCGTCAATGCGCGTGCCGCCGTCACGCACGCGGTACGCACCGATGCCGTCGAAGTTCTCCATCGCGAGGCCGAGCGGATCCATCAGCCTGTGGCAATTCGCGCACGTCGGGTTCGCGCGATGCTCCGCCATCCGCTCCTTCATCGTTCGCGGCCGCGGCAGCTCGCTCGACTCCTTCAGCGGCGGCACGTTCGGCGGCGGCGGCGGGGGCGGGGCGCCGAGCAGGTTTTCGAGGATCCATTTGCCGCGCTTCACCGGGGACGTGCGGTTGGGATGCGACGTGAGCGTAAGGATGCTCCCGTGGCCGAGAATCCCCTTGCGGGCCTCGTCGGTGACGGCCACGCGCCGGAAGTTCGAGCCGTTGATGCCACGGATGCCGTAGTGACGCGCGAGGCGTCCGTTGACGAACGTGTAGTCGGCCCGCAGCAGATCGAGGACGCTCCGGTTCTCGCGCACGACGCTGTCGAAGAGCAGCTCCGTCTCGCGCCGGAACGCCTGCCGCAAGTCGTCGTCGAAGTCCGGGAACTCCATCGGGTTCGGCGTCACGTGCTGGAGGTTGCGCAGCTGCAGCCACTGGCCGGCGAAGTTGCTGACAAGCGCCTCGGACTTCGGGTCGGCCAGCATACGCTCGACCTGCGCCTTGAACGAGATGGGCGACGACAGACGCCCGGCCTCCGCCACGCCCAGCAGCTCGTCATCCGGAATGCTGCTCCAGAGAAAGAACGAGAGCCGCGAGGCGAGTTCCAGGTCGCTGACGCGATAGGCGCGCCCGGGCGCGAGACCGGCCGGGTCGCGCTCCACCCGGAAGAGAAACGCGGGGTCCGCGAGCACGCGGCGCACCGCCATCTGCACGCCGCCATCGAACGTCCCACGCTGCCGGCGGCCGTTCTGGAAGAACTCCATCAGCGTCGCGAGCTCGCCAGCCGTGATCGGCCGACGGAACGCGCGGCGCGCGAGCGGGCGGATGATCGACGACGCACATGAGGCTTCGTCTGCGGCCCGCGTCGGCCGGCAGGTGAAGAGCCGGCGACGGCTGGGGGTGTCACCGGGGCCCTCCGGCGCAAACGGCCCTGTGACCATCACGGTGTCGATGCGCGGCACGCCGTCGGAATCGACCGCGTCGGTGTTCCCGAGCAGCGGGCGATAGAGCGACATGTTTCGCGCGCCGGTCTTCTCAATGAACGTCACGCCCAGCGTGTGCGGACCGGCGGGCACGTGGATGCGGGCCTGCAATCGCGCGTCGAAGGAGTCGGCCGACGCCGGGTTCGACAGCAGCGTCACCCAGTCCTTCTCACCGCCGACCGCCGCGATGAAGATTCGCCCGCCGTCGAGACTGAACTCGACCTGGTGTTCGGCCGACAGGCCTCGCGTGAAGCCGTTGTTGGTCCGCCACAGCCTGGCGCTGATCGCGTACTCGCCGTCCAGCGGGAAAGTCCGCCGGATCAGCAGGCCGCCTCGCGTGCCCATCGGCAGCCCCTCGACGTGCTCGAGCTGCTGGCTGTCGCCGCGAGAGGCGTAGGTCTCGGTGCTCGTCGAGATGTCAGGGTCGCCCACCGCCAGCGCGCTGATGCGATCGGCGGCGGCAAGGTATCGCTCGAGCAGCACGGGCGACATGCCGAGGGCGTCACCCACGTTGTCGAAGCCGTGACTCAGCTCGTCCGGCGGCAGCAGCGCGGTCACGTCGACATCGACGTTGAGCAGGTCGCGGATCGTGTTCGCGTACTCCGCGCGGTTCATCCGGTGAAGAACCGTGCGCCCCGGATCCGGCCGCTGTGCCGCCGCGCGATCCATGGTCGTCGCCAGCCACCCACTGAAGCCGTTGATCGTTGCCTCATCCGGGCGCGCGGCGCCAACGGGCGGCATCGCCCCGGCGGTCACCTTCCTGATCACGCGCTCCCAGACATCGGCGTGCTCAGGTACTCGCGTGAGGTCAGCTGTCTGCAGCGTGAGACCGCCGGTCTTCGTACGATCGTTGTGGCAGGTCACACAGTAGCGATCGACCAGGGCACGATAGGCCGCCGCCTCTCCCCCAGTGGCCTGTGCCGCGACTGCCGGCGCAGCCGGCGCCCGTGGCGCGGCGGCCGAGCGGGCGGACACCTGGTACGTCCAGAGAGCAACCATCGCGGCGAGCAGCGCCGCTACACGCGCGTTCATGAACCCTGTTCTCCCCCATCGCAGGCTGTCGCGATGACGGCCAGCGAGCTCACATCGATTCGATCGCCGTCAGCGCTCTTCAGCAGCAGCCCCTTGGCTTCAACCCGGCGCCCCGCTGCGGACGACTCCGGCATCGCGTTCAGCAGCGCCACGACGGCGGTGCCCCGCGGCATCGCGCGCGCTCTCTCGAGATCAAATCCGGTCGAGGCCACGCCCGAGCGGGCCCTCGCCGGCGCCGTGCTGTCCGCCAGCGCCCACGAGCCGTCGGCCCGCTGCGTCAGGCAGCCCACGGCGTGAACGAGTGACCGGGCTCGCGGGGGCGTCGGCCCGCCACGCCCGACGATCGAAATGGCGCCGAGCCGCGGCAGATCGACCGTCAGCGCCTCGCTCCCCGCCGGAAACCCGTTCGACTGCAGGATGTAGGCAACGATGTCGAGCTTGCCGGCGTCGGTGACACTCGCCACCGAGTTCTGCGGCATGGCACGGCGAATCACGCTGAACAGCTCGCCTACGGTCGCCATCTCCCAGCTCGAGACGAACGACGGTCCCTTCAGCGGCGGGCGGAGCCCGTTACCCGACAGGTCGGGTTCGTGACACATCGCGCAGTTCAGATCGAACTGCGCCTTGCCGCGCTCAGCCTGGCCGGCGGTGTACACGCCGTCCTGCACCGTCCGCGTCTGGGCGCCGGTCACGGCAACGGCCGCGCACCAGGCCGCGGCAAGCCACAGGCACGTCCACCGCATCACCGCTGCTGCGCCGCTCCCGAACCCTGGGCAGCCATCAGCTCGCGCAGCAGGGCCGCCGTGCTCTCGCGAACAGGATCGCTCGCCAGCGCCTCGTCAAGCGGCGTGCGTCCCGGCACATCGCTGTCTTCCCCTCGCGCCGTCACCGGCTTGCTCTTCGCGTCGACTCGCGCACCGCGGTCGACGAGAAACCTGACGATGGTGTTCGAGCCGCGCATCGCCGCACCGTGCAGCGCCGTCTGCCCCTGGTTGTTGGACGCGTTGACGTCGAGCCCCTTGTCGAGCAGCAGCTGGATCGCCGTGAGGGCGTCCTTCTCGAGCCCCAGCCCCTTGGCCGTCACCGTCTTCATCGTGTTGTCGTTCCACCGCAGGCCGGCGGCGATCATCAGCGCATTGGTCCCGAGCGCGTTGGTCGCCTTCGGATCGGCGCGGTGCTCGAGCAGCAGGTTCATCAGCTTCAGATCGGCCGCGACGCAGGCGCGCAGGAAGGGGGTGCTGCCGGCGATGCTGTTCGGATCGGCGGCCCCGGCGCGCGTCGGCCGTCCCTTGAGCTTGGCGTTGGGATTGGCCCCCTTGTCGAGCAGCAGCTTCGCGAGGTCGAGGCTGTCGACCGGGCTCTGCACCGCGGGGCCGGGGATGTTGTAGGCCCATTCGAGCGCGCGCATGTCGGCAAGCGCGAACAGCGGGGTGCGGCCATTGGGATCGGCCTGATCGACGTCGGCCCCTTCGTCGATGAGCGCCTTCGCCACGTCGAAGTGCGCGCTGTTGATCGCCATGATGAGCGGCGTGATGCCATCGGGGTCGGGCAGCCCGGGATCCGCGCCTCCCTGGACCAGCGCGTGCGCCGCATCGACGGCCCCTTCACGGGCCGCAAGCAGCAGCGCCGTCAAGCCGCCTCTCGGAAAGACGGTCAGCAGCGCCTGCAGCGCCTCGTTGTTCTTGCCGGAGCGTCCATCCTTCCCCTCGCGCCACGACGGCGGCCCTTCGAGGATATTCCCGTGCAGGTTGGCATCGGCGCCCCTGCCGAGCAGGAGGGTGACGGCCTCGGCGTGATTCTCCGCCGCCGCCCACATGAGCGCGGTCTCGCCGTACATCCGCTCACGCAGGTTCACGCCGGCGCCCCTGGCGAGCAGGGCCTTCACGGCCGCCACGCTGCCGGCGCGTGACGCGGTCATCAGCACTGTCTCGCCATCGCCCATGGTGGCGTTCGGATCGGCGCCCGCCTGAAGCAGCGCCTCCACGATTGCGCCGCTCCCCTGCTGGGCGGCGAGCGAGATCGGGGTCACGCCGTAGCGGTTGGCCGCCCGTGCGTTGGCGCCTGCTTTGAGGAGCAGGCTCACGATTTCCTCGTCGCCGGCGCGAGCGGCCCAGTGCAGCGCGCTCGTGCCGTCGGTTTCGGCGGCGTTCACGTCAGCGCGCCGGGCGAGCAGCGCGCGCACCGCGGCGCGGTCGCCGTCGCGCACGGCCTGCGCCAGCACGCTGGATCCCGCGGCCTGGGCGCTCCGTGGCGCGGCAAGGAGTGCGAGGGCGACGAACAGGGATGCGAGTCGCATGGCTGCTCTCCTCACAGGGCCAGGGCGCCGTTGCTGTCGCCGAACCTGCTGAGGTCGGCGCCGTGCATCTGCGCAAGGGTCACATACAGGTTGCCGACCGGCGTGTGCTCCGGCGCCATGACGTGGCGGCCGCC
>Ga0153916_10003488_pt1 | contig 11723 bp, 10 predicted proteins | sample Opewatmetagenome_FD_109642 | JGI IMG/M metagenome (GOLD analysis project Ga0153916, IMG submission 109642) | Freshwater wetland microbial communities from Ohio, USA - Open water 3 Core 3 Depth 4 metaG | ecosystem: Environmental > Aquatic > Freshwater > Wetlands | place: USA: Ohio, Lake Erie...
AAGATAATAGAATCTCAGACTGTCTTTCTCCGGATCGATCTCCGAAATCAACCGCTCTTTCAGCATAGTCCATTGCGCCGGATCAACAATACATTCAAAGACAGAATACTGGACTCTCTGCCCGTAATCCTTACACGCTTTCGCAACCCTGCGCAATCGGCGCTGGCCCTTTCCTTCATCAGTGGCAACATCGTAGCTAACTATAACGAACATAATTTAACCTCAACCTTAACCCCACCCATCCTCCCCTTAAATAAGGGGAGGAATGAGGAGGGGTTACCTTCATTTCCATATAAACGGCGGATAATTGTCAATATCTCCCCTGAGATAACGCGCCATCAGAAGCGCCTGCACATAAGGAAGAAGACCAATTGCCACCTTCTCCTTAATAAAAGGATGTTCTATTTCTTCCTGTTTGCGTTTCTGATAAGCAACAAGGACCGTTTTTCTCGTGTCATCATCCATCCATACGGCCCCTGATTCCTTCTTCTTAAATCCCTTTGCCTGCACCTGTCCGAGATTGATCAAGGAAAGAGTGAGCCGGTCGGCAATATACGGCCTGAATTCCTCCATCAGGTCAAGCGCAAGACCATAACGTCCCGGACGGTCCCGGTGCAGGAAGCCTACTGCCGGATCGAGTCCCACTGTTTCAAGACCTGAACGCACATCATGCATCAACAATGTATAAATAAACGACAGCAGGCAGTTTACATTGTCAAGCGGCGGCCTCCGGTTCCGTTCCTGGAATGTAAAATCATCTTTCTGAGAAGTGATCAAATGATCGAAGACATCGAAGTAAGCATTTGCCGATTCTCCCTCTACGCCCCGAATGATATCGAGAGGAGCTTCAGCCTGCAATCTTCTCAACGAATTTGCAAGCTTCTGTGAAGCCTGAGAAATTGCGTCATCGTCTATTTTGTCTGAATGGTCTCTCAACGCCCGCTGAATCACCGTGCGGCAGTTTGCGATCTTGCCTGTCAATATCGCACGCGCAATAGATGCGGATACTTTCAGGTCATCTGCGCGCCGGTACTGCTCGCGCCTGAGAAGGACATTGCCCGATACAGGCCCCTGTACCTTTGCGAGGAAACTGCCGTTCTCCGTAAGAAAGCTAATCGCAACCTGGTTCTCGGCGCAGAACCCCATGAGGTATGGGCTGCATGAAACCTGACCGAAGCAGACAATCCCTCCGAGAGTGTGAACAGGCAGACGCAAAGCCACCTCTCCATCAACCTTAACAACTACAGTCTCACCTTCTTTTGAGAGATATGCCCCTTGAGTTGTCACAAAAAGTGTGTTAAGAAGTTTTTTCATATTTTCATTATTCCTTCACAGCAAATTCATCTCTTCCGTTCCTTGACAAATAGCGCCCTCGATATGTACAATAATTTGTACAATGTAGAAAGGAGATATTAATGGCCACGATCACATATTCAGCAGCCCGCACAAAGCTTGCCGCAACAATGAAGAAAGTGTGCGACAACCACGAGCCTGTCATCATTACCAGACAAAAGGAAGAATCAGTCGTAATGCTCTCCCTCGAAGATTTCAGAGCACTTGAGGAAACAGCGTACCTTCTGCGCGTACCGAAAAACGCCAGGCGTCTTCTGGAGTCTATCGCCGAACTCGAACGCGGAGGCGGCAAGACCCGCAAACTCGCCGAGTGAAGCTTATCTTTTCCGGGAATGCCTGGGAGGACTATCTCTACTGGCAGAAGACCGACAAGAACATGCTCAAACGCATAAACCGGTTGATCCATGAGATCATGCATGATCCCTTTACAGGTTCCGGCAAACCCGAACCGCTCAAACATGGCCTCTCCGGTTACTGGTCCCGACGCATCAACGACGAGCACCGCATCGTTTACCGGCCTGCTGAAGATGCTATCCTTATAGCTCAATTGCGTTATCATTACTGAATTCCTGTTCTCATTCATCCCCTCTATACTTCCCCCACCGCCTTCATCAGATAATTACTTACCTTACTGCTTATCTTCGGCATACACTGTTCATATAGAGAACACTTCTTGCACTTCTTTGAGTATTCAGCTTTCGGGGTCATTCCCGATTCAATCAGCGCATGTACTTTTTTCGCCGCATCTTCTGTCTCCAGCCGCAACTTCTCGTCGAAAACAACATCCTCCCTGCGCCGCGTCCGCCCATAATAGAGCGCACCGTTTTTGATCTCAACGTTGAGCATCTCTTCAAGACAGATTGCCTGGGCGCAAAGCTGAACTTTGTCGCAATCATCCATTTTGGGTTTCCCGCGTTTGTATTCAACGGGAAAAGGTATCCATCTCCCGTCATCCATTCGATGGAATTCGACTACATCAGCCTTGCCGATAAGACCAAGCCTGAGCGAACGCATAGGCACGCCATATTCGATGCGGATATTCCCTCTCGACTCCCTGTTTGACGTGTCAACCTTGTCATGCATAATTCTGCCCTCGGCAGTAAAAAGATTCTCATTCCACAATTGCTCGATGTGAATCAAGGCGCACTGGCGCTCGCAGAAGACAAGATGCTGCAGGGCTGAAAGCATGATAAGGTCATCAGCGTGTTCAACCGTCATTTTCTACGCTCGCGTTTTCTGAGTTTTTAAACTGTCTCATTTCCTCGCCAACCTCTTCCGGCTCTCCGGTACGGTCAGGTAATTCTCGGAGGAAACCACTTTCTTGCCTGTCTTCTTCTCAAGGTCTTTTCTTGCCTTGCCGGCCACCTCGCCGCCTTTGCGGCCGGCATGTTTACTCTCATGAAATCCCTTTGCATCATCAACCCTCGTTATCTCTGTTGTCGCCGCCTCACCGAGCATAGAAAAAATAAGCTCAAGATCGGTCATGTGGTCCCTCAGGTTTTCGCGCTTTAGCCCTTTTATCTTCTTATGCTTGCCAGGTGTAATACCGAATGCTGCCTTTGCGATTTCGGCGGTAAGAATCTCATATTCCCTTTTCTCTTTCACTTCCCGCTTTTTCCATTCATCGGTGAGTTCCTCCCTGATAGCGATACCGCGCATACGCTTTTCAATCCAGTCGTCGGAATACCCCTTGGCTTTGTATAAAGCTCTTGTTCGCTTTGTCGCCAGTTCCGGGTTTTCGATCTCCTGTACCCGCTCATAACCGACCTTCGCCAGCCAACGCTTGAAGGGTTCGGCCTTTGGAGATGGAATTGATTGGATAATGCGAAACATCGTTTCAGCATTGGCACAGTCAGTTTCATAATATTTGCCGTCAGTTGATTGCAATTTCAGCTGTCGACAAAGTGTCGACAACTCAAGCCCGTCTTCATCTTTTACTCTGAGTTTCATTTTATACCAGTAGTCGCGTGGGTTCACACTATCGGTCAAAACAGAGACAACATCTACCACAGAAAACCACCATTCCTTGTTGTATAGCGTCTTACGAATCTTTTTGCCCTGAAATACGGCTATATTTGATTCCAAGTTTAAACCTCCTTTCTGTCATGTCCTCGCATACCCGCCTCACCGGTATTAGCCAGCGCGAGCTCCTTCCAGCAGACATGCCACGCCTATCAGCTTCAGTTCGGTCTTTTTGGAAGTGCCGAAAGCCATGCTTCCCTCAGCGATGTTCTGTACACCGCTCCGTGCAGCCTGCACCATCTGATCATGCGTACGTGACCTCTTGTCGATAAAGCGATCGCAAAACACCACCGTAGCGTCATAGACAGTTTCAGCGGTCTGATAGGACTTCAGGTTCCGATAGCCGCCATGAGGCGGGATGAGTTGAGGGGAGTCTTTTGGGGTAGTCATGTGGGTACCCTCATATGATCGCTCCCCCTGCATTAATGAATTCATCTAATTTCAGCACTCCAGCCATGTACCCTATGAAATCGGGATCGTAGTCATGGTTCCAAAAATAAATCTCTGAATCAGATGAGTGTCTATTTTGGATAAGAGGTTCTAATGCAAGTTGTTCGATCTTGTTTGTCCAGATTTGAACGCTGTACTTCATGAGATCAATTTTCGAAACCTTTTCACCTTTTCTTATGGCTTCTGCCAAAGACTGGTCTACCAGTACCGTACATGTTTCAGCAACTATAACTCTACTCTCTTTACTAACATTTGGGTATTCCATGCTATTTTCGAATTCAATCAATTGTCGAGCTTTTTCTTCAGCTCCAACTGTCCATTCGCGTTTCATGGCGATAGTTGCTAATTCAAATGGCGGTATCCGGTTAAGTTCTTCAAGTGTGAACTGGTCCAATGCACGACGCGAAATTTCTATGACCGGATTTCTACGAAATTGATCGTCACGAAGAAGAATGTCCCATACCTCGGAATCGGAGAACTCGTCTCCTCGGCTAACTCTACCGCCTACTTGAATGAGGCTCGCAGTTGAAGCTCGTTCCCGAAATCCCATCCGAAAGGAAAAATCCATCCCCGCCTCAACGCAACTGGTAGCTACAAGTGTCCAATTCTCAATTTTTCCTCGGAGTCGCAGCTTGACTCTATCTACGATTATGTCCCGGTGAACCGGAGCAAGTGCTGTTGAAAGGTGCAAGACATTATGCCCTGAGTCACGCATTTTTTGGGCAATTACGGCGGCAGTCTGCACGGTATTTACGATGAGAAGTCGCGGCCCTTGGTTTCTCAAAACGACAAAGTCCATGATGCTTTGGCAATCAAGTGCATCAGCGTCTTCTGGCCTTCGTCGGTAGACGATCCGCCGTTCTTCCGCTTTCTTTAAATGAACGCGTAGTGATTCGTCCCTAACCAAATCCGGTACGTCAGGATTAGGATTCTTAACATTACCGCATATAAGTGCTTTGTATTCATCTAATTCCCAGAATCGTGGAAGGGAACCGCTTGCCAATACTAAATATCCGCCCCACTCCCGTGTCCATATCTCAAGCCAACGCCACATCTGCGGCCATAGATAAGAAGGTATCGCGGCATGCATTTCATCGATAAATACAGCTGAGCCGGGCAACTCGTGCAACTTCCGCAATCTCGCCGGATGATGGCTTCCGAGCGTCTCAAAAAACTGCACTGCCGTTGTGACGATAATCGGCGCCTTCCATAGGGCGGCAAGTTGCCGCAGATTCAAGTCAGCGAAATCTGCCCGATGATGATGCTCAGCAACCACGTCCTCTGGACGCTCACCTTCCAGGGTCAGCGCCTTTCGATATATCTCGACTGATTGAGTAATAATGTTCGTGTATGGGAGAACCACGATAATATGTCGCAACTGGGGTTTTCGCTCTGCTGCAACCCGCAACAGGTTAGCCATAATAGCTGTCGTTTTACCGCTGCCCACGGGCGCGTCACATGCCCGGATGGACGGACCAAGTGGGGCATCACGGCAAGACTCAAACATCCTTTTTCGTAACCCGTTTCGTGCGCGCTCTGCCTCTGTTTTTCCTTCTGGCAGGCTGCCAACATAACGCTCCAAAGCTGCAAGGCGTTCTAACCATCTCAGATCTGTATGCGATATCTCTGTTTCATGGCCATAGTGCCTTGTCGTATCTCCGTGATCAGCATCCACTAGACAAGAAAGGGCAATGCGTCGGCTAAAACCGCACTTGTGAAGTTCATCCGCCTCCATTTTTGATAGGATGGGGCATCCCGCTTCCTCGTGAATGTGCACATACTCTTTCAAGCTCAAGTCAACATGATCGGCAACTACCTGTCCGGCGGCGGTTGTACGTTTCAACTGTCTGAATGGGCGACCTTGTTTGACTAACTCCTCATTGCGGCTAAACAACCCCTCATGATGGCTATATGCTAAGATTGCCGCTTCTTGTTGACCAAGTCCATCGAGGTGTGCTACGCCCGCGTCTTCATGAGCCACGGGCAATGGCTTTCGTGATTCTTTTTTCAAAACATCTTGATTGGCAGCGTCGAGTTTGCCCAAATCGTGATATACCGCAGCAGCCTCAACTGCTGCAACAATGGTTTTTCTATCACCGGAATAGTAGGCAGCAGCACTCTCAGCGTTAGAAACACCACGACTTCGCACATTCGACACATGGTCACAGTACGTTTGTGGAGGAACCCCACCTTTTGGGCTATGGGCCAGCGGAACGTCACCCATCGTTCTTGGCCTTTTCCTTGATGCTATTACACCATAATGGCAGTTCAACACATAGATCGTATAGCTTGCCGTCTTTCAGTCTGCCCCGAAATGCGTCCTTTTTGTTATCAAGCGACTTTGGAATATCATATTGATCGAGCAATGGTATCCCGCTCACCGACGGCTTGTCTCTGTCTCCACCCAAGCGCTTTGGCGTCAGCCTTTCAATGAAATCAAATTCAGAGAAAGAACCGAGTTCATCCTCGTGCTCTGCATACCATGCGTGGCGCACTTCCAAGAGCCCATGGCTGCGCGCTACTGACTTTGTATTTGGATAAGCATGCTTAATCAGTCTTAGTAGCAATGCAATGTCTTTTGTCATGCAGCCACTTTCAATTGCAGCAGTGGGGTTCACAAAGAAAGGCATACAATAGACACCATGTTCCACGTATCGGCAAGCCAAAGGGGCCATTCCGCGGTCCTTTGATTCTTGAGCAGATGTTTTTTTGTGTTTGTATCTCTATATATTCGCACCGGGGATACTGAGACGGCAATTCCAAATTGGGCAACACCTGACCGAATATACTTTCTGTCGCTTGCTCCTGTCCCACTGCTACTTTGCGGAGCATCATCACCTTTTTCCAGGAATGTTGCTCCAAAAACTCTTGCGTCCCAATACTTATTTGCAACGGCTTTTCCATTCTTTTCCCGATCCATCAAGGAAAGTACTTTTCGCCAAGCTTCACCTGCATCATTAATATCCGAGAATCCCCTATTACGAGATTCGAGAATGCAAAAAAGATCGTCCTGAAGAGCCAAGTCCTTCTTTAGGTGCTGCCATATTGGTCCCTCTTTTAGTTCCACGAGGTCGCGCATTTTCCGCTTGAAGGAAACGCCTGATATATAGCCACGTCCATCATGATTACGCTGGCGGGGGTCACTCTCACGATCAGGATCCCCATTTGGGTTGACGTTCTCTGCAGCTATGACAAGCATTCCCGTCGCTCTTGGAATAGATGTTTTCTTTTTTGTATTAGCTGTATTCATATGTTCTCCTCCTTTGAGTCTTCAATTTGTTCAACTGCAGGCGGGAATGCCAAGAATCCCAGCAAGAGTTGCGCTTTCGTTATGTCGTTGGACTCCGTTGGCAAATCGGCATCACCCAGTTTTTCTGCAAGCGGCTGATATTGCCGGAGCCGTTTGCGGGCTTCATTTACCGCTATTCTTCTTTGATCCTCATTTGTCCACTCCTTGGATACTTGAGCAACCTTTGCCCAACGTAAATATTCCATCATACGTTCACTCAGGTCGGCTAAAGCCCCGGCTGGATTGTCCAATGCCCTGCGCATAAGTGAAGTACCTATGAGCGTATTAGGCATTTGTCCCTTTCGAACCACAATGCAGTAATCCTTGTGAAGCGTGTCGGCTAAAGCTAATACTTGGCCGATTTGAAAAGGTGCTTCTTTCATGTATGCCTCCTTTTTGAACCCTAATGCGTCTAATAATATTCCGAACACTGCCACTGCTCGTAGAGCAATTTCTCTTGACCCACGCGGATAGTCAAACAGAGGTTCATGGTGGCCCATTGCTCGCCTTGGGCCGTACGCATGCTGTGCCCCAAATACACCTATTAATAGCGGATTAACGCGGCGAATAAACAGATCAAGCATTTGCAGCGCTGTTGACCACCACTTTCCTTCCGTTCGCAACATAAGGGCGAGAACCTCAGCCAGTCCTGGGCCTGCTATCTCTTGAGTAGCTTTCTGTGGTTTCCGGTCAGCGCCCATAGGAGACGAACCGTCTCTCATCCATTGCCGGGCCAGAAGCCTTACTACCTGATCCGGGTAGGGGGTCAGCGGATGCGCATCTGCCACAGCTGGAAATCTCTCTTTTCCCAAAGGCATCTCGGGCAGATACATTGTGACGGGAGGAATATTCTTGGCACCCGTTTGCCATCGCTCTGCACCATCCAAAACGTCTTTAACCATGGGAGATTCTGCCAGAACCAATTGGATCTGTCCATCTGAGACTTTTCTTATGAGAAATAAGTTTAGTTTTGATTTGGGTTTTACAAGCAGTATGCCGCGCAAAGCGTCACATACAGCCCTCGCATCGGCATCAAACTGGGCCTGAGTGATTTCGATGCCAGACCCAAAATAGCTGGCAGTTTTTGCGCAAAGTTCCGGTTTCTCCTCCACATACACGAGCAGAAGATCTTGTTTTTCTTTCTTCCTGTGCGTCCGAGGATCCATTTCGAATCTTCCGCTTGGCATATATTGCCACGTCATTCCCTTCTTGTCTTTTGCTACAAGCCATTCCAGTGCCCCTGCCATACGCCGGCTTTGGCCTGAAGTTACCGGACACACTGTGTATTCAGTCAACCCATAGCGCTTATTGCACTTCGCTTTATCAGCACTGCTGGCCATGGAGATAAGCGGGAAACGAGCACCCAGCAGTTTCACCGCCGAAAACGGTTCTTCAAGCAAAGCGCCATCGCCCCCGAACGCAGATGCGGCTGCATAATGACGAAGGCATCTTTGCGTGGTAGCAAGATCGGTCGGTAGAACCTCAGCTATACTTTCCCATAAATGGGCTTGGTGAATTGATTTATCACCATCGAGTTCCATGACAAGTAATACAGAAATTTTCTTATCCTTTCCTCTATTGTCCTTACCCTTTCCGACGAGTAATTCTTGAGCGGTCTTAACAGCCCCTAAGCTGCCTTTCTTAAGTTGTTTTAGAACCATAGCGCCAATAGCCGAAATGAATTTGTTTTTTTCACCTTCAAGGGCTTTCTTGAAGCGCGCCGCAAGGTCAATCATGTCCTTACATTGCTTATTACTTTTCAACCTATCAAGGAGTATGTCAGCTTTGCTTAAAGAGTCGGTCCATTTCCAGCCTGCCTCTGTCCACGTCCGATAACTCCCTTGCTTCGCCGCTTCGGACATCAAATCGATCCGTGTCTGGTCTGCTCGTGCCTTTCCCAGCTTGTCCCAGAGAGCAGATTCTGCGGGCAGAAAAAGAAATGGCTGATTCACCTTAATTACAGGGAAACTACCGTCACTCGTTTTTACGATCCTTCTGATTCCAAGCCTTTCCTCGACCAAGACCTCCTGGACAGAAATGATACCTCCAGAATCATTTAAACGAACACGTAGAATATTTTTCTCCGCAACTGGCAGTGACTGAATCAGTGGGTGCGGGACGCCAATTGTCATACCAGCACGCTCAAGAGCCTGTAGCACTCGCCACGTTTCATTTAGCATTGCGTTCATCCTCCGTAGGGGTTTGGTGTATGTATGACAATACCCCTTTCACAATTCGCCAGTCCTGAACGTACTCAGGTCTTAACTGCCGATGGTCCCACATGGAGCGCAAGAAAGAGGATATTATAATGTCGTCAACTGTATCCTGCCGTTTGGTGGCTTCGCGAAAAGGACCAAGATAACTGGGGACAAACTCCTTCCAGCCAAGGCATGGTGTGTAAAAGGGTTGACCGCATTTCAGTCGTTCCTCGAAAAGGGTTTTAAACCGCAGGCGCCAGTCCTTTCCGCGGCGTCGCCGCATCTGCGGCAGCTCTCGACCGCGTGTGCTCGTTTGTTTCATTTTCACCACGCCATAAATGCGGTAGCACACGTCAACAAGAATAGTGGCGATAAGTTGATAGTTGTTGTTGTCTTTAATCTGGCCTTGACTTCTGAGAGGGCCGCCGTAGTTTGTTACGTATCGCTGATAATGAATAGGGCTGCAAATTTCAACTTTGGTTGGTTGTACATACATGTGCGCCCGCCGTAGAACCGCGTCGAATATCCCTTTTACCGCTGAAAATGTTGGAACCGGATACGAAATCGGCGCTGACCCCGTATCTGGTCTTGCAAACATAGCAGCAGGCCCCGCGATTTCAAATGACACCTCATATGCTTTTTCCATTTTATATAACACCTCCTTTCTTAGTCTGATTTTATTATGCGCAAAAAGCATTTTCCAGCCTTGCCATAACCCAGCCATTCGTCCCCACTCCCCGCATCCGAATTCCTCTGCAAATGATACGGCGAGTTCAGCCGTACCCTTCAGATGCTCCTCAAGCCGATGCCATTCGTCAACCGGCTTCCCTTTCTTGCTATGGGCATAAAATTTCATAAACTCTCAGCCGTCAGCTTTCAGTTTATTTCTTATGAATGTGACCAACATGCCTTTTATTTCGAGGACCTGCTGAGCACGGGATTTCCCAAAGTCTATCCTGCCGGCATCTGCAAAATAACCTACCAAAATTAGTAGGGAACATTATTTGTCCCTAATTGCACAGACGACACGATTGACGGTATATCTGACACTACCCCTGAAAGACGAACTTTTATAGTTGGGAAGGATAAGAGGCTCTTTGGGGGCTATTTTGAAACTGGACGATGCATATCTTATTAAAGAACCTTTCACAGGCACTCCATAACGGCAACAACAGAAGCTTATTTATAAATCCAAATTCTCTCCGGCAATATGCTTAAACTGAGCCCCGTTTGTCAAGGGAAATTTGTGAACATTTTTTGCAGGCCAAAAATGATGGATCAATACTATCATTGTAAAAGTCATTGTTTTTTTATGGGATTTTTTGACGACACTTAAATGATAAAGCAAGAAGCCGCTCGTCTGGGATCATGCCCTACGTACTTACTAACACCGGAACCGACATCGACCTTTGGTCGCTTAAAAAAGAAAAGTTGTCTTAAAGCCTCGAAAACAAACCACCTGTACGGCAGCTCTTACGAAGTTCTTCCCTTTCAGCCCTGATTTTGCATTCCGTTCAGGGTCGCCAAACGGCGGCTTTAAGACAACATGTTTTATTATAACATAAGCAACTATCATGCCAGTTTTTCTCACTGAACAACCCTGCGGCAAGAACATTGACTTTTGTTGTTCTCTGTCATTCCGTCCGTCAATACGTAAGACGGATGTCCGGTCTACGACTCATAGAGAATCCTTCTTTATATCTTAACCATGGAAACTACCTGTTAAGAAAGATTCCCGACAGGCGGGAATGACATGATATGCTTGGTGACATGGTTAAATAAGATAGCTTTCAACTAAAATACGGAGGACCCGATTCTTAATTGCTGTTTATCTAAGATCGACCTCGGCAATAATTGGTGTGTGGTCAGAGGGTTTTTGAAGGAGCCGGGGACTTATATCGATCCACGATCTAATACACTTTTTCGCAATAGCTGAAGTAGCCCATATGTGGTCTATTCGCCATCCGATACCCTTTTTGACTGCATTTCTTATAGTATAGTCCCAGAAAGTGTATTGGCTGCCCCCGCGGTTATGCAAACGAAAGAGATCGACAAATCCCCACTCCCTAAACCTCTGTAATATTGCATGTTCATCGGTATGAAAACCGACATGCTCCTTAAGTAATATAGGGTCATATACGTCTTCAGGTTCCGGTGCAATATTGAAATCGCCTGCCCATATAATCGGCATATCAGGGTTAAAGTTTTCACTGAAGTAATAATAGAGCCTCTGCAGCCAGTCAAGTTTCTCCCTGAATCGTTCAGATAAAGGGTGAAATCCCTGAGGAACATAGGTATTAACAATAGTCAATCCATTTGCTCTTGCAGTGATCAGACGGCTCGCCTCGGAACCGTCTTCAAACCCATAAACAGCCCCCTCAAAAGGCATTTTGCTTAATATGGCGACCCCG
>Ga0153916_10003489_pt1 | contig 11722 bp, 3 predicted proteins | sample Opewatmetagenome_FD_109642 | JGI IMG/M metagenome (GOLD analysis project Ga0153916, IMG submission 109642) | Freshwater wetland microbial communities from Ohio, USA - Open water 3 Core 3 Depth 4 metaG | ecosystem: Environmental > Aquatic > Freshwater > Wetlands | place: USA: Ohio, Lake Erie, Old...
AAACTCCTCCAGCCGTCCCTCCAATAACATGATGTCGCCTCCCTGGAAGACGAAGTCCGGCGTCGGCGCGAGGATTGTCCCGCCGTTGCGCTCAATCGCCACGACATTCAACCCATATTTTTCGCGAAGAGTGCTTTCGGCAAGTGTTCTGTCAATTAAGTAAGACCCAATAGGTACGCGCGCTCGGAACAGGCGTTCACCTAGCTGATACATTGTCAGCAGATCGCTCTCCGCCTGATGGATCACCTGGGCTCGTTCGGCAGAGGATTCCGTGGGCAGCATTCGCTTACCCCACAGCACCATGTAAACAATCCCAACTACCACCAACGGCAGTCCTACAGGCGCAAAACTCAGCACGCCGAAGCCAGAGTAGCCATTGTCCCGCAGTACACCGCTCACGACGATGTTGGTTGTTGTAAACAACGTGGCCATTCCGCCCAAGAGCGTCCCGAACGCTAGCGGCATCAACAATCTTGAGAGCTTGATCCCGGCTTTCCGACCCACCGTCGATGTGGCGGGCAGCAGGACTGAGGCTACAGCAATATTGTTCATGAATAACGACATCAACGCGCTGACTGTCATGACGGCAATGAGCAGACGGGTTTCGTTTTCCCCAGCCATCCGCATGAGAAAATCGCCCATGCGGTCGGCGATACCGGTTACTTCAAGGCCGTGAGCCAGCACAAAGATGGACATGATCGTGATGACGGCTGTATCGCTCAGCCCGGAGAATACCTCTAACGGCGTTAAGATGCGGGTGAGGCCAAGAGCGACGAGTACGAGAAGTGCCACCAGGTCAATGGATACCCGCTCGCTGAGAAACAGCACAATCGCTGCTATTAGAATAAGTACTGTAATGAGAAGCCCACTATCCATCGTTGGAATACCATACCCATTTATTTTACCTTTCCTTTCCAACTTCTGGGAAAAGGGGTAGATCGTGCCGAGCGCACTTCGCCAGCACGCATTATTTATATTATAATAATGTAAGAAAATATAGGAGTTGTTCAGATGTCTACACTGGCTGATGTTTTAGACTCTATGACGGTGGAAGGCACGCTCTACGAACGCCTGCCTGATAACACCGTGCGCTGTTATGCCTGCGGGCACCGCTGCCTGATCCGCGAGGGGCGGCGCGGCATTTGCCAGGTACGCTTCAACGAGGGGGGGACGCTACGCGTGCCCTGGGGTTACGTGGCAGCCCTGCAGGCTGACCCAATCGAGAAAAAACCCTTCTTCCACGTCCTGCCCGGGAGCGACGCACTGACCTTCGGGATGTTGGGTTGCGACTTCCATTGCTCTTACTGCCAAAATCACCTGACCTCCCAAGCGATGCGCGACCCATCTTCGGATATCGCTCTCGACTTCGTGCGCCGCGTGACTCCCGAGCAGATGGTAGCCTACGCCCAGCGCAGCCGCGCTGGGGTCATCGCTTCCTCGTATAACGAGCCGCTGATCACCTCCGAGTGGGCCGCTGGCATCTTCCAGAAAGCCCGTGAAGCCGGGCTGAAGTGCGTGTACGTCTCCAATGGCAACGTCACTCCCGAAGTTCTGGAGTACATTCGCCCGTACCTGGTGGGCTATAAGATCGACCTAAAAACCATGCAGGATAAGCACTACCGGCAATTGGGCGGCGTGCTGGAAAACGTGCTGCAGGGTATCCGCCGGGCGCACGACCTGGGCTTATGGGTCGAGGTAGTCACCCTGGTGGTACCCGGCTTCAACGACAGCAATGAGGAATTGATGGACGCAGCGCAGTACATCCGCTCGGTCTCGCCGGATATCCCCTGGCACGTGACTGCCTTCCACCCGGATTACAAGATGACCGAGCCGCCACCCACTTCGGTGCGTACCCTGCTGCGCGCGGCGGAGATCGGCGTAGAGGCGGGACTGAATTTCGTCTATGCCGGCAATCTGCCGGGGTACGTGGACGAGTATGAGAATACTTACTGCCCCAAATGCCGGACACTGTTGGTCAAGCGCTCTGGCTACATCATCCAGGAATACCGCCTGACAGAGCAGGGCGCCTGCCCGAACTGCGGGACCGCCATCCCCGGTGTGTGGCACGAACACCCCGAGCAGGTCAACCTCGGCGGGTGGGGCATGCCGAGGGGGGTATAACCCGAAAATAAACCTGTGCGCCAGCTGAGCTGGCGCACAGGTTTATTTTCGGGTTACTTTCGCGCGCACGATAAATCGATCGATCCCTCCAAAACGGTATTTGTACTCTTCATTCCCCCGCATGAAATCGAAGCGCTCGCGGCCGTTTTCATTGGCCCACTGCAGCAGGTATCCCAGCAGCACCCAGCCGGGCGAATAAGCACCATAATCGAAATTGATCCCCGAGTTGTACACCCAGATATTGTTGGCGTAATCAAAATTGAGATAGCCCGCCGCTTTCGCTCCATCCACCTCTAAGAACGCCAGCTGCAGCCATCCGGAGCGGTGCGCCACCGTGACTGCCTGGCGCAGTTGTGAGCGCATCACCTCCGTCAGGAAGGCCTGCTTTTCACTATCTTGCGCCATCAGATCCATAAAAGCCTCGACCTCCCCCTCCAGGTCTGCACCCTCCTGGACGATATACCAGCGCACGGGGACTTCTGTGCTCTCCGCGCGGCGCATCTTGCGACGGATCTCGTGGCGCTGCTTTTTATCGATCCCTGCCAGGTAGCTCTCCCAATCGCCCGGTAATGGGATGTAAGGGCAGTGCTGCAAGCGCTCCTGGCTGAATCGCCAGCCCCGCCGGGTAGTAGCAACCTGCAACGCCGCCAGGCTGGGCGAGCTTTCCAGCAAGTTATACCAATCCAATACCTGCCAGGCGGGCGCCTCAGCTCCAGACAGGTGTTCCAGTACAAGATCGACAAAGGCAGACAAGTCCTCCGAACAGGCAATCACGTCCAGGTAGTCTGAGATCTCGATGCTGCCCAATAGCATCAAAGCTTGCTCTCGATCATTATTCTCGGTGAGAAACAGCGGGGCGATCCCGCACAGCTCGCCGTCTGGGCGGCGGGCGGTGACGATGTACAACTCACCGTTCGTCCACTCGCCGCCGCCCAATGTACGCCACCAGGTGCTCAGGTATTCGTGGCGTAGAAATGGCACGTGACTTGCACTGTAGCCGAGAAGGCGATTCCATTCTTCGGCCATGCGATCGAATTCTTCAACCGTCCGGATGATCTTCAGTTGCATAAATTCTCCATACCCCAAATGAACCAAGAGCATTGTCTAGATGGATTTTACCAGTATAATTTCTATTAACAGAATTTCCCCAATCCCGGCCTCAAGAAAAGGGGCGGAGAGCAAGAGTAATTAATCGATCATTATGGATCTGCATTTTCTCCCACTCGTCCGTCATGATGGACAAGACCAGGCTGAACTGCCCGGTCTGCACATAGCAGCCCCACCGCGACGTCCTGCACGCGGTCGCCAACCCGACCGCCTGGTTATTTACCTCTCTATGGAGGGCAACGCCCCCCTGCCGCAAGACCAGCAGGAGCAGCTGCTCAAGCGTCTGTCCGAGAGCTATTACAAGACCCCCGGCTCGGTGACCGCCGCCATGCGGACCGTGATTGAGAGCCTGAACCAGTATCTGCTGGACCGTAACCTGCGCGGCGCTAGCAGCGGTCGCCAGGGGTTGGGCTTGCTTACCCTGCTCACCCTGCGCGAAGACCGCCTTTACCTGGCCCAGTGTGGGCCAGTGCACGCTTACTTGCTGGCTGAAAGTGAAGTCCGGCACATCAACGACCCGCAGCCCGCCCGGCGCGGCCTGGGCCTGGGACGCACCGCGCCCATCTATTATGCCCAGACCAGCCTGAGCGCTGATGATCTCCTGCTGGTTAACCACCAACCCCTCGCAGGAGATGAGGTGGTGTTAGCCGGGCAGCGCGGGCAGGGTCTGGAGGGCTTGCGCCGCCGCCTGCTCTCTCTGGTCGAGAATGAACTGGCTTGCCTGCTGGTCCAAGCAAAAGTAGGGCCGGGCAAGACTTTCCTATTAAAACCCAAACCCTTACTGGTCGCCACCGGAGCGGTCTCCGGACCGGCAGCAGAGGCCGTTCACCCAGCCATCGCCCAGCCAATCCGCGAGCCGACCCCAGACGAGATAGCCGCCCCTGCTGTGCAAACCGCGCCCGCGGCGCCGATCGAGCAAGCTGCGGAAGAAGCTCCCGCGATCCCTGAAATACAGGAGACCGCGCCATCCGAACCCATCCAGGCGCCTGTGCGCGAGACAGCACAGCCGGCCGAGCCGATGATACCCTCACCGGCTGTATCACAATCTGAAGAAGCCTTCGGCACACCGGCTCCAACCCCACAGTCAGGAGGAGCTTTCCGCTCGCCGGTCGCTGCCTCACAGCCCCGAGAATCCTTCGGCTCGGCGGTTACAGTCTCACAGCCTGGAGAAGCCTTCGGCTCGCCGCCTGCGGAGGCGCAGCCGCAGCCTATTCGCAGAGGCGCTCCTCCGAGGCGCAGGCGGGCCAGGAGTGGGCCGGTCGTACCTGCCCTGGCGACCATCGGGCGCGCTTTTGGCAGCGTCTTTGGGCAGTTCACTGATGCACTGGGTACGCTCTTCAAACGCATGCTGCCCGGAGAAGGCACCCTGCCGGGCCCCATGATGGCGGTGATTGCCATCGTGGTGCCTTTTGTCGTCGTGGCGATTGCCACGGTGATCTACCTCCAGCGCGGGCGCGGCGGAGAGTACCAGGCAAGATATGCCGAAGCGGTCCAGATCGCCGGCTCGGCACGGGAGCAATCCGATCCCCTGGTGCAGGAGCAGGCCTGGACTACCGTCCTGGAAAAACTGGACAAGGCGGAGAGCTACGGGGTGACGTCAGAATCCCAGGCTCTACGCCAGCAAGCGCAAGGGGCCATCGATGCCCTCAACCTGGCTGTGCGCCTGGATTTCCAACCGGCGATCATCGAAGGCCTGCCAAGCGGCTCACGCGTGACGCGCCTGGTCGCCACCGATACCGACCTGTACCTATTGGATGCCTCTACGGGAAGCGTCTACCGCGGTATCTCTGCCGGGCGCGGCTACGACATCGACAAGACCTACCTGTGCGGTCCCGGCGTTCAGGGCAGCCAGGGTATCGGCCCGTTGGTGGATATCCAGCTCTTCACCAAGCCTGACGGCTCCGGCAACGCTCTACTGGGCGTGGATTCCATCGGCAGCGCCCTCCTATGCACTCCAGGCGCGCCGCCTGAATTCGTCCCCATGACGCCGCCTCCAGCGGGCTGGTCGGGAGTGAAGGCTCTCGCCATTAATCAGGGCGATGCCTATGTGCTCGACCCAGGGACTAAGCAGATCTGGGTTTACAACAACGGCAACTTTACGGCACAGCCGGACCTGTTCTTCGACCGAGACATCCCGCCCCTGGAAGATGTCATCGACCTGGCTGTCGACCAGGAGGACCTTTACTTACTGCACCAGGACGGTCATCTGACCCTATGCTCTTTCAGTAGCTTCGGCGTGGCTGCCACGCAGTGCACTGACCCGGCCCCCTTCTTGGACGCCCGCCCTGGGCGGGAGAGCCAGCCCATGACTCCCCCAGTGCCTTTCACGGAAATCCTCTCTACGCAGCCGCCCGACCCCTCGATTTACCTCCTGGATCCAAACACACCAGCTGCTTACCACTTCAGCTTGCGCCTGGCTTACCAGCGCCAGATCCAGCCAGTGAGGAGCATCGTCACCAGCGGTAGCATCAGCGTTACGCCCGCCTCGGCCTTCGCCCTCACCCCTGACAGTCGCCTGATATTCCTGGCGTTCGGCAATGAGGTGGTGTACGCGGGCATGCCATAAACTCTCTCCCTGCCTGGCCGGCAGGGGGAGGGGACAAGAAGCCCAAATTAGGATTTTCCAGCGGTCATGACCGCTGGAAAATCCTAATTTGGGCTTCTTGTCCCCTCCCCCTGCCGGCCAGGCAGGGAGAGAGTTTATGGCATGCCCGCGTACACCACCTCATTGCCGAACGCCAGGAATATCAGGCGACTGTCAGGGGTGAGGGCGAAGGCCGAGGCGGGCGTAACGCTGATGCTACCGCTGGTGACGATGCTCCTCACTGGCTGGATCTGGCGCTGGTAAGCCAGGCGCAAGCTGAAGTGGTAAGCAGCTGGTGTGTTTGGATCCAGGAGGTAAATCGAGGGGTCGGGCGGCTGCGTAGAGAGGATTTCCGTGAAAGGCACTGGGGGAGTCATGGGCTGGCTCTCCCGCCCAGGGCGGGCGTCCAAGAAGGGGGCCGGGTCAGTGCACTGCGTGGCAGCCACGCCGAAGCTACTGAAAGAGCATAGGGTCAGATGACCGTCCTGGTGCAGTAAGTAAAGGTCCTCCTGGTCGACAGCCAGGTCGATGACATCTTCCAGGGGCGGGATGTCTCGGTCGAAGAACAGGTCCGGCTGTGCCGTAAAGTTGCCGTTGTTGTAAACCCAGATCTGCTTAGTCCCTGGGTCGAGCACATAGGCATCGCCCTGATTAATGGCGAGAGCCTTCACTCCCGACCAGCCCGCTGGAGGCGGCGTCATGGGGACGAATTCAGGCGGCGCGCCTGGAGTGCATAGGAGGGCGCTGCCGATGGAATCCACGCCCAGTAGAGCGTTGCCGGAGCCGTCAGGCTTGGTGAAGAGCTGGATATCCACCAACGGGCCGATACCCTGGCTGCCCTGAACGCCGGGACCGCACAGGTAGGTCTTGTCGATGTCGTAGCCGCGCCCGGCAGAGATACCGCGGTAGACGCTTCCCGTAGAGGCATCCAATAGGTACAGGTCGGTATCGGTGGCGACCAGGCGCGTCACGCGTGAGCCGCTTGGCAGGCCTTCGATGATCGCCGGTTGGAAATCCAGGCGCACAGCCAGGTTGAGGGCATCGATGGCCCCTTGCGCTTGCTGGCGTAGAGCCTGGGATTCTGACGTCACCCCGTAGCTCTCCGCCTTGTCCAGTTTTTCCAGGACGGTAGTCCAGGCCTGCTCCTGCACCAGGGGATCGGATTGCTCCCGTGCCGAGCCGGCGATCTGGACCGCTTCGGCATATCTTGCCTGGTACTCTCCGCCGCGCCCGCGCTGGAGGTAGATCACCGTGGCAATCGCCACGACGACAAAAGGCACCACGATGGCAATCACCGCCATCATGGGGCCCGGCAGGGTGCCTTCTCCGGGCAGCATGCGTTTGAAGAGCGTACCCAGTGCATCAGTGAACTGCCCAAAGACGCTGCCAAAAGCGCGCCCGATGGTCGCCAGGGCAGGTACGACCGGCCCACTCCTGGCCCGCCTGCGCCTCGGAGGAGCGCCTCTGCGAATAGGCTGCGGCTGCGCCTCCGCAGGCGGCGAGCCGAAGGCTTCTCCAGGCTGTGAGACTGTAACCGCCGAGCCGAAGGATTCTCGGGGCTGTGAGGCAGCGACCGGCGAGCGGAAAGCTCCTCCTGACTGTGGGGTTGGAGCCGGTGTGCCGAAGGCTTCTTCAGATTGTGATACAGCCGGTGAGGGTATCATCGGCTCGGCCGGCTGTGCTGTCTCGCGCACAGGCGCCTGGATGGGTTCGGATGGCGCGGTCTCCTGTATTTCAGGGATCGCGGGAGCTTCTTCCGCAGCTTGCTCGATCGGCGCCGCGGGCGCGGTTTGCACAGCAGGGGCGGCTATCTCGTCTGGGGTCGGCTCGCGGATTGGCTGGGCGATGGCTGGGTGAACGGCCTCTGCTGCCGGTCCGGAGACCGCTCCGGTGGCGACCAGTAAGGGTTTGGGTTTTAATAGGAAAGTCTTGCCCGGCCCTACTTTTGCTTGGACCAGCAGGCAAGCCAGTTCATTCTCGACCAGAGAGAGCAGGCGGCGGCGCAAGCCCTCCAGACCCTGCCCGCGCTGCCCGGCTAACACCACCTCATCTCCTGCGAGGGGTTGGTGGTTAACCAGCAGGAGATCATCAGCGCTCAGGCTGGTCTGGGCATAATAGATGGGCGCGGTGCGTCCCAGGCCCAGGCCGCGCCGGGCGGGCTGCGGGTCGTTGATGTGCCGGACTTCACTTTCAGCCAGCAAGTAAGCGTGCACTGGCCCACACTGGGCCAGGTAAAGGCGGTCTTCGCGCAGGGTGAGCAGGGTAAGCAAGCCCAACCCCTGGCGACCGCTGCTAGCGCCGCGCAGGTTACGGTCCAGCAGATACTGGTTCAGGCTCTCAATCACGGTCCGCATGGCGGCGGTCACCGAGCCGGGGGTCTTGTAATAGCTCTCGGACAGACGCTTGAGCAGCTGCTCCTGCTGGTCTTGCGGCAGGGGGGCGTTGCCCTCCATAGAGAGGTAAATAACCAGGCGGTCGGGTTGGCGACCGCGTGCAGGACGTCGCGGTGGGGCTGCTATGTGCAGACCGGGCAGTTCAGCCTGGTCTTGTCCATCATGACGGACGAGTGGGAGAAAATGCAGATCCATAATGATCGATTAATTACTCTTGCTCTCCGCCCCTTTTCTTGAGGCCGGGATTGGGGAAATTCTGTTAATAGAAATTATACTGGTAAAATCCATCTAGACAATGCTCTTGGTTCATTTGGGGTATGGAGAATTTATGCAACTGAAGATCATCCGGACGGTTGAAGAATTCGATCGCATGGCCGAAGAATGGAATCGCCTTCTCGGCTACAGTGCAAGTCACGTGCCATTTCTACGCCACGAATACCTGAGCACCTGGTGGCGTACATTGGGCGGCGGCGAGTGGACGAACGGTGAGTTGTACATCGTCACCGCCCGCCGCCCAGACGGCGAGCTGTGCGGGATCGCCCCGCTGTTTCTCACCGAGAATAATGATCGAGAGCAAGCTTTGATGCTATTGGGCAGCATCGAGATCTCAGACTACCTGGACGTGATTGCCTGTTCGGAGGACTTGTCTGCCTTTGTCGATCTTGTACTGGAACACCTGTCTGGAGCTGAGGCGCCCGCCTGGCAGGTATTGGATTGGTATAACTTGCTGGAAAGCTCGCCCAGCCTGGCGGCGTTGCAGGTTGCTACTACCCGGCGGGGCTGGCGATTCAGCCAGGAGCGCTTGCAGCACTGCCCTTACATCCCATTACCGGGCGATTGGGAGAGCTACCTGGCAGGGATCGATAAAAAGCAGCGCCACGAGATCCGTCGCAAGATGCGCCGCGCGGAGAGCACAGAAGTCCCCGTGCGCTGGTATATCGTCCAGGAGGGTGCAGACCTGGAGGGGGAGGTCGAGGCTTTTATGGATCTGATGGCGCAAGATAGTGAAAAGCAGGCCTTCCTGACGGAGGTGATGCGCTCACAACTGCGCCAGGCAGTCACGGTGGCGCACCGCTCCGGATGGCTGCAGCTGGCGTTCTTAGAGGTGGATGGAGCGAAAGCGGCGGGCTATCTCAATTTTGATTACGCCAACAATATCTGGGTGTACAACTCGGGGATCAATTTCGATTATGGTGCTTATTCGCCCGGCTGGGTGCTGCTGGGATACCTGCTGCAGTGGGCCAATGAAAACGGCCGCGAGCGCTTCGATTTCATGCGGGGGAATGAAGAGTACAAATACCGTTTTGGAGGGATCGATCGATTTATCGTGCGCGCGAAAGTAACCCGAAAATAAACCTGTGCGCCAGCTCAGCTGGCGCACAGGTTTATTTTCGGGTTATACCCCCCTCGGCATGCCCCACCCGCCGAGGTTGACCTGCTCGGGGTGTTCGTGCCACACACCGGGGATGGCGGTCCCGCAGTTCGGGCAGGCGCCCTGCTCTGTCAGGCGGTATTCCTGGATGATGTAGCCAGAGCGCTTGACCAACAGTGTCCGGCATTTGGGGCAGTAAGTATTCTCATACTCGTCCACGTACCCCGGCAGATTGCCGGCATAGACGAAATTCAGTCCCGCCTCTACGCCGATCTCCGCCGCGCGCAGCAGGGTACGCACCGAAGTGGGTGGCGGCTCGGTCATCTTGTAATCCGGGTGGAAGGCAGTCACGTGCCAGGGGATATCCGGCGAGACCGAGCGGATGTACTGCGCTGCGTCCATCAATTCCTCATTGCTGTCGTTGAAGCCGGGTACCACCAGGGTGACTACCTCGACCCATAAGCCCAGGTCGTGCGCCCGGCGGATACCCTGCAGCACGTTTTCCAGCACGCCGCCCAATTGCCGGTAGTGCTTATCCTGCATGGTTTTTAGGTCGATCTTATAGCCCACCAGGTACGGGCGAATGTACTCCAGAACTTCGGGAGTGACGTTGCCATTGGAGACGTACACGCACTTCAGCCCGGCTTCACGGGCTTTCTGGAAGATGCCAGCGGCCCACTCGGAGGTGATCAGCGGCTCGTTATACGAGGAAGCGATGACCCCAGCGCGGCTGCGCTGGGCGTAGGCTACCATCTGCTCGGGAGTCACGCGGCGCACGAAGTCGAGAGCGATATCCGAAGATGGGTCGCGCATCGCTTGGGAGGTCAGGTGATTTTGGCAGTAAGAGCAATGGAAGTCGCAACCCAACATCCCGAAGGTCAGTGCGTCGCTCCCGGGCAGGACGTGGAAGAAGGGTTTTTTCTCGATTGGGTCAGCCTGCAGGGCTGCCACGTAACCCCAGGGCACGCGTAGCGTCCCCCCCTCGTTGAAGCGTACCTGGCAAATGCCGCGCCGCCCCTCGCGGATCAGGCAGCGGTGCCCGCAGGCATAACAGCGCACGGTGTTATCAGGCAGGCGTTCGTAGAGCGTGCCTTCCACCGTCATAGAGTCTAAAACATCAGCCAGTGTAGACATCTGAACAACTCCTATATTTTCTTACATTATTATAATATAAATAATGCGTGCTGGCGAAGTGCGCTCGGCACGATCTACCCCTTTTCCCAGAAGTTGGAAAGGAAAGGTAAAATAAATGGGTATGGTATTCCAACGATGGATAGTGGGCTTCTCATTACAGTACTTATTCTAATAGCAGCGATTGTGCTGTTTCTCAGCGAGCGGGTATCCATTGACCTGGTGGCACTTCTCGTACTCGTCGCTCTTGGCCTCACCCGCATCTTAACGCCGTTAGAGGTATTCTCCGGGCTGAGCGATACAGCCGTCATCACGATCATGTCCATCTTTGTGCTGGCTCACGGCCTTGAAGTAACCGGTATCGCCGACCGCATGGGCGATTTTCTCATGCGGATGGCTGGGGAAAACGAAACCCGTCTGCTCATTGCCGTCATGACAGTCAGCGCGTTGATGTCGTTATTCATGAACAATATTGCTGTAGCCTCAGTCCTGCTGCCCGCCACATCGACGGTGGGTCGGAAAGCCGGGATCAAGCTCTCAAGATTGTTGATGCCGCTAGCGTTCGGGACGCTCTTGGGCGGAATGGCCACGTTGTTTACAACAACCAACATCGTCGTGAGCGGTGTACTGCGGGACAATGGCTACTCTGGCTTCGGCGTGCTGAGTTTTGCGCCTGTAGGACTGCCGTTGGTGGTAGTTGGGATTGTTTACATGGTGCTGTGGGGTAAGCGAATGCTGCCCACGGAATCCTCTGCCGAACGAGCCCAGGTGATCCATCAGGCGGAGAGCGATCTGCTGACAATGTATCAGCTAGGTGAACGCCTGTTCCGAGCGCGCGTACCTATTGGGTCTTACTTAATTGACAGAACACTTGCCGAAAGCACTCTTCGCGAAAAATATGGGTTGAATGTCGTGGCGATTGAGCGCAACGGCGGGACAATCCTCGCGCCGACGCCGGACTTCGTCTTCCAGGGAGGCGACATCATGTTATTGGAGGGACGGCTGGAGGAGTTT
>Ga0153916_10003490_pt1 | contig 11720 bp, 10 predicted proteins | sample Opewatmetagenome_FD_109642 | JGI IMG/M metagenome (GOLD analysis project Ga0153916, IMG submission 109642) | Freshwater wetland microbial communities from Ohio, USA - Open water 3 Core 3 Depth 4 metaG | ecosystem: Environmental > Aquatic > Freshwater > Wetlands | place: USA: Ohio, Lake Erie...
ATTATTGGTGCAGCTCACCCCATTCATCCATCAATGCCTCGAGCTCTTGCTGGACCTTCACGTACTCCATACCCAGTTTTTGCACCCTGGCTGCATCGGCAGGAGGCTTTTCCAGTTTGCGTCCAAGGGCTGCCAGGTCAGCCTCGAGCTTGCCGATCGACGATTCGATTTCAAGTATACGTGCCTGCTTGTGACGCTCAGCCACAGAGCTACGGCCTGCTTTCCGAATTCGGTGCACTTTAGCCTTGCCCTCCTGCGCCTCCTTCTCAGCCAGGAGTTCAGCTTCTTTATAGGCTCGATACTGGCTGTAATCTCCCTTGAAGGTACTCAGGATACCTTTTCCTTCATCGATTTCCCAGATCTGGGTTGCCAGGGCGTCAATCAGGTAACGGTCGTGGGATACCAGCAGGATGGTGCCCTGGTACTCGTCCAGTACCTGCTGCAGGATTTCCTGAGAGGGGATATCCAGGTGGTTTGTCGGTTCGTCGAGGAGCAACAGGTTCGCTCCACTCAAGGCTAATTTCGCCAGGGCCAGCCTGCCCCGTTCACCGCCCGAAAGCACAGACACAGGCTTGAATACCTCTTCGCCGGTGAACAGGAAGCGTGCCAGGTAATCTCTAATGTCTGCCAGCAGCAGATCCGGAGCTACTGCATCGATCTCCTGGACCAAGGTACGCTCCGGATCGAGGTCCTCATGGGCTTGGGCGAAATATCCGACCTTCAGGCTGGCGCCAAGCTCCACCTCCCCCGCCACCGGTGGGATTCTCTCGAGGATCGTCTTCAAGAAAGTCGTCTTGCCGGCGCCATTCGGGCCGATCAGGGCTGTGCATTGCAACCGGCGCAGCTCGATATCACCGGCATAGAACAGCACCTTACCAGGATAACCAATTCTCAGGTCATGTGTGCGTAGTACGATTTCACCACTCCGCCCACTGGTGTGCAAATGCAGGTGTAACTGCGGGGGCTTGTTGAATGGCTGGCGCAAGGCTGCCAGCCTGCGTTGAGCCTCCTCGGGGCTGAGCATGCTCGTGGTCGTATCCACCTGCAGGCTGAGCTTGCTCCACTTCTTGCCGGTGGCTTCAGCCATGCCCACTTGCTCGATGGCCTGCAAGTGCCGGCTGAGGCGGCGCAGCCTGCCCCTGGCTTGCGAGACGTTCTGCCCAGAGATATTCTTCTTGATGTAATCTAGGTCCTTTTCCAGCTTCTCCTTCTCAGCCGCGAACACCTCGCTGCGCCGTTCCCAGCGCTCCCGGCGCTGATCGACATATGCCGAGTAGTTGCCACGATAGATTTCAAAACCCGAGCGTGTCATCTCCCAGATGGTGTCCACCACCTGGTCCAGGAAGTAGCGGTCGTGAGAGACGATCAACGTGGCCCCTTTCCACTGGCTGAGATAGCCTTCCAACCATTCCACCGCCTCGATATCCAGGTGGTTGGTGGGCTCGTCCAGGATCAGCAGGTCGGGTTCCGAGAGCAGCAGGCGAGCCAGCAAACCTCTGGTTCGTTCCCCGCCCGAAAGCCTGGCTAAGGGCGCCTGATATTCATCGGCTGAGAATCCCAGGCCCGATAAGACCGATTGAATGCGATGGATGTAGGTATAACCACCTTGATGCTCAAAATCAGCCTGGAGACGGCCGTATTTATCCAGCAGGTGTTCAACTTGCGCGGCATTCGCCATTGCCTGCTCCATGCGTTGCAGCTCAGCCTCTTGCATCCGCAGGTGCTCAAAAGGCAGTAAACACTCCTCCCACAGCGTATGGGGCGAATCAAAGCCTGCTTCCTGAGGTAAATGCCCGATGGATAGGTTCTTGGCGCGGTTTACTTCCCCGGCAGTAGGCTCTTCCTCCTTTGCGAGGATGCGCAACAGGGTGGTCTTGCCTATCCCGTTCGGGCCAATAATCGCAATCCGTGCCCGGTGTGGGATACTCAGCGAGATGCCCGAAAAGATATCGACAGCGCCAAAGGATTTAGCCAGGTTATCTGCAGTGATCAATGACATAGGGGATCAATCTACAACAGGATCAATGATCAATTTCCGTGGAACCAACTCGCCGGTAAATTCGTCCATTATATGCTCCAGATGGCACCCTTCATGCATCTTCTGAGAGGCTAGCCAAATTAGCCGATACTGTGCCATCTTATGTGACGATTCTGGACCTTTTTTATGCCTGGACAATTGTACACTACACAAGCTCAATTAGACTCTCCATGTTATAATCCGACATCGATGGATAAATACGACCCAATTGTAGTCAATCGCAAATCTAGCAGGAGAATACTAGGGTTCCCTCACATCACAATGACGCCAGTGTTGTGGGGATTACTGGCTGTATTTATCATTACCCTCGCCGTCACCGTATATCTCACCTACACAGTAGTGCATGATGCAACTGCAGCCCGCTTCGGGGTGACAAATCCTGCATCCATCGAGTTAGGTGAAAACCCACTGGCAAATGTCCCGGGAGTTAACATTAACATCCCCCTCCAATCAGAAGGTGGTCCGACGCCCATCCCTTGGGACGGCGCTGACCGGGTAACCGTGCTGGTGATGGGTTTGGATTACCGCGATTGGGAAGAGGATGGCCCCTCGCGCACCGACACCATGATGTTGGTTACCATGGATCCCGTTTCGCGCACGGCAGGCATGCTCTCGATCCCCCGCGACTTGTGGGTCAATATCCCCGGGTTTGGTTATGGAAAAATCAACACGGCTTATTACCTGGGAGAATTGTACGACCTGACCGGGGGTGGTCCGGCATTGGCGATGCAGACCGTGGAAGGGCTGCTGGGGGTCGACATCAATTATTATGCGCAGATAGATTTCGCCGCCTTCGAGAATTTCATCGATGAAATTGGCGGCATTGACGTGGATGTGCCCTATGAGATCACAGTCGATCCTATAGGGCCGCACAATACCGTCACCCTTCCCCAGGGCCTCCAGCATTTGGATGGACCAACAGCCCTGGCTTATGCACGCAACCGTGAGACATTCGGCTCAGACTTCGACCGGGCTGACCGCCAGCAACAGGTAGTCATGGCGACCTTCGACCAGATCACTTCCTTTGGGACTCTGCCCAGGTTGATCACAAATTCTCCCACCATCTACAACAACCTGCGAAACGGAATCCACACAAATATGAATCTGAAGGAGACGATCTCGCTGGCATGGACTGTGGTGCAGATCCCACGCGAGAATATCAAACGGAGTATTATAGGGCCTAATGAAGTTGCTATCTCAGTCTCGCCAGACGGGATGGATATCCTGCTCCCGGATATGGATGCCGTCCGTTCAGTGCGCGACTTGGTATTCGCCACCACTTCAGGGATTGCCCCAGCTGCAACGGTCTTCGTCAGCAATCCTGAGGAATTGCGCCAGGCAGAAGCTGCTACCGTATCAATTCTAAATGCAACCACCACTCCTGGGTTGGCCTCGCAAACCACCGATTACCTGAGCAGCAATGGAATTCTCGTCACTGTCACGGGTAACGCCGATGACAAATCGGACACAACAGTGATCATTGATTACACAGGAAAGCCTTATACGGTACAATACCTGGTCGAATTGCTGAATATTGAAGATAACAGCATTTACAGCCGCTACGACCCCAATAGTCAGGTGGATATCGCCATCCTGCTGGGAGCGGATTGGGCTGAAAACAACAGCATGCCGTGAGAAAGCCTAAATGAGAAGAAGATTTCCAGCCTGGCTGAAGGCAGGCCTGATTACACTGTTTGTCATCGCCGCGATTTTCGCGGCTTATGTTGCCTATGCAAAATCTTATGATTTTTTCCTGGGTTTCAATGTCGCTCAAATACCAGGCCTGGCCATCCAGAATAATGCTACACCTGAGCCGGTTGGTGAAGGTACCCAACCATCGACGCTCAACCCGACCATGGCTGCCGAGCTGGCTCCTCTACCCTGGGATGGTGCCAGCCGGGTAACCATCCTGGTAATGGGATTAGATTATCGCGATTGGGAGGCTGGTGAAGGCCCTCCCCGTACCGATACGATGATCCTGCTGACCGTTGATCCGCTGACCAAAACTGCCGGCATGTTAAACGTCCCGCGCGATCTATGGGTGGGCATTCCAGGCTTTGAATATGGTCGTATCAACACTGCTTACCCACTGGGCATTGCCTTTGAGGTGCCAGGAGGAGGTCCCGCTCTGGCAATGCAAACTGTCGAGTCATTGGTGGGTGTCCCCATTGATTATTACGCTATCATAGACTTCTTCGCCTTCGAGCAATTTATCGACGAGCTAGGCGGTATTTACGTAAACGTGCCGAGCGAAATTAAAGTCGATCCGATTGGTGAGGGGAATACCCTCACCCTCTCACCTGGTCGTCAACTCCTGGATGGGGGAACTGCACTGGCTTACGCGCGGGCACGCCATACCGAGGGCGGTGATTTCGATCGTGCCACACGGCAGCAGGAAGTCATCCTGGCAATCAAAGACCGGGTCTTGGAGCTTGGTCCAGCGAAATTAGCCGGCAGCGCTTCTGCACTGTATAACGAGCTGGCCGGCGGGATCCATACCAACCTCTCGCTGGATGATGCCTTGCGATTAGGCTGGCTGGGATTGGACATACCCATGGCAAGCGTTCAGCGGGGAGCGATCGCTCCACCGAAAGCAGTTCTGCTGGCAAAATCTCCGGACGGATCCCAGGATATCCTTATCCCGGTCCCTGACCAGATCCGCTTGATCCGCGACCAAATCTTCGCTTCCTCCACCATGGCCAGCCCGGTATTATCGGCTGGTGATGACCTGCTTAATATGCAGTCGGAAAAAGCTTCCATCGTATTATCCAACGGGACTTATTTCGAGGGATTAGCCGCAGCCACCCAAGCATATTTACAATCTCAGGGCGCGAATGTGGTCGGCACACAAAACAGCGAGTACACCACCTATACCAAGATCATTGACTATACTGGCAAGCCATATACTGACCGTTACCTGGTCAACCTGATGCAAATCACTCCTTATAGCATTTCCTTTCAATATGACCCAACCAGCCAGGTGGATGTGCTTGTCATCCTGGGTGACGATTGGGCGGGTAACAACCCGATGCCTTAGCAACTGCGCACGTGGACCAGATCGCACTAGCCACCAGGTTCAGGATGGGCAGATTTCTAGATAATAGGAAAATCATTTGCTCCGGTCATACAGGCAAGTCGTATTTCATTCGCTATTTAATATTCCGGTACTGGGAAGCAGTTAACTTCCACAATCCAAAAGCAATCGTCAGGCTTATTCCAAACCCCACCGCATTCACAAAAAAGCTCATCCACACCTGATTAGACTGGCTGGAAATCATAGGCACTAAAACCAGGGGAAGGGCAGCTACGAGTGCCCCTGCTAGCAGGCCCCCAAAGCCCATTTCAGGTACATTGCCAGCTGACAAGTCGCTGCAACGGCATTGGCGCAATACATCATAAGTGGCAATAAAGGCGATGCACAGCACTGCTGGAAACAGTAATGGGACGAAGTCGATCTGAAGAGTCTGACCAGCCCAAACACCCAGGCCATAAGCCAACCAACCAAGCATAGTAGCCAGAAGAACCGGTCCGGCGATTTCAGCCAGCACCGCATCCCTGGCCCGAAAAGGTAGTTGCCGGGTGATGGTCCACTGTTCGAGGTCGGTGCGCATTGGTTCCGTCACGCGCTGACCGACCAATAAGACCCAGATAATGAATGCCCACAATTGAGCACCCCAATCGAGTGGCACCATCATCCCCAGGCAGGTTAACAGTACGCCTAGCCAGGCAATGAGCTTGCCGATACGGACCATACGCAAGGCCATCACCCATTGTTTCCATATAAAAGACCAGGCTCCCTCTCTGCCAGCTATATGGGTGGTTGAATGTCCAGAACCCAGGTGCTTATATAAACTCATCTGCTGGCTCAGCTGGGTATTTCCCAGCCAGCTAACCTGTTGAAATGCCCATCGGTAACGTGATTCCTGCGCGGCCCGGCTGAGGTTCAGCCTGGAGCTGGATAAATACAGCCCCAGCAATCCCCCGAACGCCAGAAGGATTGCAATACCAAATCCAGCTATCCAGCTTGCTTCGTTAAAACCAGCTTTGAGTGAAAATTGTACGGGCCATAACGAAATTTCGAGCCCGGCACGACTGGAGACAGCCAGGCTCAGGAACAGGAGCGCAAAACATACCGGTATCAAGCGCAGCCAGGGCTTATCCCGATCACCTCGCAAACGTAAGGCACCCAGTGTATAGGTCAGCGAGCTGAATGTCAGGTGAAGAAACAGCACCAGGCTCGCCAGGCGCATGCCTGCCAGCCAGTAATCGAACAGGTGGCTCCACTGAACGCCCCCCGCTTCGGTCAGCTGGATCGTAGCAAACTTCAACACCACTGCCAGACTCAGGAACGGTATGGTCGGTAAGATCCAATCGCCCAACATCCAGGCGAGAGCTACCTGCCTGCGATCTACCGGCGTCTGGCATATCAGATCCGCATCATCATCGCTAAAGATAAACGGGCTCTCTCTCCCAGATCTGTAACCCCTTAGAATGGCATCCACCAGCAGCACGACAGTCAGGATCCGCATAGAAACGAGGCTGGGTGGCAATTCCTGGAACGTGGATAATATCTGGGCTCCCTGGTCGGCCAGCAGCGCCAAGACACCAAACCCCCATATACTAAAAAAGACGCCCACATAAGCCAGATAGACTATCTGGCTCCAAAAGCGCTCTCTGGGATTGTACCCCACCAAAGCCATCCAAAACTTCAACGAACTGGCGATTTGACGTGATCGGACCTGCCAGACTGGGTTCATTCAACCTACATCCAATTGCCCGGATTCCATCCGCCATCGCTTTGCTTGCAGTACCTCCACCAGGCCCAGGTCATGGCTGGTCATCAGTATGGCACAACCATTCTTGCGCATGTCAGTCAGCTTTGCCTGGAGAAGAAGCACACTTTCGGGATCCAGAGCTGAGGCGGGCTCATCCATCACCAGTACCTTGCATGGCCTGATGAGGGCCAGGGAAATTCCTAATTTCAGCCGCATGCCTCTGGAAAGATTATGGGGATATAAATTCCGACTCTCCCAAAGCCCGAACTGGCGTAAAGCATTTTCCGCGCGTGCCTCCCAGTCGCGCCTGACCCCAAACGCCAGGCTGATGAACTGCATATGCTCCCAGGTGGTTAAGCTGGGATAAAAACGGGGGACATCCGGCACATAAGCCAGACGTTGCTTGGCTGAAACTTCCTCCCGGTACAGGTCAAATCCATCGACAAGAATAACCCCCCTGGTAGGCCGCATGATACCCGAGATACAGCTCAGCAGAGTGGACTTGCCTGCTCCATTGGGACCAGTGAGGATGACAATTTCCCCGGCATCAATCTTGAAATCAACTGGTTTAACAGCCTGGAATTCACCGAAAAAGCGGCATAAATTCGTCACTTGAAGCAAGTAAGGTGCCATCACGGTTGGATAAATGTGAGCAGCCAGGATCCCCAATAGTGGTTTTGATCTTCTGGCTGGCATTCTGCTGCCGTGAGTGGGGTGAGGACCCGCTCGCCCTCAGCCAAAGCCAGGGAATAGACCACATCGGGAGTCATCAGAAAATCAGCAAAACCCATGCCCAGCTCAGGTTGTAATCCGGTGAAGAAATAATCTTCACCATTTTCCCAACTCACCAACAGCTCAACACCTGGAACGGGATTCCCCGCTGCATCCTGGACGAGCACCTGGATCATGGGCTGAGGCTGATCCGGATTGCACACCAGGGTAGAATCCTCAAGCACATATGCTGGGTCAGGCCCAGGAGTTGAAATAAAAATTTGGGCAGGCTGGGCAGTCTCACCGGGTAGATTCTCGGTATCTTCCTGAGTGAGGCTGGGTGAAGCGGCGATCATCGGATCGCCGGAAGGTTGGCTGACAATGGGCGTATTAGTGATCCTGCCGATCGCTGAAGGATAGGGAGTGAATGGGGTTGGTGTGCCAGAAGAAGCCCCTGGTGTCAATCCCTCAGCCAGCTCCATCGCCAGTATCCCCAAGGCGCGCACTTCTGCCTGCGGATGGCCCTCCTCAAAAGCGCGCTGAGCCTGGAGGGCCAGGCTTTGGGCGGGATTATCGTCTTTTAATTGCGCAAGCCGGTCTTCCGCCCTCAAGAGATCGTTATTATACAGATAGGCAGCGGCTACCAACGCACGATATTCATCTTTGAAATCTGCTCGTAAGGCATACGGTGGCGCATCAACATATTGAACAGGGCTGACTATCCAAGAATATACCAGGCCCATCGCAATTCCTAGGATGGCGCCGGTCAACAAGTACCAAGAACCCCGGCGATCTCGTTTCACGGTGTGGGCACCTCGAGGTTTGGATTCCACGTCAGCAAAGCTTCACCCAGAGCTTGTAGCAGTGATAAGTCCTGAGAAGCGTAATCATGCTGGAGAGCGTAGCTGAGGGCGTTGGCGACGATTTCATTTGGAGCTGAGGTACCAAGCTTGGCTATGCGGCGAACTGCCAGGCTTAAATTATGATCCACCTGGTAAGATTCTGCTACCATCAACACGAAATCGGTCTTGTAATCCATACGCAGGCTTTCCGGGCCAATATCGACGTATTCGACCGGATTGACGATCCAACCGTAAAAGAGACCGGCGGCAGCGCCCACGATTATCGCTAGCAGGAATTTAGTCCAGCGTGACATGCACTCCTCAAATGATCAATTTCCGCTCACCGAATGACAAAAGTGGTTAAGCAATCGGAATTCTACCATTGCTCCTTGCTATTGATGCAAATATCTTGTAGAATCTACATTGAAACTGTCGATACCTATTGCACTTCCATTGACCAAAGGAGGGAAGTCGGCATGGATATTATCAAGGTTTCAGGTACCTCGCGCACTTCTGCAGTGGCAGGTGCCATTGCTGGAGTAGTGCGGGAGAACAAGCGTGCCGAAGTCCAAGCGATTGGGGCGAGTGCTATCAACCAGGCAGTCAAAGCGATGGCGCTTGCGCGTGGTTACCTGGCCAATGATGGTTACGATATCATATTTATTCCAGAATTTGTGGATGTCCAAATTGAAGATAAAGTCCGCACAGCCATAAAATTCACTGTTGAACCACGCTGAGAAGTATCATCTACTTCCCACCGCTTTTTTCAATTGATCAAAATCCCACATCCAGGCAATCCTGTTAATGAAATCCGCCAGTGAAGGACTGTCCTGGCGCAGCTGGCGTACGGCAACACCCACGGGATCTTCACCCGCAGCACCACCGGGCTGATCGGCGTAGGCACCATAGAAAGCAAAAAAGGCCTGGTTGATCTTGCGGTAGTGGTAACCGTTCTCCCAAAAGAACTGCCGGCGTGCCTCCATATAAGCTTCGGCAGCGTCAATCTTTCCCTCAGCAAGCAAGCGGTCGGCAGTCACACGGGTGAGATGCATCTCGGCTTGATAATTGAACACCGGGGGAGATGAAGCTTGTGTTGATCCGTTATCACCTGTGACGGGTGGGGGTGGTGGAGGCAAATACTCAGGGTAGAAGCGCTCGACCACTCTCCGTCCGAGCTCATTTCCGGCGATCGCCGCGGCAGTCTCGTTCATGGTGCGCAGCTCCGGACTATTCATGTAGCTGACCCCCAAGGGTCGCAAGGTGAGGTAATTGTGAATCCACTCATGGGCCACAATCTCCGCCAGACCGTTGATATCCGTAGTTTCCATGACCATCGTTGGATACACGCCAATCCCTCCAATATCGACAACCAGGGAAGACACATTCAGGGATTGATCGACCTGAGCTTCCAATTTACCTTTCTGATCGATGCTGATGTTGGGAGAAATGGAGATGTCATAATCCTGGCGAATCACATCGCGGGGGGAAACGATCAAAGCATCTGGGGGAGGGGTGGTGCGGTACAAAACCGAGGGGATGGCCTGGCCACCTAAAGTAAGCCCTGCCCCGGCGGCAATGGCGCTGACCTGGTTCTGCAGGATCGTCTCAGCCAGTGGCTCCAGCTGGGCCTGGTGTTTTCGCAGGTCAGCTAATTGAGCCAGCAAATCGGCAGAGGCGCTGGCAGGATCACGGACGCCGGGATCGGAATAGATATCGTTGAGCTGTGCTTCGACCTGATTGATCTGGCGGATCAAATCCAATTCCGAAAGAACCGTGCTCACCTGCTGATTTTCATCCAGGTAACCAGCCATGTTCAGCGCAAGCTGGCCTAGCTTGACGCCCAGTGCATCCACGGTCCACGAAACATAATCGAATTCGATCGGGCGAGTGAATTTTCGCAATCGCTCAAGAGGATCGGAAGCTGAAACAATACTGCCTCCCAGCATAACTGGAATTAATAGCAAAATTAGCGTCGACAAATAGGCTCTCCGAAAGGGCATGCCCGTCATAATAACCCCAGATGAGTACAGTGTCAAATTAAACCCTTTTAACGATTGGTTACCTCCATGCTATAATCAGCGTGATGAATTTTCTCATCACGGGAGCGGCAGGCTTTTTAGGCTCAGCCCTGGCAAACCGTCTGGCTTGGGAGGGACATCAAGTTCGTGGGTTAGACGATCTATCCACCGGTGACCCCAACGCACTCCACCCTGAAGTGCTTTTCACCCGTGGCGATGTGAATGACCGACCCAAGCTGTGGACGTTGTTGCAAGAAGTGGATTGTGTCTATCATCTGGCGGCACGTGTTTCGGTGCCAGAATCCGTCCTATATCCTCGTGAATACAACGCGGTGAACGTCGGTGGCACCGTGAGCCTGATGGAAGCCATGCGCGATGTGGGTGTACGCCGCGTGGTGCTGGTTTCATCGGGAGCAGTCTACGGAGACCAGCAAATCCAACCTTTGCTCGAGTCTGCCTTGCCCAACCCGCGTTCACCTTATGCAGTATCGAAATTAGCGGCAGAGTATTACGTGCGCACGATTGGCAGCCTGTGGGGCATCGAGACGGTAAGCCTGCGAGTATTCAACGCCTATGGCCAAGGCCAACACCTGCCTCCATCCCACCCGCCGGTCATCCCGTTCATGTTAAAACAGGCCATGCGTAGCGGGACGATCATCGTACACGGTGATGGCACACAGACGCGTGATTACATCTATGTCGATGATGCTGTCAGTGCAATGGTGGCAGCCTCCACTGCACCGGGGTTGAACAACCTGGTGATCAACGTCGGCAATGGCACCGAAGTGAGCACGCGCGATCTGGCCAGCCTGATCATCCAGGTGTCGGGAGGCAGGGCTGAGATTGTTTACAACCCGCGCACCGACCCGGGGGTTTCACGCATGTGTGCGGACCTGACCCTGGCGCGCAACAAGCTGAGCTACCAGCCACGTTTTTCACTGGCCGAGGGCTTGAAGCTGACCCTTGACCGTGATCCACGCTTCCGCAAGGATGCCACTCGCCCCTTACAACCACCCCCATCTGAGGCATGACGATTTCGTTCTGGCTGATCTTGCTGGCTGTGCTGGTTTACGGTCTGTTGCATACCCTTCTGGCCTCCTTTAAAATCAAAGCCCTGGCCCATCAATGGTTCGGCTCACAATATGATCGCTGGCTTCGACTGGTTTACAACTTCATCGCGATCGTGACTATACTGCCCATCCTGTTCCTTCCCATCCTCATGATCGATCAAGAGTTATATCGCATCCGGTTCCCCTGGATTATTGTTACACTCGCCATTCAAGCACTGGCGGTGCTGGCAGTGATCCTTGGTTTGAAGCAGACAGGGATAAAATCC
>Ga0153916_10003491_pt1 | contig 11718 bp, 10 predicted proteins | sample Opewatmetagenome_FD_109642 | JGI IMG/M metagenome (GOLD analysis project Ga0153916, IMG submission 109642) | Freshwater wetland microbial communities from Ohio, USA - Open water 3 Core 3 Depth 4 metaG | ecosystem: Environmental > Aquatic > Freshwater > Wetlands | place: USA: Ohio, Lake Erie...
CAGCTGAGATTTAGAAATTCTTCACGCTTTTTTATTTTTCTATCCTTGATTATTTCTTCAGCACTGATGGTCAGACCCATGAAAATTGCGACAATTACTGCCATGAAAATATATACAGGAAGATTGGAATTGCCCTCAAGTGTATAACCATAGATATTAGTCACATTAACGCTATAATATCTTATGATATAAGATAAAAGAAATGCAAGTACCGGTGCTTCAAGAAAATTAATGATAAGATATTGTGTATTTGCCATCTTTGCCAGTATGTCACGTTTTAAGAAGATCATAAATTGCTTAAAACGGTTGGGGATTTTGAAGTTTATGGCTGGAATAGGAGGTATTTCGGTAATTTCTGCTTTTTCTTCTTCTCTGGATTTCAAATAGTAGTGGTGCCACTCGATTGGAGATTTTTTCCTTGTTTTGGTCATTTTTCCATATTCATCCAGAACGCTTGACTCAACAATGTTGAAAACCTGTTCAGGATTGACATTACCACAGGAATGGCATTCACTCTCGTTCCAGTTTGCGTGGTGCATCAGTTCCTTGAAATACATTATTGAATCAACAGGTGTACCGCTGTAAATAAGCCAGCCGCCGGTATCCAGAATAATCATACGGTCGAACATTTTAAATATCTCAGAAGATGGCTGATGTATTACGACAAACACAAGTTTTCCTTTCAGGGATAACTCTTTCAGCAGGTCAAGAATATTCTCTGAATCTCGTGACGACAGGCCGGATGTTGGTTCATCGAGGAACAAAACAGCTGGTTCCCTGATCAGTTCAAGAGCTATATTCAACCTTTTACGTTGTCCTCCGCTGATTTTTTTATTCAGGGGACTTCCAACCTGGATATCCTTGATTTCGAATAATCCGAGATTTTCCAGAGTCCGGTTAACGGCTTCAACAATTTGCGATTCTGAATAGTTGTCAAAACAGAGTTTGGCATTATAGTATAGATTCTGGTAAACCGTCAAATCCTCAATTAAAAGATCGTCCTGAGAAACATGCCCGATTATTCCCTCCACCTTTTCTTTTTCATTGAAGATACTAATCCCATTAATCAGGATTTCCCCTGAAGAGGGTGGGGTAGAACCATTAAGTACATTCAGCAATGTTGATTTTCCGGCTCCACTGGCACCCATAATACCAATAAGTCTGCCAGATTCTTCTTTAAAACTCAGGGAATGTAATCCATGCTTGCCGCCTTTAAACAAGTACTCGATTTCAATGACCTCGAAAATGATTTTATCCCTGATCTTATCCATCTGGTACTTGCTTACTACATCACTGTAATAGATAGGTTTGATTAACTGGTTACGAACCGAAGAACCGTTAGTGAACACGTATACTTTATCCTGTTGAATTATCTGACCATTCAGGTACATTTCATTCTCACCTATGTACCGGATAAAATACATTTTTGTGCTTGGAACATGCAATACACGTATCTGTCCCTGGAGTCCATCGACATAATTATGTTTGGTTTTTTCGTGATTATAATCTTTGTTATTGTCGATTAGCAGAATTTGTGAAGAATTTGGTATCTGGTTAAAGGAAAAAAGAACAAAATCTTTTATTTCCTGGTACTCCTCTTCCGGAACATTAAAGGTTTCAGCCACGGTATTGATAAATTCCATCTCCTGGACAGTAATTTCCTGGCTATCCGATTTGACAAATTCAAGTAGCTGAATCAGAACAATAATCTTCTGGGGCTGCACAAGCTCTTCATTGATGGCAGTACAGATTTTAAGAACTCTAACAGAACTTGATGAAATTCTGAATACTCTTTTTGATGATTCCTTCTGTTTCTCCTGGTGAAGAGTATAATATTCATCAAATACCCCAAGATATTCCTGCACAAGTTCAGCATTGAGTTGCCTGTCAAGAAAAGATTTGACTATAGTTTTACGGTCACTTCTGCTGCTATCTGGCCTGGCGATAATAGCGAATAACTGCATCAGAGCTTTTAATATCTTTTCACTCATTAGATTTGGCTATAAAATGTGGACTACGAAAAGATTAACGTTCAACCGAAGATAATAAATAATTGAAAAGATTGATCAAAAATTTGAGAACAATGGGATCTACCACAAATAAATTATGAGGAATATCAGGGGTATGATAATTCCAATCAATGTCAGCCATGCACCCCTGCCAGTAATACCTTTTTTACCCTGAATCATAAATAAACCGGTGGTTGACAGAAATATTAATGATATCGCAAAAAGATCTGAAAACCAGGTCCAGAGTTTTTTGGGTTTGTTATAATGCAGGAAATTTACTTCTTTGAAAACAGGCCTTCTTTTTATCTGCTCAAGCTGAGCTTCGCCGGATGTCATATCAATCGTAATTGCTCCTTCCTTAAGGAATACTTTAAGAATATTCTCCCCCGGGAAGTAATGGCTTCTGTAATTGACATCCAGACCTGATTCTGAAATCATTGATATTATCCAATCTTTCTGAATAACATCTTTTTGTGGGATTTCGGTTAGAATGAAGCTTTTATGATTTATCGTGTAATCAGGATTCCAGTCATCAATATGGTTCAGGGCAATTCCCGATAAACCATAGATAATACACATTCCAAAGAAAATATATCCGGTATCGCGATGAAGTATCCTGATCCAGTTCCTGATATTAATATTTTTCAACCCGGAACCTCTTATTCTTTAGTCTTGAAGTCTATTGTTTCTATCCAGTAATCAGACAGATGGTCTTCTCCGCTTGCCGCAATATCTTCCCTGAGTTTCTGGATAGCGGCAAGGGGGTCTCCGCTTTCAGCTTCAACCTCTTGCTTCTGATGTCCATCAAGCCCGTCCTCGTGCCCCTTATTTTCTTTGGATGCGCCATCAGTAACTTCTGCTTCCCATTCTGCGAGATATGTTTCATCAATGATGAGTTCTTTTACAATACCTCTGACAACAATCATATTCCCTTCAAGGGTAATATCAAATTCAGGGATATTTTCACCTGTGGTGATCCTGATAGTTCTGGTTGTATCTTCACCAGTTATAAATAACTTTTGGCCACCATGTCTGCATACATGAGTAACCCTGCCTGAAATAGTAACCTCCTTGCCAACATTATCTGAAATTTGGTCCGAGAAATTATCTACTGTAAGTTCTGAAAGGTCTAGGACAGGATTTTCATTTGAAGCTTTCCTGGATACGTTACTGCATGAATAAGAAACAATTAGGACTACAGAAATGATAATAATAATTCTTTTCATATTTTATAATAAAAAGTGCATAGATAGCAAAATGATATTAATTTTCAAATATATCACAGGTTAATTTTAACAAATTATCAAATTACCAAATATACTATTCCAGCTCAAACGAGAATTTAATTCTCTGATCTGAACGATCCATTATGATTTTTATCTTTTTACCCGCTTTCTCCTGGAATAGTTTGTATATTTCATTAAGTGACAGATCGTTTGCACCTGTACCATTTATTGAGATGATTAAATCATTTTTGCGTATTCCGGCTCTTTCCGCTGGTGAATTATCATAGACCTGTGCGACCTGGTAAATATTGAGTCCGGGATATAGGCACAGGATCTCAATCCCACACCTGTTATATGAAAAAGGCTCTTTATATTTATTGTTTTTAGTGAGAGTTATAAGTTCGTTGGGGTAATCTATAATAACATTGAATCGTCTCAGGACCTCAGCCCCAAGGCTTCCATTTCGTCTATCAGATCCGATAGCATTCTCAATTGATGTCGAATCCGGAAGTGAAACTAAAATATCTTTCAGTTCAAAACGATCAATGGATATCATGCTAAATCTGGAAAGATATCCATAAACATCTCCGCTTAATCCGCTTCCCAGGAAAGATTTCTTTGCCCCGGCAGGGATCTCAAAATCCGTTAAAGTACTCTTATATAGCCAGAGGGAATTGCTTGCTCCTGTATCCAACATGACTTTTAGAGGGATAATTGAATCGTCTGAAAGCTTTAGCTTTATGTACAAATAAGGTTTTTTGTCATGAATAATCATTGGTAAGCTTACATAATTTTTAGAGTTCCTTTTATACCTGAAATATTCAGGATTATTGAAAATGATTTCTTCATCCTTATAATTTATTTGAGTAATAAATGAGTTGAATACACTATAACTCAGGATACCATGAATCTTGTAACCAAGTTTGCCCGAAAGCTGAAAAATATTTTCAAGAAGCACAAAATAATCCTGATTAATTCCTTTTATTCCAGATACATTGATTTCATTACCGAAGGCATGAATAGCAGCAAGGGGAGTTCCTGTCCCCAGTCCCTGAAGTTGTATTTTTCGTGCATAATTAAGATTAAGATTTTCACCAGTTGATAATTCACAGATTATAGAGGTATTAATTCCTGTGTCAAGTATAAAATTAAGTGTGTCAGATCCATTAATTTGTATTGGAATAATTATTAAATTATTGATGGATTTAAATGGTAACCTGATGCTTCGTTGGCGGGGATTACTGAAATATAGCTCTTTTGATTGCTCAACCTGGCTCAATTCATCGACCTGAGATGAAGAAATCGAGGAAATAAAAAGCAGTACTGAAGCAATTAATAATATCAGTTCGGACCTCAATGGATTTTGCTTATACATAAGTCTCTAACCTTTGTTAAGCGGAATAAACAATTCAGATTACAAAATAAATGAAAATGTCAAAATGACCTAACTTTATAAATAATTCTGGAAATCTGACATATGGGAATTAACATTTCATAATGGCAGACAATTTGTGCACCAACCCCCGATGTATTCAACATTTTATTACAGGTTCTGGATGATGGAAGATTAACAGACAATAAAGGCAGGACTGTCAATTTTAAAAATACAATCATAATAATGACGTCCAATATTGGTTCACATATCATTTGGGAAAATATGAAGGATTATGACGAAGAAAAAGCAGATGAAGTACATGAGAAAACCAGGAATATGGTTTTCGATTTGTTGAAACAAACACTTCGTCCTGAATTCCTTAATCGTATCGATGAAATAATTATGTTCAAACCATTAACACCTGATAATATCAGGAAAATAGTTAAACTTCAGTTGAATAATCTGCAACAAAACCTTTCAGCCAATAATATCAGAATTGAAATTACTGATAAGGCTGTTGATTGGCTGGCATTGCAAGGTTATGATCCTCAACTGGGTGCACGTCCGCTTAAAAGACTGATCCAGAAACATGTGTTAAACGAAATTTCCAGGAGGATAATAAGCCAAGAAGTATCTAAAAATCAATTAATTATCATCAATGCCGAAAAGTCTGGACTTACTATCAAAAATTCAGACCTGTATGAAAGGTAAACAGAGCTTCTGATGCAGAACAATTAATGAAAACTCTTGAGACAATCTTCTTTTGTATTATAAATCTCGAAAACATTGTGTAACTGGAGCAATTTGAAAAGCTCCATTACTCCGGGTGTAATGTTGCAGATTTTGAAAAACCCATAATTATTATTAGCAGTCTTCATAATAGACAGGAAAACACCAAAGCCTGTACTATCAACGAAGTCAATCCCTTCCATATTCAAGACTAATTTGGTGTTGGGTTTTACGAAATAGCTTTTCATTTGTTCTTTAACAGGTTCTGCAATCAATGCATTGAATCGGTTTACGTTATCAAAACTAACAACGATAATCCCATTGGAGGTTTCAGTTTTCAGCATGATTATGATTTTTATTTAATTTTTAGTGTTTTCAATTCTTTACAGGCGTCATTTATTTCACCTGTAAATCTGCTAATATAATCAGAAAATTTATCAACATTTTTTTGATCTCTTGCTAATAATTCAAAATCTTTCAACATTTCAGATAGTTCGGTCATTCCCATAATGGCTACCGATGATTTTGCTTTATGAGCTAACCTGCTGAGTGCCTGCCAGTCACCCTGTGCATATAATTCCTTCATTTCACGGGTATACTCATTGGCCTGTGAGATAAATATATCTATCAATTCCTTTATCAGGTCAGGATTGTCATCCGTCATATTTCTCAAATAGCTTAAGTTAGTGATCATTTTTACCTGATAAATGATAGTTATTTAGGGTCGGCGTTTAATAAAAATTAAAATAAAAATAATTGATTTTTTTTACTTTTAATAAAAATTCCTGTCTATGATGAACCATTTTCAGGTAATTACGTATATTACAATGCTTTTTGCAAAAAAATAATTATGAAAAGATTTTTTAATTTGGCCATGTTGTCACTAGTCCTGCCTTTGTTTATGCATGCTCAGGAACCAGGTTCCAGTGTGCCACTTAAAAACAAAGGTGAGGCAAAAGTGTCTTATAACAGAGGAATAGAAAGTATTTATGAGAAAAACTATTTGGTTGCGCTGGAATACTTTTCAACAGCCCTTGATCTGAATCCCGAATTTGCCCTTGCTTACCTTATGAGGGGGAAAACAAATCTTGAACTTCGGAAAATACCGGAAGCAATCCAGGATTTTACAATGGCTTTAAAAACAGACATGAATCTCGGGGAAGCAAATTTCTACAGGGGGTATGTTAATTTAAGTGAAAAGGCCGATCCCTCAGTACTGGAAGATTTCGATCTTGCTATAAATAAAGGCTTTAAAGAGCATTTTGTTTATTATTACAGAGGGCTCTATAAATTAATTTCCGGTGATTACACTGGTGCGATCCTTGACTTTAACAGTGCAATTGATCTTCAATCAAGCTATGCTCTGGCTTATCACGATAGAGGGACTGCCAAGCGTTTGCTTGGTGATTATCAGGGCGCTATTTTTGATTACCGACAGGCTGTTAATTGTAAACCTGATTTTTCTATAGCTTTTAATAACATGGGTAGTGTAAAAAAAATGCTCGGCGATTTTCAGGGTGCTATTGATGATTATTCCGTTGCTGTCAGACTGGATACAAATTATTATGTAGCTTATAATAACAGAGGAAGTGCGAAGTTCCAGCTTGGTGATTATAGTGGCGCACTGGAAGATTTCAATAAAGTAATATCAATAAAGAATAGTTACAGCCCGGCATTAAATAATATGGGCGGAACACTTGCAAAATTGAATAAACTGGATGAATCTGCAAAAACTTTTGATCAAGCCATAATGAACGACCAGTCATTTGGCTACGCTTACCTGAACCGTGGATTCGTCAGGGAGTTACTGGGAGATATTAATGGAGCATGCGAGGATTGGAAAACAGCAGGGGATCTGGGGGTAACCGAAGCTGAACAATACATGAAAGAATGTAAATAAAAACAGAAAAAATTATATCAAAAAATGAGGTCCATCATTAAGTTTTCAAGATTTACCGTTTTATTACTGTTGATACCTGTATTCTCTTATTCTCAACAGTATATCAAGGTAGTGAAAAACGAATTTAAAACGGAAAATGAAACTGGTCTTGAAGAAGCATGGAAAAGCATAAAGGCAGGTGACAAGTTATTCAAATCCGGACCCGGGACATATCGCGAGGCAAGGCAGCATTACCTTTTTGCAAATAAATATAACAGTGAAAATCCGGAGCTGAACTATAAAATAGGGATTTGTTACCTTTTTTCTGATGATAAGTATGAATCAATAAATTATCTGAGAAAAGCTTATATTGCTAAGAATCAGATTAGCTCGGATATTCATTATGTGCTTGCAAGAGCATATCACCTGACACTGGAATTTGACAGAGCAATTGAGGAATATGATAAGCACCTTTCAACGCTTCCTCCAAAACTGATGGTCAAGGAATCCCCAGGAATTAAACGAAAAATTCAGGAATGTGAGAATGGCAAAGCACTTGTTGCCAATCCAATTCGGGTCATAATAACGAACCTTGGTGAAAACATAAACAGTGAAGCGGATGATTACAACTCAATTTTCGTTTCAGGAGATTCCATAATTTATTTCACTTCCCGAAGGATGCATGACGAAAAAGCTAAAAGGAGTGCATATGACAATAAATTTTTTGAGAATATTTATATGTCAGTAAGGAATGGTTCAGAATGGACGAAAGCACAGAATCTGGGTAAAAAAGTCAACAAGAAAAATCAAAATATTGCAGCCATTGATGTATCTGGTTATGGCAGCCAGCTATATATCTACAAGGGCCATAAGGATGCAGGAGATATTTACCAGAGTAAATTAAAAAAAGGCTTCTGGACAACCCCAAAGGCACTAAGCAGCAGATATAATACAAAATTCCGTGAAACCAGTATGAGTATCAGTCCTGATCAGAAGACTTTCTATTTTGTCTCCTCAAATCCCAAAGTGTCTTTGGGAGGAAGAGATATTTTTATCGTAACAAAGAATCCACAGGGAAAATGGGATAAACCAGTAAATATGGGCAGTAAGATTAATACGCCATATGATGAAGAGTGTATTAAGATTTCACCTGATGGAAATACTTTATTTTTCAGTTCAAGAGGCTTTAATTCCATGGGGGGGTATGATGTATTCCGGTCAGATAAAAATGACCTTGGCGAATGGTCTCCTCCCGTAAATATTGGATACCCGATAAATACACCTGATGATGAAGTATTTTATTCTGTTTCTCCGGTCGGGAAATATGCATATTACTCAGCGAACAGAATGGGAACTATAGGAGGACGTGATATTTTCAGGATTCTTTATCTGGGGGCAGAGAAAGAATTTGTTATGACTACCGAGGATAATCTGGTTGCCGGGATCCTAGATTCAACGAGAAAGGGATTTTTAACTCCTCCAGTAGCATTAATCAGTGAATATATATTGACAGGGAAAGTGTTGGATGCGGCCACAAAGGATGGAGTCATGGCTCAGATTGAGTTTATAGATGTTGATCAGAGCAAGGTGGTTGCTACCACCATGAGCAATGACACCGGATCATATACAGCCAGATTGCCTGAAGGCAAAGCTTATGGTGTTGAAATTAACGCAAAGGGATATCTTTTCTTCCTTGATATGGTTGATCTTACAGGAGTGGGACCTGAAGAACCCATCAGGAAGGATTTCAGTATTGAGAAAGTTGAAATCGGTACAAAAGTTGTTCTTGAAAACATTTTCTTTGAAACCAATAAAGCAACTTTGAAACCTGAATCATACCCGCAGTTGGAACAAGTACTGAAATTCATGAATAGTAATCCTACAGTAAGGATGGAAATATCTGGTCATACCGATAATGTTGGTTCTTTAAAATTGAATACAAACTTATCTCAGGCTCGTGCAGAGTCGGTTGTCAGGTACCTGGTTGAAAGAGGAATAGATCCCTCCAGACTTGATTATAAAGGATACGCATTCTCTCAACCTGTTGCACCAAATGATACTCCGGAAGGAAGAGCTATGAACCGCCGGGTTGAATTTAAAATCCTGAGCATGTAATTATCCTGTATGAAACAGACTGCACTATATGAAATTCATAAATTGGCAGGCGCTAAAATCATTCCTTTCGCCGGATTTTATATGCCAGTTGAGTACACAGGTATTATTGATGAACACCTGACAGTCAGAACTGCAGTCGGGGTTTTTGATGTATCTCATATGGGAGAAATATGGGTAACAGGCCCTTCCGCCTTTCAGTTTTTACAAAAGGTAACGACAAATGATGTTAGCAAGTTATATAATGGCAGGATACAATATTCATGCTTCCCAAATGGAAAAGGAGGCATTGTTGATGATCTGTTAGTGTACCGGATGAGTCATGATAAGTACCTTCTGGTCGTGAATGCAGCTAATATTCAAAAGGATTGGGAATGGCTCAACAGTCAAAATAAGGAGGGTGCAGTATTACAGAATGCATCTGATTTAACCTCTCAGCTGGCGGTTCAGGGGCCTGCTTCCATAAAAACCTTACAGCCACTTACTTCTGAAAATCTTTCTGAAATTAAGTATTATACATTCCGCATTTCTGATTTTGCAGGTATCCCTGACGTAATTATCAGTGCAACAGGATATACCGGTTCAGGGGGATTTGAACTCTATTTTCCGAACAAGCATGCTGAATCAATCTGGAAGAAGGTAATTGAATCGGGGACGGAATATGGTATAAAGCCAATTGGACTTGCAGCAAGAGATACATTGAGGCTTGAAATGGGATATTGCCTTTACGGAAATGATATCGATGACAACACATCGCCAATTGAAGCAGGACTGGGATGGATAACGAAATTCGCGGAAGGCAAGGATTTTATTGACAGAGAATTTCTTTTCAAACAGAAACAGGAAGGTGTAGCCAGGAAACTGACTGGTTTTAAGTTGCTGGAAAGGGGGATCCCAAGACAACATTACCCGATCGTTGATAATACCGGAACGCATATAGGGGAGGTCACCTCCGGAACAATGTCCCCGATGCTTAATGCCGGAATAGGCATGGGATATATCAAAACAGCAATGACGGAACCTGGTAAAGAAATCCAAATTGAAATCAGAAATAAAAAACTGAAAGCAATTGTCGTCTCACCACCATTTTACAAAAATTAACAAACCTAACAGGTATTGATCAAGGTACGCTAAAGGTTACCAGTAATCTTAAATAAATTGAAGAAGATAGAGGTATGCTTTTCACCGGCTCTTTTCAGAGAATTCAGAAATCCAGAGGCAATAGCAGTCGTAGTGGATATCCTTCGTGCAACTTCGGCAATAGTCACAGCATTTATGAATGGTGTAAGCCGGATTATCCCGGTTGAAACCTTACAGGAAGCTGAAGACTTAAAAAAGAGGGGATATCTTGTAGCAGCGGAAAGAGATGGACTTGTTCAGCCATTTGCTGATTTTGGTAATTCGCCGTTTAACTTTACGAGGGAGAGGGTAGCTGGCCGGCAAATTGTATACAGTACAACAAATGGCACTCAGGCAATCCACGAAGCAGGCAATTGTCATAGGATCGTCATCGGAGCTTATCTTAATTTTACCGCCCTGTCTGATTGGTTAATCAGTCAACAAAGGGATATCATCATCCTCTGTGCTGCCTGGAAAAACAAATTTAATCTTGAAGATACATTATTTGCTGGAGCCCTGGCAGAACGAATTCTTCAGGATCCTGATTATTATACAATTTGTGACTCGACTCTTGCTTCAATTGATCTTTATCGGATTGCAAAAGAGGATCTTCTAGATTATATTGATAAGGCCGCTCAAAGGCACCGACTCAGGAAAAATAATCTGGATGATGTTATCGAATACTGCCATACATTTGACCTGACATCCCTAATCCCTGCATTTGAAAATGATTGTCTCATCGCCCTCCAAATCTGAGTTGCTGTAAGTTTTTAAAAATTTATAAACACCCTGCTGAGAGTGCGATATTTTTTCTGAATTTTACTGAACATAAAATTTAAATAACCATGAAGAAGCACAATTTTAACCCAGGGCCTTCCGTACTTCCTCAATTTACATTAGAACAGACTGCAAAAGCAATTCTGGATTTAGATGGTACAGGCCTTTCAATTATGTCAATTTCCCATCGTGGTAAAGAATTTACCCCAATATTAAAAGAAACTAATGACCTGCTGAAAGAGTTGCTTGATATACCTGCCGGTTATAGCATTTTATTCCTGGGTGGAGGGGCAAGCCTGCAGTTTGCGATGGTTCCATATAATTTGCTGAATAAGAAAGCCGCTTATCTTAATACAGGCTCATGGGCATCCAAGGCTATTAAGGAAGCTGAAATGTTCGGGGAGGTTGATGTGGTAGCTTCTTCAAAAGACAGGAATTTCAGTTATCTTCCCGAAAATTATTCAGTCCCCGGAGATGCCGATTATTTTCATG
>Ga0153916_10003493_pt1 | contig 11717 bp, 10 predicted proteins | sample Opewatmetagenome_FD_109642 | JGI IMG/M metagenome (GOLD analysis project Ga0153916, IMG submission 109642) | Freshwater wetland microbial communities from Ohio, USA - Open water 3 Core 3 Depth 4 metaG | ecosystem: Environmental > Aquatic > Freshwater > Wetlands | place: USA: Ohio, Lake Erie...
CTTTGACGTCATAGTCCACGCTCACCCCTGTATTGCCGAGCTTCGGGTAGATGGTATCGACGGAGACGGAATCCGCGGCGCTGGTGACCTCGATTTTCACCTTCTGGAGATTCTCGGCCGCCTTATTCGTCTTTTTCAAGGCTTTGATCTCGACCTTGTCTTCTTTCCAGGTGCTGATTCTGACCTCGCCGTTGACGTTCTTCAGGCTGAATGTCCCCTTAGGACTCAGGGGAAGGACCTTCTGGAACTCCTCCTGATGTTCGGCCTCGGATGTCCAGCCCAGGAAGAGGAGGGCGAAGAACATCACGAGAACCAGGACAACGAGATTCTTGGACTGCATTTTTAAACCTCCACGCTTTTTTAGCTTTCTAATCGAGTAGACGCGATCTCTGTGAAAAAGGTTGCCTCAGGACGGCGGGCGGTGAGCTGTCAGGAAGTGGTACACGGTGGCGAAGCACAGGACGCCCGTCCAGAGCCTGACCAGGAAATAGGCCTGCTGCCAGATAAAAAGGAGGACCGGCCCGAGCCCGGCCTTGGGAAGGGCCTTGGCCACGACCAGATACACCCAGGTTGAGAGCACGAATATCAACCCGACCACAAGGAAAAGGGCCCAAGCGCGGAAGAAGTGCTTTCCGAGAAACCGGAAATTCCGGAGCGTCGTCCGGACAGCCTTGCGGCTGTCGTCGGCGACGAGCGAGACCTTGACATAGTCGAAGAACATCTTGACGATCGAGAAGAGCAGCAGAAAGACGACGAGGCGCAGCGAGGACGAAATGATTGTCGTCCATTGGGTGGAAGCCCCCTTGGACCAGAGGCGGAAGGGCATGGAGACGAACCGGCCGAGGATGCCCAGGACGAGGAAATAGCCGATGAGGGAGAGAAGGAAGACTCGGAAGAACCGGCCGAAATAGCGGCCGCAGTCCCCGAAGAAGTTCCGGAAGGTCACCTTTTCTTCGCCGGCCGCGATCCGGCCTATGACACCGCCGTTGAGGAAGGCCAGCAGGACCAGGAACAGGAGGGACGTCCCCAGGAACCAGCCGATAACGAGCGGCGGCATCTCATGGTATTTATAGACGAGGTCACCGATCCAGAGCAGGTCCACTCCGGCGAAGAGCCTTTCGCCCAGGAGTGAGCGGGAGAGTTGACTCTGGAGAAGGAGATAGAACGGCGCCACGACGAGAAGAGCGAACAACAAATAAATTGTCCATAGGTAGGCGACCAGCCTCCCCTTTTTAGCCGTCGTCGCCAAACCCTGACCGAAAACTTTTCCGATACCCATAGTCGTTCTCCTAACTCAGGGCGCTGAGGTGGTGAAGATAGTTCTGAACCCAAAAGAGCAGCCGGGAGGTAAGCCGGATGACGCCGTTTCTGCCGGCTTTGGCCTTCAAGCTGTTATTGGAAAGGTTGGAATCGACAAGCCAGATGAGGTCCGGGTCAACCTCGGCGAACTTCGCCTTGGCCGGCTTTTCGAACCGGAAGCTCTCCCAGCGGTCTTGGCCGTCCCAATAGCTCACCTCTTCGCTCCCGTCCTCGAAGACGACCCGCAGCTTGACCCTGGCCTCTCCCCCGAGCAGGGCCTCCCCGAATCGGCGGACCGTCACATCGGTGACATAAATTGTCTCCCCTTTTTTCTTGTCCCGGGCACGCTTTTTGGCTTTATCGATATCTTTTTGTTTAACCTCTTCTTTTCTCCCGTCTACATCAAAAACGCCGGGATAGAGGTTTTCTTTCTCTTTTGTCTGGAGTCGAGAAACCCCATAATCAAAATTATGGGTGGTATAAAAGAGCTGCTCGAAGAACCAGCTCAAGTCCTGCCCGCTAACTTCATTGACGACGTTGATGAAATCCTGGGTGCGGGGGTGGCGGAAACGCCAGCGCATCTGGAAGGTCCGCATGACCCGGAGCATGGCCGCTTCGCCCAGATAGCGTTCCAGCGTGTCCAAGCAGGTCGAGGCTCGCATGTAGACGTTCATGGCGTAGCTCATCCGGCTCGAAAAAAGCCAGGACGGCGTTATAACCGGATCCAGCTCGACGATCATGATGGCCGCCGCGCGGTTCATCTCGTAATCGGAGGATGTGGGCAAGTTGATGAGCCAGGTCAGCGGCCAGCCGAACAGAGAAGCCGAAAACATCCCCGGGCCATACGCTTTGCCCTGCACTCTTCCGGTGGAGTAGGTGTTGATGCCCTCGTCCAGCCACGCTTCCTCGAATTCGTTGTTGGCCACCAGCCCATACCAATAGCCGTGACCGAACTCGTGGATGATCACTCCCTCGGGCGAAAGGACCTTCTTATCTCTCAGCACCCCTGTCCCCGCCGTGAACAGCGTCGGGTATTCCATCCCGCCGCTTCCTGTCCGGAAGGGCGGGTCGACCATGGTGACGGTTTCATAGGGATAGGGCCCGAACCAGAGGCCGTAATACTTGAGGGCCAGGCGCAGCGCCTTGAAATGGCGCTCGGTCTGGGCCTTGTGCTCGGGTTTGATGAGGAGGATCATCTTTACATCGGGGAGCCTCAATTCATCAACGGGCACTCTGACCTTGGCGGAGAGGTCGGCGTATTCCTGGCCGGTGACTTCCTGGGCGGCCACGAAATCGCGCTCCACCTTGATGTAGGCAGGGTCGGCCGTCCAGGCGAAGTCATGGATCCTGGCTTGCTCGAACTTGTAGGCCACCGTTTTCCCGTCCGACGAGGAGACTGCGCTTATCTGCTTGCCCGAGGCCCCGACCACAAAGGCCGCGGGGACGGTGATCTCGACGGAGAAGTCGGCGAAATCGGCGAAGAACTCGCTGTTCAGATGGTATTGATGGCAGTTCCATCCCCTGCCTTCCTCGTAAACGCCTGGCTTGGGGAACCATTGGGCGATGAAGTAGGATTCCCGATAATAGCCGGATCGGGCGACCGTCCGCGGGATCTTGGATTCGAACTCGATCTGCAACCGGACTTCCTCACCGGGCTTGACAGCCGCCGGGAAACGGACGCGGGCGACTGTCTGGTCTTCGGGATGGGCGGGGAGGTCGGGGGACCCGAACTCGAGCGTCGGCCGGAGGTCGGTCCCGTCGGCCAGGGCGATCCGGGTGATATCAATATAGCCCCAGCCCCCTTCTTCCTCGGTGCTTCGCCCCAAGGCGCCTTCCTCCCGGGATTCTTCCAGCATGGCGCTTTTCTCATTTTTGAAAGCATTCCAGTAGAGGTGAAACCACATATCGGGGACCTCGTCCCGGGTCTCGTTTTTCCAGAGGATTTCTTCTTTGCCGAGGAGCCTCTTCCCAGTGGCGTCGAGCTCGACTGAAATGATGTAGCGAAGGGGGCTCCCCTTCTCTATTGTCTGGGTCTCTTGCGCTCCTCGAAGCGGTGAAGCCAACAGGAGTGCGATGACGAGAACCAGACAGGAACCCGATGTATTATTTCTCATAGACTCCCTCCTATGCGCCTTGTTGCGGAAACCTCTCCCGGGCAAGGTCCTGCCAGACTCTGAGCCTGGGGAAATACATGAATTCGAGAAGGATCGAGACGAACAGGAGAATGTAGAAATCCCGCGAGAAGCCGGTCAGAAGAAACAGGACGAACCCGAGAACGGCCGGAAGCTCTCCCAGGGATGAAGTGATGACCGAAGTCCGGCTCAAGCGCGAAATCAGGTGATGAAGGTCCTCTCCCGTCGACATTTTGAGCATATTCCGGCTGGCGAAGCGGACCAAGATGACAGCGCCGACCGCGGCTCCATAAAAAATGTAGCGCAGGGTTTGAGGCCCGAGTCCGGAAACGAGGAATCCCTGAAAAGGCTTCATCTGGGCCATGATGAGTTCGACTATGAGTGTGTACAATAACAGGCTGGCGACGAGGGCTCCGCTGATGATGGCCGTCGTTCGGAAGGCCGTTTTGAGTTCAGACTCAGACTCCATGGCTTTTACCTCATAGTACGTTTTATTTGGCCACAAGGTTCGCCTTCATCTATTGGACATAGAGGAGAAAACCCTTCAAGTATTCACTCTCAGGATGATAGATGTTGATCGGGTGGTCAAAGGCCAGGCGATGTCTCTGCATGATGCGCACTTCCCGGCCGGCTTCGGCCGCAGCCTGGAAGACGACCTGCTGGAAAAGGGATTCGTCCACGAAATGGGAGCAGGACAGGGTCAACAGCAGGCCTTGGGGCCCGACCTTTTTCAGGGCCAGCCGGTTGATGTCCTTGTAGCCGCGGCAGGCCGGAACGATGTCCGTTTTTTTCTTGGCAAAGGCCGGCGGATCGAGGATGATGAAGTCATAGGACGGGATTTCCCGGCGGAGGAACTCGAAGACATCGGCAACGACAAGACGATTCTGATTTTCGGAGAAGCCGTTAAGAGAGAGGTTGCGCTTGGCCAGCGCAATGGCCGGCTCAGAGGAGTCAACCGAATCAACGGAGGCGGCTCCGCCGGCCAGGGCGGCCACCGTGAATCCCCCCGTGTAGCAGAAGCAGTTCAAGACCCTGCGGCCTTTGGCCAAAGACCGGACCAGACCCCGCATTTCTCTCAAGTCGAGATAAAACCCGGTCTTCTGGGAGGCCCGGATTTCAACCAGAAACCGAAGGCCAAATTCCTGAATCTCCACGCTCTCCACCTTTTTTCCATAGAGGTGACCTTCGAATTCCGGGAGGCCTTCCTCCCGACGCGTCGGGAGGTCGGACTTCTCATAGATGGACCGCGGCGAAAGAGCTCTGATCAAATGGTCCAGGATCACGGGTTTGAGCTTTTCCATCCCCAGCGTGGCGACTTGAATAACCAGGACGTCGTCGTAGCGGTCGACGACGAGCCCGGGCAGTCCATCCCCTTCCCCGTTGACCAGCCGCTGAGCGTTGCTGGCCAGCACGACGAGATCTTGCCGCAGGGCGATGGCGCCGAGAAGCTTTTGCTCGAGTGATTTTAAGGGCGGCGTCCCGTCGAAGCTCAGCATCCGGCCGATTATGGCGGATTTCCGGTTAAAATAAGCCGAACCAAGGAACTCGCCGTCGCTGCTCGCGACCGGGAGGATGTCTCCGTCGTCGAAGTCAGGCAGGCTCTGAACGGCTCCGGAGAATATCCAGTGATGTCGCTGGCGGATGGGTTTATCGCGATTCTTTTTCAGGATAACGGTCCGCTCATTCATGTCCCCTCCTTCTCCTCCTCTTCCCTGAGTTTTTGAAGCAGAAGCTTGTCCGGCTCGGTCAGGGCGAAATGACCGACCTCATTCGGAGGGACCCAGCGGATCTCTTCGTGATCCCGCAGGTGGAGCGATCCGGCAAGATGTGAAACCCTATAGGCCATGAGTTCGATGGAAAAACCAGGAGAGGAATAGAGTACAGAGCCGAGGTAGCGGCCAATCCGGACTCTGATTCCAAGTTCCTCATAGAGTTCTCGGGCAAGGCACTCCTCGGGCGATTCCCCCCGCTCCTGCTTTCCGCCCGGGAATTCCCAGAAGCCGGCGAAGCGGTCCCCCTTTTTCCGCTTGGCGATCAGCCAGCGGCCTCTTTTTTCCAGGACGGCGGCCAGGACCCGGAGCGGACGGGGCACCCGCGGAGCCATTTTTTCCTGGGGCATGTCGTTTTCTCGAAAATCCTGCTCCCTATCATAGTTGCCGTTGGATTTTTTTCAAGTAGGGCTCGGGTATGGATTCGTCAGGCCGCTCCGACCTTTTTACCGAAACGTCGACCTGTATTTGGGTCCCCCTTGATTGGTCAAGAGGGATAAGGGGGATTAATGTCCTAAGGATAGAATCTTGGGAGCGTTTCGGATGAGTTTCCTCATCCATACCCTTCGCCTTGGTATCACAAGGAAAGATCATGTCTTTTGAATAACAGTTCGGGAAGCCTTATCTGGAAATTTTGGGGGCTTATGCTATAATACGCGCCCCATGAAGATCGCTATGATCGCTTCCGAAGTCGTTCCCTTTGCCAAGACGGGAGGGCTGGCCGACGTTGTCGGGGCCCTGCCCAAGTTCCTCAGCCCGCTTGGCTTCGAGCTCAGGATTTTCCTCCCCTTTTACCGGGAGACGGAAAAGAAGAACCTGCCTCTCCGCCGGGTCATCGAGAGCCTCGAGATGGAATGGAAGGGAGAAAAAGTGCCCTTTTCCGTCTGGGAGTCGGGAGACAACGCGCTTGTCTTCCTCATGATCGAGAGAGATGAATATTTCGACCGCGATTTTCTTTACGGGACGCCCCAAGGCGACTATCCCGACAACGGAGAGCGCTTTGCCTTCTTCTCCAAGGCCGCCCTGGAGTCGCTCAGACATCTGAATTTCCGTCCCGATGTTATCCACGCGCATGACTGGCAGGCGGCCATTGCTTTAGCCTTTCTGAAATTCGTCTATGCCCAGGACCCCTTCTTCGCCTACACCCGCTCCCTCTTCACTATCCATAACCTCGCCTACCAGGGTCTTTTCGAAAAAGACGTGCTCAGCCGGATCGGCCTGCCGGACACACTCTTTAATATGGAGGACCTGGAGTTCTACGGGAAAGTCAATTACCTCAAGGGAGGGATCCTCTACTCCACTGCAGTCAGCACCGTCAGCCGGCGCTACAGCCAGGAGATCCAAACCCCGGAGTTCGGATACCGTCTGGACGGCCTCCTCCGGAAGCGCCGCGACCATCTCTTCGGCATCCTCAACGGCGTCGACTATGCCGACTGGAACCCGGCCACCGACAAGTTCATCGTCCGGCCGTTCGACCCGACCTATGTGGATGGGAAAAAAGAGTGTAGAAAGGACCTGCTCCGAGCTTTCGGGCTGGATGCGGTGAAAGAAGAGACCCCCGTGGTCGGCATGGTCTCCCGACTGGCAGGCCAGAAGGGGTTTGATATCCTCTGTGAATCCTTGGAGGGGATCTTCAAGATGGGAGCCGTCCTCGTCATCCTGGGTACGGGGGAAGAAGTGTTCCAGAAGGCCCTGAGCGCGGCCAGAGAAAAGTTTCCTGGCTCCCTGGGCCTGAGGATCGCCTACGATGAGTCCCTTTCCCACAAAATCTATGCCGGGAGCGATATGTTCCTCATCCCTTCCCGATATGAGCCCTGCGGCCTGACCCAGATGTACAGCCTTCGCTATGGCACGGTCCCGGTGGTCCGAGCGACGGGCGGGCTTGATGATACCATCCAGGAGTACGACCCTGTCGGGGGAACCGGGAACGGGTTTAAGTTCCAGGAGTATACCTCGACCGCCCTTCTCTCCTCTCTGCAGAAAGCGATGGCTGTTCACCGGCAGAAGGGGCGCTGGCGGCAGCTCGTCCAAAAGGCCATGGCCAGTGATTTCTCGTGGGAGGTATCGGCCCGCGAATACCTCCGCCTCTATCAGAGGCTTTCCACCTTTTAAGAAGCGACAGTCATCTCCAGCCCGACATCACCTCCGCTCGAGCATCGGACGCTATTTCATAGATTCTCTTCGCCGCACCGGATTTTTTTTCTTGCACATGAATTCACGGGCAGTTAGAGTATAGGGAGGAGCAAAGCATGAGAAAAAGAGGGTACCGTTCGCTGGAGTTCAGTGGCAGTCTGGACCGGCGCGATTTCTTGAGGATTGGAGGAGCCGCGGGTATCGGGCTCTGGCTGGGGAACCGTTCCCTGAGCGCTCTAGCCCAACAGCCATCTGCTCCTCCCCCGAGGCCGAAAACCAACATCGAGGACGCGCTTAAAGTCGCCAGAACCAAATACTCAATGCCCGGGCTCTTCCCCGGGAAGGTTGTCGAAGTCCAGGACGCCGGGTCCGTCAAGGAGGACCGGCCTGTAGCCAAGGTCGTCTACCGGATGTTCGAGAAAGGGCTGAGCGGCCTGACCGGCAAGGGCGGGAAGGACAGCTTCAATCTATTTTTCAATAGAGATGATGTCGTCGGAATCAAGGTCAACCCGGTCGGCCCGGGGACGATCAGCACCCATCACGAGGTCGTGGACGCCCTCATCGATTGGCTCGTCGCAGGCGGCCTCCGCCGCAGCAATATCATTATATGGGACCGGTTCGATTACATGCTCAAAGACGCGGGGTTTACGCCCGAGAGGTACCCCGGGGTCGGGATCGAAGGCCTCCAGACTATGGATGAGGCGGCCGCTATGGGCAAGACCCAGGATGACAGCCGCTGGCTAAAGCTCGACGGGACTCATGTCAGCGCCGATAATTTCGACCGCGCGGCGTACTACTGGGCGGATGTCGAAGGGCCCAAAGACAACGCCTACCTCAACCAGCACGTTTTTAATGGCAAGTTCTCTTATTTTGGAAAGCTGCTGACCAAGCGGTTGAGCAAGATCATCAACGTTCCGGTGTTCAAGAACACGGGCAACGGCATCTCGATGGCGACTAAGAATATGGGATACGGGGCCGTATGCAACACAAACAGGCTTCATGCTCCCCTGTTCTTCGACGTCAACACGGAAGTCATGGCCTTTCCCGCCATCCGGGACAAGCTCGTCCTGAATATCACCGACGGTCTCCGGGGTCAATACGACGGGGGCCCGGAGTATGAGGCCAAGTTCGCTTACTGGCTCAACACGCTTTATTTGTCCACTGACCCTTTTGCCCTGGATATGGTCTGCCATCGAGCTATAGTTGCCAAACGGAAGAGCATGGGGGTCAAAGTCAATGAACATCCCAAGTTCACGGAATATCTCCGCTATGCCGAGCGTCTCGGGCTCGGCGTCGTCGACCCGGATAAGGCCCGGCATATCCAGGTCTAAGGCCCGGCGTCAATATGGGGCGGAGAGAGATGAAGAGGGTTATCCTCCTCGGTCTCCTCTTGGGCTCGGCCCGGTTTCTCCCTGCCCTCCAGACCGCTCATCTTCCCGAGGCACTCATTTCAGGCTGGACAAAAGCGGGTCCGACCGCAGAATTCCACGGGGGTAACCTGTTCGATTACATCGACGGAGGGGCCGAGATCTTCCTGGAATTCGGTTTCGATAGGCTGCTGGTTCAAGACTATAAAAAGGGGGATTCCGAAATCGGGCTGGAGCTCTTCCAGATGGAGAGCCCGGCGGCGGCCCTGGGCATTTATCTCATGAAGTGCGGAGTCGAAACTCCGATAGAGGGAGTCCCCGCCCGGAACTCGAGCGACAAAACCCAGTTTACGATCCTCAAGGGCCGGTTTTTTGTCCATATTAATAATCCGGACGGCAGTGAATCACTTCTCCCTGTGATGGTCGACCTCGCCCGTGCCTTGATGAAGTCCCTTCCGCAGGGAGAACCGGTGATATTGCTCGATGAATTGCCACAGCAAAATAAAGTCCCCGGTTCCGAGCGCCTGTTCCGGGGACCCTATGCCCTCCAGTCTATTTTTACCTTTGGAGAGGGAGATGTATTCGAGCTCCAAGGCAGGGTTTTCGCCCTGGCCGCCGACTATAGTGATCAAGAGGGTGAACCGTCCACCCGACTCATCATCCCCTATCCTGACGAACTTCGGGCGGCTTCCGCCTTCCGAAACCTGCTCGAAAAACTCGATCCCTACCTGAGACTCATCGGTAAGGGGGATCGAGGATTGGCCTTTACAGACTATCGGGGCAAATTCGGGACGGTCCAGCGGAACGGACCCAAGCTCGAAATCAGGCTCAACCTTAGCGCCCGACCTTCCCAAGCTTCAGGGCAGCAGCTTCAATCCCTGAGAAAGCCCGCGGCGGTTTCGGGCGGCACCGGGTTGATATAGAAGCCGGTCCCCCATTCGAAACCCGCCACCCGAGTCAGCACCGGGATGATCTCCATGTGCCAGTGGTAGCTTTCTTCCAGGTTGACCCAGGCTTCATGCGGCAGGTTGGGGTTGGAAGCCTGATGGATGTAGAAGTTGTAGGGCGGATCGGCCAGGATGTCCCTGAGCTTTCCGAGGACCGCTTTGAGCGTCTGGGCTAATGACCGGAGCTCTGTCTGAGTCGACCTCGAAAACCAGGGGGTATGGCGCAGCGGATAGATGCGCAGCTCAAACGGGAAGCGCGGGGCGAACGGGGTGGCTACGCAGAAATGATTGTTCCGGGTGACGAGGCGCTGGCCGATCTGCGTCTCCTCGCGGATGATCCGGCAAAAGATGCACTCGCCGAACTGGCGGTGGAGCCGCTCGCAACTGTACAGCTCTTCGTTGACCTGCTTGGGGATGATCGGGGTCGCCACGATCTGGGAGTGGGGATGGCTGAGCGAAGCTCCGGCCTCCCGGCCTTTGTTCTTAAAGACATGGACGTACTTGTACTGGTATTCCTCTTCGATGCTTTTTACTCTCTCTCTATACGTGGACAGGACATCCTGGAGGTGCGGAAGAGGGAGGTCAGGAAGCTCCCGGAGATGGACGGGGTTTTCGATGACCACCTCATGAACGCCGACTCCGTCCATCCATTGGAAGATGCCTTCATCATGTCGTTCCGGAGGGAGCCCCCTATTCAGGGCGGGGAACTTGTTGGGAACGGTCCGCACCCTCCAGCCGGGCTGGTCCGGCCGGCTGCCGCGCTTTCGTAGAGAAGCTACCTCAGGGGGTGTCTTTGATTCGTTCCCCTCGCAAAACGGACAGAAGGCGGGGACTTCTTCTTTTTTTCCCAGGCCGGCTGGCCGGAAATCGTCTGGTCTCTTGCCTCTCTCCGAGGCCAGGATGACCCAACGACCGCTGATGATATCCTTGCGCAATTCGGACATGGTTTAACCGATCAACTCCTTAATCTTGGCTTTGAGCTCCTCCAAGGAAGCCGATTTGACGACGTAGGCATCGGCCGCCCAGGTCATGAAGTCGTGCTTATAGCTTTGGTAGGCGGTGTTGATGATGATCGGGATATCTTTGCGCTGCGCCATAATCTGAGTGATCAACTCGATACCGTTTTTGCCCGGCATCCGGATGTCGGTGACGATCAGGTCAAAGGTCTGTTTTTTGATCTGTTCCAGAGCTTTATCGGCGTTCGTTACCGCTATCACCTTGTAGCCCGCCTTGGTCAGCTCTTCCCTGTAAAGAAGGCAGAGGTTTTTCTCATCCTCGACGATGAGCAGTTTTTTTTTCATGGCTTGGTCCCCTTTTCTCTCCGCTCGGTTTGGAAATAGAGCTTGAAAGTTGTTCCCTTGCCCTCGACGCTCTTGACCTCGATCCGGCCGCCGCAGGCGTCCACGACCCTTTTCACGTAGGCCAGGCCGAGTCCCATGCCCCGTTCCTTGGTCGAGACGAAGGAATCGAAAATCTTGTCCTTGATCGCGTCAGGTATCCCTTTGCCCGTGTCCTGGACGGCGATCACCGCCCACTCGGCATTCTCCCGGTAGGCCCGCACGTCGATGTGCCCCTCATTGTCCACCGCGTCGATGGCATTGTCCAAAACGTTGCGAACGGCCTCTCCCAAGTTGGTAGGGTCGCATAGGATGACGCGGAGTCCCGCCTCGATCTCCATGTCCAGAGTAATCCGGCGGCCGACGATTTGCGGCCGGACCGATTCCAGGACGAGGTTGAGCATGTCCTGGACATCGATAGTGGTCTTTTCTCGGACATCGATCCGGAGGAACTGCGACAGGCGGAGTAGGATCTTCTCGAGCCGGCGGATCTCGCTGCGGATGATCTGGATGTTTCTCTTCTTTTTCTTCTCTCCGGTCTGCGGGTCGAGGAGCTGGTCCGCAAAGCCTCCGATCGTGACCAGAGGATTACGGAGCTGGTGGGTGACGAACATGGCCATCTCTCCCATGGCCGCCACCTTTTTCATGTCGCCGATCCTTTTCTGGAGCTTGGCGGTGTATATATAGTTGCTGGCCATGAGCCCGCAGATCGAGGCCAGCTCGATGTCCCGGC
>Ga0153916_10003495_pt1 | contig 11712 bp, 5 predicted proteins | sample Opewatmetagenome_FD_109642 | JGI IMG/M metagenome (GOLD analysis project Ga0153916, IMG submission 109642) | Freshwater wetland microbial communities from Ohio, USA - Open water 3 Core 3 Depth 4 metaG | ecosystem: Environmental > Aquatic > Freshwater > Wetlands | place: USA: Ohio, Lake Erie, Old...
CTTCCAGAGTTCACGGTGAGCGGCGAGCGAACGTCTCTCGCCGTCCGTCTGGAGCCGCATCAATCGCTCTTCTTTGTCTTCCGGAAACCTCTCGCCGGGCCGAACCCTGCCGGCAGCAATATTGCTCGTCTGGATTCTGTCGCCGGGCTCTCCGGCCCATGGGAGGTCACGTTCGACCCCGAGTGGGGCGGACCCGGGACAATCTCGTTTGAGCGCCTTGAAGACTGGAGTCAGCGCCCGGAGGAGGGGGTCAGGTTCTATTCCGGGACGGCCGTCTACCGCACGGTGTTCGACCTGAGGGGTGAGGCAGCGGTAGTCCGCGCGCGCACCGGCAATGTGAGCCGGAGCATGTGGCTCGACCTCGGTCGAGTCCAGAACCTGGCCAGGGTATCTCTGAACGGTCATGACCTGGGAGTCCTCTGGTGCGCCCCCTGGCGGGTGGAAGTCACCGGACACTTGAAGCAGAAGGGAAATCTGCTGGAGATAGCAGTGGCAAACCTCTGGCCCAACCGCCTGATTGGGGACGAGCAGCTGCCACCCGATGTTGAGTACGGCAGAACGGGAAATCTGGAACAGTGGCCTGACTGGCTTCTGAAAAGTAAAGCGCGCCCCACACCCGGTCACTACACGTTCACGACCTGGAAGCACTACACCAAGGAGTCGCCACTTCTGTCATCCGGACTGCTCGGGCCTCTCCGTCTTCTCCGTCTCGCCCAGGGCGGGAAAAAGTGAGACTGGGTGCCCACAAGGGGTGCTGGGATGTTGCGATTTCCCTCGATTTTGTTAGATTACGGGGACTCTTTTACTCGTTTCACCTGTTTTCGCTCTTCATAACATAGGGAAGGCCCCGGTCATGCGGATCATCATACACGACAACTATGAAGCCCTCAGCAAATGGGTAGCCTATAACCTCGCGCAGAAGATCAACAAAGCGAAGCCAACCAAGGATCGGCCCTTTGTGCTCGGGCTCCCGACCGGCTCCTCCCCCATCGGGACCTATCAGCAGCTGGTGGACATCCACAGGCAGGGGAAGGTTTCATTCAGGAACGTCGTCACGTTCAACATGGACGAGTATGTCGGACTGCCGGAGGAGCATCCTCAGAGCTACCACTATTTCATGTGGCATCATCTCTTCAGCCACGTCGACATCCCTGCGGCGAACGTCAACATCCTGAATGGGAATGCGCCTGATCTCGAGGAGGAGTGCGATACCTTCGAAGAGAGAATCCGGAAGATCGGCGGGATAGACCTCTTCCTCGGGGGGATCGGCCCGGACGGCCACATCGCATTCAACGAGCCCGGCTCGTCCCTCTCCTCCCGCACCCGCATCAAGACGCTGACATACGACACCAGGCTGGCCAACGCCCGCTTCTTTGAAAACGACATACACAAGGTGCCGAAGACGGCTCTCACGGTCGGGGTGGCCACGGTGATGGATGCCCGCGAAGTGATGATCATCGTCAGCGGCATCAGCAAGGCCCGCGCGTTGCAGAAAGCGGTGGAGGAGGGGGTGAATCACATGTGGACGGTCTCCATGCTGCAACTGCACCGGCATGGCATGATCGTCTGCGACGAGGACGCCACCCTGGAACTCAAGGTGGCCACCGTGAAGTACTTCAAGGATATTGAACAGGAGGGGTTGAGGCTACCCACCCTCTGACGGTGAATGCGACTGGCGAGCGCGCCGGCCAGGCGGTCTTCCGGCCGTTCAGCGTGCCTGCTCGATCTGCGTGCGCAGAGCGCCGGCGCGAGCGGCGATACCTTCCCGTTCCTTCATGATTGTCTGCACCACTGCGTTGCTCTGCAGTGTTCCGCGGACCGCCACAAAATCCGCCTCACCGTCCCCTTCCGGCAGGTCGAGCCCGTAGCCTATGTGGGCGGGCGGACCGAACTCCTTCCGCGAATCATCCAGGATTGACGACTGGAGAGAGAGAGCCGCTTTCTGCCACTCCTCGATGAGTTGGAGCCCTTTGTCACGGGTGAGGGAAGAAAGAGGGAATCCCGCCTCCCGTTCGAACGTTTCAACGACATACAGCCACTCGTACGAGTCGTAAGCCCGGAAGAGCGCGAGGAGAGATTCCAGGAGCGCATCGTATGATCCGCACCGCCCCGCAGCCAGGTCACCCTCGAGCGCCCTGACGGGCTCGACAGGCGCGAGCAAGCCGCACAGGTCGGTCCATTCACCGGGTCTGGCCAGTGAGAGCGCCGGCTTCAGCGTGGAGACGGCTCGATCCCACCCTGAACCCTTTTCCAGTTGTTCCGAGAGGCGGTCGAGCACTTTCCCGTACAGGTAGCGGGTTACGGCCGATTGATAGTTCTTGGCTCCTTTTCGGAGCAGGACTCGTGCTATCTGGATCCCTCCCACCGGAACGGATGTCCTCTCTTTTGGAGTCGCTTCGTTCAGCGCGAGGAGCTCGTCACGCCCCCGGCGCATCTTCTCCACCGTATACGGGGAGAAGATGTCGAACCGGATCAGGTCCCTCTTGTTCGGGGCCTTCCGGTTGTCTCGCTTCGGCCATTTCGCCGCATCGCGCATCGTTCCGACGGAGAAGAGGTTCATCCCCGGGACGATTGAGGACTCCCCCCCCTTCTCGGTGACATACGAAAACGGGAGGTCCGGGATGCGAATGTGCGCCATATGCTTGCCGATCACCACGCTGAATGCGCCGATGTGGCTTTCCATGAGGACGTAGGAGAACGATCCAGTCTTGCAGCCCCGCTCAAAGATGCCCTGGTGGACGGGGCCGAGCTTGTACATGTGGTTGCTCTGGTTCGTCCCGCTGCCCGCATTGAAGAATGAGAACAGTCCTGCAATCATCAGGGTGGACTTGTGGTGGCTCACGGTGTAGGGCCCGGCAAAGATCGACACCCCTTCCCCGTGGAAAGCTTCGCAGTTCGCGAAGAAAAGAGAGTTCTCCGCGGAGTACTGTTTCCCCATCCTGACGCCCTGACCGACAAACACTTTGTCGATGATGGCACCGCCGTCGATGCTCGCCCCCTCGGCCACCACGAAGGACCGCGCATACACGCCGGCCCCGATTGTCGTCGGGTGTTCCTGACAGCTGTTCACCGTCCCGTTCTCAAGCTGGGTGCAGCCTTCCAGGCGGGCGTACGGTCCCACCACGAGGTCCCGGACGAATCCGCATCCTACAATGGAGGAGCCCCGCCCGATTACCCCCTGCGGCGGGGTGGTGGCGTCCACCTCAGATGAGATCAGCGCATTCAGGTTCTTGATGAACGCTGCATTGTGGCGGAACATGGCGGCAAGGTAGGCAACCTGCGCGGTCAAACGGTTGAAAATCACGATTGTCCGGCCGCCGGCTTCATTGACCACGTCCACCAGCACTCCGTTCCCGAACCTGCTGCCAGGCTGTGCCGCGAGGAGAGCCACATCCTGTATGAGGGCTCCGTCCTCGACATGGTAGCGGGAAAGTCCGATCCGGACGGAAGCAATGCGGACATTCTCTCCGATCACACAGTCGCTCACGCGTGCGTCATATACGCCGCAGGGAAGCAGAATCCCGCGATAGTCGACGGTCCCGGAATTGGCACCGATGTGGACCTCGCCCCCGAAATCCGTGTTGCGGATCCGAGAGAGATCGCATCCCGGCGCAAGAAAGACCTTTCGCCAGTCTGTTGCCGAGCAAGACTGGGCGGTGAGCGTTCGGACCTGATCTTCAGTAACCGGTTTCGTCTGCATGGGGCACTCCCCAGGATATAGGAGGATAGCGATGGCCTCTGTATCAGGGCCTACTGAATCCCACCGCTCTTTTCTTGCGTCCAGGCGTTAAATATACAACGAAAGGCCAAACAGTACAACCTCCATCCGTGAGAGATGGTCGCGCCATTTGACGATGAATGGTGAGTCAGGTTCGACGATGTTCTCTTCCCCAAAGGGAGGGACTGCCGAGTGCGGAACCGATGGTTTATTGAGCCCGCGAATTATATATTGAAAGGAAGAACTCATTCAAGGGGAGACAGCGAATGGAACTCGAGTCACCGCGGGAGGCCTTGCCGCCTCCCGACGGCGTGCGGCGTCTGAGGGTCCTCTGCCGGTGAAAAACTCACCCAGGTTCCTTGGCGTTGCCATCATCCTGCGAATTCTATGAAACGCCCCTTCATCCTCGCATTTGCCTTGTTCGTTGCGGCTGCTCCAGCCGCTCTGACACAGGGGAGAGTCTACCTCGTCCTGGGCTCCGACACGGGCATCTGGGACGGAATGGACGTCTCCAAGTACCATTGCACATACACCCTCAGCCTCTTCACCGACCCGGCCAGGAACGCGGCCAGGGTCATGGATCCGGCATTCAGGTCCGGCCTCACCGATTCGTATGGAACCCCCGTCAAGCTCACCTGGTGGATGATGGCCGGGAACATCTTCCGCCACGCCACCAACACCAACGTCCCCCATCCCAACACGATGACGCTCCACCTCATGAGGCAGTACCAGGGGGCGGCAGTCCAAAGATGGGGAGACGAACTGACGTTGCACTACCACACGTTTGTCTGGACTGACTATGACGCCGACGGCAAGTGGTACTGGAATCAAGCGAAGAGCTTTGCAGAGTCATCCGACGACTTTGATGTCACGCTTGCAGAAATGCTCCTGGAGGAGGAGGTGTTCCCTGTCTCCTTCCGGAGCGGATGGCACGCCATGGACGACGGATGGCAACGCAGGCTGAACACGCTCCTGCCGTACAGCCTGCACAACGACTGGCCGGCCGTCCGAAGTGAGGTGACCGAACCGATCGACAACGTGTATGACTGGTCCCGCGCGCCTTCGGTTTTTGTGCCGTTCCACCCTTCCGAGGACGACTACCAGATCCCGGGGGCGGGAGCCGGCTGGAACGTGCGGTCGAAATACATGTCCGCGGCCGATTCGGTGTTCATGAACAAGATCTTCGTTCAGGCGGAAGGGGGGACGGACCAGGTTGTCTGCCTCTGGGCCCACCTTCCCGAAACCGATTTCCTGGACAACGTCCGGAAAGTGGATTCCTCCGCGCACAAGGTCGCCCCCCTCCATCCGACCGTGACATTCCGCTACTGCACAGCCGTTGAAGCGATGCAACTGTGGCGTCAGACTCAGGACACGACGAAACCAGTTCTGACCATCGAGGAAGCGGCTGCCGCAGGCGGCATCGTCTGGACGCTCCGGACCGATGAGCCGATCTTCCAGCCGGCTCCGTTCGTCGCCCTGAAAGACCGGAACGAGCAGTATCGGACGCTTGCCTGCGTCCGTACCGGAGAGAACAGCTGGCAGACAGTGGATCCCGTGCCGCTGAGCGACGTGGCCAAGATCGGGGCCGCGGCCACTGACACAGCCGGGAACAGTTCAGTCGCCATCCACCGCTACCTTCCCGACGACATTCTTGTCGATAACGGTGATCCCGGGTATCAAGAGTTTCAGGGAAGCTGGACAACCTCATCGACTGCCTCCTGGGGAACCACGTCGCGTGTTGCCACACTCGCAGGGACCGACACAGCCCGGGCGCGATGGACGGTGTCGCTTCCCTCATCCCACCTCTACAGTGTATTTCTCCAGGTGCCTGCCGTCTCGAACCCGGCCCAGCTGGTCAGGGTCCGGATCCTTGAGGGGGAGGAGCCGATCGATTCCGTTGCGTTCACGAGCGGACTCCCGACGGGGGTGTGGACATACCTCACGACTAGATCGCTCGCAGCATCTTCGGCTTACTCGGTCGAAGTAGCCACAATGGGAGGTTCGGCGGCGGGAACGGCCCTCGCCGCAGACATTGTGAAGTTCTCTCCGCTGGTGCGGAACAAGTGGCTGGTCGCGCCCGAATCGTTCGACGCCGGCGATCTCATCGCCGAGGAGCTGACCCCTCGCACCATGGAGATGAAGAACCTCGGCATACAGCCTGTCGCCGTCACATCGGCAGTCCTTCTCCGGGGAACGGCGGCGGTATCGACACCACTCCCTCTTTCGGTCCCGCCAATGGGCAAGGCGGGTCTCACGTTCACCTTCAGCCCGTCGCAGGTCGGTCCCCTCACGGACACGCTCGTCCTCTCCGCCGACGATCCTTCGCATGCAGAGATCCGGGTTCCCCTCCACGGCACGGTCCGAGAGTATTTCGCTATCATCGATGATCGCGATTCCCTCTCCTACACGGAGACGGGAACCTGGAACTTCAGCAACGCCCGGGCGTACGGAGAAACGAGCCGCTACGCTTACCCTGCTTCCGGCGTATCCGCAGAATATCGGATGCGACTGAAGAAGCGGGGAGTGTACGAAATCTCCGAGATCGTCCCCACCACAGTAAACGCCTCAGTGCGGGCGCGGTATCTTCTCCTGGAGGGGGGAACGCGGGTGGATTCGGTGTTCATTGACCAGAATAGCGGGAGCGGAGCCTGGGTGGTGTTGATGACCAGAGCGCTCGCTGCCGACACGAATCTCGCGGTGACTATCACTGACGCCATGGACCCGATTGTCGCGGGGAAGGTGCTCCGGGCGGATGCCATTCGTTTCCAATGGCTCAGAGACGACGCGACGGCCGTTGAGGGTCGGGAGACCTCCCTTCCGGCGGCGGTTTCCCTCCGGCAGAATTACCCCAATCCATTCAATCCCACCACCACGATCACCTATTCCCTCCCGGCCCGTGTGATGGTTTCGCTCACGGTGCTGGATCTTCTGGGGCGCGAAGTGCGAACCCTTGTTGCGGGGGAGCAAGGGCCAGGTGTCTACCGGGCACAATTTGATGCAACGGGGGTGCCCAGCGGCGTCTATTTCGCACGTCTGCACGCAGGCGGTATCGTGTTGACGCGCAAGATGATTCTCCTCCGGTAAGGACATTCGTTCCCCCGTCAGAGAAGAAATCCGTGGCGAGGGAGTCAAGGTGGGGTATTTCGGTGATTAGCCTCCGGCAATCCTCCGTTCTGTCCAGACTCCTCACGTCCCGCGATTTTCCTGCGCGTCCCTGAGTTCCCATCTGGAACACATGGTGTTCGGCGTCTCAGAAGCGTAACATCCCTAGAGAACGGACAGTGCCCTTCTCCCTCTTCGGAGAGAGCGACGGGTTGGCTCAATCCTCTCCCACGAGACAGTGTTGCGGTCGATATCCTATTGGTGTATCTTGCCCACCGTACTATTTCCCTCAGACCATCGCTAAGGCCAGCACATGAACCCTGCCGACGCTCCAATCCTGGCTGTGAAATTCGACCTGATCCAGACTCTCGCCCTAGGTGCCGGCCTGTTCTTCCTGGGGGTGCTCATCAAGCGGAAGATCCCCGTGGTGAGCCGGTTGAACATCCCCTCTGCGGTTGTCGGAGGCCTCCTATTCGCCGCGTTCATGCTTGTGGCCCGGGACCGCTTCCTCAACGTCCAACTGGAAACGGCCGCACAACCCCTCTTCATGGTGACATTCTTCACGACCATCGGCATGCAGGCCAGCCTCCCCCTCCTGAAAACCGGCGGCATACAGGTCCTGAAGTTCCTGGGGATGGCCTCTCTGTTCTGCCTGGTGCAGAATTTCGTGGGGATGGGAATCGCCACCCTGTTCGGCATTCACCCTCTGATCGGCGTCGTGGCTGGTTCCGTCACCCTCGTGGGCGGACCGGCGACAGGTCTCGCCTTCGCACCGCTCTTCGAGCAAGCGGGGGTTACCGGAGCCGCCTCCCTAGCGATCACGGCAGCGACATTTGGCATCGTATGCGGAGGGATTATCGGCGGACCAGTGGGGACATGGCTCATCAAGAGACACCACATCCCATCGGCGCACACGCGAGCGAAGACTGAGCTGGAGAGAGAACTCCATGCTGCTCCTGATACGGTCGCTCTCGACGTGGAGAGTGAAGATTCGGCACTCGCAATCAACCTGATCGTCGGGGGAGTAGCAATGGGTTTCGGGAGCATCGTGAGCGGGTACTTTCAATCGCTCGGCTGGACTCTGCCCGCTTACATCGGGGCAATGCTCGTCGCTTCCATCCTCCGGAACGTCGATGATCTAACCGGATGGCTCAGGATCGACGCTCGTATCATGGAGCTCATCGGGGGGATTTCCCTGAATATCTTCCTCGTCGTCGCATTGATGGATCTGAAGACATGGGAGCTCCTGAAGCCGGCACTTCCACTTCTCTCAATTCTCGTGGTTCAGGCTGTCGCTGTGGTGCTTTTTGTGATGGCCGTTGGATACCGGCTGATGGGAAGCAACTACGATTCCGCAGTCATGGCCAGTGGGTTTGTTGGATTTGTTCTGGGGACCGTAGCCAATGCCATCGCGAATATGCGTACGCTGGTTTCCAGCTTCGGGCCAAGTCCGAGGGCGTTCATCGTGGTGCCGATGGTGGGGGCCTTCTTCATCGATTTCGTGAACGCCCTCATCATTGTCTGGTTCATCAATTGGCTGAAGTAGCCAGGGGCGAGCCCTTCCCTCAACTCAATCCTGGCAGACTTGCCATCTGCGTATGCAGAACCGCCCGGATTGGTCCGGGCGGTCTGGATTTCAGGCAACATCGTGTGTGGGCAATACCGATCGGTTGCCCGAAGCGAAGCTAGTTCACTACAGGTTTTGCCTCTTTGTCTACCAAGATCGGATCGCCAAGCCCGAGTTCCTTCAGCTTGTCGAACTGCGTCGCCTTATCGCCAACGATGACATAGATCATCTTGTCCGGCTGGAGGTATTTCTGCGCCAGGGCACGGTGTTGCTCGACCGTCATGGCCCTGACGACGTCTTCCCGTTGACGGACATAGTCGAACGGCAATCCGTACTGCACCACCGGCATTAACATTCGGCTGAGCTGGACGAGGGTCTCGAATCGTCCGGCGTTGCTCTTGAGGAGCACGCTCTTCACCTGATTCAGTTCGTCTGCCGTGATCCCCTGCCGGTATTTCGCAACTTCGTCCCGGATGATCTGCGCCGTTTCGTACGTTGCGTTGGATTGCACCGGAACAGAAACCCGGAACGTCCCGGTGGAACTCGAACCATCGAAGGACGAGCGGGCTCCATACGTGAACGATTTCGTCTCGCGGAGGATCATGTTGAGGATAGAGGAAAAATCTCCACCCAGTTTGTGATTCATCACCACGGCGTTGTAGTAGTCTGGATCGCCATAGGCCAATGCTATATGACCCACGCTGAAAACCGACTGTTTCGCTTTGGGGATATCCACGAAGTAGATGCCTGCCTCAGCGGACGCTGGCACCTGGACCTCCGGGACCTTGACTGTTTTTGCATTCCAGTCCTTCAGGCCGTTGAACACCGAGACGGCCTGGTCTTTCCCGATATCGCCAACGACGACGACCTTTGCCTCCTTCGGCGAGAAGTACTGCTGATAGTAGGCCTTCAGATCGTCAATTGTCATCGCCTCGATCGACTTCTTTGTCCCCATGACCTGATTCGCCAGGATGTTGTCCGGGCCATAGACCAGTTTTCCGAAGACAGTCGACGCGATCGAAGCAGGAGAGGCTTCCATGCGCTTCAGATTTTGGATCGTCTGGTCTTTCGCGATCGCAAACTCCTTTCCATCCCACCTTGGCTCGAACAGCATCTCTCTGGCAAGGGCGAAGGTCTCCGGGAGTCTGCTAGCAAGGCAACTGCCGCTCAAAGTAATCCATTCATCCCCCCCACCAATCGTCAGACTGGCACCAAGGTCTTCGATCGCTTCACGAAGTTCGACCGGAGTCTTGTTCTTCGTTCCCTCGTTCATCAGGCGCGCCGTCAGGTACGCTGTCCCGATCCTGGATGGAGGGTCGAGCAGCATCCCCCCCTTGATCAGAATGGAAAATTGGACGAGCGGCAATTCGCTCTGCCTGATCCCGTAGACTGGAATCCCGTTCGAGGTCTTGTTGGTCCAAATCGACGGAATCGTCACTGCAGGATCCGGACCCCGGACGGGCTCCTTCGTCCGGTCGATCTTTGACGGAGTCGGTTCGGGCTTGTAGGTTCCGGTTACCGACTTCCTCGTTCCCTGCCTGTCGATCGACTCTTCGGGGATGACAAAAGCCGCAACATTGGGGGTGGCAAGGTCGGCCTTCCCTTTTGGCACGACACTCAGGGCGACGTAGTGTTTTCCCTTGATGTACGTATTATACACCCGCCACACATCTTCCCTGGTCACATTCATGTTGTTCTGCATGTCGGTGGACATGTAATCAGGAGTCCCGCGAAAGATATTGTAGTCAGCCAGGCGCATTGACTTCCCCAGCACGCTCGTCATCGAGCTGTAGAACCGGTATTCGAGTCCAGCTTTCTGCCGCTCGACATCCCCCTCCGTGAATCCCTCCTTCTCGAAGCGCGCAAATGCTTCCTTCACTGCCTCTTCCACATCTCCAAGCTTCGTCGTGGGGAAGGCCCGAATCGTCATTTGGAACACGCCCGCGAGTTCGCTGGTGCTGCTGAAGACCATGACGGACGGGGCCAATTTCTTTTCCTCTACGATGATTCTGTAGAGGGGGGATTTCTTCGTTCCGCCAAAAACGTGCGCGAGGAAGTTCAGCGCATAGGCATCCTTGTTGTACTCTTCCACTGTAGGAAACGCAATGGTCAGTTGGGGTGCATTCGCAAGGTTGTCCTCATAGAAGGCCCGCTTGGTTGCGTCGAGTTTCACCGGCATCGGAGGAAGGGATTTCGGCTGCCCGGCCGAGGCAATTTCGGCGAAGTATTTTTCGATCCACGCCTTGGTCTGAGGCACGTCGATGTCGCCGGCAACGACGAGGGTAGCGTTGCTCGGGCCGTAGTACTGGTTGTGAAATTTGACAGCGTCGTCAATCGAGGCATTCGCCAGATCGTCCAGCGATCCGATCACCTGCCAGTTGTACGGGTGGTTCTCCGGATACATCAGCTTGTCCATGATGTAGCTGGTCTGGGAATAGGGGTTGTTATCCCCCTGACGCTTTTCATTCTGGACGACATTCTGTTGGGTGATGAATGTTGCCTGTGTGAACTTGCTCAAGAGGAAGCCCATGCGATCCGACTCCATCCAGAGTGCCGTCTCGATCGCGTTCTTGGGGACAACTTCAAAGTAGTTGGTCCGGTCGGTGTTCGTGGAGCCGTTGATTGTTGAGGCCCCCGCAGTCTGCAGACGCTTGAACCATTGTCCCTGGGGGATGTCCTGCGACTCGTTAAACCGGAGGTGCTCGAACAGATGGGCGAAGCCAGTCCTCCCTTTTTCCTCCCGGCCCGAACCGACGTGATAGACGACGTACACTGCCGCGATCGGATCGGAGCGGTCGACGTGAAGAATCACGTTCAGGCCGTTAGCCAGCACATACTTCTCGTACGGGATCTTGAACTCCTTCTTGTCTGCTGCTGCCGAATTGAAGACGATGCCAAAGGCCAGCAGAAGTACGATCATGGCTTTTCTTTTCATGGAGGGATCCTTTGGTGAATGAGTGGATGCAGTGTCTGCGTGAGACACCCCGCCGTAACGGGGCGAGCGGTGTAGGGCAACTCGGCCAGACATCAGGAACGCTGCCCAGGAAATATACGCAAAAGGGATGCAAAAGAGAAAGGTGAGGAATCGGACGCTCTGATCGGGTGTCGAGAATGGAAAGGGACGTATTACGAACATCTGTATGCGAGGATTCGTGAGCGCAATTCAGTTTCTTCTTGTGATGTGCCCGTCGTTCATCACGGATGCCTATGCCCGGAAGGCAAAGGTCTGAATCTCAATCCACTCACGCCTGAGGAACATCGCCGAGGCCCCTGTTCTCAGTAGTGATGAGTGTCGTGGTTGCTTGTTGAGTAACCGCCGATGTAA
>Ga0153916_10003496_pt1 | contig 11710 bp, 8 predicted proteins | sample Opewatmetagenome_FD_109642 | JGI IMG/M metagenome (GOLD analysis project Ga0153916, IMG submission 109642) | Freshwater wetland microbial communities from Ohio, USA - Open water 3 Core 3 Depth 4 metaG | ecosystem: Environmental > Aquatic > Freshwater > Wetlands | place: USA: Ohio, Lake Erie, Old...
ATCTATCCTGATCTATACCCGTTGAAGAATCTGCTGATCTTGCCAGATCTGCAGCACGAATACCTCCCTGAACTCTTCTCTCCAGAGGAATTAGAAAACCGGCAGAAGTATTATGCAGCATCCTTCAGTCATGCTGATCACATTATTACGATCTCTGAATTCACACGCCAAACACTCATTGAGAGAACTGGTTTCCCGTCTGAAAGAGTTACAGTTGCTCATCTGGGTGTAGATCCTCGCTTCAAGGACCCTCTTCAACCATCTAAAAAGGTTCTGAAAAAGTACAATCTGGAATCAGGCGGTTATTTATTTTTCCCTGCCAATACATGGCACCATAAAAATCATCGCAACGCGCTTCAGGCTTTACACATTCTCAGAGAAAAATATGATCTCAAACCTCTGCTCCTATGCACAGGGACTCCTAAAGAAGCACATGATGATTTAATCGCCCTCAGTCTCCAGCTCGGCTTGCAGGATCAATTCCTTTTCCTGGGATACTGTTCTCAGGATGACCTGCCTGCACTCTACCATGAAGCAGCCGCCCTCCTTTTCCCTTCTCTATTCGAGGGATTTGGTATGCCCGTGGTCGAAGCCATGAGCAGCGGATGCCCGGTGATCTGCAGCAACACCACCAGCTTGCCTGAGATTGGCGGCGAGGCAGTTCTATTCATCGACCCCCAAGATCCGGAAATGCTGGCTGAGGCGATCTACCAGGTTTTGATGGATGCTGTTTTACGCCATGATTTAATCCAGCGTGGTCGGCAGCAAGCCAAAAAATTCTCATGGCTCACCTTTACCAGCGAAGTATTGCGCTCTTTGAAACGATTAGACGACGGGGAGACGGGGCGCTGAGATATGGTAAATCCGACCACCCTGACCATCATCCTACCTTGTATATCGTCAAGAGAAGGGCTAAGTCAAACCCTGCACAGCTTTGCGACGCAGGATTTATCGTCTTTAGAGCTTATTCTTGTGCAGAAGGGCAAACCCTTTCCTTTGCCTTTCATTCCAAAGGTCTTATCCTGCCTTCAGCTTTCTATCCCAAATGGAAATTTGATCCAGGCTGTTGAAACGGGGGTCCAGAGAGCCTCTGGTAATTTGACAGCGATTTTCCAGCCAGGCACCCAACTTCTACCTGGTTGTTTGAAAGAAGTAAGAACTGTATTTTCCAAAAATCCTGGCCTAGATGTCCTGGTAGGACGGGCAATCTGTCTGGATGCGGAGGGAAATGAGCTCGGGCTCAAGCACCCAGCGGTCTTTCGCAGTCATTTTAACTTGCTAAAGATTTGGCAAAACGACCCGCCTCCCCTCTCAGCCGTTTTTGCCAGAACCAGCGTGCTCAGGAATCTAGACTATCCGAAGATAGATATTTCTGAGCAATGGAACGAATATAACATCCTTTGCAGGATCACTCAAAAGAAAAGAGCCGCCTTCCATAATGCCTTTCTAATCGCTTTGCCGCTCTTGCCAACCGATCTCCTGCTGATGAGAACTCAGGAAATCGATCATGGGTTACGGGTTAGCCGAAAGTATTGGGAGGGTAAACGCGGCGCGGTAAATTGGCTGATGAGGCTCTCGCTTCTTTTTTATAAGCTAAACTTTCGGGGACGAGTGCTGACATTACTACATGAAGCAGAGTATTATTCTAAGCAAAGAAAACACTTCTCTGCAAGTCTCCATTTCCTGGCGGCGAGTTTCCTGTCACCTAAGATCGTTTTCATCACCTCTATTTTTCCATTTTTCAGGGACCATTTCCTACGAAAGATTTTTAAGCTGTTTCCGAGCAAACCCCCAGATAAGCTTTCTATTTTGTGAAAACGCTTTCTGTAATTTGCTACGGTATAATTCAAACACACATCCCATGGGTTGTTATTGAGGAACCTTGTTCATGATCATCCTGGCTGGTGCTTTGCTGATTGCATTCGCCCTCTGCTTGACTTCTTGCTTGGGCATCAAGCATAAATTTGCTTACCTGGTCAGTATCTTTTTGTTAGCTTATGCCAACCTGGTTCTGGTAAGCGAAATTGCGAGTCTTGTGCATCAGATGAACCAAACCTTCTTTCTACTTGCACACAGCGTATTAGCATTGATTGCCTGGTTTGTCTGGAGAGGCGCAGGGAAAACAAATCTCTTGGGACCGTTCAAAGATCTCCCAAATCTAAAAGGTATCCTTTCTCAATTTGGCAAGAACTCTGATCTCACAGTTTTATTCATCGTCGTATGTCTGGCTTACCTGGTGGGGGCACTGCTGATTTTGTTTACGCCACAAAACAATTTTGACAGCATGACCTATCACCTCTCTCGGGTAGGCTATTGGCTGCAGCACAATTCCCTTTTCCCCTGGAACACACCCAACCCCCGGCAGACCTCATTCCCCATCAATGCTGAACTTGGCGTCCTTTGGACGGTCATTTTTTGGGGTTCGGACCGTTTGAGCGGTTTTGTCCAGTGGATCACTGTGCCCGTTATTGGTGCGGTTATTATCGGATTAGCCAGGCTTTTTGGTGCATCTCGAAAACAAGGCTTGTTTGCGGCATTGATCTGGGCGAGTTTCCCAGAGATCTTCTTGCAATCCATAACAACCATGAACGACCTGGTCGTGACAGCTTTCTTTTCATGCGCTGTCTATCTGGGGTTCCTGGGATTGAGAGAGAACAGTCGCAATTATTTGCTCCTGGCTGGTTTGGGGATTGGACTGGCTTTGGGAACCAAATCTACAGCAATTATCCTCATGCCTGGCTTTATTTTGGGAATCGGCCTTATCCTGCTGAACAAGTGGAAGGTGAATTTCAGGAATTGCCTGACCTGGGGGCTTGCGAGCCTGGCTGCCTTCTGCCTGGTCGGAAGCATGGGTTATATTCAAAATTACATCTACTATCACAACCCAATCTCTGTCCCACAATGGACGGAGGCTTTGGTTAATTCCAAGGTCTCAAGGGCAGAACTTTTTTTTGAAAATTCCCTCCTCTATTCTAATCAAGCGATTGACTGGACAGGATTACCAGTTAAGGTTTATGAACCCCTGTCTCAATTTCAAGCGAAAGTTATCCAGAAACTCATTCCTTTTTTACCTTTTACAAAAGAAACCTGGTTTATCAATAGCCGACAAAACCTAAACTTTATATTATATTCCCCCAAATCCATCCATGAAGACCTGGCCTGGTTTGGTCCACTTTTTCTGCTTCTCTATATCCCAACTTGCCTCTACCATCTGGCTATTGGAATCAAGAGAAAGGATACACAGTGGTTAGCGCTCCTCCTCCTGACAGGTGGGTTCATTTTGACCATGTGCCTGATTATGGGCTGGTCACCTTACAAGGGACGCTATTTCCCACTTGCGATTACCTTCAGTGCTCCCTTTGTAGCAGTGTTATTCCAGCCAGCCAGAAAATGGTTGATTCTCCGTTGGGTGATCACCGTGGCAGCCGTGACCATCATCAGCCGCACAGTCCTCTTGAATCAGTCGAAACTTCTCCTGGGCGAGGCCTCAATCTGGGGAAAGGATACCCTGGCAATTCGAACGGCGAATAACCGTGGGATGGAGCCTGTCCTCAGGATGGTGGAGAAGGATGTACCGGCTGAAAGCCGCCTGGCAACGAGGTTAAGCCTTAACAGTTGGGATTATCCTTTGTTCGGCAAATATTTTCAGCGCACCATCATCCAGGTCGATCCGTTTTCTACAATGATTAATCCTGAATGGTTTCATGAACAAGCCATCGATTATTTGTTGGTCGAACCCAAAGCAAGATTTAGCCTTCAAGTACCTCCAGGTCTTAAGTTGGTTGATGAAGCCAATGGCTGGACATTGTACACATCCTGTCCGGGTGCTCAATGCCAACCTGATGCGGAGTCAGCCAAGCAACTTCTTGGAGCTGGCGATAAAAAAAACCTGATGACCATTGCACCTGACCTGGTCGGTGAAGTCGGGATATTAGAATTACTTCCTAACGCCTGGGGTATCGAACAGCTAAATGGGAGAGCGATCCTTTGGCTGGGTGAAGGACCTCTGCATGGCTTGACCGGCTATTTATGGGCCGAAACAGCCAAATCTGTCCGGATTCAAGTTGAGCTTGAGCCGGGACCTTCTAAATCCAATCCCGAATCAACCCTGCTGTTCTCACTTTTTTGGGCCAGAGGCTATGAATATTTGCCGCAAGGAAGTATTCAAGAGGAAAGCCAATTCAATAAACCCACAATACTTAGTTACTCTGTTAATCTACACCAGGGATTGAATGAATTTCGACTGAGCTCAAGAGATATCGCCGAATTCAGGAATTTCGTTAATGGAGATACCAGACCTTTATTAATCCTGATCAAACATATTACTGTGGAATAAAAACTACCCGCAGATTCTATAATCATGTTACCCAGCCATCCAGAAAGTCTACCCACCATCACGATCATCACCCCTTCGCTAAATCAAGGGGACTTTATCAAGAACACCATCGATTCAATCCTGGATCAAGATTATCCTGCCGTGGAATATCAGGTCAGGGATGGCGGATCAACCGACAAAACGCTGGCGATCCTGAAATCATACCGCGAGAAGCTGCGCTGGTTTTCAGAACCTGATACCGGGCAGGCGAATGCAATTAACAGAGGCTGGACACAATCCCAGGGGGAAATCGTGGCGTGGCTAAATGCGGATGACTACTTCGACCCAGGGGCATTGAGAAGGGTTGGCACTTATTTCAAAGATCATCCTGAAGTAGATGTGCTCTACGGGGATTGCGATATCGTTGACTACTCTGGTAAAGTTTTACAATCTTACCCAACCCAACCCTTTGATTACACAAAACTGATCCTATTCACAGTGAATTTCCTTCCGCAACCAGCTACTTTTCTCCGTAGAAGTGTCCTTCAACATATCGGCTACCTGGATGAATCTTTACATTACGTGATGGACTTTGATTACTGGTTGCGCGCTGGAAAAGCTCATCGATTTGCTTTTCTTCCTGAGCGACTGGCTTGCCTTAGGACACATGACCAGGCAAAATCGATTGCCAACCTGGGAAGATTCGGTAAAGAATTGGTACGTACTTATGAGCGTTTCTTTTCCTCTCCAGATTTGCCGGAAAAAATCGGCAGCTTAAAATCACGCGCCATGTCAAATATTTACTACCGTGCCGCAGATTGTTCATTTTGGGCGGGTCAGCTGGCAGAGTCGCGCGGACATGCCTTGAAATCATGGATGTTTTACCCTTTGAGATTAAGGAGATTGTGGTTTTATCTTGCGCTGGGGCAGTTTGGTCGGGATCTGGCGGAAAGAAGAACCCGCAACCCTTACCTATTTCAAGTCTGAATGATGTGTAGGTAAGTAATGAAGAAAATTGCATTCGTCTATGATGGGGAATTGGATTTTGGAGGGGTTGAAACCCATCTCCTATCCATGTTTCGACATCTTGACAGGAGCCGCTATTCTCCGATCCTTTTTTCACCAATATCCGAGAGGTATCGCGAAAATGTTGCCTCCACGGGTGTACAGGTTGTCCCCACCCTCCCGATAAAACCGCTCAGTGTAAAAGCAATCTGGAGATTGGTTAAAGGTTTTCGTCAGGAAAAAATTGACTTAGTCCATATTCACAGTCCCATCGCAGCTATATCTGGCAGAATTGCAGCAAAGATTACCGGATTGCCTGCCATCGTCACAGTTCACATGCCATCAACGCGATTTTACGGAGACCGGCAGACCATTCGAGCAATTACAGGGCGAATGCTCTACATCTCAATCGACCGCCTCTTGAATTATGTCATGACCAAACGGTTGGTGTACGTCTCAAGAACCATCTACAAAGAATCGATAAATATCAGACTTTCACCTCGCCGCCTCTCAACCGTCATCCCGAACGGCATCGATCTTTCGAAATTCGCTTCAGTCAGGAATTCTTTAGCGTTGAGGAAAGAATTTTGCACAGATGAAAAAGCAATTGTGATTTGTTTTGCGGGGAGATTATCGGAGGAAAAAGGTATCGACATATTGCTCGAAGCAATGGTTGAGATCCAAAAAACTCATCGGCAGGAAAATATAAAGTTATGGCTCATCGGAGATGGTGCATTAAAGGTCGATTTAATGGAAAGGACGAAATCATTGGATTTAGAGGGGATCGTCCAATTCATTGGGTTTCAAAATAACCTCTCGGAGTTCCTGCACGCTGGCGACATTTTTGTGCTACCTTCACGCCACGAGGCTATGTCGGTCGTTCTGCTGGAAGCTATAGCGAGCGGCTTGCCCTGTATCGTAACAAATGTAGGCGAAAATGCCGATGTGATTGAAAACGGAGTTCAAGGATTTGTAATTCCTCCCAATCAAGCATCGGCAATAACAAAAAGCCTGGAAGTCCTGCTACGCGACCCATCTTTGCGCCAGAAAATGGGCGCTAAAGCCCTCGAAAGAGCAAATAATTATAGTGATCTAAGAATGGTTGAATTGCTCCAAGGAATTTACAAAGAAATTCTGACCGAGTAAGTTACCCTAAAAATGTTCTTTGGAGATCATTTTTTCAGCAGGCTTTCATACAAAACGGTCAATCGTTTTTCCATCTTATCCCAACTGTAATAGGACTCATAGGCCAGCCTGGCATTGCGTCCCAATTTTGAGCGCAGCTCAGCATCATTTGCCAACTGACTGAGAACAGCTTCTAACTCATCCACATTTCCATACGTGACAATCAATCCGCACTGGTAGCTGTCAACCATAAGATCCATGTTGGTGCCACGCGCTACGACAACAGGTTTTCCCAGCATCATAGCTTCAAAGATCTTGTTTGCGCTGCCATGCTGATAATTTGGAACAACCGGATCACAAGTTGAAAAAAGCACGTCAGCGGACCCAGATAGGGCAATGGTTTGATCATAGGGGATACGCCCATGCCAGGTCACATTGGATAACTCAAGCGCAGGCGTGACAATCGCTTGCTGATCGCCTCCAAAACCCGCCAGGTCAAAATGCCAATCAGGATGTTTGCGCATTACGGTAATCATTTCAAGCAAGCCGCGCTCAAGCTGCAAGATACCAATGTAAGCGACGCGGAGGTTTACCGCAGGATCACGATGAGCTACAATTGAAGAGGGAGTATCAACCGGAGTGTTGTAAATAATGACCAGTCTGGAGGGTAACAATCCATTTAACTGGCTAAGTTGTGCCTCGGTTACCAGGATTACAGCATCAACACTTTGGATAACCTTATAATCCAGCCAACGAATGATGCGCTTCAACCATTGCGGAGTATTCCGGATATGATCGGCATAAAAATCAAAAATATCGTAGATGACTTTGCATCCGAAGAGCAGCTTCCCTAACAAAGCCGGGAGCACTGTATCAAAATCGCAGGCATGGATCGCCTGGTAGGATCGACCTGAGCGCAATACCCATATAACTAGAAAAACCTGCCAGCGAAATAGCTGGAACAGGTTTTTTAAACCCGTACCAAAAGGCGATGCGTGCGAGTACAGTTCTAATGTAAAGTAAGGATATTTTTGACTGGTTTTAAGGGCACCTGTGCGGTCCCAGCCTACGACATGAACGGCATACGATTTAGAAAGAGCAAAAGCAATTTTTTCAACACGCGGGTCCGGTGCGATAGGGTTCGAACGGAATATAACCACTCGAGGCAAGCGGGTGGAACTTTCCTGGTTCTTCAGCATGCCAAATGCCTCACTGTACAAGCTCCTGGTAGAGCGTAAGAAGCCGGTTTTTCATAATAGTCCAATTATAGGTATTATCATATGCTTTACGGGCTTGCTTTCCATACTTCTGCCGGATGGCAGGATCACGCTGTAATACCGAAAGGGCAGCCTCTAACGCCGACGAGTCTCCGTACTCAACTACGATCCCGCAATTTTCATGCTCTACAATGCGATCCATATTTGTTCCGCGGGCAACAATGACTGGTTTTCCCAACATCATGGCTTCGAACAATTTGTTTGGGCTAGAAAAGCGGTGGTTGGGTATCTGTGGACTATAGGTGCCAACGATTACATCCGCATGGAATTCCAGCTCAAGCGCCTTTTGATACGGAACTTTTCCATGCCAGGTAACATTGGGTAACGTTGAGGCTGCAGCTAAGATCCTGCCTTCATCGCCCCCAAAGCCAGCTAAATCCAGCCTCCACTCGGGGTGTAAACGGATTACCTCGATAAGCTCCAAGAGACCTCGCTCAACTTGTAAGTTGCCAACATAGGCTATACAAAAGGTCTCTTCTTCATGCAGCTGATTTGAGTTTGCTTCCAAAGTTACGATTTTATCCTCTGGGCTGTTGTAGATTATTTCCAACCTACGAGGGTGCGAGCCTGAAATCTGTTCGTGGCGAGAATCGTCAGCAATGATCACTGCATCCGCCCGATCCACGGCGTGTAAATCGATCTTCCGGATCATGCTTTTTAGCCCGAGCGGAGTGGCGCGAAGCATGTCCGCGTAAAAATCGAAGATATCATAGACAACCTTTTTCCTCCATAAATAATTACATATCAGAGCAGGTAAAATGGTATCAAAATCACAGGCGTGAATGATGTCATATGTGTTTCTATGACGGATCAGCCAACCCAGCAGAACGACTTGCCAGCGCACCTCATACCAAAGATTCCACAAACCCTTGACCCTTTTCAAGGTTATCCGGCAACGTTGATAGGGAATACCATCCATCTCTCCGAGCAAAGGCAACTGGCCGGTGATATCCCAGCCAAGCAACTGAACTGAATAACCCCCGCCATACAATGCATGTGCAATTTTTTCCACCCGGGGATCCGGGAAAATCGGGTTAGATCGGCAAATCAGAACACGCTTGGACATTAGCCTTTCGACTATGGCGCAGGTGTCTGTGTGACCGGCTCTATGGTTTCCAGACCGGTGGTGCGCTTCGTAACCAGATACCAATCATTGATCGTAGCAAACCGATCGCTGGAGTCGAACAACGAGCCCATGCGTACTCCCTGTACAGCCTCGTTGATTGCGTATCGATACACAGAATAGAACAAGGGTAAAGAAGGCAGTTCTTGAGCAAAGCGTACCTGAAAGTTTCGGTAAAGACGGGCGCGCTCGTCCAAATCGACCGTAACACGCGCCTGTTCTAAAAATTCGCTGGCCTGCCTGTCATCCCAATTTGAATAATTCTGCCCGCCAGATATCTGAGCCTGGTGCCAAAAAGGATAGGGATCAGGATCTGGAGAACGCACAAGGTTCAAATCTACCAGTGCAGCCTGATAGATACGCTGATCCAGGTCGGCAATCAACCCGTCATAAGATTGGGGCTTAAGAGTGACCTCCAGACCAATCTTTGCCCAATCACGGGATATCGCTTCAGCCAGGGCTTTGTATACTGCATCATCTGGATAAGCCAATTCCAGAGACAAGGCTACACCATCAGCATTTTTACGGACGCTGCCACCTTCAGCCGGAATAGTATAACCAGCCTGTTTAAGAAGATTTATCGCTTCGTCTGAGTCGTAGCCCAAATGCTCGATTCCATCATAATAAGCCCAGGTACCTGGAAAGATCGGGCCATCAGCAATGATCGCCTGACTGCCCAGTATCCGGTCAATCAACCATTGACGGTTGATTCCGGTAAGCAAAGCCCGGCGTACCAAGGCATCTTTAAGGAACTCCACCTGGGGATTGTTCAAATTAAGGAACACGAGCGTAAGCTCAGGAAGCCTGCTGGTGTGAATATTTAGATCCGGCATTTGAAGCGCTTCCTGCAATATATCTTCCGGAACCGTATTGATACCCTGGATCACACCCTGTTTATAAGCAGCCAAAGCAGATTGACCGTCCGGATAATAACGGAAAGCGATTTGTTCAATAAATGGGATTTTTCCATAAAAATCTTTATTGACCGAAAGAACCAATCCAACAACCTTTCCCTCTTCAACCATCAATTGATTGAAGCGGTAAGGACCGCTGCCCACAGGTTGTAAGTTATATGGAGAGTTAATGATCTCCGAAAGGGACAATTCCCCTAGAAGATGCTCGGGGACAATCCCAAAGGTCAGGTAATCCAGGAAGGGAGAAAACGATTCGGGAAGACGGAACTGCAAAGATTTATCGTCCAGACGTTTGACTTCAACCTGTTTCCAGAACGCCCTCAAATCATCAGGCAAGGGGGAGCCATCTTCTCGCATCCGCTCAATCGTAAAGATTACATCATCGCTGGTGACTGGGGCGCCATCATGCCATTTGGCGGTTTGGCGAATCGAGAAGTTGTAAACCATACCATCCCGTGAAATTCCCCATGAATCAGCTAAATCTCCCTGGGGTAGGCCGCGGTCATCAAAACGCACTAGCCCAGAAAAAAGCAAGCGGTCCACGTCCCGATCGACATTATTGTAATAATCCAGCAAGGGATTTAACCGCAGCATTGAGCCAATCAACCCTTCGGCATAAACCCCGCCGGTCGCTGGTTCAACCACTGGCTCAACCGGCTTTAACTCAGATTGCCGGCTGGTCAACAGGAAGCCAATTGCTACCAGGGCAAGCAGGACAATCAGAAGGGGCCAGCGTAACTTGCGCAACATAAGAAATAAAAAAGGGCGCTCTGGCTTGAACCTCCGGGAAGCTTTTTAGGCAACCCAGACGGTTCCACCTGCCAGGTGGCGCCCCAAAAGTACTTAGATATTTACAAGGTAGGTGGCTACTGTCAGTATGAAGAAAAGAGCACTTAAACCGACGGTGACCCAGAAAAGAATCTTTTCAATTCCTCTTCGGGCGGTGAAAATACCCCCAGTATCAGCTCCTGTCAGCCCTCCCAACCCAGCGCCTTTGCTCTGTAAGATTACGGCAACAATCAGAGCAATTGACGTTATAATCAAAGCGATATTAAAGAATACTTCCACAACGAACCTCCGATTGGATGAATCACTCCAGGGAGTGACGTTTTACTTCTTTAAAGAAGCCGTTCCCCAGGCTTGCGGATTATACCTTTCGTTTCGGAAAACGTCAAATGGAACTGCACGAACTGCTGGTAAACCTGCACATGCACACGCGGTACTCCGACGGTTATGGAAACCATAAGGATATTGCACAGGCTGCCCTGCAATGCGGGTTGGATGCCGTGATCGTCACGGATCATAATGTATGGGTGGAAGGGTTCGAAGGTTATTATAAGGAAGATGGTAAGCAAGTTCTATTAATGGTGGGAGAGGAAATCCATGATCAAGCGCGGGAGCCTCAAAAAAACCACTTGCTTGTATTCGGCGCGCGCAAAGAGCTGGCTCATCTGGCATACAGCCCTCAGGTTTTATTGGATGGGGTCCTCAGTGCAGGAGGTTTGGGTTTTATCGCCCACCCGGTTGACCCGGCTGCTCCGGCGGTTGGCGAAGGAGATATTTCATGGGTTGATTGGGATGTGCAAGGTTATACGGGGATTGAGCTTTGGAACGGGTTCTCTGAGTATAAGACCCTGCTCAAAAGCAGGTTGCACGCGCTTTATTATGCTTATAATCCGCGCCAGATCGCCCGTGGACCACTGCCAGAAACGCTCAAGAAATGGAATGAGCTGCTTTCCAGCGGGCGGCGGATCGTGGCGATTGGTGGCTCCGATGCTCATGCCTTGCCCGCCCGCCTGGGTCCCTTACGCAGGATACTTTTCCCCTATCCATATCACTTCAGAGCTGTCAATACGCATGTGCTGGTGCCTAAACCTTTGAGCGGGGAGGCTATTGAAGACAGCCGGTTGATCCTGGAAGCAATTGCACAGGGGCATGTCTTTGTGGGATA
>Ga0153916_10003497_pt1 | contig 11708 bp, 11 predicted proteins | sample Opewatmetagenome_FD_109642 | JGI IMG/M metagenome (GOLD analysis project Ga0153916, IMG submission 109642) | Freshwater wetland microbial communities from Ohio, USA - Open water 3 Core 3 Depth 4 metaG | ecosystem: Environmental > Aquatic > Freshwater > Wetlands | place: USA: Ohio, Lake Erie...
CATAGTCTACGTGACGCATGACCACCACGACCATCTGGGTCAAGCTTTCGACATATGCCAGAGGACGGGAGCAAACTTTGTGGCTACTTTGGAGTTAGGCAATTTGGCCAGTGAGAGCGGTTTGCAGAACGTCGTTGGATTGAACGTTGGCGGCAGTGTGCAAATCGGAGGAATCCGACTGTTCGTGGTTCAAGCGTTTCACTCCGCGGCTAGGGGAGCGCCGACTGGCGTCGTCGTCGAAGCAGGCGGCAAGGCGATCTACCATGCGGGAGACACAGCGCTCTTCGGAGACATGCGACTCATCGCCGAACTATACAAACCAGAAGTAGCCTTGATTCCAATCGGCGGCTACTACACGATGGGACCGAACGAAGCAGCGGAAGCCGTAAGACTAATCAAACCAAAAATCGCAATCCCCATGCACTTCAAAACGTTCCCAGTCTTGACACAGACAGCCGACGAATTCGTGAGAATGGCCAGAGAAAAAGCGCCTAACGTGAAAGTCCCACTATTAAAGTCTGGAGAAAGCTACCAATTCTAAGACAGAGTCAATTAATGAAGCAACTTCTCGAAGAAGAAAAAAATCATCCAGACAATCAGAAGCATGAGACAGAGCTCATTTACGGTGCTCGATTTCATTCAAACCTTCAAGCAACTGTACCCAAAAGAGTGGAAGCAACTCGTCGAGCGGTTTGGTCAATTCGGCCAGAAACGAAGATACACCGTGACCACATACCTTTCCAATCGACTCGACTTCTACTCCGAAAAGTCCGAGCCCCTGCTCATTCCCTTCACTCGATACAGCCAAGCTAAGTTCAGAGACTACAGAAGACCAACAGAAGAGGAACGAAAGGATTTTGGCGGCTCTTGGATAGCAGTGTTCAAAAAGAAAACAAAATGATTCCTACTCGTTCGGCAATCCAATATCTCTGTATATCTTCCATGAGCCATCGGCTTGCTGCTTCCAAATTGTCACGTACCGTCCAGTTGTCTTGACTCCACTTCCGCCTGTAGGTTTGAACGCGTAAGAATAATCGCCTGTCTCATAAGCCAATTCCCTTATGACCCAGACATCCCGGGTTTTCACGGTCACAGTTGCGGAACCCATCTCCTTCATTGCCGCAGAAATATGTTCTTTGATTTTCTCTCTTCCCTGAACGATGTTTCCGTTCCTGCCTAATATGGCACCATCTTCATCAAACAAAGAGACAAAAAGCCCGGAATCTGTCTCTTTGAAGGCTCTAATCCATGCGGAGTTCCCTTCATCAATAGCTTTGCGAATCCGATCAACGTTCATCTCTAGCACCAAGCCTAAAGTGATGTCTAATCATATTGTAGAAGATTTTATTAAGCAGATGGCGGGCCCGCGGGGATTTGAACCCCAGATCTCCGGCTCCGCAGGCCAGCGTCCTGATCCGGGCTAGACGACGGGCCCGTGCAACTTCCATGAATGGTGGTGAAGTAAAAAGAGTTTTCGTAACAGTGACGACCAAGAAGAAAGGAAAGAATCTGTTATTTAGACTCAAGTATTCGGCGCAGGTACTGATATTCCCGTAGAAATCGTAGTCCACGTTCTGATGTAAGGTAAGCGGTGGGGCTGTTTCGTTTTTCAGAAACTAGGTCTAGATCGAGTAAGAGTTTAAGTGTTGATGTAGCGAGTTGCTGGTTCAGATTTACTTGAGAAACGATTGCTGTTTTTGTTTTTCCGCTCTTGGCTGCTTCTAGGATTTGTGCAAATATATCGAGTTTACTTCTGGTCATAGGCAGTCAGCCTCAAAAGATCAATGCACATGACTGGAAAAGTATAAAAACCTTCCGAAGCGGGCTGAGAAGAATGAGGTCCCCATTAGTTCATGCAAAATCAACATGAAAATGTATACTTTGAACGTTCTGGTTACAAGAGGGTTTCGACCAGTTAGATTTGACTGAATTCGAATCGCAGCATTGGCTACGTCAATTTTTTTCTAGAGTTCTACAAGCAACACATTCTCTTTCACCGTGCTGGGATAAACTTTTAGCGGTTTTTGAGCTGGTCCTCTGAGCACCGAACCGTTTGTCGCATTGAAACGCGAACCATGCCACGGGCACACGACAACTTCACCGACTAAATCGCCTTCGGCAAGAGACGCTCCCAGATGTGTGCATCTCGCCTCCAAACAAAAAAGTCGATTGTTCAGGTTGACAACCAGAATATCTCTAGGCATACGAACACTGACCTTCAAGAGAGAATTTTCTTGACAGTCAATAACACAGCTTAACTATTGCAATAAAAGTCTTAGCTAGTTCCTGCCTACGTCCGAAGCGTTTGTCTCATTTTTTCAGGGTTCTTTCCAGTGCTTGAATGATGCTTTGTTTTCCCACATCGAGCAAATACGGCCCCAATCGGGGACCCTTTGAAGCTCCAAGCAGAATGGAGTATAATATCTTAAAGAAGTCTCGAGGTTCGATGCCATGTTTTCTGGCGACGCTGAAGATCAAGCCTTGAATTTGCTCGGCGTCAAGTTCAGCAAGAAGCCCTTGCGTAAGTTCCTGAATAGCCGCCTTTTCTTCGCCACTGAGTTGAATTGCTTTTTCCTTGGTTTCTTTGAAATCCTGTGCCCAATTGAGCGCATTTTGGATTCTTTCTTTGAGTTCCGGCCCCAGTTCTTTTTGTTTCAGGTAGTCGTATTCTGTCAGTTTTTCCACGATGTAGTTTGCTTCAGAGCCCTTCGGAGCCACCCTTGCGAGATAAACCAGTAACTTGTAGGGCACATGAATGGCGGGTTGCTCGGGCGGTTTCAGCCACCAACAGTATTTGTAAAGACCAGAGAGCTTGGTGTATTCTTTTTTGTCGGCGATTTTTTTCTTTCCGAAGTGGATGTCTTCGAGGTCGTCGAGTTCATTCATGTACGACGGAATGTCCAGAACTGAGACTGCACGGGCGCCGACGAACCGCTTCAGCATAAGCAGATTTAGTGATTGAGGCGAACCATATCGGAACCACACTTGTGGAGTGAAGATTCTGCCGGCCGATTTGGAGAATCGTTTGCCGCCTTTGGCTACGAACAATTCGTATCGAGCGTGATAAGGTGGTGGATAGTTGAGGATTTCTTGGCATACGCGGTCGTTGACGCGGACGGAGTCGGCTATGTCTTTTCCATAGGCTTCAAACCTTATGTCGAGAGCCTTCCAACGAGCAGCGAATTCAACTTTCCAAGCGAGTTTTCCTTCACCCTTTCGGTAATTGGCTTCACCTTTATGTCCGCAGCCTTTAATCCAGTGCCCCTTAATTTCCATTCCTTCGCAGAGATAGGCTACTTTGTCCTCCTTTGGAAGGAATTCCTGGGTCTTAGTTGTGTAAATGCGTCCGCAGTTGCCACAGATGGCGAAGTAGGGAAGGGCTTCTTCGAACTTTTCTTGGCCAACCGTTTTTTTGATTATTTCGCCTACTCGTTCGGCGTTTGTGAGTATGGTTTTGATTTCGTTGTTGAGTAGGCCGCGTTGATACACATCTGTGGCTGACATGAAATTGTATGAAACACCACATTTGTCCAACGCTTCTAGCAAGAGTGACGTTGAGTGTTCACCGAAGCTTTTGTGGCATTTGAACGGGTCAGGAATAGATGTGACTGGAAATCCCAGATACTTGCTCAGCGATTCTGGCATTCCAGCTGGAACTTTGCGTAGACCATCTTTGTCGTCACTGAATGCTACTAGTTCAGATCGGTAACCTTGTGCTTCTAGAGCAACCGTGACTGCGTGAGATCGTATGGCGTCGCTGAGATTGCCGACGTGAGGAATTCCCGAGGCACCGAGTCCCATTTCCGTTCGAATGAAATCAAGGCTTCTGCCAAGCTTGCGCTCACGCTCAACAATATTGAGTGCTGTCTTATCGAACCATGTACCGTGTCCAATGATTTTCTTAGTCATGTTCATGCCTTAACCCACAGAGAGTTCTGCCTGAATAGATAAAAACTTTCAATTTAAATAACTGATATTTATTCAATGATGTAGCTGAGGAGCTATTTGAAAATGAAGAGGATTAACCCAAGAGAAGCGCGTCGTATGATGCAACGGATGGGCTTAAACATGGGCGCAATGCCAGACGTGGAGCAGGTTATCTTCAAAACAAGCAGCAAGGAAATCATCGTTGAAAACCCTGAAGTAGCCATCATGGAGATGCACGGCCAGAAAATCTTCCAAGTCACGGGAGAGAAAATCGTTGAGAAGACTGTGGAAAAAACAGTTAAAATCCCTGAGGAAGACGTGCAACTAGTTGCCACACAGGCCAGAGTGAGCCCTGAACAGGCGAGAGCCGCGCTTGAACAGACGAAAGGCGACCTCGCACAAGCAATACTGCTGCTGAGTCAGACAAAGTAGTGCATGTTGAACGAAACAAGTCAGAATTGTTTGAAAATATCTTGCTTTTCCATTACGTGTCCGCAGTAGTGGCACTTTAGGCGCAGTGGTTCTTCTTTTTCCACGTAGAATTTCGTTTGCACTGGTTCATTGCTGTTGGATATGCAGGCGGGGTTGTCACATTTAACAATGCCCTTGATGGTTTCTGGCAATTTCACGCGTTGTTTTTCGACGACTTTGTAGTCTTTGATGATGTTGATCGTCGCATGTGGCGCAAGCAATGCAATCTTGTCGACTTCTGGAGCGGCTATGAATCTACCTTCAATCTTCACCATGTCTTTGTGGTTTAATCGTTTGCTAGGAACGTTCATGGCTATAGTAATGACGCCGGCTCTGCGATCGGTGATTCCAAGTATCTTTGCAACGTCCAATGCGTGACCGCTTGTTATATGATCGATGACTGTACCGTCCTTTATTTTCGAAACCCGCAGTGTCTGCTTTGCCATTGTTGGCGCCTCTGCTGCACACTATCAGAGGACCTAAAATAAAAATGATGTCTAAGTCTGCCCCACCAAAGTGACATTCGAGAACGCCATAGAAGGCAAAACAGTGTTCTCAACAATCTTAGTTTCTGAACTTACATCGTGGATGTTTTTCAAAGCTTCATATATATTTCCAGTCAACAACGCATGTCTGACATGCTTTGTCAGTTGTCCATCCTCAATAAGCGTAGCGTCTCGGATTTCACAACCAAACCCACCACTGAAGGCGTTAACCTCAGGAGAAGCGAAAGCCTCAACCATAACCCCGTTTTCGATGGAGGCGATTAGATCGTCCAGCTTTTCATTTCCAGGCTTGACTACCATGTTCGCATAAGAACAAGCTGCTGGATGAGCGAACGCTCCCTCCATACTTCTGGTTCCTCGACGGAATCCGTTCCCGGTCGCCTTGACACCTGCGATTCCAGCGTTATACGAATCGTAAATGAAGACTGTCAGCCGTCCCTTTTCTATGATAGTCTTCTTGCAGGTTTCGACGCCCTCGTCGTCGGCCAAAGCGCTTCTTATTCCATGTGGATATCTGCCGTCATCCCAAACTGTGAGTTTGCTGTTTGCGACCTTGTTGCCGCACTGATTCGCCCATGGGCTTCGTTTTTTGTTTACTTGTTCCGCACTAGTGGCGAATTCTATGGGAGAGAGAAAACCCTCAAGCTCAGTTGGCACAATGACTGCTGTCAGGCTGCGTTCGCCTTTGAAGGATTCAGCCCTCATCGTGGCAACAGCCTTGTCCGCAATTAGCTTTCCCATTCTCTCAAAGTCAATCTTTGAGATATCTGTGGACCATTCCTTTTCTATTCCTTCTCCGGCTTTGTCACCAACCGACGCTTTCGATTTGAAATAGGAGAAAACCATGGTGCCTTTGTGAGTAAAGTCGATACCTAACGAATTCGCCAAATGCAACTGGTAGTCGGCGATTCGAATCAGTCCTAGGGGAACTTTCACATTCTTTGTTTTCTCCGCAGCCGCGACCGTGTCCATGGCTTTCCGAACTAAATCATCTAGTCTGATGTGAGCAGTTTCCTCAGAGTACACACCTCGAATTCTACCAGAAGACTTCGCACCACTCGGCAATGATTTGAAATAGGGGTCTTCTTCATTTGTCCTCGCGATGCTGAAGGCCTCTTTGACAACTTCGCCCACATCTGCGATTTGGTTCACAGTTCCTGAGGCGAAACCAATCCGTTTTCCCAAACAAACTTTTAGGCCTAATCCAACCTCCGATTTGTCATCGGCTACTCGGGGCTTACTACTCTCGATGTAAACACTGCGTCCCTGAGTGTCCATCACGAAGGCTTCAACCTGACCTGCGCCCAGCCTCTCCGCCTTTTTCAAAGCAGCCGATGCCAAGGCTTCAATGGAAGTCACTCTTAACCACCTCCAACGATGATTTTTGCCCTCATGTATGGGCCACCGCTGGTCACCGGCACCCAGTCTTCTTCCCCTTTCCCGCAATTGCCACCGCTCAACATGAATTCTTTTCCCACCAAGTCAACGGTTTTTAGAATGTCCAGGGCTTTGCCCGTCAGAGTGAAGCTCCGCACGAGGTCTTCCTTCTCACCTTTCTTTATCGTGTAACCTTTCAAAACGCGGACTTGGAACCCTCCACCAACTGGATCTTCCATTCCAGATATGCCCTGAACCGCAAGCAATCCATCCTTGGTGTCCTCAATCATTTCGTCCAGCGCAGAGTCTCTCGGCTCAAAGAACGTGTTTGTCATTCGCACAAAGACTCGTCGAGTGTAGTCTTGCGCCCTGGCGTTTCCAGTGGGTTTGGTGTGAAATTCGCCAGACGTCTCCAACGAATGCATAAATCCCTTATAGACTCCGTTTTGAATAACAACTGTCCTTGAGCTCGGTGTTCCCTCGCAGTCAAAAGGAATCGACCCGAAAGCTTGTTTCACGGTACCATCGTCAATCATTGTCACAATACTGCTTCCAACTCGCTTTCCAACAGCCTCACTCAGAAACGACCGCTGTCTGAGCACTTCGTCGGCTTCAGAAGCGTGACCCATAACCTCGTGCGCCAAAATGCCTGCAATGTCTGGATCAGAAATCACCGTCATAAGTCCACCGGGAGGCTTCGCTGCCGACAGCAACTCAACCGCCTCTTTCGCCACCCTCCCTCCAAACTCGTTCGGGTCTATCTCCTTGATGACTTCGTATCCCGCTGTTGCGTACTTTCGATCAAAGCTGAATTCCTGTTTCCCAGCTTCGGCAGCAACGGATGAAACTATCACTGCAGTTCGAACCTCGTCCCATGAAAGTTCAGAGCCAAAACTGTTCACAAGCTCAAAGTTACGCGAGCCCTCAGAATAATTCGAGGTCCGGTTGACGACGCGTCTGTCAGCTTCAGCTTGGGCAGCGTCGAGTGCCTTGACGAATCTGAGTTTCTCTTTTGTATCGATGTCTTCGTGTCTGATTTTGACTTTGGCTTTAACAGCCTTCTTGGTCCCTTTCACTTCAGGCAACAGTATTCTGTTGTCTGAGTACCGACGTGATTTCTTTGCAAGTTCAACCGCTTTTCTCGCCGTTTCCTTAAGGGATTCTGGTTCCGTTTTTGTGGTTGAAGCCAGTCCCCAAGCTCCGCCAAACTTGACGCGAAGCGCCATTCCGTTTGAACTGGAACTGTTGAAAGTTCGAATCGAGCCGTTAACGAGGCTTATTTGCCTGAAGTTGCTGTTTTCAAATCTTGCGTCTGCGAATTCTCCGCCGAGTTTCAATGCGGTTTCCACAACTTTCTGCAACTCGTCTAGCGTGCTGTTGCACCTTCTCCCGTCTGCGGATTATTCAGAAACAGACTGTTACGAGCAACTGGATATTTATAGTGTACGTACATGCTGGACTGAAGAAAAGTATTATTTATGCGATGTCAGAGTCTGTCTGGTGTCAGGAGTTGGAATTCAAGGGACGAGATATAATCTCAATAAAGGATTTCAGCCGTAAAGAAATCGATTACATCCTAAGCGTTGCAGGTGCCATGGAACCCATCGCCAAAAGCGGACAAACCATGCTCCAGAGCAAGATTCTGGCCACGCTTTTCTACGAACCTAGTACGCGCACCAGGCTCAGTTTTGAATCGGCAATGCATCGACTTGGAGGAACAGCCATAGGCTTCGCAGAAGCAGAAATCGCCTCAGTGCGAAAGGGCGAAAACCTAGCAGACACGATGCGCGTCGTGGAGAACTACGCAGATGTCATAGCCCTCAGGCATCCATTGGAGGGCGCGGCTAGGCTTGCTGCGGAGTTTGCCCAAATTCCCATTATCAACGCTGGTTCAGGCGCGGAGGAACACCCAACTCAGGCCCTACTTGACATGTACACAATGAAGAAGGAACTCGGTCGCATCGACGGCTTAAACATCGCGCTAATCGGCGACCTGCGGTTCGGTCGGACGGTCCACTCCTTGGCATATGCCTTATCATTGTATGATGTTCAACTCTACTTCATATCGCCTGAGCTGCTACGCATGCGTCGAGAAGTGCTTGATACGATAAGTGAACGCGTCAAGGTTGAGGAAACTACCGATCTCGATGAAACGCTGCCCAAGCTGGATGTCCTGTATGTTACGCGGATTCAGAAGGAGCGTTTTCCAGATGCGGCTGAGTACACCAAAGTCAAGGGTTCATACAAGATAGACGCGAGTACACTGAAAAAAGCCAAGAAAGACATGATTGTGCTGCATCCGTTGCCACGAGTTGACGAAATCAGCCCTGAGGTGGATTCGACATCGCATGCGCGTTATTTCCAGCAGGTCTGGAACGGAATAGTCACGAGAATGGCACTGTTAGCGCTGATTCTGGGTGCGACTGATTAGGAAAGTCTTCTTCTTACACTGCGACTCTGAATCTGTTTTGGAGTTCCGCTTTCTTGGCTTCGTTCCATCCGCTCACCGCTTGGTAGTAGCCTGTCACACGTGACCACCATTCAACGTTGCTGGAACCACAGTTAGGACAGGTTCGGCTTATCAGAGACGAAACCACGCCACAGTCGTTGCAAACTGTCAAGTCTTTCGTATAAGCATAGTATCCAACTTGCGACTGGGTTGAAATGCGTTGGGTTAGTTTGAACAATGCTTCGGGGTCAGGAGCAGCCTCGCCCAGCCAAACGTGAAGCATGTTACCACCGTTCAACAACGGGAAGAACTTTTGCTCGGTGTTGATTCTGTCAAGCAACCCAATGTTTGCGCCAACGTAAACATGGGTTCCATTATTGTAGTATATCGAAACGTCCTTCTCACCTTCAGCCAGCATGTGCTGAGCCTTGGCCAGATCGCCTTTAACCGTTTTTTCCGCTTTGTCATGGAATGCCGGAGTGAGCAAATCAGCAACACCAAATCGTTGGGCAGTAGATTCTGCAGGTGTGCGCGCCAAAGCCAGCTTCAAGCCTGTTCTAGCTTCGAGTTCCTTCTTGTAGTTCTGCATCTCCAGAATCAGTCTGACCAATATTTTAACTGCCTCAGGGTTCTCATGCAGCTGGAAGCCCGTGTGCCACTGAGCCATCTCGTTGCCACCAACGAGCCCCATTGTTGAGACCAAGCCTTCAAAATCAATAGCTGGTTGTCCTTTTGCGCCAGTTCTGGGGTCGATTGGGCGCTGAGTGGCGAAAGGAATCCGATTGCGTTTTCTTATTAATTCCATCCATTTTCGCTTTATCTTGAAAATCTCCACAGCTTGATCCATGAGCCTACGGGCTTCTTCGAACAATCGATTGTCGTCGTGATCCGCTTTGTACGCGATCCGTGGCAGATTCAGACTCACCACCTGCCAGCTGCCCATGCTGAAATGTTTTCCGTCCACAAAATTCATTTTCTCATTAAATTCCGGACTGCTTTCAGGAGTCTCCACAAAACAGTAGGCGCAGCATTGATAGCACGAGACGCCTTTGCCATAGCCTCTGTATGGGGGCATCAAATTATCAAAGTACGGCGTGCCAAACTTGGCCACGACTTTGTGCACGTCTAACCAGAAATCATCATATTCTGGCTTGAAAAACTCTGGGCTCAGACTGTTCTCCAATTTGGGAAAGTTGAAGGGTTTGCCTCTGAAGTCGCCTTTGAGGGCAACTTCGTACAATGCTTTGAACATCATGCGGACTTCGTCTTCGTACGTGCCGTAAACGTCGGGTCCAACCTGTCCGTTCATGATGACAGGCATTTTTCGCCACAGCTCGGGCACGCCAGGCTGCACTTGAATGTTGCTGAAGACGAGTTGACCGCCTCGAGCCACGTATGCCTGCGTGTACTCGAAGAACATCATCTGCATTAACTGTCGAATTCTCTCGTATTTGATTCCTCTCATGAAAGGCGCCAGAAAAACCAGAAAATTGTAGAATCCTTCGCCGCCCGCAAAATTCGTTTGAGCCGAAGCCAAAATCTTGGCTGTGTGGAGAATCGCTACCTCTGGATGTCTTGCTGGACCTGCAACGCTTGTCCTAGTTCCCATTCCGTCAGGCATTAGACCATAATAGAAGAAGTAACGCAAGTCCCAGTCTTGGCAGAAAGGCCGAGTCCCAAAATACTCCAAATCGTGGATATGCAAGTCGCCTGATAGATGAGCGTCTGCTAATTTAGGTTGCATGAGGAGCAGGTATTCTTCGCCTGAAACCCAGTCTGCCTTGCGCTTGTGGGAGGTCTCAGCGTTGGGTTGGAGGTTTGCATTCTCGTTTGCCTTGTAACCTTGCCCCATATCCATAAGGTAAGCGTCATAGACAGGTGCTCCGACACGTGTCAGGATGTTGCGGTAAACCGAGTATTCTGGCTTGTCTTTCGCTCTACTCAGTAGAATGTTGTTCACTAATTCCCTGATCAACGGACCGCTTACGAACTTCAGCCGCAGGTTCAGGATTTTGTGTTCCACGTCGAACGCGATTTCCTCGGCGTCTTGCTGACTGAGTGGCGGCATGTCGTAGAAATCTTTGGCCAATTTCGTTTCAGTTAAGAGCTGTTTCACGATTGCTTCTCGATTCCAAGAAACTATAAATCCGTCGCTTGTCCGAACCTTCGGCATCAGTTCTTTATATGGTTGGAGACCAAACTCTCCGTCGCCGTCGACCATTACGGTTTTCCTTCTATGATTTCTTGAAGTCTAGTCGCAGACAAAGCGTCTCCGCTGAAGAACTGTGTTTCAGCGTATATAGAATCGTCAACTTCCAAAACCGGCGCTGAGAGAACAACAATGTCCTTCATCACGAGTTCCGTCATGACACTCGCATCTTCTAGGCTGCGTTCTTCAAAATACCTGTTCGCCTTTTTCAGCCATTCCTTCAGCGCGTTGCATTTGTGGCAACCGTTCGTGGTGTAGACCACGATTTTTCGCGACGCGGAAGAGGTCGGGAGGGTTGGAGCCGAGGAATCTGTCGAAACCATTGAGAATACCACACACAGAGGCAAAAGACACCTTTACAGCACAAGTACGCTTTTAGCCTTACATACACGTTCTTATGTAAAATGGTAAACTCTTTGTACAGAAATCACGAGTATCTTGTACACAAAATTGTTTATAACCCGTATGGTGTTTTTTACTTAAGACTTTTGGAACTGATTGTTTAAAATTTTGTATGAAATAGTTTAGAAATTAACACAAGCCGTGGTTCACAGATGATGCCTACTGGCGAGGAAATCAGTCGACAACATGCGAATATCTAGAAGACGTTCTCTTGTACACTCTTAGACTGTCAACGGAACCACAGGTCGGGCATTTCTTCGGGTAACCTGAAACGGTTTTTTTGCATCTGCTGCAGTAGGAGAAGCTTCGGGTAAATGCGTACAATCCTATCTTGTCGTCTGACGAAATTCGTTTTGAGATTGCCATA
>Ga0153916_10003498_pt1 | contig 11702 bp, 13 predicted proteins | sample Opewatmetagenome_FD_109642 | JGI IMG/M metagenome (GOLD analysis project Ga0153916, IMG submission 109642) | Freshwater wetland microbial communities from Ohio, USA - Open water 3 Core 3 Depth 4 metaG | ecosystem: Environmental > Aquatic > Freshwater > Wetlands | place: USA: Ohio, Lake Erie...
ATGGATCTGGATTTCGAATCGGCGCGCGGCGACGGCGAGCAGGTACAGGAACGTGTCGTTCGTCGCCTTGGAGGGCTTCAGGAGAAATTGGCGCTGAGCGCAACGGCGCGTGACGAGATAGGTAATGGCGGGAAGGACCTGGCGCGGTGCAGTCATGCTTTTGCAGGCTGGCAGGTAGCGTGCCGCGCGGAAGGAGTGTTCCGCCTTGGGATTTCCGAGTATCGCGGTCCGCGCTGTGGCCGCCCGGGCCGAAGCTTGGAACTCTCGGTCCGGCCCCACCCCAGGAACTCTCGGTCCGGCCCCGCGGTCCGGCCCCAGGGCCCCACCCCAGGAACTCTCGGTCCGGCCCCGCTCCCAGGAACTCTCGGTCCGGCCCCGCTCGCGGTCCGGCCCCGGGCCCCACGCGGGGCGCCAGATTCGCCGCCGGGGCCCGGGGGCCTGACCGCGGGGCGCCGCCCGACTCCGCCCCCTACTCCCGGGCGAACTGCTGCGCCAGCTCCTCGGGCTCGAGGACCACCTTCCAGCTCGCCGCTCCGGCCCGGGTGAGCCTGCTCCCCCATTCGCCGAGGCGGTGGCGATACCCGGCCGGATCGAGGTTGTCGCCGGCCAGCCGCTTGACGTTCATGGCGATGACGTCGATGCCCTGGAACTCGCCCGGCCCGAGCGCGCGGCGCGAGCCTGGCGGAAGCTCCTCCTTCATGTCGCTGAAGATCACGATGCTCTTCCGGCCGGCGCGGGTCTCGCGCAAGTGGTCGACCGCGAGGAGGAGCGCGCCGCTGATGTCGGTGTAGCGGGCCGCGTGCGCCCTCGACTGGGCGAACCGGTCGAGCTTCCCGGCCAGGGCGAGCTTCTGGGCGTTGGCGCGGCTCGGCTGGGAGTCGAAGGTGACGCTCGCCTCGACGGCCCGCTCGTCGTAGCTCTTGTCGCCGATGCGGATGATGGTGAAGCTGTCGCCGGGCCGCACCGTGGGCAGAAGGCCGCTCCGGAGGATGCGCACCACCTGGTCGCGCTGGTCGGCGTAGGTCCCCGAGACGTCGACGAGCACGCAGGTGGCGTGCGCGTAGGAGCGACTGTCCGTGCAGGCACAGGCCAGGAGCAGGCCCACGGCGGCGGCGGCGCGCGCCCTCACCGCTGCACCCTCACCGGACCGGTGCGCTCGGCCGGGTTCCGGATGGCGGCGCCTCCCGCGGGGCCCTCGGCGCCGTGGCTGCGGACCAGGCGCTCCAGCTGAAGCGGCACGATGATGTAGATGTCGTAGACGTGGGCCACGGCCGCCATGAGGTAGCGCACGCCGTGGCCGAGGAGCCTGAAGAGGATGCCGCCGCCTCGGATGACGAGGGCCAGCGCCCGGCCGATCACGTGGCGGCCGCTCTCCACCAGCATCTCGAGCGGCACCGCGATCATGGCCAGGATCCAGGGCAGGATGAAGCCCAGGACCGCCTGACCGAGCATCGGGATCCTGGACAGCAGAGGCGCGGCCACGGTCTCCTTGCCTCGAACCGCCTCGCCGGCGAGGGCCAGGGCCAGGGCCTTGTCGGCCTCCATGAGTTGCTCGCGCAGGATGGCGAGTGACGCCTCGATGGCGGCCAGGAGCGCGAGGCCCACCAGCGCCACCACGAAGACGATGCGGCGGCGCGAGGGGGAGAGCCCGCCGAGCCTGGGGAAGAGGTGGGTGACCCCCAGCGTCTCCATGACGAAGATCCCGGCCACGACCTCCATGAGCACGATCACCAGGGCCGCGATCATGGAGATGGGCATGCCGAAGATGTAGCCGCCGCCGGGCACGAGCTCGGACATGGGCCGGGCGATGAGCTGGAAGTTGACCAGCCCCCCGAAGCCGGCAACGGACACGACGAAGAGGGAGATGACGAAGAGGTTCAGGGCGCTCGCACCCAGCAGGCGCTCGGCCGCATCCTCGCCGTTGCGGATCTTCTCGTACTTCTCCATGTAGCCGTCGATGCGGCTCGAGGCGTCCAGGGCTCCGGTCACCGCCTTGTTCACCTGCGCCAGCACTCCCAGGATGACCTTCCACAGGGACGCGCTCTCCGCCAGGATCTTGTGCCGCCTGGCCATCGCCTCCCGGTACTCCTGCAGGGCCTTCTTCTCGGAGGCCAGGGCCGACCGGTGGATCTCGTCCAGCACCTTCTGCACGGTGCGGTCCCCGGCCTTCGGCATGTTGGCCACGGCCTGGACGGCCTCGGGCCATCCGGGAGCCTCGGGCGGCGTCAGGCTCGAGGCCTTGAGGTCCTCCTCGATCCTCTTCACGCTCTCGTCGAGCCGGCGGTGGAGGGCGGGGTACTGCTTGAGGTCGGCGGTGAAGGTCGTGGCCAGGCGGGGGAACTCGCGCTCCAGCTTGGCCTCGGCCTCGAGGCGCCCGGCCGCCAGCAGGACCTCGCGATTGCGGCGACGGAGCTCGTCGGCGGTGCTGCGCAGCCAGCGCGCGACCATGCGCAGGCCTCCGCCCACGGCGGTGCCCATCTTGCGCAACGCCCGGTGGATGGGCACGCGGGCGGCGTAGAGGAGCACCTGGGTGATGAGCCAGAGGACGAGCAACGAGAGCACCGGCATGTCGGGCCACGGGTAGACGCTTCGCATGACGGCTTTATTGGCCCTCGGCCGTGTAGGGGTTCAAGCCACTTGCCCCAGAGAGATCGGCACCCTGGTGAGGACCCCCGAAGGGGGTCGATGCGAATGACCTGGGGGATCCGCGGTGACGCGCGCCCACCCCGAAGGGGCCTGAGCAATCCGCCACGGCGGTGACACCTTGTTCCAGGCGATCTGGCGAGCATCCTCGGGAGGGGGACGATGCCGGCAGGATTCCTGGGCGTCGCGGGCTCCGGGCTGGCGGCGTCGCTCGCGGTGGCGGTGGGGATAGGCGGCTACGCGCTCTTCTACGCGCGGGCCGGCGACTACCTCACCGACGACCCGGCGGCCTGCGCCAACTGCCACGTCATGCAGTCCTATTACGACGGCTGGCGCCGCGGCCCCCACCACGCCGCCGCCGTCTGCAACGACTGCCACGCGCCGGCGGCCTTCGTCCCCAGGTATGCCGTCAAGGCGCTGAACGGCTGGAGCCACTCGAGAGCATTCACCACTGGTCACTACCCGGACGCGATCGTGCTGCGCGCGCGCAGCCAGGCGGTGGTCGAGGCCCAGTGCCGGCGATGCCACGCCGACCTCGTCGCCTCCATGGAGGGCGGCGGCGAGGTCTCCTGCATCCGTTGCCACGACCGGGTGGGCCACCTGCGGTGAGCCCAGCGGAGGAGCACACATGGAACCCAGCGAGACCCCGAGCACACAGGTCCCGGCGAAGCGCAAGCTCCTGCTGGGCGGCGCCTTCGCGATCGTCGCACTCGTCGCGGCCGGCCTCGGCGCGCTGATCGCCAACATCGGAGAGCGCAAGGGCGAGGCGAGGACCCCCACGGTGCGCGTGGTCCAGCTCACCGACGAGACCACCGACCCGGCGGTCTGGGGGAAGAACTTCCCGGTCGAGTACGACCTGTACCGGAAGACCGTGGAGATGGGGAAGACCCGGTTCGGCGGGAGCCAGCCGACGCCGCGCCAGGCGACCCCCGACGACCCGCGCACCACGGTGTCCCAGTCGAAGATCGACGAGGATCCGCGACTCAAGATCCTCTGGGCCGGCTACGCCTTCGCCGCCGACTTCCGCGAGGACCGGGGCCACGCCTACATGCTCGACGACCAGACGTACACCAGGCGCCAGCAGGTCGTGAAGCAGCCCGGAGCCTGCATGCACTGCCACGCCTCGGTCTACGCGCCCTACAAGAAGCTCGGCGGGGGCGACCTCATCAAGGGCTTCGAGGTGATGAACCAGATGCCCTACGCCGAGGCGCGCAAGCTGGTGGAGCATCCGGTGGCCTGCATCGACTGCCACGACCCGACCACCATGCAGCTCCGCATCTCCCGCCCCGGGTTCCTCGAGGGCATCCGGGCCCTCAAGGCCTCGGAGGGCATCCCGCAATACGACCCCAACGTCATGGCGACGCGCCAGGAGATGAGGGCCTACGTCTGCGGGCAGTGCCACGTCGAGTACTACTTCAAGGGACCGGAGAAGCGCCTCGTCTACCCCTGGTCCAAGGGGCTCGAGGTCGACAAGATCATGGCCTTCTACGACGAGGTCGGCTTCAAGGACTGGGTGCACAAGGAGACCGGCGCGGCGGCCCTCAAGGCGCAGCACCCGGAGTTCGAGCTCTGGAGCCAGGGCGTGCACGCGCGCACCGGCGTGACCTGCGCCGACTGCCACATGCCCTACATGCGCGTCGGGGGCCAGAAGGTGAGCGACCACCAGGTGCGCAGCCCGCTGCTCAACGTCAACCGCGCCTGCCAGGGTTGCCACCGGTGGAACGAGAAGGAGCTCAAGGATCGGGTGGAGCAGATCCAGACCCGCTTCTTCCAGCTGCGCAACGAGGCGATCGACGCCCTGGTGGCCCTCATCGGCGACGTCAAGGCCGCGAAGGAGGCCGGGAAGAGCGACCAGGACCTCGCCGCCGCCCGCTACCTTCAGCGGCGCGCGCAGTTCCTGTTCGACTTCGTCGAGGCCGAGAACTCCACCGGGTTCCACGCGCCCCAGGAGGCGACGCGGATCCTCGGCCAGGCCATCGACTTCTCGCGGCAGGGCCAGATCGCCCTCCGGGACGGCACCTTCAAGCCGACGGTGCCCATCGTCGCCATCTCCACCGCGCCGCCGGCGCCGGCCCCGAAGTAGCCCGCCCGAAGGGAGGTCCGAGATGACGACCGCGAGCCCGCTGGGCAGCGCTGCCCGGCTCCTGGTCCTGCTGCTCGTGACCGGGGTCGGCGGGTGCGCCGCCAGTTCCCCGAAGCCCGAGCACGCAACCGCACGCGAGAGGCACCCGGCCGTGAGCGCCCCGGCCGAGGAGACCTGCCTCTCCTGCCACGCGCGGACGACGCCGCAGGTGGCGAAGGCGTGGCAGGAGGGCCGACACGGCCTGACGCTGGTCCTGTGCTTCGTCTGCCATGGCACGACCGGCGCCGACTTCCGGCTCCGCCCGGAGCCGGGGCTGTGCGCTGGCTGCCACGCGCGCAACGTGCAGTCCGCGATGGACGCCGGGGGCCGCACCGACTGCTTCGCCTGCCACCCCGCTCACGCGCTCCGGCCGGCCAGGGGCGAGAGCCCGCACCGCAAGGAAGGGGGCCAGCCGTGAAGGTCACCCGAAGGGACTTCCTCAGGACGTCGGCCGCGGCGTCGGCGCTGGCGGCCCTGGGCTCCCCGTGCCGGGCCCTCGCCGAGGCGACCGGCCCGGTCACCTGGACGAAGAGCGTCTGCCGCTACTGCGGCACGGGCTGCGGCCTCTACGTCGGCGTGAAGAACGGCAAGGTGACCGCGGTCCAGGGCGACGGGGACAATCACAATGCCGGCTTCCTGTGCCTGAAGGGCCTCCTCCTGCCGGAGATCATGGCGGCGCCCGACCGCCACCTGCACCCGCTCGTCCGGAGGAACGGCAAGCTGGTACGGGTCTCCTGGGAGGAGGCGATGGGCCTCGTCGCCTCCAGGTTCAAGGAGGCGGCGGAGAAGTTCGGACCCGACGCCGTGGGCTTCTACGGATCTGGGCAGGCGCTCACCGAGGAGTCCTACGTCGCCAACAAGCTCTTCAGGGCGGGCCTTCGCACCAACAACGTCGATGGCAACCCGCGCCTCTGCATGGCCTCGGCCGCCGCCGGCTACCTGAGCACCTACGGCAAGGACGAGCCCATGGGGTGCTACGAGGACATCGACCACGCCGACGTCTTCTTGATCGTCGGCGCCAACATGGCCGAGGCGCACCCCGTGCTCTTCCGCCGCGTGGCGCGGCGGAGGGAGCAGGGGAAGGGCGTGAAGGTGATCGTCCTCGACCCGCGCCGCACGCCGACCTCGCGCATCGCCGACCTGCACCTGTCGTTCACGCCGGGCACGGACCTCGCCATCCTCAACGCCATGGCCCACGTGCTGCTCGCGGAGGGGATGGCCGACGAGGAGTTCGTGCGAGCGCACGTCGCCTTCGGCGAGGGCACCGAGGCCAACAAGTCGCTCGACGACTACCGGAAGCTCCTGGCCGACTACGCGCCGGCCCGCGCCGCCGAGATCGCCGGGTGCCGCGCCGAGGACATCGTGACCGCCGCTCGCTGGTTCGGCGAGCAGGGCCGGGCCGCGATGTCGATGTGGACCCAGGGGCTGAACCAGCGCACCAGGGGGGTGTGGGCCAACAACCTCGTCCACAACCTCCACCTCCTCACCGGGAAGATCGGACTGCCCGGCTCGACGCCCTTCTCGCTCACGGGGCAGCCCAACGCCTGCGGCGGCGTCCGCGACGGCGGGGCGCTCGCGCACCTGCTCCCCTACGGGCGGCTCGTCGCCAACGAGAAGCACCGCGAGGAGATGGAGAGGCTATGGGGGGTGCCGGCCGGCACCCTGGCGCCCAAGCCCGGCCTCGCCGCCGTCGACCTCTTCCGCTCGCTGGAGGAGGGGAAGCTGAAGTGCCTCTACGTCATGTGCACCAACCCGGGGCAGTCGCTGCCGAACGTCGATCGGTATCGCAAGGCGATGGCCGGGGACGGGAGCTTCCTGGTGGTGTCGGAGGCCTTCCACCCCACGCGCACCAGCGAGCTCGCCGACGTGGTGCTGCCGGCGGCGCTCTGGGCCGAGAAGGAGGGCGTCTACGGCTGCGCCGAGCGGCGCTACCAGCTCCTGCAGAAGGCGGTCGAGCCCCCCGGCGAGGCGCGCCCGGACTTCGACATCCTCTGCGAGCTCGCCGGCCGCCTCGGCCACGGCAAGCTCATCCCCTTCAAGACCCCCGAGGAGGCCTGGAACGAGATCCTCCGCGTCGCCAAGGGCACGCCGTACGACTTCTCGGGCATGACGCGGGAGCGGCTGCGCCAGGCGCATGGGCTCCTCTGGCCGCTGCCCGCCGCCGGCCATCCCGGCACGAGGCGCCGGTACGTGCGCGGAGAGGACCCCCTGGTCCCGGCCGCCCACCCGCAGCGGATCCAGTTCTACGGCCGGCCCGGTGCCAGGGCCGTCGTCTGGCTGCGGCCCCAGAAGTCTCCGGAGGAGGTTCCGGACGCGGTTTACCCGCTCTACCTCACGACCGGCCGGGTCATCGAGCACTGGCACACGGGCACCATGACCCGGAACTGCCGGGAGCTGCGCCACGCCCGCGCCGAGGCCACCGCCGAGATGCACCCGCAGGACGCGGCGCGCCTGGGCGTCGAGGGCGGCGACCCGGTGCGCATCACCTCGCGGCGCGGGCAGGAGACCTTCAGGGTGAGCCTCGCCGAGGGCGGCCGGCCGGGCGTGGTCTTCGTGCACATGCACGACGACCGGCGGCTGTGCAACCGCATCACCATCGATGCGGTCGATCCGGTGTCGCGCCAGCCCGAGTACAAGATCTGCGCCGTGAAGGTGGAGAAGGCATGAGCCTCGTCGCCGGGTTCGTCGTCGAGACCCTCCCCGGGGCCGCGGAGCGCGTGGCGGCCCGCCTCTCTCGCCTGCCGGGGATCTCGGTGGAGGGTGGGGACGGCAACCGCCGGCTCGCGGCGGTCTGGACCGCGGGCAGGGGCGGCTCCATGGCCGAGCTGGCCGAGCAGCTCCTGGCGTCGGATCCGGATCTGCTGGGGATCTACCCGACCTTCGTCGGCAACGGGGCGGACGAGGAGGAGTGAGCGAGCCCGTGGCCTGCCGCGCGGGAAGCTAGAAATAGCCGGCCATCAGGCTGTCGACCCAATCCGGCACCGATGCATCGGCGACGAGATCGTACGCCGGGTAGTAAGGCTTCAGATCGATGACCGGTGTGCCGTCGATCGCGTCGAGGCCGCGAACCGTGACCGTGTTGCCGGTGACGGCCACGATCGGAACCGCCGTGATGCCGATCGGGTTCGGGCGGTCCTTGGCTCGCTGGGCGAAGATGCCGACCTCGGGAAACGAGGGAATCCCTCGAGGACGTCGAACCAGGTGGCGCGCTGGATCGAAGGCCGCCTGGTGAAGGAACGTGACGACGATGACGTGCGAGAATCGATCCAGTCCTACGATTCCCCTCTCGAAGTCCGGCTGCAGCTCGATCCGGGACGTAACGTCTCCCCAGCCCTGGTCGGTCTGGTCGGTCATCGGGGAGGACACGCGGCCGATGGCGGTGATGCTGAACGCTTCGCTCATGCGCCTCGACATGCCCTGGCCCCGCTCCCGGCCTCGACGTTCGACATGACGACCGCGGGGCCTACGCGGGGGGGAGCCCCGCGGTCGCCTGCCAAAGCCGGCGCTGACCTTCAGGCTGACTTCTGCGTCGGCGGCTCCTGGCTACCACGGCGAGGGCACTGCACTCCCGAGCTTCCGTACAACCCGGCCTTGCAGCGATGCGCGGGATGACGCGCGGGAGATCATGGTATGGAGCCATCCCGTGATCTTCGACGACCTCTTCTCCCTCTCGCCCGCCGTCCGGTACGTGGCGCTGTGCCGCGACGGTCGGCTGGAGTCCCGACAGCGGCCTGGCCTGACCGGCGCCAGCAGTGCCGAGTCCGACAGGTACGAGGAGCTGATCGTGAACCCGGCGCTCCTGAAGCTGGTGCAGCTCCGCGGCGACATCGATTGCGGCGGAGCGCTCTGGATCGCCATCCGCTACGGCAACTTCCTCCAGCTCGTCTGCCCGATCGCCGGCGGGCATCTATCGGTGGCCTTCGAGCCGACCTCCGACCCGATCCTGCTGATGCCCCTCCTCGGACGGATCCTCGTCGCCCATGGCCTCGCCGCGACGAGCTGAGCAACCTGGCCGTACCACCCGCCCCGCGACCTCTAGTTGGCGCCGGTGCCCGCCTTCCCGCTCGGACCCGCGGCGAGCCTCGTGGCTCGGTAGTTGCCGGGTGTGGTGCCGCTCCAGCGGCGGAAGGCCTTCGTGAAGGCGCTCACGTCGTGGAAGCCGAGCAAGTACGCCACCTCGCTCACCGTGAGGCTGCGGCGCAGGAGATAGCGCTGGGCCAGCTCGCCGCGGACCTCGTCCACCAGCTCCCGGAAGCCCGTGCCCTCGTCCGCGAGCCGCCGGCGCAGCGCCCGCGAGCTCATCCCCAGAGAGCCCGCCAGGTCCCCTGCCTCCGGCAGCTGGCCGGTCATCGCCCGCACCAGCTGCGCCCGCACCGCCGCCACCAGCGCCGGCTCCTCCTCCGTGCGCGACAGCACCTCCGCGGCCTGGGCCTCGAAGTATCGGGCGAGCCGGTCGTCCGCGCGCGCCGGCGCGGCCTGGACGATCTCCGCCGGAAGCTCCACCTCGTGGTGCTCGGCTTCCCACTCCGGTGCCACGCCCAGGTGGCGCGCGAAGTCGGGCTCGCCGCCGTGGCTTGCATGCGCGAAGCGCACGGCCGCGGGCGGCCACGCCGCCTCGAGGAGCTGGCGCAGCGCGCCCACCATCTCGGCCACGGCCAGCTCGTCCGCCGCCCGGGCGCCGCGGGCGCTCGCCCGCGACACCACCCAGGGTTGCCACCGCAGGATGGCCAGCCCCCCGCGCGTCACCAGCTCCCACGAGGCGCCCCTGTTGTAGAGCGCTCGCAGCCGGGCCCCGCGGGCGTACGCCTCGGCGAGCGTCGAGGACGTGAGCGCGAGGAAGCCGTACACCTCCAGCGCCTCGATGCGGAAGCGGCTGCCCGCCCAGGCGAAGACGGCCGGGTCCTGCGAAAGGCGAGCGGCTGCGTCGCAGAGCGCCAGATGCCGTGCCGCGGGCACGTGCAGCTCGGGCGAAGGCGGCGCGCCCGGGTCCAGTCCCACCAGGCGCCAGAGCGGACCCGAATCCAGTCCGCGCTCGGAGAGCGCCGCGAGGAGCGCGCGTGGCACCGCCGAGGTGATGGACGCCGTCTTCGAGGCCATGGCCTCAGCCCTCCGTCCGGAAAGAACCGAAGATCGGCCGCGGCGGACATTGGCGCGGCGCCGGCCGCGACGCATCCTGCGCGCATGCCAAACTACCTCATTACCGGTCTCGTCGCCGCCGCGCTGCTCGCGGCGCCCATTCAGTCCAACGCCTCTGCTCACCCGGAGCCCTCCACCGCTCCCGAGCGCGGCCGCACGGCCTCGGAGTCGGCGGGGCCGCCGAGTGGAGTGGTGGCCTCCCCCTCCGGTGCGACGCTCGAGGTGAAGGAACGGGAAGCATGGCGCTGGCACGGCTTCCTGGAAGCGGACCTCGGCGTGCTGGCCATGTCCGGCGGCATCGGCCTCTTCGCCGGTCCCGCGTACGGGCCCTTCCGCGCGGCGGTCGGCTTCTACCGGTTCGACTCGCCCTCCAAGGCCCTCGGCGGCGTGCCCGACGGCTTCGAGCTCAAGGTGAACTGGCTCCTGTCCGTGGACGCGGCCTACTTCATCGCCCAGGACGACCTCCGGGGGGCCTACGTCCGCGTGGCCTACCAGGAGAAGGAGCAGCGGGTGCTCAACGTGAGCAACGGGGCGCGGACCTACCTGCGCTCGCGCCTGGTGGGCCCCGAGGTCGGATACGTCTGGAACATCGGAGCCGGGGCCTATCTCGCGCCGCGCGTGGGCGCCCTCTACTACCTGCGCAGCCCACAGCCCGGCGGCACGCCGATCCTCGTCGGAGGCCGGCTCTACGACAACGACCGTCACAAGCGCTGGGACCTCTTCGCGACGGTGGGGCTGGGAATCCAGCTCTAGCCTCGCACCTCGAGGGCGCGGCCGCCCGAGGCGCCTCCGAGAGCCGTCACACATTGGTATTGACTTTTGTTGATGCCTCAACTAGCCTGGCGTTCGTCATGGTCGAGGCCACCGCCCTTCAGCTCGAAGCCCGCCCGCGCGGAACGCGCTGCCGCTGCCCGCCGCGCGGCCGGCTCCCGCCCGATCAGGCCGAGCGGCAGAGCGACGACCTCGGCCTCCTCGCGAATCCCATCCGGCTGCAGCTCCTCCACCTGCTCCTGGAGGCGACCGAGCCGGTCTGCGTCTGCGATCTCACCGGCGCGCTCGCCCTGAAGCAGCCGACCGTCTCCCACCACCTGAAGCTGCTCAGGGACGCCGGGGTGGTCGACTCGGAGAAGCGCGGCGTCTGGTCCCACTGGTTCGTGAAGCGGGAGGGGCTCGCGCAGCTGAGGCGGCGCCTGCACGCCTCCCTGGAGGCTCTCGAGTAGGGGCGCTGGCCCCCGCCGGCATCTCCTTTTTTTTGGCCTCATTCATCCAATTTTGTTGATGCATCCGTTTCCGTCGATGCAAGGAGACCCACCATGAACGCAAGCCTCGCCTGCTGCGCCTTCGCCCTCTGCTGCCCCGCCTCCCTTGCCTCTCTCCCCGAGATCACGCTCCGCGGCGGCTCGTCCTGGCCGGGAGTGGTCGGCTTCGTTCTGCTCGCCGCCAGCGTCCTCGTCACCGGCTACTTCGTCCTCGTCGAGGTCGCCGGCGCGCTCGCCAGCGTGAGGGCGCCGTGACCGCCACGGGCCAATCCTCCTTCGCCGCGCCACCCGGCGAATCCCGGCCGAGCCTCCCGGTGGTGGTTTCGGAGACGGTCCAGCCCCGCCTCCGGCTCGTGCCGTTCCTGGCAGGTGCGATCCTCTGGACGATCGCGTTCGCCGCGGCTGCACCGCTGTCGCGATTCCTCGCCCACGACCTCCTCGGCCTGTCTCCCGGAACGCGCCTCGGCTCGGCCGTGGCATTCTTCGCCTACGAGGTGCCGCACATCCTCCTCCTGCTCGTCGCGGTCGTCTTCCTCATCGGC
>Ga0153916_10003499_pt1 | contig 11701 bp, 7 predicted proteins | sample Opewatmetagenome_FD_109642 | JGI IMG/M metagenome (GOLD analysis project Ga0153916, IMG submission 109642) | Freshwater wetland microbial communities from Ohio, USA - Open water 3 Core 3 Depth 4 metaG | ecosystem: Environmental > Aquatic > Freshwater > Wetlands | place: USA: Ohio, Lake Erie, Old...
AAGCGATAAATCCCAGGGGGTCTGGGGGACGGGTCCCCCAGCTCTCGCAGTGTAACCCATGTCCCTTGTACATGTGTTACCTATGTCCCTTGACTGTACACTCCGCTCTGGGCGTGCCACCCGGCCATCGCACCCAGCCTCACTGGCCCAGCGTCGAGCGCCGCCGCAGGATGTGATGGTAGTGCTGGGCGAAGCGGTGGGCCTCGTCGCGGACGTACTGCAGGAGCCGCAAGGCGAACGAGTGGCGTGAGAGCCGCAGCGGCTCTTGGCCGTCCATCACGAACAGCTCTTCTTCCTGCTTGGCCAGCGCGACAACCACCGGCGGCTTGATTTCCAGGGCGGCAAACGCGGCCAAGGCGGCGCCGAGCTGCCCCTTGCCGCCGTCGACTAACAGCACGTCGGGAAACATCTCCCCCTCGTCCACCAGCCGCTGGAACCGCCGGGCCACCGCCTCGCGGATGCCGGCCGTGTCGTCGCCGCCCTCCACGCCGCGGATCCGGAAGTGCCGGTATCCCGGCTTGAAGGGCAGGCCGTCGATGAACTGCACCACGGCGGCGACCGTCTCGACGCCGTGGAGGTGGGCGACGTCCACCCCCTCGATGACCCGCGGCTCGGCCTCCAGGTGCAGCACCTTCTGGAGCCCGCCGAGCCCCTTGGCGGGATCGATGGGAAAGACCTCGGGCTGGACGTGGGTATCCAGCTCGCCGCGCTGGTCGAGGGTCTCCAGCAGGTGGATCTCGTCGCGGAGCCGCGCCGCCTCTTCGTAGCGGCGCTCTTCGGCCGCCTCGAGCATCTCCCGGCGCATCTCCTCCAGCAGCGCGTGCTTCTTTCCCTCGAGGAATTGCTGGAGCCGGCGGATGTCTTTGCGGTACTCTTCCCTGGCGATCCGCAGGTTGCACGGCGCGGTACACTGGCCGATGGCGGCCAGCAGGCACGGGCGGAACCAACGCCAGCGGGCATCGTCCGCGCGGATGTCGAGCGAGCAGGTGCGGAACTTGAAGATCGTCTGCAAGACCTGGATCGCGCCCCGCAGCCCCGCCGCGTTGGCAAACGGCCCGTAGAGCTTCGTGCCCCGCGGGCTGGGCTCCCGGGTGAACTCCACGCGGGGAAAGTCCTCGTCCGTGTGGATCTCCAGATAGGGAAAGGTCTTGTCGTCCTTGAGGTCCTGGTTGTACTTGGGCTGGATGTCCTTGATCAGCCGGGCCTCGACCAGCAGCGCGTCGACCTCGCTTTCCGTTTCGAGGTAGTCGCAGTCGCGGATTTCCTGAACCAACCGGGCGGTGCGGGGGTCCTCGGCCGCGGCCTTGAGGAAGTAGCTCCCGGCGCGGTTGCGGAGGTCCTTGGCCTTGCCCACGTAGATCACGCGGCCGGCGTGATCCTTCATCAGGTATACCCCCGGTGCGTGGGGGAAGGATCGTACCTTCTCCGCGGCGAGCGAGTTGTCGGAAGGGGTTTCAGCCTCGGCCATACGGATCTCCGCACCTACCCGCATTATAAAGCCCGTTCCCAGACCACCCAAACCGGGAAACGGCCGTTCCGTTGGGTCGCCGCCCGGGCGGCCCCCCTCCAATGGGGTGGGTCACAGCTTGAACCGGGCGCAATTGGAGAAAAGGCACCGATTGTCAGCGCCAGGCTATTGCACTGCGTGACGCGGAAGGTAGAATCGAGGGGTGGAAGGGCAGGAGGGGTTTGCAGCTTCGCTTAAGTCTGGCGCCCAGCTTCACCGACGCTTTTCTCTTGGCCCTGCGATCCCGCGGGAAGACCAGGGAGAGTTCGGTCTGGAACCAGAGAAGGTTTTTTGCCGTCGAGGGTTTGTTTCATCCCGTTCTTCGGGTCCTCTTTGTGAAAAGGGTATCGGTATGACTGCAGGTCATGGGAAACGACAGGCGTTTACGCTGGTCGAGCTGTTGGTGGTGATTGCGATCATCGGGATTCTCATCGCGTTGTTGTTGCCGGCGGTGCAAGCGGCCCGCGAGGCCGCCCGGCGTTCGCAATGCAGCAACAATCTCAAGCAGTTGACCTTGGGCTGCCACAACTTCGCCGACGTGCACAAACACTGGCCGATCGGCCAGCCGGACGACGACAACGACAACTATGCCTGGGGCAGCTACCTGCTCCCCTTCATCGAGCAGAAGCCGATCTACGATCAGCTCGTCGCCGGGGGCGCCGCCCTCGTGTATATCCCCGGCGGGGACAATCAGAAAGTTCACAGCGCCATCCAATTCATCACGGGCCATGCTTTTCCCGGAGGTCACCCTACACGGAACTGCGACGACTACAACTGGTATTCCCAGGTTGGCAACAACCACGGCAACAGCGTCGCCAAGTCGAGACTGGGAGGTTTTGTGTGCCCGAGCGACGACTTGCCCGCGGTGGACAACGATGGCTACGGCAAGTCCAATTACGCGGCCTGCCTGGGCGACGACGGGCCCTGGACGTGGCAGTTGGCCAACGGCGGGCGCTCCTGGGGCGAACCTCAATCGACAAGCGAACAAACGGGCGTCTTCCGACTGGCGCAGACCAACGATTACCACGTCGTGGTCTCCTTCGCCGATATCTTGGACGGCACGAGCAACTCGATCGCGATCGGCGAGGTGAGCGAAACCCCCCGGGTGACCACCGTCTATACCGACAGGTGGTTCCCCATTTGGGCAGGAGGCAATAACAATCAAGCGGGCCAGTGGCGGATCCAATCGTGGGCCCGTCTGACCGGCCCGGAGTGCTACATGAACAGACGCACGGGCGGCGGCTGGTTCAACTGGTCCGATTTCACCTTTGGCAGCCGCCACTCGGGGGGCGCGCAGTTCGGCTTCGCCGACGGCTCGGCGCATTTTATTTCCGAAACGATCAACACCACCGCCTATGCGTGTTTGGGTAGCATCCGGGATGGCCTCCCCGTGACTTTGCCGTAAGGGATCTCAAGATGAGCGCTCGAAACCGAGTGGCTGCCTGGCTTTCGCTGGCGGCCTGGGCGGTCTTTGTTAGCGGACTGGGCGGGTGCGGCCGCAAGGGAGCCGAGTACCAGGTCGCGCCCGTCAAGGGGACTATCACCTTTCAGGGGCAGCCGGTCAAGGATGGGACGATTGTTTTCCGGCCCGTCGGCACGGGCACGACGCTCGGGAAGCCCGCCTCCGCGGAAGTGGTCGACGGCGCGTTCGTCCTTTCCACTTACGGCAAGGATGATGGGGCGGTGATCGGCAAGCACGAAGTGACGTACACGTACACCAGCGAAGCGCCGAAGGACTATAACGACAAGCCCAAGCCGTCGCCCTACATGGGGCTGGTTCCCGAGCCCAACCAGGTCGAGATCAAGGCCGGCAAGAACGAGATCAACATCGAGTTGGTCAAGGGGCCTGCCAAGAAGCGTTGAGCCGCGGAAAGGGAAAGCCCGCCGGCGGTCGGCGGGCTTTTTTCGTACCGGGCGCGTCAATCGCACAGCCCTCACAAGCACAGCGTCGACGCGGCCCGTGCTAGCCCGCATTTCTCACCACCGTGTGTCACTGCTTGCCGCAAGGCAAGCAGTGGTACGGAGTTGAGGACGGCACCGCTTCTGCGAGAGGGCGTCCGGGAATTGGACAGTCCAGCCCCGTCAGGGGCGCAAGTCAATAGCCCAGGGTGCGAGCCCTCGTTGTTCCACACAAGCTGGGCTATTCTCAGATGCCCCTACGGGGCAGGAATGCGCCGGCCTGTTGCTACTTGTGTGTAACAACAAGGGCTCGCGCCCTGGGCTATTGTCTAGCGCCGCTACGCGGCTGACGAGCACAGGCACAAGCCCCGGTTCTGACTCGGCCAATTCCCGGACACCCTCTCTGCGAAGCAGACCCTCAGCAGGCGGCCATCTCGTTGACCACGTGCTCGGCCAGCGCTGCCATGGTACGGTCGGGGAAGCCGGTCAGCCCGCTGCCGGGCACGAGCGGCTGCACGGCCAGGGCCATCACCTTCGCGGCGACCTCTCCCGCCACCGCGACAAACTCCCCCCTGGTGTCCCGCACGAGGCTGCCGGGCAACCGGCCGGTGTCCCTGGGCAGGAGAATCAGCAACCGGTCGCACATGCTGGCGGCCAAGAGGAGCTTGACCTGGGTCATGCGGCCGATGCCGGACGCGGTTCTCATGGGGTAGAGCCGATCGAGGAGCTTCAGTCGGACGTGCCAGCCGAGCCCCTCGTCCTGGGAGAGCAATCCGCCCGCCACGAGCAGCCCCACCCGCGTGCCGTGGCGGTTGCTGATGAAGATGCTGCTGACCGATTCCGCGACGGCCTTCCGCCGCTCGACCGCTGGAAACGGCTGCTGGAGCGGGCGGAACACGGCGTCGAGGATCTCGACGATCTCGTTGTCGGCAAACGGCTCGACGGCGTAGTAGAAGATGCGGTGCTTTCGATAGGCCGTTTCCCATTGCGAAGAGGCGGCGGCCACGACCACCGTCCTCAGCGAGGGGGCAGCCGCATTGGCCCGGCCGACGAGGTCGGGGCCCTGCTCCCCCATCGAATCGGCGTCCACCAGCAGCACGTCAACCGCCTCGCTCAGCCCGGCCGCCGCCACCTCGTCCCAGCCCGACGCGATCCGGACCTGGCAGCCCAGCGTGGTCAACTGCCCGCGCTGCCGGGCGGCCGAAGCCTGGTCGGGATTGAGCAGCAGCACGCGCCTCGGCCGGCAATTGGAGGCTTCTTCGCCGAGCCGGGTCGGCGACACGGAGGCGATCCAGCCTTCTCCGAGCGGGTCTTCCCAGAGGAGCGAGGGCCGCTCGCGGAGCAAGGGGTTGACTTCCACGACGATCCCGGAAATGGGCGAGGGGAGGGTCCGACCCGGTGGCTCGGCCGGTTGCTGGGCCGCGGTCAAGCCCACCAACGGCAAGCCCTGGTACACGACTTCCCCCACGCGCGGCAGCGCGAGCGTCTCGATCGCCGCTGCCTGGGCAGGGGTCAGCGCGGCGCCCACCCGAACCAACCCTTCGCCCTCCAACCGCATCCACGACTGGTCCCAGAAGCGGAGGCCTTCCGCCGGTTCCGCCCACGGCTCGAGCTGGGGCGGCGGTGCACCGGGTTCCTCCTCTTCCATCGGCTCCTCGGCCTTGGGCATCCCCTCGCCAACCAGTCGCTGCACCGACCGCGTGATGTCCTCGGGAGTGAACGGCTTGGTGACGTAGTCCGAAGCCCCCAAACGGATCGCAGAGGCCGCGTCGGGAATGCTGGGGTAGCCGGTGATGAGGATCACCGGGACCTTCGGTCTCTTCCCCCGGAGCTGCGTGAGGAACTGAATGCCGTCCATGACCGGCATCCTCACGTCCACCAGCACGGCCGTGTAGTCGCGCTCGGTGGCCAGGCGGAGCCCTTCGCAAGGGTCCTTGCTGGTATCCACCTGGAATCCCTGCGGAGAGAAGATGCGGCGGCAGCCCTGGCAAACCACTTCCTCGTCGTCAACCACGAGCAGTCTCGATTTCTCGATCATGGCTTTTCTCCTTGTCTGGGGTGGCCGGTGCGGCCTGCTGAGCAATGGGGTGGTGCAACAACCGTGCCAACTGCGCGGGGCCTGACTTCGGGGTGTCGCAAGGACCGCCTGGAGACAGCCCAAGTGCCTGGAAATAAACGCTTTGCGCCGTCTCGTCGGGCAAGAGGCAGACCGGCGGTCAAGTGGGCCGGGTGTACGAGCGGGGGATACAGCGTATGGGCCCGCCGTCCGCTCACCAACTGATGCCGGAGGTCAAACCATATTTCCGCATCAGGGCGTGCAGGTGGGTCCGCTGCATGCCGGCGTCTTCCGCCGCACGGCTGATGTTTCCCCCGTTCCGCTCGATCAATTCACTGAGGAATCTCCGCTCCAACTCCTGCACGGCCGCGTCGCGGACCTGGTGCTTGAGCTTCTTGAACTCTTCCCAGTTGCGGGGAAGCCGCGTGATCGTCGATCGGGGCGCGGCCTGGCGGACCTCGGGGGGCAGGTGTTGGGGGCCGACGTGATCGCCGTCGCAGAGGATGGCCATCCGCTCCACGACGTTGCGGAGCTCGCGGACGTTGCCCGGCCACTGGTAGCTCTCCATCTGCCCCATCGTCTCCGGGGTGAACCCCTTGACCGCCAGATCGTTTTTCTTGCAGAAGCGGTCGAGGAAGACCATCGCGAGTTTGGGGATGTCTCCTTGGCGTTCGCGGAGCGGGGGAAGGTGGATCGGCACGACGTTGAGGCGGTAATAGAGGTCCTCGCGGAAGGTCCTTTTGGCCACCATCTCCGCCAGCTCGCGGTTGGTGGCGGAGATCAGGCGGATGTCCACTTCCCGCTCCAGCGTGTCGCCGACCTTGCGGAGGCGTCTCGTTTCCAGGACCCTCAGCAGCTTTCCCTGCGTTTCCAGGCTGAGGTTGGCGACCTCGTCGAGAAAGAGGGTCCCGCCGTGGGCGGCCTCGAAGAGGCCCTGCTTGGTGGCCACCGCGCCGGAGAAAGACCCTTTGACGTGTCCGAACAGCTCGCTTTCGAGGAGGGTGGGGGCCAGGGCGCTGCAATCGCAGGCGAGCCAGGGGTGGTCTTTGCGGCGGCTGAGGCGGTGGATGGCCCGGGCGACCATCTCCTTGCCCGTCCCGCTCTCCCCGCTCAAGAGCACCGTCCCGTCGGTAGGAGCCACCCGCTTGACCAGGGCGAAGACGCGCTCGAGCGGCCGGCTCTCCCCGAGGATGCCCTCGAACCCCTGGTGGACTTCGAGCTCGCGCCGCAGGGCCACGTTCTCGCGGATCAGGGCGGAGCGTTCCCACACCCGTTGCAGGACCATCTGCAACTGGCTGGGCGAAAAGGGCTTGCTGACGTAGTCCGCCGCTCCCTGCTTCATGGCCTCGACCGCCGATTCGACGGTGGAATGGCCGGTGATGACCACCACCTCCGAGGCGATGCCCGCCGCCTTGACCTGCTTGAGGATTTCCATGCCGTGGATCCCCGGCATCATCAGGTCCAGGAGGATGACGTCGAAATCGCCGGACAGCGCCGTGCGCAGGCCGGCGTGCGGGTCCTCGCAGAACTCGACCTGATGTCCCTCGGGAGCGAGGATCCGCTTGCAGCTCAGGCCGATCACCGCCTCATCGTCGATGACCAGGATCCGCTGCCGTGCCGGGGAGAGTTCGCGCTGGGGTTTTGAGGCACTCATGCGTCTGCGTTCTCCTTGCCCGCCCTTGGCCCGACACGACTGCCCAAGGCATTGTCGTGCGCCGTCAGGTTGGAACCGAGGGCAGGACCACGGTAAAGGTGCTTCCCTTCCCCTCCTCGCTTTCGACCTCCAGGGTTCCCCCATGCTGCTGGGCGATGCCGTAGCTGACGCTGAGCCCCAGGCCGGTGCCCTTGCCGACGGGTTTCGTGCTGAAGAAGGGCTCGAAGATGCGATCGAGGTGCTCGTTCTTGATGCCGCAGCCGGTGTCGCTCACCTTGACGGCCACGTTCCCGTTCCGCACCGAGGTGTTGACCAGCAGCGTCCCGCCCTGGGGCATGGCTTCGCAGGCGTTGAGCGAGAGGTTGAGCAGCAACTGCTGGAGCTGATTCTCGTCCCCCTCCACCTTGGGCAGTCTCTCGTCGAGATCCTCGACGACGATGATCTGCTGAAACCCTTTCTGGCCGCTGAGCAGGCGGACCGTGCGGCGGATGATCTCGTTGATGTCCAGGGGGCGCTTTGCCGCGGGCCGCTCGCGGGCGAAGTCCAGCAGGCCCCGAACGATCTCGGCAACCCGGGTCGTCTCGTTGATGATCAAGTCCAGGTCCTGCTTGTCCTGCTCGTCCATGTTGGCCTTCTGCCGGAGAAGGTGAGCGAACGTCAGCACGCCGGTGAGCGGATTGTTGATCTCGTGGGCCACTCCGGCGGCCAACCGCCCCAGGGAGGCCAGCTTCTCCGTCTGCCCGATCTGCTGGCGGGTGGCCAGTTTCAACTGCTCCTCGCGCTCGGCGATGGCATCCGCCATGGAGTCGATCGCCTGGCAGAGCACGCCCATCTCGCCCGGCGGGCGAGCGCCCACCCGCGCCGACAGGTCCCCGTCGATCACCTTCTGCGACATCGCCACGATGTGGCCGATCGGGCGCAGGACCAGCTTGGTCACGAGGAACAACAGCACGAGGCTGGCCGCCGTGGCCAGAAGGACGAGCGCCAGGAAGACGCCGGTGATCACGTTCCGCCGGTGGAGGAACGGCGCCTGGAGGAGGCCGACGTACAGGGCCCCGATGATCCGCCCGTCGGGATCGCGGATCGGCTCGTAGGCCGAGTAGTACCAGTCGTTGACGACGAAGGCCCGGGCCGCCCAGGTGCCGCCGCGGACGAGGACCTCGTCGTAAACGTCCTCGCTCATCCGCGTGCCCACGGCCCGCGAGCCGTCCTCCATGGTGACGTTCGTGGAGATCCGGAGGTCTCCCTGGAAGATGGTCACCGTGCCGATGTCCTTGCCTTCGTAGGTTTGCTGGGGGAAGACCTGGGCCTTGACCGCGTCCACGATTTCGTAGCGGCGGTTGAGCAGATCGCCTCCGTAGAGGAGGCCGAGCAGCTCCCGGCGCTGGCCCCGGGAGTCGAAGATCGGGACCGCCGCGGCCACGACCATGCCGTCGGTGCGGGACTTTTCGTCGGTCGGCCGTGCGGCCGTGGTGTCGAGGAGGTCGAAGTGCGCCCGCGTGGCCAGGTCGCCCCCCTCCGCGCGGAGCACTTCCGCGGACAAGAGGAGGGTTCCGGAGGCCGGCTCCCGCGTCGCCAGGACTCTGGCGATCACGGGATTGCCGGAAAGGTCGTCGCCGGCTCGCTCGGGATTCAGGGCCCGGTAGATGACCCGGCCGCGCGGATCGAGGACGGAGACGAAATCCATCCCGCCGGTGCGGTGAGCGTCGTCGATCAGCGAGCTCAGTTGCGCCCGGTCGTCGGCCTTCAAGGCAGCCGCCGCGGTCCGGTCCACCGAGACCGCCCGGAGAAAGTAAAGCACCCGATCGACGCGGTTGTCGTAGGCTCCCCACGCGGCGTTCAGATTCCTGCGGACCCGCGTCTGCACCTCTTCCAGCCAGACGCTGCCGAGGTATTCCACGCCCACCAGCGACAAGAGGGAATTCGCCACGAGGATCACCGCGATGGACACCATCGTGAGTTTGAAGCGAATCGTCATGGCGACTTTCCGTTCGCGGCTGCGTTCACTGGAACGTCTCCCGGGAGCTCGGGAACGTTCCGTCGCGGACCTCGTCCCGATAGCGGGTCACGGCGTCGACGACGACGCTCTTCAGGTCGGCGTATGCCTTGGCGTGCCGCGGCAGCCGTCCGCTGGTCAACCCCAGCAGGTCGTTCACGACCAGGACTTGCCCATCGCAACCCGCCCCGGCGCCGATGCCGATCGTGGGGACGCCGACCGAGGCGGTGATCTCGCGGGCGACGTCGGCGGGGATGCACTCCAGCACCATGGCGAAGGCCCCGGCCCGCTCGACCGCCCGGGCGTCGGCCAGCAGCCGGTCCCGGTCCCGCTGGACACTATAGCCGCCGAGCTGATGGATGCTCTGCGGCCGGAGCCCGAGGTGGCCCATCACCGGAATACCCGCCGCCACCAGCGCCGCGATCACCTCGGCCTGCTCCTCGCCTCCTTCGAGCTTGACGGCCTGGCAGTGGGTCTCCTTGAGGACCCTGCCGGCGTTTTCGATCGCCTTCAACGCGCCGACCTGGTAACTCAGGAAGGGCAGGTCCACGATCACCAAGGCGTGGCGCACCGCCCGGCCTACCATCTCGGCATGATAGAGGATCTCGTCCATGGTCACGCCGAGGGTGTTGGAGTGCCCCTGCACGACATTTCCCAGGCTGTCGCCCACCAGGATTCCCTCGATGCCGGCCGAGTCGACCAGGCTCGCCATGGTATAGTCATAGGCGGTCAGGATGCTGATTTTCTTGCCGGCCGCCTTGAGCGCCCGGAACTTGGGGACCGTGATCTGGGGCTGGTCGGAATTCATGGCTCTTGCTTGTCGGTATAGGAAGCCGGGGAAGACTAGGCAAAGACCGGTGTCACGCCGGCCTGACAGTGACCCCTATTATACAGCGGACGGAGGGCAAACCAAAAGAGGGTGAGCCGCTCGCCGCGATCCACTGGCCGGGGTCCTTGACCTCCGCCGCCGAAAGCCTTAAACATCCGGATTCGACACCCTGCTCGCAATTCATGGAAAGGGATGAATATGCAGTCGCCTCCGATCCAACGGGCCCTGATCAGCGTGAGTGACAAGACCGGACTGGCCGAATTTGCCCGCGGGCTGTCCGCGGCGGGCGTGGAGATCTACAGCACCGGCGGGACGCGGAAGTACCTTGAAAGCGAAGGAGTTGCGGTCCGCGACGTATCCCAGTACACCGGCTTCCCGGAGATGATGGACGGGCGGCTAAAAACGCTCCATCCAAAGGTCTTCGGCGGCATCCTCTGCCGCCACGACAACCCGGAGGACATGAAGGCCCTCGGCGCGCACGGGATCGTGAGCTTTGAGCTGGTCGTGGTGAACCTGTACCCGTTCGAGGCCACGGTGGCCCGGCCCGACGTCACCCCGGAAGAGGCCATCGAGAAGATCGACATCGGCGGGCCGTCGTTGGTGCGGGCGTCGGCCAAGAACCATGCCTTCACCACCATCGCCACCAACGCCGCCCAGTACCCCCCGATCCTCGAACAGGTGAAGGCAAGCGGGGCGACGACCCTGGAGCTGCGGACGAAGCTGGCCGCCGAGGCCTTCGCGCACACCGCGAAGTACGACCAGGCCATTTCCGCCTGGTTTGCCGGGCATACGGCGGAAGGGCCTTTCCCCGGCACGCTCAACGTGAGCCTGACACGGAAGGCAGTGCTCCGCTATGGGGAGAACCCACATCAGCGGGCCGCCTTGTATGCCGAGGCCAGGCCGTGCGGGGCGAGCCTCGTGGCGGCCGAGCAGCTCCACGGCAAGGAGCTTTCGTACAACAACCTCCTCGACCTGGACAGCGCGCTGGAAATCGTCCGCCAGTTCGCCGAGCCCGCCGTGTCGGTGATCAAGCACAACAACCCCTGCGGCGCGGCAGTCGCCCAGACGCTGGCCGAGGCGCTGCGGCGAGGTCTGGCCGGGGATCCGGTGAGCGCGTTCGGCTCTGTTCTGGGGATGAATCGCGTGGTCGACGGCGCGACGGCGGAAGTGCTCGCCGAGCCGGGCCTGTTCGTCGAGGCCATCGTGGCCCCCGACTTCGCGCCCGAAGCGCTGCACATCCTCACCACCAAACCGAAGTGGAAGGCCAGCGTGCGATTGATGAAGGTGGGCGACCTCGGTTTGGAGCGCTTCCCCTGGGCCTATCGCTACATCGACGGCGGCCTGTTGATGCAGGACGCGGACGTCCTCCCCGACCCGGAGGAAGACTGGAAAGTCGTCACCGAGTCCAAGCCCACCGAGGCCCAGTGGGCCGAGCTGCGGTTCGCCTGGGCGATCGTCAGGCACGTGAAGTCCAACGCGATCGTGTTGTGCAAGGAGCGGATGCTGCTGGGGGCCGGGGCGGGCCAGATGAGCCGGGTCGATTCGACCGAGATCGCCATCAAGAAGGCCGCAGGCCGCGTGGCCGGCTCGGTCATGGGCTCCGACGCCTTCTTCCCCTTCCCCGATTCGATCGAAAAGGCCGCGGCCGCGGGCGTCGCCGCGGTCATCCAGCCCGGCGGCTCCGTCAAGGACGCCGAGGCCATCGCCGCCTGCAACCGCCACCGCATGCCGATGATCTTCACCGGACGACGGCACTTCAA
>Ga0153916_10003500_pt1 | contig 11700 bp, 10 predicted proteins | sample Opewatmetagenome_FD_109642 | JGI IMG/M metagenome (GOLD analysis project Ga0153916, IMG submission 109642) | Freshwater wetland microbial communities from Ohio, USA - Open water 3 Core 3 Depth 4 metaG | ecosystem: Environmental > Aquatic > Freshwater > Wetlands | place: USA: Ohio, Lake Erie...
CGATTTGCGAAGCTCAGCGCGGCTGCCATCGAAGAACTCAAATCGCTGCCGACCCTCTTCACGTATGAGGGCGACGACGAACCTGACCATGGCGAATTGAAAGATTGCCGCAATTGAAGACTGGTTTGTAGTCTTGCGAATGCCGTCAACCCTGGTCATCGCTCCCGGCATGCGGGATTGGCTCGTCCTGGTGGCTCACCTGATCATCACGACTGTCAGGACCATGGATCCTGGAGGTGCCCGCGCGGTCATCGCCGAATCGCTCCTTCTGAAGCATCAGCTGCTGATCCTGAATCGATCTCGCAAGGGAGCGCCTCCGCTGCGTGCCCTGGACCGCATCCTGTTTGGTCTGGGTGCGATACTCGTGTCTCCTCAGCGCATCCTGAAAGTCGCGGTCGCTGTCAGACCCGCGACGCTACTGCGGTTTCACCGAGCGCTGGTCCGACGTAAGTATCAATGGCTGTTTTCCTCGAAGACCCGACGTCGTCCTGGACCCAAGGGCCCATCAAGGGAACTGATCGCCGCAGTCCTCGAAATGAAGCGCCTCAATCCCCGCTTTGGCTGCCCGCGAATCGCCCAACAGATCTCGCACGCATTCGGCCCGGAGATCGACAAGGACGTGGTGCGTCGGATTCTGGCGCAACACCATTATCATAATCCGAAGCGCGGAGGAGACGGCCCATCGTGGCTCGCTGCCGTCGCTGAAGCCCGTGACAGCATTTGGAGCGTCGACCTGTTCCGATGCGAATCCATCATCCTGAAGAGTTTCTGGGTGATGATCGTCATGGACGTCTCTACGCGTCGCATCGTCGGATTCGGTGTCGAACCTGCCCACATCGACGGTATCTCCGTCTGCCGCATGTTCAACCAGGCCCGCTCCGGTCAGTCACTTCCCAAGCGCCTCAGTACCGATCATGACCCGTTGTTCCGGTTCCATCGCTGGCGGGCAGGCGGTGGCCGGCGAGCGACCTGCTCAGCGCGTCGGCTCCCGACCCGCACCGGCGCCCTTGCTGGTACTGATGGCCTTCTGCTTCTCGTTGTAGTGGAGCGAGTCGCTCTGCTCGTCGTAGTAGTCCCGGTTGTCCGAGCACACCCATTCCTGCGGGTCTGAGCGCGGACCGGTATAGCGGTGCCAGATGCGTTTGCTGGTGTATGGCTTCGCGAAGATCGTGTCGTCGTGGATCGTGGTCGCAATCTCGAGCGTGCTGTAGTCGAGCAGGCGCATTCGCTCGACGAAGCGCAGATTGGGGCCGTGCTGTTTGAAGATTGGCGCGTTGAACTGAGTGCCCGGCGGCGGTGGCAGCGCGCCGATCTGCAGCAGCGTGTCGTCCACGAAGCCGCGAGAATCGACCACCAGCGTGTCGCCTTCCCAATGGGCGACCGAAGTCCCGAGATAGGTTGGATTGGGGTCTGTCGGAATCGGCCGCCCGTCTGTGTGCAGAAAGCGCGTGACGGCATACGTCTCGATATAGAGACCGATCATCCCCGGTGAGGGAAAGAACTTGATCGGCATCGCACCCTGATACATCACGAACGGCAAGCCGGGCATTTTGCAGTTCGCCATCACGCTGTCGACGGGCGGCTTCGCGGTCTTGATGTACTTCGCGGCGTCGGGCGTGTACTCGACGGGCCCGGGGAACTCATACAGGCCGCTGATCTCCTGCCACGTGCCCCCCCAGAAATTGGGCAGGCGGCCGATCTCGGTCCACGCCTGCGCGATCTTTGCGTTCTGCTTCGGGTCTTCGCCCTTCAGCGGCGCACCGTGGGCGAGGATGGTAGCGCTCCACGCCAGAATTGCGGCAACCGTTGCCACCCGTTTGTTCATCTTTCGCGGCCTCCTCATGGGTCGAGCATCGTCCCGCCATCGCGCTCAGCGATACGGCGCACCGGTCGGCTTCTCAGGCAAGGGCGGCGGGCCTTTGGCCAGATCGTCACCGGTCACCCGGCGCCCCATCGGGTCGGCCAGCACGCGACCACTCCCCAGGAACACGGCATACACCGAGCCGAACTGCCGCCCGTCACGGCTCGGATGCATGTCGATGGTGATCTTGTCGCCCGCCTTGATATCGCTGCGATTCCAGCCCCAGCGGATCATCATGTTGGGACTGCTACATTCGAGCGCCCACTGCTCGGAAGTGCCGTCGGCCTTCGTCGCGATCAGATAGATCCATGAGTGCGGATTGGCCCACACGAACTCCTTCACCGTGCCCGAGATCGCGATGGTCTTCTGCATGTCGAACGTGGCAAAGGAGTGGTGCGCGACGGACACGCCGGCGCCGGACAGGCCGAAAGTGGCGAGCGACAGCGCCAGAAATGTCTTCATGTTCATTGATCGACCCCGGTTGAGCTGCAATCGAACGCCGCACAGGCGGCCCGAACGGCCTCGAAGCTCAGTCGCGCTTCAGGCTTTCCTTCATCATCGCGCGCAACTGCATGTCCATCGCGAGCCGTGCGTGATCGACCGGCTCGTTCGGCAGCGACGCGAGCAGGGCATCGCGCCGCTCCCGAATCACCTCGTCCATCCGGTGCGTGAAGATGTAAAGCTGATTGTCCAGGATGCCGCGCAGGACCTTTCGGCCCACTTCGACGGGATCCATACCCCGCTCCAGCATGCCTTTGATCTTTGCCGCGCTCTGGGCCTGGTCTTCCGCGGAAGTGGCGTACCCACTGTGTGCGAATCGATCCGGCCGCATGCTGTCGTGCTGGTAGATGTTGGTCTTCACGGCCGCCGGACACAGCACCGACACGCCGATGTTCTCGTCCGCCAGATCCTCGCGCAGACACTGCATCATCGTGACGACCCCGAACTTGCAAGCCGAATAGACGCCCGCGTTGTTCGTGACCATGAGCCCGCCCATGGAGGCCGTGCTCACGATATGAGCGCCCTCGCCATGCGCGCGCAGATGAGGCAGGAACGCATGCACGCCATTGAAGACGGCGTTCAGGTTGACGCTGACCATCCAGTCCCAATCGTCGAAGCTCGCGTCCTTGATGGAGCCCAACACGCCGATGCCTGCGTTGTTACAAAGCACGTGTACTTTTCCGAAGACGCGTACCACCTCTGCCGCCGCGCGCTCCATTGCGCTCCGGTCAACCACATCGAGCTGAATGGCGTGCACGGCATCGGCCTTGCCACGAAGCTCCGCAGTCGCGGTCTTCAGGTGATCCTCGCGTACGTCCGCGATCGCCACGCGCATGCCCGCTTCGAGGAACACCTTCGCCATGCCGAGGCCAATGCCGCTCGCACCGCCGGTAATGAACGCAACTTTTCCCGCAACGTCTTGCATGCTCATCACTCTCCGAAAGATCAGTCGCTACCCAGCGCCGTGCGATATGGCGTCTGCATGCTCGGCCTTCCCGCCTGCGGCGCGGCTCCGCCGGCTGCGGGCACCGCTGGCGGCGGCATCGCGCGCAGAATCTCCTCGAAGTGCTCGCGAATGATGTCCCCGAATTCAGAATGCGTGAGGATGTAGAGATCGTTGCGGCGAATGCCGCGCAGTACTTTTTCACCAACCTCGTCCGGATCCATCGCGACCTGCATCGGATTGGCGGAAGTCCCCGGCGCTGCCGGCGGCGGAACGCGCGGCTTGTAGGTATATCCGGTGTTGCGGAACTTCTCCGGTCGCAGCGAGACGGTGGCGCGGATATTCGTGCGCGTCATCCCCGGACAGAGCACCGATACGCCAATCGGCGATCCGGCCAGCTCCATGCGCAATGCTTCCATCATGCCGATCACGGCGTTCTTGGCGACACAGTAGACGCCGCCATGATTGACCGGGGCGATCCCGCCCATCGAGGAGGTGGCAACGATGTGCCCTGCTTCGCCGTGAGCGCGCATGCGCGGCAGGAAAGTCGTGACCGCATTGACCACGCCGCCGAAGGTCACGCCCATGATCCAGTCCCAATCGTCGTAGGTCGTGTCCTTGAGGTAGCCGATGTCGCCGAGCCCGGCGTTGGGACAGAGCACATGCACTTTCCCGAAGACCCGCTCGGCTTCGTCGGCGGCCGCGGCCATGGCCTTCCGATCCGTGACATCCAGCGAGATCGCATGCACGAGCGTCCGGTCACCGCTCAGATCGCTGACCGCCTGATCGAGATTCCGCCGGCTCATGTCCGCGATCACCACGCGCATCCCCGCCCGCACGAACGCTCGCGCCATGCCGAGCCCAATGCCGCTTGCGCCGCCTGTAATGAAGGCGACCTTGCCGGTGACATCTTTCATGAGTGCACTCTATCCACGGTGAAGCTGGAAAATAGCCCCAACAATTCGCTGCGGCCGTTCGTCATTGCCATTGCTGAGCGCGCGCGAATGCCCGCCCGTACGGTTTGATGCCAAGGGTGAGGATCACCGCGCCGATCGGGCCGAGCACGGCTGCGGCCGTGAACATCGCGTACCGCAACTGGCTCTCGTCGCCGAAGACGAAATCGGTGAACAGCGCGATCACCGTCGGCCCGACGCCATAACCGATCACGTTGAACACGAAGAGATACAGCGCGCTCACCTGGCCGCGCATCTGATTGGGTGTGACCACCAGCAGCGCGGCATTCTGCGAGCCGATCGCAGCGACGTTCACGAACTGCGTCCAGCCGAACATCGCGAGCGCGAGCTCCGGAGTAGGCATGATCGGCATGAGGATCAGCCCCGGCAGAGCGAGCCAGGAAACCCAGGCCGTCATCCTCTGATTGGCATCCTGATAGCCCCGGCGGACCAGCCACTCGTTCACGCGTATGCCGACGAGCAGCCCGATCGATGACAGCACGATCGATAGAACGCCTGCGACATAGCCGAACTGCGAGCCGCTCCAGCCGTAATTGCGGCTGAACAACGCGGGCGTCCAGGTGCTGATGCCGAAGAACACCATCGTGCGACAGCCGAGCCCCAGGAACATCGGCGCGTACACCGTCCAGTTCTTCGCCATGAAGCGCGCCACCTCGCGCACGGGAGCCGCCTTCGATGGGTCTTGGCCGGAGAGACGCCCGCGACGCGCGGGCTCACGCACCGTGACATAGAGCAGCGCCACGAGCAGACCCGGCAGCCCGACGACGAAGAACGTCATCTGCCACGAGAACATTTCGCCGAGCAGCGGGACGTGAATGGTACGTGCGTCCGCGACAAACTCGATCACCGCTGCGCCAAGCAGCATCGACAATCCGTTGCCGGCCACGAACGCGAACGCCATGACCGACATCGCGCGCGCCAGGCGCTCCTTGGGAAACAGGTCGGAGATCATCGAGGAGATGGTCGGAGAGATCGCCGCCTCGCCGGCCCCGACCCCGATCCGGGCGAGCGCGAGCTGCGAGAAGTTATGCGCCGCTCCGCAGAGCGCCGTCCCGATGCTCCAGATGGAGACGCATATCCCGAGGATCAGCCTGCGGCTACCGGAGTCGATCCAGCGGGCCGCTGGGAGTCCCAGCAGCAGATAGAAGACGACGAACGCAAATCCGACGACGACGCTGATCTGCGTGTCGCTGATGTGCAAATCGCGCTTGATGGGCTCGATCAGCAGATTGAGAACGCCGCGATCCAGAAAGCCGACCGTGAGCGTCAGGCTGAAGATGAACACCGCCCACCAGGCTTGCCGCGCCGGCGGCCACGGCGTCTCTGATGCGTCGGACTGCGGCGTCGGCCGGGCCGCGGATTCCGCGAGGGTGGCTGCAGCTTGCACCGACGTACCGCCGGTCACTGGAGCACCTGCGAGTTTGGGGTCGTTCGAGGCATGGGCGGTCCGTTGATGCCCAGCGCCTTGAGCGTCTCCGGTACCTTGTTGGGCCTCGCGAGCGCCGCTTTCACAGCCGGCCGCTCGTTCATTGCGCGCAGCCACTGCATCATGCGCGGCGTGATCGTTTCATTCATCAGCTCCGGCGCGAGCCGCGGTAACCCGGGAACCACACAGTACGAGGCGATATCCGCGAGCGAATAGGACTGACCGGCCATCCATTGCGACTTCTGTAGCATCGCCTCCATGCGCCGAACGCCGTCGGCGATCTGATCTCTTGCCTCCGCCAGTTGCTCCGGTGTGAAAGAGCGCCCGGCCACGGTCGCCCACTTCTCGCGCCGGTCCCGCAGCGGAATTCGCGCAAGCCGCTGCTCTCGCTCCTGGGCACTCAGGCGGGCCGCAATCGGATGCAGCAGGAAATGCCAGCCGATCCGGCTCGCGGCAGGACCGAAGTAGTCGTCGACGTACTTGGTCCAGATGCGCATGCGCGCCCGCTCTACGGCGCTCGCAGGCTTGAGCGCCGGATCCGGGAAGACCTCATCGAGATATTCGTTGATCACCGAGGACTCGGTGATGGTGGCTCCATCGTGCACGAGCGTGGGCACCACGCCATCCGGATTGACGGCGAGGTACTGCGGCGAGTGTTGCTCGAAGAGCAACAGGTTCACATAGTGACTGACGAACGCCTGCCGCTTCTCTTCGAGGCAGATCAGAACCTTCACGGAATTCGCGACGGGTTCGGCGTGATAGAGCTCGAGCATCAGAGTCCCTTGCGGTGTTTCGGGGTGAGCGCGAGCTCCCCCAGATTGATACTGGCGGCGCCGAGCACGGCCTGAAACCGCGCCTCCTCGAAGTCCGCATGCGTGATCTCGACCTCGTACGCGCCGCTGTTCGGGGGCAGACCATCGAAGCGGAACTCACCGAACGAATCGGTCGTACCGCGCGCGACGACCTGCCCGCTCCGGAGCAACAGGACACTGGCGTTCTCGATGCACTCCGAGACTCCATCGATCGACGCGGCGACCGCGCCACCCACGAAGCAGTGCGTGTAGCGATACAGGTTGCGGTAATACACACGCGGGCGCGTCCCGAGTTCCGGTTGTAGCACGGCGAGCTGCTCGCGCTGCGCGCGGCGCTCCATCTCCTCATCCGTGATCTTCGCGGCCTCGAAAACGTGCGTAGGGCACACCTGCACACAACGCGGCGCTTGCCAGCCCTGATCGAGCAGATGGGCGTCGAAGATCCAGGTTTGCGGAAGCTGCTGCTCCTCGTTCCAGACGATCGCGCCATAGGGACAGGCATCCACCAGGTCGCGCCGGCCCTTCGCCTTCACTGGATCGATGATCACCAACCCGTCGCTGCGTTTACGCACGGCACCGTCGGCCGCTCCCGCGCGGAGGCACGGCGCGTTGTCGCAGTGATTGCACATCGTCGGCAGATAGGCGGCGTCCACCATGCTGCCGCCGCCGCGCACACGGCGGTGAATCCGAATCACGTTGGCGCCGAGCGCGGCGTGGGGCGCCGAATAGCCCGGAAAATCGTTGCCGACGTGCTCATCCTTGGCCGCGAGCGCGCAGTTGTTGCAATTCTCGCAGAGCGCCACGTCGACGATCAGATTCCACTTCTCCACCTCAGGCCACCTGCCGCAGCGGCTCGGGCCACGTCTCGACCTGCACGAGGCAGGAGTTCGGTGCCATCGATTCCGTATCGGGAGACTGGGAGCGCTCGGGCGTGAGCGTGTTCATGCAGCCGCCGATCTCGACACGCTGACCCTTGACCTCCCGCGTCAGATACACCGCGCTCGACTCGAAGCTCTTCACCACACCCGGAGCGATCAACGGCGAGACATCGGCGGCGCAGATCACGGCCCCACGATCATTGAAGACTTTCACGAGGCAATGATGGGTGATGCCTCTGGGCGCCGCGTCCGCGGGATTGATACGCGCCAGCCAGTAGTAATGGCCATCGACGAGCACGCGATGGTCTGCCACGTTGTTCGCGAAGCTGCCCTTCCCATCCGCGTGGGTATGAAAGCTGTAGCGCGAATGAGAGGTGATGAGCTGGAGCGGAAAGCGCTGCGCTCGTTCCAGGCTGTGCAGGCCCTCCCACGCGGGAATGTAGCGATTGAGCGGCGGACGCAGACTGCGGTTGTCAGGATCCATGCGCTTGAGCGTTTCGGGAATGAACTCGAATTTGCCGCTGCGGGTCGGCAGGCCCTTGCCGAAATCACCGGAGTATTGGGAAGGCAGCGGACTCTGCTCGGGCAGATCCTTCGCACGGCCTTCCGCGAACCAGCGCATGTCGACCGGCACGCGCGTGCGCTCGCCTTCCGCGGGTACGACGTAGTAGCCCTTCTTCAGGAACTCGGCCCAGGAGATGTGCTGCGGCAGGTCCGATGAGTCGAAGATGCGCTTGCACCAGTCGAGCTCGCTGCAGCCTTCCGAGAAAATGGCGCCCAGGCCCAGACGCGTGAGAATGTCGAGAAAGATCTGGTAGTCGGACTTCGATTCCCCGAGCGGCGTGAGGCAAGCGTGCTGCATCACTACGACGCGATGGTTCAGATGATTGAAGCCGTGCGGCAGATACCCGCCCGGGTTGCACCATTCGCTGATGTCCGTGCGCTCGAGCTGCGTGCAGGCGGGCAGCACGATGTCGGCGAACTTCGCATCGCCCTCGTTCCAGATGGACTGGTTGACGACGAAGTCGAGGCTCTCGTGCTGATACATCTTCTCCCAGCGCGAGGAGTTGACGATCGTGCTGAACGAGGAGCCGCCGTAGCGGTACAGCATGCGAATCGGCGAGTAGCCGGGCATGGGGTAGCTGAATGGCGCGAACTGCACCTCACTCGAGGTGCCATCCCAGAGATAGCCGCTCGCCTTGCCTTCGATGATCGCTTCGGGAAGGCGCTGACGCGGCACCATCTGCCGCACCGGATTCATCGTCAGGATGTGCGGCATGCGCGTGTAGTTGTTCACGGCAGCCGAGGTGAAATTGAGCTCGCCGGAAATGCCGCCCTCGGCGTAACCGGGGAAGTAGAAATACAGATCGACGGGCGCATCGCTCGTCAGATTGCCCATGTTGATGCCGGGCTTACCCCAGCCCCGCATCGCCATCAGCATCACCATGCAGCGCGCCCATTGCGCACCGGTGGCCGAACGGCACGCGCCGCCGAATCCCCCACCCGAAGCGCCGGTGGCGAGATAGGTTCTGCGCTTGCCCCACTTGCGCGCCAGAGCGCGCACCTCGCGCGCCGGCACACCGGTTTCGGGCTCCTGCCACTCGGGTGTTTTCGGCACGCCGTCCGTCTCGCCGAGGACGTACGCGCGCCATTCGTCGAAGCCCGTGGTACGGCTGGCCACGTAGTCCCGGTCGTACAGGTCCTCGACGATCCAGACATACATGATGGCGATCGCCAGCGCCGGGTCGGTGGTGGGCTTGATCGGGATCCACTTGCCGCCGAGGAGCTGCGCCGTCGGATTGCAGTGTGGATCGATGTGAACGAGCTCGATGCCGAGCTCTTTGGCCCACAGACGCCGCTGCGTGCCCTCGAACGCGGCATACGCACCGTTCGTGCTTTCCGGATCGCTGGACCAGAACACCATCAGCTCGGCGTTCTGCAGGCAATCCTCGGCAGTGCCGTAGTTGCCCGCGACGCCCACTCGCATGCTGTTGCCGAAGTGGTGTTGCGCGCCCCAGTACCAGCCTTCCCAGCTATCGGGATTGGGATGCACGCGCGTGAAGCCGATCAGATTGCCGAAGCGCATGAGCGCCGAGAGGTAGTAGCCGACGTTCCCCCAGGAGTGATGCGAGCCGGTCTGTATCGCGATGGAACCGGGCCCGTGAACCTGCTTCTGCCGTTTGATCTCGCTCACGACGATGTCGAGCGCCTCATCCCAGGAGATGCGGACGTAGCCGGACTTTCCCCGGTTCTGCGGATTGCGCGCGCCATTCGGGTCGAAGTCCACGCGCCTCAAGGGATACAGCAGGCGCTGATCGGAATAGACGGTCGACTTCAGCATGAGCCCATGAGGTGCGACGGTCGTGCGCCGCTGCGGCCTGAACGTTCGGCCACGCGCGTGCAGGCTCCAGCTCGGCGCATCGCTCGCGTCGAGCTCGATGGGCGTAGTGCGCACCACCCGCCCGTCCTTCACGTAGACGAAGAGCGGGCCGCCATTCGTGTTGGTCGTGTAGCGGGTCAGACCGTCGCGGGTTCTGGTGCCCTGCTGCAGCTTCACGCTCTGCGAGAGGTTCATGAGCTGCATGAAGGCAACGGCGAGCTCGTCCCGGCCGATCACCACCACCTTGAAGTTCTTGGCCGCGTGCACGACCTGCGCCATGTCGGGATTCGGCCTCAACATGACCATCGCGGTGCGCAGATCATGAAAGATCATTTGCACGTCGGCGGCGCCCTGCAGCGAGGCCGTGGAGGTCACGCGGCCGCCACGGATCGCGAACGTTCGGCCGAGACTGCCGTCCTTCAAGCGGATCTGCGCCGTGTAGTCGCGCTTCTTCAATGCCGCGCGCAGCGCCGGATACTTCCCCGCAGTACGGTTGAGCATCGGCGCGAGCGCGAACAGAGTCGCACGCAGAACCGCCCCCCTCATGAGCGGCCTACTCGAAGAACTCGGGACTCAGCTCTGGCCCCCACTGCCGCAGAGCCTGCGGCTTGAACTCGGTGCTGCCCGTTGGCGTGGCGTCGTTCACGAGGTCGCCGTCGGTCCAGTGCTCGACCTTGTTGCCGAAGGGATCGCGCCAGTAGTCGAAGAGCTGACTGCCTTCGATGTGCCGCCCGACGCCCCACGAACGCTTGTAGCCTTTCGTCTTCAGGTACTCGCCCCCTTGGACCACATCGTCGAAATCGATCACCTCGTACGCGGAGTGATCGAAGCGATTGCGCCCGTCCTGCGCGGCACCGAGCGCGATGGTGTGATGGTCCGTCCAGCGATCGCCGAGCCCGCAGTGGAGGAATGCCGCGATCGTGTTGTCGGGCGCGCCGACAAAGTAGCGATCGGACACCTTGAAACCCAGCACCTGCGTGTAGAAGTCCAAGCTCGCGCGGAAATCGGTGCTGTGAATCAGCACGTGACCGATGCGCACCACATGCGAAGGCGCGGGCTGCAGACGCACGCACTGGCCGTGACGTCTGCGGCGGATCGCGGGATTGGCTTCGATGGGCTCGCGGTGAGGAATGGGATCGAGCGTCGCCTGGCCGTGCACGACATCCACCAGATAGCCCGCCGGGTCGCGAAAGCGCACTCTGCGGCCACCACCGGGCTCGGGACTGTCCTCGATCTGCGTGCCGAGGTGACCCGCGAGCTTTTCCAGATCCGCAGCGCTTCGTGCGCGCAGACCGAAGCCGAGCGTCGCAGGCTGGTCGCTCAATTCCGTCACGTGGATGTGATGGGCGCTTCCGAGGCCGCGCATGTAGAGCGCGTTCGGCGTGCGCGCGGCGCGGCGCATCCCGAAGTCGGTGAGGAAGCGCTCCATCAGATCGAGGTCGGGCGCGGCATAGCGGACGAAAGCGATGTCTTCGACGGCAATCATGGTTCGGCCCTCAGCGGCGTCTCTGGATCATGGCACAGCATTCCCGTTGTCGATATTTTGACTCACCGACTATCGGGTGAGCTCGGCTCCGCGCGCACTGCTTGCCCACCGCGCAAAACACACAGCATCGCAAGCGCCGCGGCGGCCATACACAACCACCCGAATGTTGCGAGCGTGGGCGCGAGTCCGCCGATCTGCTTGCCCAGCACGGTGGCGACCTGCGGGCTCAGGAACTGCCCGATCCACCAGCTCATCATGAAAAACCCGGTGCCACGCCCACGAATCTCGAACGGCAATTTGCCCATGATCCAAACCACGAGCGTCGGCAGCAGCATTCCGCAGCCGAACTGGTTGACGACGACCCAGAGCATGAGCACGGGAACACTCGGTGCACGGCTCATCAACATGAAGCTGAGGCCGATGAGGCCGAAGGCGAGCA